>Ga0256838_1000038_pt1 | contig 106548 bp, 95 predicted proteins | sample 4571419metaG_FD_185978 | JGI IMG/M metagenome (GOLD analysis project Ga0256838, IMG submission 185978) | Hydrothermal vent microbial communities from Guaymas Basin, Mexico - 4571-419 | ecosystem: Environmental > Aquatic > Marine > Hydrothermal vents | place: Mexico: Guaymas Basin | collected... | reverse complement strand
AAAAATATAAATAAATGATTTGAAGCTAATTAAAAATACATATCTTAATATACATTATGAATGAATAGTACTATAATTTTTTATTTAAAAATGTGAATTGCTAACTTTTATAGTGATATGGTAAAAAATATGTTAAAAGAATATCTGAAAAAATACTAAATAAAATATAAATATATTAATTTTTCATTAATTTTTAAAATTTTCTTATTTTTAATTCCCTAAATTTTTTAAAAATAAGGGATTTTTTTTATTAAAGAACAAATGACGACTTTTTTAGTTTATATTTGATTATTTCTTAGTTCCTTCTTTAATGAAATTAAAGTAACTTTTCTAAAGCTTAATAAAAATAAATTATCAAATGAAAAATTACTATTCTTAATATCTTTTTCAACATTGATTGGAATTTTTTGTTTATCCTTTTTTATTCCATTTAAATGGCGTTTTACTTTTTTTTCTGTTGCTTTATGAATAATAAACATTATATGAATAATACTAAGTTATTATTATTCTTTAATATGAATCCAAAAAGCTGATAGAAGTACTATGTCTTTTTTAAATATTATGTTAACACCTTTATGCTTATTGATATTAGATTATTTTTTATGATTTTATTTGACAAAACGACAATTTATATGATTTATTTATATACTTATAATTATAGCAATTTTTTTTAATCCTTTTTTAAATAAATGAAAAATAAATTTGAAATGAAGTAAATCAATTTTTACTTTTATTTGAATTAATATTATTAATATTGAAATATTTAAATATTTGATAACTTATTATCATAGTCTAACTTGACAAATGTTAATTACAACAGTCTTTGTTGTGTTATTTTGGTGAATAATGTTATTAAAAAAAAGTAAAAGAAAATGAATTATAGATAAATTTAAAGAATTTAATTTTATGTTAAAAAAAGAAAATATTTTTTTATGAATTGTTTCGATGTTATGATGAACCTTAGTATCAATAGCATATATGGTAATGCCAAGTTCATTAGTTTCTATTCTAAATAATTCTTTAAAACTATTATGGTCAATTTTAAGTTGAATTTTTATTTTTAAGGAAAACCATTATATTTTTAAAATTTTCCTTGCCTTTCTTATAATAATTTGATTAATAATTATTAACTTTGAAAAACTTATATTATTATAAGTATATATTAGTAATAACTATCTAAAAAAATAAAAAATACTTTTTAATTTATTAATAATAAAGTTAATATGAAAAAAGCAATTGTAAAAAAAATAAAATAAGGAAGTAAGCTATTAAGATATAAGACTTAAAATTTTTGATTTTTTTATAATTTTTTTTATAAAATAGTATATTAACTTAACATAAAAACTTTTTTTATTTTTTTAATATAAAAATAATATGCCTGTTTCTAGTAGATATGATCGGGAAGAAGTTGTTCGAACAGGTGAAATAGAATATAAATGAAAGAAATATTATCTTGATCTTTATCAAAAAGAAGATACGAAAGCAGTAGAAGATATAAAAAATTCAATATTAGAAGAAAATCCAGATAAAACAGAAGAAGATTTGGAAGATGAAATTCAAGAAGCATTATATGGCGATGAAGCTGTTATATTAGAATTTGGTGAATTATATTCAGATGATAATTCTGTTAATGAATTAACTGACGAAGAAGTTAAGGAAATTAAAGAAAAGATAATTGCACAATATGTAGAATATTTAAAAAAAAGAAAATAATGATTTTTTTAAATATAAAATGGATAATTATAAAACTAAATTTCTTTTACTATAGTTTTAAAATATTTTTTATAATATACACAATTAATTTTAAAAAACTAAAAAATAAATAGATCCAGTATATTTTTAGGTAGATTTGTTGTTTTTTTTAAATATTCTTTAAATTCTATATATTTATTTATATTGTGTGCTAAATAATCATATATATAAATATAACATATACTAACTAGTGTATCTTTATATAAATTAAGGTATTGTTGGTTATATTTTAATCATTTTTTTTGACACAAATACAATAAATAATCACTTTTAGTTATATTATATTTATCTTGTTCATTCACATATTTCACCTGAACTTTATCTAAATTTATCTTTGTATAAATATAATTAGTTATATTTTTATCTTTTTCATTAACTTTTTTTATAAAATTATATTTTTTGTTAATAATAATATCAAAAGGTTGTTTTTTATTACCTTCTTTTAACATACTATTAATTTCCAAAACAATTTTAATTATATTATCTTTGTTAATTTTTTTATTATAAATTACTTTTACTATATCTTCTTTATATAGATGAATTAATAAATTATTATATTTTATTTGAATAATTGTATTTTTTTGGTTAAAATTTTTTATTTCTTCCAGTAATTTTTGTAATAAAAAGTTTCATTTATCTTTATATATCTTTTCAAAATCTATTTTTTTTTGTTTTTGATAAACTACACTATTAGTCAAAATTTTAATTTCTTTGTTTCTATCATTTTTATTGTTTTTTTCTTCTTTTGTTGTTTCAATATTTATTTTTCAATAAATAATATTTCAATTAGTAATTTTGTCCAAATCTTTATAATTTTTATTTATTTTAGTATAATCAATAATTGGCGATTTTGCAACTTCATTTTTTATTTTGTCATATTTATTTTCATTTTCGTTGGTAATAATCTTAATAAGAATATATCATAAACTAACAATTAATATAGGTAAAAAGGACATAATAAACAGAATAAAAGTTAGTTTTTTATCATTCATTTTCATTTTCATTATCTTTTAAATCAATATCAGTAACTGGATCATATAAAGCTATTATATCATTATAATCAATATATTGACCAGAACGTAGTAAGTCTAAAGCGTATTCAAACATATTTTTGAATTTAATTGTATATTTTAAGTATTTATATAATTCATTATCTGGTACAACTTTAATATATGGAATTATTTCAACAACAGGTAATCTTCATTTTAAACCTGTAAACTTACATTCAGGACATCATGGTCCTTTTTTATAAAAAGTATTAATATCAAAAATTTTATCTTGAATATCTTTTCATCTTTTCATTTTCATTTCCATAATAAATTCACTTTTATCAACTTCAATTTTACATACATTACATAATTTACCTACCAATCTTTGTGCTATAGCTGCTTTTAATTGATTATTAAGTTCAGCAATTTTACTGTCATCAGCTACAAGATCAGCTAATCTTGATTTAATTTCAATAGAATTGTTAACGTGTAGTGTAGCAAATACTAAATGCCCTGTTTTTGCTAATTCAAGTGCTGTTTCTGCTGTTCCTTTATCACGAATTTCACCAACTAATACTACATCTGGGTCCATACGCATTAAAGCTTTAACAGCACGATGAAAATCCATTCATCTAGCAGGATCAACTTCCATTTGTACTATATTCCGCCAATTTAAATCTTTTTCAACAGGATTTTCAATTGAATATATACAAACATCATTTTTTTCTTTTGCATATTCATATAATACACTATATAATAATGTAGATTTACCTGAACCAGTTGGTCAAGAAATAATAATTATACCTTGTTTATTAGAAAATACTACTGATCTTATTGTATTAATAAAATCAGACATATAATTTAATTCTTCTAATGTTTTTGGCTTTCCACCAGGTAATGTTCTTAATACACACCGTTTTTGTGGTATACCATTAAATCTTTTACTAAGACTTTGAAAAATTTCAACACGAAAATTTACACGTTCTGTTACATCTATAGGAAAATTCTGAATCACACCAGAAAATTGATAGTCTTCGTCTTTAATCTGAATACCTGCTATATTTCATATAATTTTTATAATCTGATCAATAACAGTAAAAGGCAAATTATCTAAAAATAATTTATAAATCCCTAATGATCTATAATTAATTCTACCTGACATCTTATCATATCAACTATATGTATGTATATGAATATCTGAACTACCTTTATTTTTAACTAAATCCATTAAAATTAAACGAACAAATTTATCCATTTGTTCACGAATATTTGGATCATATGGATTTTCTTCTATCTTTTTTTTCATATCATTTATAAAACTATTTAAGTCTTTTCATCATAAATCTTTAAATATTTTCATTTCATTTTCATACATAGCTTCAAGTTGCCTTTTTACTTCATTTAGATATATCTTCTTAGGCATTAAAACATATACAATATTAATATTATGTATTATATCTAAATGATAATCTGTTATTTGACTTTTATTTTGTGTTTGATTTTTTACAATTTCAGATAAAAGTTTAGATAAAGCTTCAATGTTTTTAAAAGTTTCTTCACTAATTTCAATATTTTTTTGTTTTAAAAGATCATACAATTCTTGTAATTTGCTATTATTATATTCTTTTATATAGTTTAATATAAAATCTATTAAATATTTTCTTAATTTTGATATAATTTTTAAATCATATGTGATTAATCTTATTTCATTATTATTAAAGTTAATAAATTCAAAATCAAAAATTTTTAGTATTTCTTCTTCTGTTTTTCCAGTTTTTTCAGCAATAAATTTTATTAAATTCTTCTTCTTTTCAAATAAAGAAATTACTGAATCTGGCCAATTATATTTAATTGAAAAAATTTCTGATATTGTAACTGGTTCTTTATCTTTTATTGTTAAATAATCAATTTTCATATTATTTTTTTCATTTTTACTTAGAAACATCATTTTTTATTATTTTATATTCTAAATTAAAATTGTGTTGTTTATTATACAATTGTTTTATATAGAAATCAACTAATTCTATATATCTTCTATCTAATAAAATAAATTCTATATAATTTGAAACAGTACCATTATTTTTGTATTGTTGATATTTTTGAAAAAATTTTTGATATTCTTTATTTGTTTCATTTAAACTATTAACTATAATATTATCTAATGATACATTTTTTATTTTTATATCTTCGTTAAAAAATAATTTTAATTTATCTAAACTTTCTAAAAATTTTTTGTCATCATACAATTCATAAAATTGATATCAAAATCATTCAACAATTGCTATTAATTTATTTAATTTATCTAAATTTTTTTTATATAAATTAATATAATTATCAATTTTTAAATAAATATCTTTAACTGTTCAAGAAAATTCAAGGTCTAAAACTTTCTGTTTTATAGTTTTATTCTGATCTACTTTCATATATTTTTCAATTTTCTTTTGAAATTCTATAAGTATTTTAATTTTTTTATTAAAATAATTTTGTATATTTTTCAGTATACTGTATAAATATAATTTTATTTTTTTAGCCAAAAAATATCTAAACATAAAAATTGCTAATTTATTTTTTAATTTATTTTTTTCATTTTCTAAAATTCGATTTTTAAATTTTTCAAATTTCATCTTCTATTTTATTTTTATAAGTTAAATAAATTACAAATGTATTTCAATTTTTTACAATATATTTATTTTTATCTTCATAGTTTTTTATCTTGCAAACTTTTTTTATACCATTTATTTCTAGTTTTTCTATAATAATATCATCGTTAAAAATATAATCCAATATTTTATTATAATATTTTATTAGTTCCATGATTTAAAAATTTTATAAAAATATAATAAAGTTTGTTTAGTATAAATTAAATCATTTATATCAACAGCGTTGAATAAGCTATCCTTATAATATTCATAAACATATAATAATATTTTATTTTTCTTACTTAATCGATTATAAATTTTTCAATCTACTGAATAAATTAATTGATTGTTAAAGATTTTTTTTAATACAAGAATGTAAATATTTTTAGTTGTATTGACATATATTAAATTTTTATCTATTGTAATATTAAAAATATCACCTTTTATATAAGGTTTAAAATCTATTAATAAAATGCTTTCATTTTCTAATGTTAAATACCATACAACTAAATGACTGTTAATATTTTTTAATAATTTTAAAATTATAAATTTTTTATCAAAGTGTTTAGTTTTTAAATTATATGTATATAAGTTTGTATTGTTTATAAAATAAATAATATTATTTTTAATATAAAAAATGTAATCATTGTTATTTTTTCTTTTTTGATCAAAATTATAAACGTCACTTTTTAAAACAAAAGGTAATTCAATTAAATCATTGTTTTGAAAATTATATAAATAATCTTTTGTTTTTGTTTTTATATAAATAAATTTATTGTTCAATCAGTAAACTTTAAATATATCTTTTAAATTAATTTTATAAAATTTTTTATAATTATATAAGTAATAACTTTTATCTTTTCCTTCTTGAACTATAAAAATTATATAATTATTATTTAATAATTTAATATTTAAAATTTCTTTAAATTTAATTTTATTTGTTAAGTCAATATCAAATATTTTTAAATATTTTAATTTTTTATGATCTAACAAATATCTAATAGTTAAGAAATCATTTGTTAATTCTTTTCCAGTTTCATTAATTAAGTTTCAAATATAACTATAATATATAAAATTTCTTCATCTAATTTTATATAATACATCATTAAAAACTTTTTTAATTACTAGAAAATTAGTTGTATTGTCAAAAATATTTTCTACTTTTATTTCTTTTTGGTCTACTTTTAATAATACATTTCTACTAACATTATTTATTTTTTTTACAATTCGAAAATAGATAGTATTAATATTATTAATCTTTTTATTAAATATTAAGTTAAATCTAGATATATCTTTAAATTCAAAAACTTTATCAGTATTAATATTAAGTATTATTAAAGTATATAAATCAAATTTTTTATATGATGTAAAAACAAAAGGTTTTTTATAAAAAAAACTTTTTCTAATGTTTGCTAAATAAAAATCTTGTGTTCTAAATAAAAAGAATTTTTCTGACAAATTATTGTATCATTTTATTTGGGTATTAAAAATTTTTTTAGCTATTAAATTTTTAATATTAATATTGTATATATATAAATTTAAATCTTGAACACTTCAATCATAAATATAACCATATAATTTTCAATTTATAATGAAAAAAGTATTATTATCTGATAGATTACTTTGTTTAGCATTAAAATATAATATATATCAATCTTTATCTTTTAAATTATCTAATAATACTTTTTGATTTTTTAAATCAAAAATGACAACAAAACTATGTTTTAAAACACTTCCATCTAAACTAGATGTTATAAAAGAATTATTTTCTATTTTTTCTACTTTATAATATCAAATATCTATTGTTTTTAATAAAGGTAAATTAAAAAAATATATTTTATCATTATAAAAAATAAAAAACGGTCTTGAAATACTTTGCTTTATTTTTTGACTAATACCACTTAATAAATTTAAAGCATATGTTCCATCAAATTTATAATAATTTCATTTATAAGTAAAATAAATTCCTTCGTTTTTATTTTTTCAAAATATTTTTCAAATTTCATCTTGATCTAATTCATAGTTTTTATTCTTAGTGTATATATATATTTTTCAATTATAATTTTCAATATATACATATCAAATATTAGTATAAATTAGATTATCTTTATAAAAATTTTTATTTTTTAATTTATAGACTTTTTTATAAAAATTTTCTATTTTTTTATCTAATTTAAAATCTATATAATTTAAATAATAATCACCTTTCTTATTTTTAGTTACAAAAACAAAATTTCTATTATTTTCTTTTTGCTTTATTTCTGTTATATAAACTTTATCAAATCCTGGTTGTATAAAATTATATATTTGGTATTTGAATCCAAAAGTTAAATTTAATAAAAACAATAAAATTAATAATAATTTTTTCATTTTATATAAAGAATTTACCTATATAAAAATAAAATAAATAAGATAAGATTAATCAACTAATTATTGCTATTATAGCCAAAATTATATAAGATTTTAATTCTTGTTTTTCTTTATTTTTTATAATAGATTTTTCTATTTCATTATAATATGATAAAAAATTTTCTATTTTTTTTAATATTAGATATAAAAAAGATCTTTCTGAATATCATCTTTTAATTAAATATGCATAAGAAATTTTTAATATATTATAATCTGTTTCTAGTAAAATTTTTAAATGTTGTTTTTGGATATCATTGAATTTTATATGAAAATTTTTTTCAATATTTTCAATAAAAGAAAAATAATTTTTATTAAATAAATCACTTAATATTTGTGAAATTTCTTTTATATTTAATTGTTGAATTTTTTCTTTAAAATTCATTTGTAAAATTTAAAAGTTAAATAATTTTTGTACTACTTTATTAAACCAAGTATCAATCTTACAATTTTCTTTATAAAAATTTTTATATAAAATTACAAAATTATTATATTCTTTTGATATTTTATTTTGTTCATTTAAAGGTTTTAAATCATTAATTATAGGCTTTAATTTATAACAAATATAACCGAAAGCTATTATATCTTTATTAAATAATTTTTTAGTATCTTGTATTATTTTTTTAGTATTTTTTTTTATTTTTTTAACTTTTGCTAATATTTTTAAAATATTTTTAGTATCATCATTAGTAATATATTTCATTTCATTTATATTTTGTTTAATTATATCAATTTGTTTTGTATAGTCTTTTAAAAAATAATTAAAAGTTAATATTAAAAGTTTTCACCAAATAAAATAATAAAATAATATTATTATAAATAAAAATAATTTTAAAAGATTAATAATTAGTTTTATTTTTTTATTATTCATTTTTTTATTCAAATTTATATAAAGTAACACTATTTCATCCTTCTGCTTGTTTTTTGATCATATCTGTTTTAGATTGATTACCTAATATCATAGCCAAAAACAATATTCATATTCATATTGCTAAGACCAATAAACTTATCAAGTTTAACATTGATTTAACTTTTCCAATATAACTTTTTATATTATTTTCAGCTATTTTTAAATAAGAATCTATTAAATGAAGATTTTGTGTCATAATAATTTCTTCAATTTTTTGTCTAAATGGTATAGTTATTATATATTGATATTTTGATAAAGGAACTTGATCTTCCATTCATTTTTTTTTATATGTATATAATAAATTAAATAAAAAATGGTAATATTTATTATTTTTATAAGATTTTGCTATTTTATCTAAAATTTCAGAAAAAGTAACTTTTCAAGTATCATAATTAAAAGATTGTAATTTTAATATAAAACCAACAAAATATTCATTAAATAATTTATAAAAATCAAAATTTAATAATATTTTTTGGAAAGTATCAGTAAAGATTGTTTTTAAAAATATCAATATTATTATTGATGATAAAATAAAATATATTATATCTAAATAATTTGTTGAAATAAAATTTCAAATATTAAACGTAAAAGGAACAAAAGATGGAATTTTATCTATCAATCATAAACTATAAAAATTAATTATAATATCTTTCAACATTCATTGACTAAAAACAACATACATCAAAATCAAAATAAAAAATAATATAGTAGGCTGAATTAAAGGTGAAATAATTTCCCTTTTTATTCGTTCTTCTTTTTCTATTTTTTCCTTTAATTTTTGAAAAAGTAATGGTTTGCTTTTATCTGGTAAATCTTCAAAAATATTTAAATAATCAATATATGATTCAAATCATCTAATATTTTCTAAAATTTCAGCTAATTTTTTAGCTTTAAATTTATAATTTTGATATAAATAACGCCAAAATTCAAAATACTTAATGTCTACTTCCATATATTTTTGTAAAACATCACCTAAGTTATATATAAAATTACCTTCTACAACACTTCATCCTTGTGCCATTAAATCAAAAAAATGTTTTAAGAAATCATTATCTGCTTTAAATTGTAAAATTTTCTTTTCTAGTTCGTTTAGATAAACTTTTTTTATAATTTTTTCAAAATTAAACTTCTTCAATGTTTTTTTGTCTAATTCATAATCACCACTGAATTCTATTTCAGCTACAATAGTTCTACCTTCTTTATCATATCCTACTATTAACCGATTTCCTTCCTTAAATCAAAAGAATTTATTCAGTAATTTTTTCATGTTTAAATAATTTATTATATAATTTATGTAATTTTATAATATCATTTACTGTTATATTATTAGGTATTTTTAAAGGATCTATATTATTTTGATTTAAAATTTTACTAATTTTTTCATTATTAAATAATACACTATAATATTTTAATAAATTTTTATAATTTAAACTTAAAGAAATATTAGTTTTATATAAATATTTCACATTTTGACCTAAAATTAAATTGTATTTTTTATTTCATTTTTTTAATTCAATAGTATTAAATCATTTTACATCAAATAATCATAATTTTTGATAATATTGAAGTTTAGCATACAAATCATTTAATTGTTTTGTATCTTTAGCATATAAATTCAAATTAATAGAAAAATCTTTACCAATACTTAAAGTGTTTCATATCTTAACATTTGGTGGTAATATTTCTTCTAAAAATTCTAACACTAAAACTTTTGGTAAAGTTAAAAACCTGTTTTTAAAGTAAATATCAAACAAATTTTCCATATTCTTTATTTTATTTAATTCTTGTCATTGTAACAAACTATTTATTTTGTTTTTATATTTATCTATTTTTCTATTAATATTTTTAATTTCTTGTTTTTTTTGTTTATACAAATCTACATAATATTTGTTTAAATAATAATTAATTCAAAATAATATTCATCAAAATCAAAATAAACCTATTAATAAAAATAAAATATTTTGTTTAATATTTTTTAATTCCTGTTGTAACTGTTCCATATATTTTATCTTTTGTTAGTAAATAAATATTTCAAATCTTTTTATATATTTTACAATTAATGTTATTTTTTTGATCTATTTTACACTTAATCTTTTTTTTAGAATTATAACAATCAACTTGCTTATTTTCTAGATTAACATTACAATCCCACCAATTATTTAAATTAGTTGTTTTAATTTTAAAATTAATATTTCCATCTTTTTTTAAAAATGATATCTTTATATCATTTTTATAAACTATATTTCATTTATATCAATTATTATTTTTTATTAAATCAATGAATTTTTCTTCTTTGTTGTTTAAAATATGATTAATTTTATTTACATCAAACACCGTTTGTTCTTTATTAGATAATAATATAAATTTATCTAAATCTTTAAAATCAAGAAAGTTAATTATATAACTTCAAATTTTTATGGAAAAAATTTTTATTTCTTTATTTTTTTGATTTTCTTTTTGACTTTGCTTTTTGTTTTCTTTATTAGTGTTTTTATCTTGTTTTAAATTATTTATTTTTTGATGTTTTTCTTTAATTTTTATATTATATCTATTTTTATTTATTTTTCAGTTGTTAAAAATTATTAAAGCAATACTGATAATTAAAATAGACATTAAAAAAATCAATAAATATTTTTTATTTTTAAATTTATCTTTTAAAATTTTCATAATTTTGTATTAAAAATAAATCATTAAAAATAAGTAAAATCAAAAAAAGACCACCTAACTTAGGTGGTCTTTTATATAATATTTTATTATTAATTGTTTTTATTCAGTAATAGGCATTGCCTTTACCAAACAAGTAAAATCACTAATACTTGCCACATTATCAATAACACTTGAATCACCATTTACTAATTTTTTAGCTTTTGCAATCATTTCACTATAATCATCAACTTCCTTTAAGGCTTTATTTTTAACACAATATGCTAATACCTGTTCTTCTATTGTATCACCATTTACATCAACTAAAACATACATACCTTTATCTGTTGCTTTAGTTATTGTTGGATTATCACCAACTGTATATTCATTAATACCTACTTTTTTTCAATTTATTTCGTTATAATCTGTTAGGATTTCCCCTAATGTTTTTCCTGTACTATCTTGAATATCACTTAAATAATTACCTACAACTATTGAATCATCCGACACTTTTCTAAAAACTAAGTTATTTTTCTTATAAACATTTTCTGTTCCAGCTTTATAATCTGCATCAGGATCAATTGGTTTAGCTGCAAAAGACAACATGTTTTTATAAAAAGCTTCCAAAGTACTATTAGCTTTACTAAAAGTAGCCTTTTTTATGTTTTTAACTATTGCTGGTGCGGCTAAAGTTGCAAGAATAGCAATTATAGCTAATACTACCATTAATTCTATTAAAGTGAAAGCCTTTTTTGCTTTTTTAAATCTTTTCATTTGTTTTTTTAATTTTTAAAAAATAAAAGTTAAATAATAAGTAAAATAAATTAAGTAAAATAAATTAATAATAAATTAAAAGATCTAAATTAATTTTTTTAGTCTTGGGATCTTTTTCTAAAAAGACAACATGTTGATAATTACATCATCCAGTATTACAATAAGTATTATCATCATTAAGTGGCAAACTTACAAGATCTTTGTAAGTAAGATAATCATTTTTTAATTTTTGTAATTGCTGATTAACACTTTCTTCACCATTTATAAATTTTTCGTTAAAATCTTTTTTAGTTGCAATATCATTTACATATACACCATTTAATTTATAAGAATATTTACTTGAAAAAACAAAAGGAATTTTTGTGATTGTTTTTGTATTACTTTCATCATCAATTGTAATAGAATAAGTAATATTAGCACTTCATTTTAAATCGGGTTGTAGAATTATTCAATTAATAGCAACTTCTTCACCATTTATATCTTTATAACAAACTAATCTTCAGTTCTGTATTTTTACAGATTTACATACTTTGTTATCAACTACATAGGCCTTTCAATTTATGTTTATTTGAATATCAGCATAATTTAAGTCTTTATTCCTTATTTTTCTTGATAAAAAATTTATAGTTAATCAAAAGCCAAAACTAATCATTAAAAGAATTATTAATATTTTTTTCATTGTATATATTTGAATTTAAAAATTTTTCAAAATAAGTATTAAAAAACCAATTAATTTCTTGTAGAACATATTTTTTTGTATCGTTATCTTTTGCTACTTTATATGCATTTATCAATATTTTTAATTCTGTTATTTTATAATAATTTGCTATTGATAATAATAAATTTACATCATGTTCAGATAATTCATTTTCATTAATTTGGAAATTTGAATTATTATTAGAATTGATATTATTAGAATTATTATTCAAATTATTTGTTTCAATTCTTGATTCTATTTTATTATTTTCTATATTTAAATTAGTATTATTTGCTGTTATAAAATTAATAGAACTTAATAAAAGTATTATATAAATTATTTTTTTCATTTTAATCCATTAGTTTAATATCTAAATTTTTATTAATACAATATTTTCTTTTGTCAAAATCTAATATACATAATTCATTAAATATATTTGTTATATCTTTAATGGTTCAATCAATATCATATAAATAATATTTTATTCTATTTTTTAAATCGCTAGTTAAATAATTATTTTCTATAATAATTTTCTGACCATATCCTAATTTATTTCAATTTAACCAAATAGTGGAAACATAAATAGAACTTTGATCATAAAAAAGTCGCTTATTATCAATATATACTTCTGTATATGGTTTTTTCATATATTGAAAAATTATTCTATATTTTTCAGGTATTTTTCATTTATAATTAACACTATTTATATTTAAAAATTTTCATTTTTGATTTTCTAAATAATAATATAAGCTATCTGGTTCATATTTTTGAAAAGATTTTGAAGTACTTAAAGCAACTGTTGATAAAATTCATAATATTGCTAATACAATCATTAATTCTATTATAGTAAATGCTTTTTTCATTTAATTGTACGGAAAAATTAAATAGTATTTATTTCAATTATTTGTTGTATATATTAATCTAACTAAAACATCAGATAATTCTTCAAAATTAATATTTGATTTTTCATTTAGTTTATTAATTTTTATTAAATCTATAATCATTCAATTATTTTCGATTTTTAAAATTTTATGAAATTTATCGTCTGTAATATAAAAATAATAAGTACTGTCATCTTGTTTATTTAAACAAGATACTTTATTAGAACTAATTAATTGACAATGATAAAAGTTACTATTTAAAAATCAATCTAAATTATTTAGATTGTTTATGTTAACAATATCTTTTTTAGAATATTTGTTTTCTTTATATAGTTTATAAGCAGTTAAATATTGTTGAAAAAAAATAATACTACCTAATCAAAAAATTAATATTGCAATAATAAGTTCAAATAAAGTGAAAGCTTTTAATCAAAAATTATTTTTTCTTCATTTAATTTTATGTAAAATTTTCATTTATGTTTAAAATCAATTATTGGCTTTGTAAAATATAAATCTAAATTATCTATCTTTTTAATATATTTTCTATTTAAATGTATTAATATTGTTTTAAAAATTCAATTTAAAGTAGGAAAATAAGATAAATTAGTTTTATTTAAATATTGTTTTTTTATTTCAAATGGATCTTTTAATATTTTTTCTAATTTATTCTTATCAAATAATTCAAAATTTTTTATTCATAAAATAAGTGTATCTTCTTTTAATATTTCTTGTTTTTTATTTTTATAGAAATCATAAAAGATTTGAAAAATTTGTTTTACCAATTGTAAATAATCATTAAAGAATTGTTTATTATAAAATTGTATTATAATTTTATTAGAAATATAATTTTTATTAAATATTGATGAATAACTTTTATCCTTAACATAAAAACTTTCTTTTATTTCAGGTATTTTTTTTATTTGTTTTTCTGATGTTATTTTTTCAACTAATAAATTTCTAAAAGTTTCATAATTTACAAGATCCTTTAACAAATTATCCTTATCAAATTTTTTATATTCATTAAAAATTTCTTTTATTATATCATAAGAATTTAAATAAAAATTTTTAAAAGCATAAAAAAATATATTTTTTCTATTTTCAACAGCTTCTAGATAAAAATCAAAGATTCTAAAATTATATTCTTTATTTAAAGACCAAAAGAAATCATCAATTAATTTTTGTAGAATTGATGAAGGATATTTTAAAAAATATACTATATATTCATAATTTTTGTTTTTGTAAATTAAAAAATACAAAATTAAAGTAATAAAATTATCAAAATAGAATTTATACATTTGTATTACAATATTTATCTAAAACATAATTTTCAATTAATTTTATTTCTTCATTGTTTAATCATATTTTCTTTTTTAAAATATTTTTAATGATTGGTTTATCTTTTGATGATAATAAAGTAACTTTAATATTATAATTTTTATTAACATATTCAGTATTTAATATTTTCAAATCATCTAATTTATCTTCAAATTTTTTATAATATGTTAAAATTTGTTCTACACTTAATTGATTAATATTAATATTTTCTTCATCTAATAATTTAGCTAAATTATATAGTCTAAAATAAAAGACATAATCTAAAACATCAATTTTTGTTTTTAGTTCTTCTATTTTATATTTCATTTTTATTTGTGATATAAAATCTTGATAATTATTAATATTTTCTTCCAAAAAATTTAAAAATAAATTTCAGATTTTATTTCCTAAGTGACCTGAAATAATTAATGATATATCAGTATTGTAAACCAAATAATTATTAACCGAATTAGCAACAGCTGTCCATTTTCTAGGATCTAATACTATTGGAAATTCTTCATCTTCTTCGACATATAAAATATAATCAGAATAATTTTCTAGAAAATCAGCAACTATTGGGTTTATATTATTTATAAATTTAATTACACTATCTTTAATTATATCTATTGTTGCTTGTCTATTATCAGAACCTAGTATATAACTACTAGCAAAACGACTAAAAATAGGTAGATCAAAATTTTCTAAGTCATTTAATTCTTTAAGCAAATTACTAGCGGCATATATATCTATAACAGTAGGTATATTTCTAGTATCAAGTTGTCTTTCATTAAGAATTCTATAATAAATATATCTTACTTCTGGTTGTGTTTGTATAAATTCGTCTAAGAATATAATTCAGAATTTGGGATCAAATAAATTATCTTCATATGGAAATTCTTCTGTAACAATTGTTTTAAGTGTTTTATTTTGTAAATCAGGTATTTTAGTAACATAATCCAATAAACTATCAGTAGTTCATCTTTTATCTATAAAGAAATATAGATAATTTTGTATTCCTTGTAAAAGATTTTGATCTGATGCCAAAAAGTAATGAACCAAAGTTTTGTTATCTATATTATTTTTAGTCTGATAATTTTTCAATACTTCAACTATATAATCAATTTGTTCTGATAAACTTCCTTCTAAATCTTTTGACTTGATATCTATTCAAATTTTTTGCATTATATTAATTATTTTTGCTGTATTTTTATAATAATTATACAAACCATAAATTATAATATTAGGTGTATCATAATATTCGCCATTAATAAATTTATCATAAATGCTTTTTTCAACTTCTATTCAGAAAAATTTTTGTAAAATCATATTTTTTTGTTTAATTTTATTATCAGTATTTATTTTTTTTATTAGTCAAATATTATAACAATATTCTAAAAATTTATCTACTTTTTTAACATTATAAAATACTATATCTTGTAATATTTCTGATGTTGTTCTAATACTGTAACTTTTTCAAATACCAGCAAATCACTTGATTAATGTTGGTTTGAAATTATATAATGGGTTTTGTTTTAAGGTATTATATATTTTAACATAAGTATCAGTTAAAATTTTTGTATTAACTAAATTTTCAACTAGATTTTTTACAATATTTTTATGTTTATCTAATATAATTTTATTTAAATCGTTTTGGCTTATAGAAGGTCGTTTAGGCATTGTTTATATTTAATAAATAAAATTTTATTTCTATTATACTTTATTTTTATCTTTATTTAATTTTATTCATACTATCATATAAACCACCATAAACATTTAATAAAACTATTAAAACTAGAATAGCCGAAATTCATAAAACAAAATAACTGAAAATAGAAATTATTAAATTCAATTTTTTTATATATTCACTAATAGTTTGTTCTTTTAATTTTTCAATCAATTTAATATTTTGATATCAACCACTATTAGAAATTAACATTAATAATTGACTACCTTCAATTTTTGGTATAGCATCATTTTTTAATAAAATTTCAACTAATTTTTCTAAATTTATTACATTATCATAATTAAAAAACTTGGAAGCATAATAAATGTTAGCAGTATTTTGTAAATTATTATATAAATATTGATTGTTAAGATTATATTTAAAAACATTAATAATGTTATTTAAAAAATTTATGAATTCTTTATATTTTATTATATCTTTTATTATAGGAATTTTTAATAAAAACTTGGTAAAATATAACCTTATATAATAGATTTGTCTTAAAAAATAAATAATAATAGCTAAAATTATGAAGATTAATGAAATAAAAAGCCAATTAGATTTTATATAATGATAAGAAACATAAACAAAATTATTAGTAATTTGTTGAACTAATTCTTTATTATCTTTTCAAAAAGATTCTAAAATTACTGGAAATAAATATTCATTTGTCATAACAAAAATACCAATTGAAAATAATGTAATAAATAATGGCATAACCATTTTCTTTTTAAGTTCTTTTTTTATTCTATTTTCAGCTTCTAATTCTTCTGCTAATTCTAAAAATCCTTTACCTTTATCTTCAATAGTTCTTCATTCTAAAGTTTTTAATTTAGCAATTATTTGTTGTTTATTTGGAAAATTATATTTATTTAAAGCGTTAATAAAATCAATAACTAATTCTTTTTTTAAACTAACAGGTAAATCTAAATATTTTATAACTGGTTTTATATTAGTTATACCTAATTGATAATTCCTACCTACTGTTTTTAATAATAAAATAATAGTATCTAAACTTAAATTTTTATTAAATAAATCAAAAAAATTTTTATAATAATTTGTACTAATTGTTACATATTTAGTTGTTGTTACATCTATTCATAATTTTTTATAAATTGCTAATTTACGTTTTGGATCTTTAAAATCATCTTCCGTTAAAATAATATCTATTATTTTTTTATCTAATCAAACATTAATATATAAAGTTTCCTTATATATTGGTTTAAAAAATCATTTTATGGAATTAATTAAATTATTTTTTTTTAGTTGTTTTTCAATTTGTTGTATCAACATTATTAATAAAATTAACTAAATCATTTAAAAAAATATAATAAATGTCTATCTTATCTTTCAATCAAGTAATTAAAAAAATGTTATTATCTTTTAAATATTTTCTTAATTTAACAAAAAAATATTTATGAAAATTCTTTAATAATTGTTTAACATCATCTACTGCCTTATAAATATTATTTTTCCTATTATTTATTTTTGTATTAATAAATAGTAATTCAAAATTATTATTATCAAAAAATTTCCGTAATAAATCAAAAATTTTATTTTCAAAAACTAATTCATTATTATTTTTTTTGTTATAATAATAATATATCAAAAAATCATAAACATCATAAATATGAATAAAATCTATTTCATAATTTTCTAAAAATTTTTTTATTTTTCTTAATATGACATATTTTTTTGTAATAGATATTTTTCAAAATTTTTTATAAATAATTTTATACAAATATAATTGTATAAAACTTCGATTTCTATCTTTTTTTTTGTATCTACTTTTTTTATTTTTATTATATAATTTATTTTCAATAAATTTTTCAATATTTTTGTAATCTGAAAATAATAATTGTTTATTTTTTATAAACAATTTACCATTTTTTTTCCCTAAACTTTCAAGATTATATTGTTTAACTAACGTATCCATATCAGATACAAAAAATAAAAAATTATTTATCAATTCTGTTTTTTTCATTTTTTATAATCTTTTTTATTATAATAATTTTTTTCTTCTTAGTAGGTTTTCAAGTATCTAACCAATTGCTAATTCTATCATATCAAGAAAGCATTATAGCACCATCATATATTTTATATTTTGCTTCTTTATTTTCTGGAATACTTACATCTTTAATATTAAAAAAAATTTCTTCATATTGTTTTAGTTTTTCAAAATTTATATCTAATGTATACAACTGTTTTATAATATGTGCTTTACTTTTATAATTTTTATATTTTAAAAAATAACCTAAAATAAATCATAAAACTGCTAGAATACCACCTAAAAGAATTATATAAATAGTTATTTTTTTAGTTTGCATTATCCTTCTTGCATTAATGGTTTATAAATATATGCATACATATATAAAACAACTATTAAGTCTAAAATTATACCAATAGAATAACTAATAAAAGCACCAGTTTTTGAAAAAGTATTATCTTTATCTTTTGATTGGTCACTAGTATCTGTTTCTAATTGTTTAGTTAATAACTTATAGAATGTTGCATTCTTCAAAGTGTTTTTTATTTTCGAATCACTTTCAGATTCAACAGGATGTTTAATAGCTATATAAAGCTTTGCTATATAATCAAAAAATCCACCATAAAAAACAGGCAATATCCCCCACATAGAACCAAGTAAAATTCATAACAAAGTTACTAATATTCATTTTAATATTTGATGAATATTAGCAAAAAAATTATTCTTTATTTTTTCTAAAAAATCTACTTCTGCCATATTTTTATTTTTTATTAAATAAAATAAAAAAAGTACATAAAAATAAGTAAAAATGTAATACTTTTTTTATAATTTTTGTATAAAAATTTTATCATAAAATCATTGTATTCTTTCTAAAATATCAGGATCACTATATTGTAATAATGTTTTTTCATCAATAGCATTTAATTGTTTATACAAATATAATAAACTTGCTTCTTTTGGCCATAAAATTCATTTTTTTATCATATTAAAATCTGTCCATAAATTCATCAATTGCGTAGTATTATCTTTTTTAGATAAAATAACTTTTATAAAGTCATTAACATATAATAAACTAAAAACTGGTATTATTACTTCTGTATTTTCAATTTTTCATTTTATTAATTTTATAGTTATTACACCATTTAGGTTTTTACTTAAATAATCATTTATTAATTCTTCATTTTTAAATAAATTTTTTAATCTTGTTATAACATCAATAGGATTAGATAAATGTAAAGTAGTAACAGTTAGATGACCTGTTTCAGAAGCTTGCAATAATATTTCAACTGTTTCTTTATCACGTGTTTCACCAACAAAAATTATATTAGGATTTTTTCTTAAAGCAATTTTTATTCCTTCCGCAAAATTTGGTATATCTTTATGTAGTTCTTTCTGAATAAAATAATAATTTTTTGAATCAAAATTATATTCAATAGGATCTTCAATAGTATATACCAATTTATTAAATTTATCATATTGATTAAAATAATCTAGAACACTTATTAAAAATGTTGTTTTACCACTTCAAGTAGGTCAAGATACTATTACTAAACCATCTTCTTTTTTAAATACATTAAAAATATGATTCCAAACAAAATCAGGTACAAAAATTTTATAATTACTATCTAAATCTAATGGTTTTCAAATTAATCTTATAGTAAATATTGTTTTATTATTTTTTAAATCTATAATTCATCTAAAGTTTTTTTTCTTTATAGAAAAACCAAAATCATATTTAAAATCTTTTATTAATTGATTTCTTAATAAATTAACATAACTATTTTCATAACTTATAATATAATATAAATCTTCAATCCATTTTTTAAATAAGCTAGTAATTAAATTTAAAGTTTTATCATTTAATTCTATATATAAATTTCAATTTTTTTCTTTAAAAAATTTTTTCAACATTTCTATTTCTGATGTTTCTATATTATCTTTAATATTAACATCAATATCTTTGTAATCTAAAACATATTTTAAAAGCAGTTTTTGTTGTTCTTTGTTTTGTATTATTTCATTTTTCATATAAAAGAAATCATCTAATGTAATCAAAACATCAATTTTTTTTAATTGACGAATATATGAATTTAATTTTATTCATAAAAATTCTTCAATATCATTTATTTCATATTTTTTTAATTTATTTATTATTTCGTTTTTATCATTTACATTTTTTTCTAAAAAATCGAAAAACTTTACAACATTTTTTATTTCATTTTCAAATCATTTTTCTAAAAGAAAAAAAACATATAAATAATTTGTTTCAGTAAAATATTCATTTATATCTATATAATTCTTTTTATCCGGTATTTTTTCTAAAAAAATAAAGTTTCCTTTTCATTGGTAAAAAATATCTTTATCAGTTATTTGCAAATTAGAAACTGTTTTAGGGAAATTCATTAAATACTTTTTTATTTTTTTGTAATTATAATATAACTTTTTCCAATCTTTATCTATTTGTCAAAATATAGAAAGAAGTTTTATTAAATCAAAAGATATTGTTTGTTCCATAATTTGTTTAGATCTTTAATAAAATTAAATCATTTGTTTTATTACTATCATTTATATGATAGAATTTTAAAGGTAATAATACTTTTCAATTTACAAAAATAAAATATTTATAAAAAATATTAGGTTTATTTAAAAAGTTTAATAATCAAAAAGTTTTATGTAATTTAATTTTATCTTTTTCAATATATTTTTTTATAAATAATTCAGGAATTTTCTTTATAGACCAGAATTTTTTTATGTAATTATCTTCTAGATATTTATGTTCAGCTAATAAATAATATTTATTTTTTAATTGTATAATTTTTCCTAAAATAAAGAAGTTTTTTCTTTTTTTATTATTAAAGAAAATAACATTATTATTTTTAGATACTTTCCCTATTTTCGTAATTCCTTTCTTAGTATTTTTTAAAACTATTATCATTGACATTTAATATCAAAAATAGGTAAAAAGATAAAAATAATTATGACAAATATAATGACTGATAGTAAAATTTTGATTCAGTATTGTATTAGTACGTATTTAATTGTTTCTAATCAATCAATATCTTGTCAATGTAACACATTTGTCAGATTATTTAAGATTTTATACCAACCTACACAAAAACTTCATATAATAATAAGTTGTATTATATGATAAATATAATTAAGTAATTTTGCAATTCCATATAAGTTTGGGTTTTGACAAACCTGTAAACCGGCTTTTTCTAGAAATAGACCAAAATGCACCACAACTGTTTCCATTAAATTTCAGTTATTATATTGTAAATAATTTTTTTATCTTCTATGTCTATTTTTTTTCTTATAATATCTAATATATTGTTTAAAATATCATCTTCTATAACATAAATATTATCATATTGTTTTTCTATTTTTTTAAGATCTTCAAGATTGTAATTATTAACTAAATATTCATACAAAAATTTTTCATAATATGTTTCAGGATTTCCAAAAACTACTTTATTTAATATTTGTTTATTAATTATAATGAAATCAAAAATGGAAAATTCATAATGATTATTATGAAGAATCTTAGATTCTAATTCTATAATCAGATTTTCTAAATTTAAGTTTAAATTAATAAAATCTTTAAAATTATCAACTTCATATTTTTCATATAATATCTTTTTTATTTCATCTTTATTAGTTATTTTTTCTTTTTTTATTATATTAATTATTTCAATCCATATTTTTAAAATTATTTCAAAATTATCATAAACAAAATTAATATTAATCTTCTTAAATAATAGTTTTTTAAGTAAATTATATAACTTTTTTTTATTTTTTAAATAATAATTCCAGATATTACCATATTTTTTTATTTGTCTTGAATTATTTCTTTCTTCTTTATATATAGTACTTTGATAATTTGCTTTTAAATAATAATTTATTTGTCTTAATCAAATAAACAAAATTTCTTTTTTAAATACTTGAAAAAATTTAATATAATATTTTAAAATACTTAATAAATCAATTATATTAAAAATTAATTCTTTTTTATATTTATTAAAAAATTTTTCAAAAATCTTTTTGTTTTTAAATTTTTGTTTTAGAAATTCTTCTATTTTCTTTTTGTCTTTAATTTTATATTTTTTATAAATAACATTATAATAATAAAACCAATAATAAAATTTCTTACTATCAAATTCATCAACTACTTCATTATAAAATTTATACCAAATACTAATATATCAAAAATTTTTTTCTAATTCTTTTTCTACTAATTTATTAAAAATATTACTTATAACTTTATTATAAATATATTCATCAGTACTAACAGGTAATCTGATTAAAATCTTATAATATCAGTAAAGATCAATTTTATTATTTTGTGTATCAATATCATTATTTTTAGATAAAACAGTGATATAATTAAAGTATTTATTAATTGATATTCTATTTAATAAATAATTGATTATATTATTGTAATGTTTATTATAGCTAACATCTACATTTTCTATTAAAGAAAATAATAAATTTACCTTTTGATTATAATAATCTACCGCTTCTAAAAATTTTTCAAACATTTTTTATAAATAAAATTTATAAAAATCAAACAAAATAAGTAAAAATCTTGTTTTTATTATTGTAATAATTATAATTATAGATAATAGCTTTACTATTAATATAAAAAAATGCTAGCAACAAATCATTTGAAAGGCGGAATGATAGTAAACCTAATAGCACCAACAATTATTTATCCTGCTATTTATTTATCTTTATTAGCAGATTTAGATAGTGCTAGCCAATTAAGTAACAAAATAAAAATAAAATTTATTTTTTTTAAACATAGATGATTTACCCATAGTATATATTTCGCTATATTATTTTCTGATATTATTTATTTAATTTTCAATAAATTAAATCTAATTTGAACATCAGATTTAATTTTTCAAGTTAATATTATTATAACTATATTGTTTTTAATTCGTTTTTTTTTAAAAAGTTTACCAAATTTTATAAAATTTTTTATTAATCAAATTTTTATTTGGTGAACTTTAATTGTTTTGTTTTATTTGTATTTTAAAACAAAAGATTTATATTTAATTATTTTATTAAATATTTATATTCATATATTTTTTGATTATTTTACAAAAACTGGAATTGATCCATTATTAATAAATTATAAAGTTAATAGTATTTTTAGCTTTTCTACCTGATGAAAAATTGAAAGTATTATTGGTTTTGTTTTAAATTTAATAATTATGTTTTTATTAATTTATCAATATAATAATTTGAATTTTTTGAATAATAAATTATATATATATTTTTATTTATTTAATGTTATATTTGTATTGTTTATTTTTAATTTAAGTTATAAAAATATTAAAAAAATTATTATAAATACTTTTATAAATTTTATAATTTTATTTTTTATTTTTATTATTTCAATCTGATTATTTATATTATCACAAAAATATAATATTAATCAATATGTTCTTTATTGAATTATATTTATGTATTTTATTTGTCTTTTATACTTATTTAAAAAATTGACTTTTTTTAATTTTGACTATTTCATAATTTTATTATATTTTATTATTCCAATTATACACCATGTTTGTTCTTAAATTTATATTTTTTTCTTTTTTTGTTTATTTATTGTTTTTTACTACTATTATATTTATTTTTATCATACTTTCAGGAATAAGTTTTCCAATTGTTTTAATTTTGTATTTATTTGATTTAGTTTCATTAAAAATATTAATAATTTCTTCTATAAATTTTATTATATTATTAATAGCTATTATAGATAATTATAGATAAATATTAACAGTTTTTTTATTTCAAGCATAATTTATAATACAAGTTATAGGATTTTGAATTCTAAAATTATTTATTCAATCAATATATCACTTTAAATTTCAAATATAAAATATTCAAATTTCTGTTATAAGAAAATAGTATGATTTAGTTGTTAAATCTATAACTATTTCATTTCATTTATAATCATTAAGATAACATTTTTCAATTTCAATATCTATATCTTTAGTTATTAATTTTTTGTTTAATATTTTATTTTTATAAAAATAATTATTGTCTAAAATATTTTTAAATCATTTTATATTTCAACTATTATCGTAAAAGAAATTTGTATAATCTTTATCAGTTAAATAAAAATAATCTTTTATACCTTCATTTGAAAAATTTAAAATTATACTTTTAACAGGCAAATATTTATATTGTTTAACATCATTTAATTCATTAGGTAAATTTCAAACAGTATAATTTAATTTTAATAAATTAGCTTGTATTTGGCTACTTTCTTTACTGATAATTATATTAGTTCTAAAATTTGTCCATCATTTATATAAAAATCAAGATAAAATTGTTATAACAACAACTACTAATATTAATTCAATTATTGTAAATCCTTTTTTTAGCATTATTATATAATTTATGTAATATAAATTAAAAATAAAATTATAAATTTAAAAATAATAACTAATACAAAAATTCTTAATAGATTATACAATATATTATACCAAAAATTAAAAATAATTTTATAAATTCTTAAAGTTCAAGAATTTAACAAAATAATCAAAGCTGTTGTTGGTAATAAATCTAAACTAAAAAATAATAAACCAAAATAAATTCAAATTAAAAAGACAGATAAAAAGTTATTAAAAAATAAACTAAATGGAAAAATAAATAAAATTATATCAAAAACATATTTTATAGTACCTAAAAAAGAAAAAGGTAATAAATCAACAAAATATTTTGTAATAAAATTAGTATTTAAAGATGCACCATCAAAAAAATATTTTGTATTTACATATTCTTCTTTATATAGCTTAAAAGATAAACCTGTATCTATTAGAAATTTACTATAATCTAAAAAAGCAAAACATTTTTTATCTTCATCAGAAAAAAGTTCATCTATTTTTCTACTTAGATCATTATCTTTACTTTGTTTTGTCTTACAATCTACCAAACCTAATTTATTCATCATTGTAAAAATATAAATTTTATTATCTAATCAATTATTTATATTTAAAATATCGGCTATTCATTTTTTATTGTAATTTATTTTATAAATATTATACGAAAATCTATCACAAGTTAAAAATCAATAAATATAAATTTTTACAATTAATTTATTAATTCATTCATATTGTTTTTCTGATAAATTATCCAAATCTTTTTTTATTTCAGAAATATATTTTGTATCTATTTTTTTTACTATTCAATCTTTATTTATACAAAAATATTCAACCAAATTTCCATTAAAAAAATTTTTCAATTTATAAAAAGTTTGACTATATTTTCTTTCTAAAATTCTATTTGTGTTGTTATCTTTATTATTATCTTTATGTAACTTGTCTAAAATTTGCTTTGCTTCATATAATACAATTTGATTTTGACTGAAAACAAAAGGAAAAATATTAGAAAAAAATAAAGATATTATGAAAATTATAACAAAACTACCTGTTATTATTAATAATTTCTTTATATGTTCGATATATTCTTGTCTAAACTTTTCTAACATTTAGAATAAAGTTACGGATAAAATTTTTGTTGTCATAAAAATACTTACCCATATTATAAAGTAAAAAAATGGTGATATATATACATCATCAGCAAAAATAAATCTTAAAAAAAATGGTAAATGCCTTTTATTTAAAATAATAATTTCTTCCTTTCAAGTATTAATAACAATATCTTCATTGCCAAATAATAATTTCTTAAAATATTCTATATCTATATATTGTAATATTTTAAAAATATTAATATGTTTTACCTGATCATCTATTTTTACATATGGAAAAACAAAAGTTGTTATAAAAAACCAAAAAATAAAAATGTAAAATAGATAATCAAAGTATTTATAAGTAAATATTCATACAGTAATAGCCGGGTTAGGCCAATACCAACCTTTTATAGCAATTATTAAATTATTTGTATATTCAAAAATAAAATTAAAAAAATATCATAAAAAAATATTATATCCATCTTGTGATAAAGCTTTTATTAATGCATATAAATTGTCTGTTCAAATTATTAGATTTAAATATCCAAAATTAGTTTTTCAAATACTAATAAAACCTATATCAGAAACTAAATCATCTTTTTTCTGTCATAATTCATATATAACCTTGTTAATATTGTTAATACTATCTATTTTTTTATCATCATCAAAAAGAACTATTTTGTTTATATTTATAATATTTCTATATTTATCTAAATCACTATTACTTTTTCTATATAATTCAAATAACTTATTTGGATCTTTTTCTTTATTTTCACAAACACTAACATCTTTAAAAAATATCAAACAAACATTTTTTTGATTATAATAGTTCTTGTCAAAAAGATCATAAATATCATAAATTTTTTCAATTAATTCTATCAAAATGTCTGGTTTTGCTTTTATAGCATAATCTATTAATCTTTTAATACTAATCAAATTGTTAAAAATTTCCTTATTTTTATTTTCTAAATAAAATATAAAATCTTTGTCTTGTTTTAAACTTGTTTGTTGTAATTGTTCTATATTTTGTGTATTAATTTTTATTTGATTATCCCCAGGTCAATAAGCAAAAATAAAAGAAAAAATAAAATTTAATATTAAAAAAATTATTATTCTTGACATTTCTGTTTTAAATATTTTTTAAATTTTTTTTCAAAACAAGATTCACAAATATGTCAATAAAAATCACAAGTGTCATATTTACTTCCATATCATCGACTTAAATTAATATTAGTAATTGGTAATCCAACAATTTCATTTGATTTATTTTTTATAAAAAATTTCTTTTTACAAAAATCACACATAACACCTTTTATTTTTTTTTCTGTAACCCATTTTATTTCTTTTTTTCAATTATATTCAATTGTTATCTTTTTTTTAATCTTTTCATATATTAACATTTTAGATTTTTTATATATTTAAATTAAAATTTTCATAGATTTTTTGATTTATAATAAATATATCTTTCAATAAATCACCCGTCAATTTAACATTTAATTTATTTTTTTTTCTGTGTTTAAATATTTTTTCTATTTCTTTAAAAATATTTAATAAACATTTATCATTAATATATTTTGAATTATTAACATAATCAGGTGTAAAATCAAATACTAAACCAATAGGAATTGGATAAAATCATAAAAGTTCACTTTCATGTTGAAAAATCCTTTTTATTTTATCATCTTTTTTTGCTTCTTCAACTATATTCTGTTGATAACTATAGTTTCTAAAAGATATTATTAGTCATCATCTTTCTACAACTGCCTTAGCTTCATTTAGAAATCTTAAATCAGTAATAATAACATATTGACATTTATCTTCTGAAATATTATCTAATTTTCTAAAGGCTAGTTTAACCCAATAATCAGGATCTTTTTGTCTTTTTTCTGTTGCTATTCTTTGTAAGTCTAATCTAACATCACTATTCCTATTATTTTTTAATTTTTCAATTATTTCCAATTGTTTATTTAGTTCTAAATCAGAAAAGTTTTTTATTCCTAAAATAATTTCTGCTTCCTTTCCTATCTTATTTTTAAAATTATCAATATAATAAATTTTTAACTGTTCAGCAAAAGATAATTTACAAACATTTTTATAATTTTTTTTAATTAAATTATAAAAGTAATCTTTACCAGTTCCTTTAACAGCATTTATAGCTATAATTTTTACCATTTTTGACATTTTATATTTTAAAATTTAATATATATACTATTATTAATTTTATATTTTTTATAATCAAATCATCATCAAACGTCTATTATATATATTTTTTTATAAAATTTATTTATTTTAGGATCGTTTAAATAATCAACTAATCTTTTTAGATCTTCATCAAATAAGAAAAAATCAGATACTATTATTAAATTTCTTTTGTCATTTGATAAAAATCTTTTTATTTTAGTATAATTTATTTCTTTATTATCATAATAAAACTTTCCTTTTCAGTATTCTATTTTTTTATTAAATAATTTTAAATTAGCACTTAAAGCAGTTCATCATCAACCAATAGTATTTATAACTTCTGGTATTTCTTTTTCAAATATATAAATATCTGATAAAACAACATCAAAAAAAGCTAATACGTTATATATATTTATATTTAAAGACTTTCATTTTTTAGTTATATTGACTAATCCACTTGTTATTTTATTTATTGTATCTTTATTCATCGATCAAGAAACATCAATTAATATTTGATTTATAATTTTATTTTCAGGCATTAATTTTCCATCAATTATTCATCTTTTATAATATTTTTTCAAATCTATATAATTATATTTTTTCCTTTTTTTTAGTATGTCTTGTTTAATATCTTCAAATAATTTATTTAATTTAAAAACAATATTATTTTGTATATAAATATTATAATACATATTTCAAATTTCTGTTCCAATCATATTTTCTTTAAATTTTTCTTTAAGACCATCTATCTTTTTGTTTACTTCTTGTTTATCTTTCTTAATTTTTTCTTGAAAATCTTCATTTTCTAATTTATCTAAATAATCATGTATATCAACATTTCATTTTCACAAACTAATAATAATATTTGATAATAAATGATCTTTTATTCTTTTTCTGATATTTTCATCAAAATTTCTATTTATTATTAAGTTAATTAAACTTAATAAATATTCAGAAATTAATTTATTATTATCTATTAATCTTAAATTTTTAAATCTATTTTTTATTCTATTCTTAAAAATTTTTAAATCTTTTTTTATTTTATTTAAATCAATTTTAATCTTTTTACTTCATATTAATTTTTTTATTTCATTATCATCTAAAAATATAAAATCTTCTTGTTTTATACTAGTTTTTATTTGTTTATAGATTTGATTTTTATAATACAATTTTTCAATTTTTTTACATATATTATCAATTTCTAAACTTTCATAAATGTTTCAAAAATTTATTCATTGAAATACATTAAAATTATTAATAATTATTGTATTAACAAAAGGATTATATCAAATATTACTTTTCTTTTTATAAAAAGAATATAAATTTGTATTTAAATCTAGATTTTTATATAATACAGTGATCAAACTATTAATAAAACTGTCATCAATTAAATTTACATATTTTAAAGTTAATTGTTTATCAAAATTATATTTATTATATAATACATCTAAGATATCTAAACTATTAAATAAAGCGTGTCATATTTCATGCATTATTAAAAAATTTACTGTATCCAAAAAAAATTTCTTTAAATCAGAAAATAATTCTTTTACTAAATTAAATGTTATGTTTATATTATATCTTTTTATACTATTATAATTTTCTATAAAAAACAATAACCAGAATCCATATAAAAAATCTTTTTTTAAAGATTCTAAATTTATATAAATATTTTGTCAATCGAAATATGCTATGTAATCATCACTTTTTTTTATATCTATATCTAATTCTAAAATTATCTGTCAAATTTTATTATTATATCTAAACAATATATCTTTTAAATTATCATAATTAATTTTATCCAAAAAATCTTTTATTGAATTATAAAGTATATTAAAATCAATGCTAAACAAATCTTTAAAAATTTTTTTATAAAATTTATAATAATATTTTTCATCAAATTCTATATTTTCTTCTTTTATATTTTTTTGTTGCTTTTGAATAATATCAAATAATTTTTTTTTATTAATATTTTTAAATAATATGAAATCTATATATTTTATACTAAATAAAGTTTTATAATCGTTTTTATTATAATAATTTAAATACAAATCTTTATATTTAAAAATTGGATCTATTGGTAAATATTTCTTATCTAAGTTATTATAATAATATTCTAGAAATTTTGATAATTCCATTTCAGAATATAAAAAATATATAAAAATTATAATTTAATATAATCATTTTTAAACTAAAAACAATAAAAAAGTATAATTAAAAAATATTAATATTTTTTTATAAAATTACATTATAAAAAATTAATGACAACTAATTATAAAACAGATATTAATTTAGAAAATGAATTAAAAATCAGTACTGATAGTTTAATTAGTTTACTAAAAGAAAAAATAGATATAAATAACAATCCTAAAATTAATAATATAGATGTTTTAAAAAAAATGTTTATTAATTATAGTGATCTTTTTTCAAAGGAAATTAATTTTTTATCAAAAAACTTTATTGTAGAATTAGATAATGAAAGAATAGAATTAAATAATATATTTAATGTGCCTATCATTAAAAAATGATTAAGTGAAAATGACAAATTTCAAATATATGAAGTAATAACTTGATTAAATAAATATAATATTAATTTTGATTATTTAAGACATTTTACTGATGTTATAGCCTTATTATATAAATATAATATTTTTTTATTAGATAAATATCCTTTAAAAATATTATATTTACAAATTGAAGATAATAATGAATATAAACCTATTTTAAATGATTATTATAATTGATTAATTTTTGGAACTTATAATATGTCATTTTATTATTTTCTTTATTTATTTATAGAAAATAAGTTAGAATTAGATAGAAAATATCTACAAAGTTATAATATAAATAAAAATATTAATATAGAAAATGTAAAAGAAATAATAAAAGAAAACACACTAAGACCAATAATAAAATATAAACTTACTATCGAACAAAATAAATTAAAAGAATATTATAGTGTTTTTAATGTTAATAATAATTTAGAATTGTTTAAAAAAATAGCTAATTATTTTATATTATTATATTAAAAATAACATGAAAATTAAAAATTTAATAAATAAAATAAATAAAATTAAGAAAACATTGGTAAAAAATAACAAATATATATATTTTCCAATTGATTTTAATATTATTAATTCTTATTGATTAAATACAAAAGAAATAGGACTTTTACTTGTATGGCCATATAATCTAAAAATATCCTATTCGAAAGACATAATTCAAAAAATAAATGATATTATTAATGATTTTTTTAATACTACTAAAAATATTTCTACTGAAATAAATGAAATTGATTTATTAAAAAATTTTTCTTGAAATAAAAAAAACAATAAAATAATTTATGTAACAACAGGAAATGATGAAGCAGATATAAAAAAATTTATAGAAATTAAACATAACTTTTTATTTGATGATCCAAAGTTATTATATAAAGAATTTCTACTTTTAGTTTACATTTTAAGTTTAAACGAAAAAGAACTTAATGAATTTTTAAAACAAGAAATGAATAATTTAGATAAAAATATTGATAATCACATAAAAGAAAGATTAATAATGAATAAATATAATAATATTTTAAATAAATTTATTTTTATGTTATAATGTTATTAAAAGATAAATATATATATTTAGATTTGAAAAATAAAATATTTATAAGTCCTTTATTTGTTATTATAGATTGATCTATTTGAAATCCTTTTAATGAACTTTCTTATATAAAAGAAATAAGAATAAAATGAAAACGATTATACACAATTTGAAAATATTGAATTTTATTTGATTTAGAAAAGAAAAAAGTTGTAAAAAATAATATTGTATATTTAGGTGAAAATAAACAAGAAATATATTTTTTAAATATAAATGTAATATATAGGTTAAATACAATAACAAATAAAACTGATATTGTAGCTAAAAATATCAATTATTATAATGTTGATGAAGAATATATTTATTGGTATGCCTATAATGAATATAAAAAAATAAATTTTAAGAAGATAAATAGTAAACCAGAAACAGATAGTTTAAATAAAGCGATTGCTGTAAAAGACTATTTTTTAATAAAAAATTTAAAAGGTTGAAATGAAAAATTTCTTAATATTTTAGTTAACAATAAATTTCTTTTCAAAAAACGATTAGTTTATGATAATATTAATGAAGTTTATTTTTTTGAAAAAAATAAAGATTTATTACAAAACGATTTATTTATATATGATAACACAATATATCATCTAAAAAATAATAAGAAAGAACAAGGTGATTATATTGAAGTTACTAATGATTTTATTTTTATAAAAAAAGAAAAAATCCTTTATATTTATGATTTAAATTTAAAATTAATAGATAGTATTTCATTTGAAAATTTATCTTGATTTTATGTTATCGACACAATAGAACAGGATGATAATTTTATTTTAATAACTGATCATAAGTGAAATATTTTAATTTATAATATTTCAAATAAAAAGTTTAAAACAATAAAAATGTGAAATAATAATAGTTTTAGCCCACTTAATGTATATTCTATTTATAAAATAAATGAAGAAACTATTTATTTAAAAATTATAAATACATTACAAAATAAAAATATGATTTATAATTTCAAAAACGACAAAATTAAAGATATAGAATATAATTTATATTATATAGTTAGATTAATTGATGATTTTTTCTTAGGAATAGAAAAAGAAAATAATAGAATAAAAATATTAATTTTTGATTTACTGTTTAGTACTAAATTTGAAATAAGTTTAGATGAAAATATTTTTGATAATATTAATTTATTTTTAGATAAATATAAAATGTGAAAAATTAAAGAATTAAAAGAAATAAAAAGTAAAAATATTGATTTTGATTTATTGTTTTAATGAAAAGTATATAAATATAAAATTTAAATAATTTTTAACTTTTATTAAAGTATATTAAAAAATAATTTAAAAAATAAAATTTAAGAAATGAAACCATATATAAGATTTTGAAAGAATTCAAAATTAAAAAGTAAAGCAATAAAAAGAAAAATTAGATCTTATACTAAAAAAAATAAACATAAAGATCATACAAAGTGATTAAGTAAGAATATAAAGAAAACAATATGACAATATACATTAAAAAAACTTTTAAAAACTAAAATAAAAATAGAATGATGAAAGAAAAAGTAATAAACAAAATTGAAACAAGGAAAATTGAAATTTTAGATAAAAATGATAAATATGAAATTTATTACAATATATTTTTTGAAGAAAATAAAAAACAAGTAAATAGTTTGATAGAAATTAAAAAAAATTGAAAAAAAATCTATTTAATAGGTGATCCTAAAATAGACTTACCTGATAATATTCAAAAAATTTTAAAAGAAAAAAACATTATATTCTTAAATGATTTAAAATAAAACAAAAAATGTTAAATTAAATAAAAAAGAAGCAGTATTAAATATACTGCTTCTTTTTTTTATCTGTTTAATTAGTTTTACTATTTAACCATATTTTTTGTTTCTTTGTTTTTCTTTATAATACTATAAATTTTTTTATAGATTTTTTCTACAAATTCTTCTGCTTTTTTTTGTCATTCATCAATAATTTGATTCAAGTAATCTTCCATAATTGCTGTAATTATTGGATCAAAATCTTCTTTATTTATTAATTGTTCTATTAATCTTTTTCATTTTTCTGTCAAAATTATTTTTTTCTTATCTTTTTTAATATATCAGCGATTAAACAAAGTATTTAGAATTTCGGTTCTAGTTGCTGGTGTTCAAAGACCTAATTTTCTATTAGTTTCCTTTGTTATTTTTTTTATTTTTTTTATTAAATCTTTATCATCTATTAAATTGTTTAAATCTTCTAATATTTTTAATAAAGTGGCTTCTGTATAATATTCTGGTGGTTTTGTTGTGGTTTTATGAATATCAATCTTTTTTATTTTTACTTTATCACCTTTTTTAAGATCTGGCAAAACATTATTTTCAATTTTTTGTCATAAAACTTTTTTCCAATTAAAGTTATCTTTGTATATTTTACCACTAGCTTTAAATATTGTTCAATTTACGTCAATTTCTACTTTTGTTTCCTGATATTCTACATCTTCTGCTAAATTTGCTAAAATTCTTCTTGTAACCAACAAAATAATTTGTTTATCTATGTCATCTAAAAAATTTTCTTTTATATTAGTAACATAAATACACGTATGTCATCAAACTTTTTTTTCATCGACTATTTTTTTATTTGGTTTTAATAAATTATTTTTTTTCATATATTCTATAATATCAGCTATATCTGAATCCAATTTTTTTATTTTATCTAAATTATTAATAAACTTATTGAAATCCGATTTATTCATATAATTATTATCTGTTCTTATATAAGATAATATTCATTTTTCATATAAATTTTGTAATCTTTTATCTATTTCTTTTACAGGCAAATTTAATTTATTTTTAATATCTACTACTAATTGTGTTTTTGTATATCAACCTTTTTTAAAACTTTCTTTTTTCTTCTTTTTATCAATCTTTACTACAATACCTTCTTTTGTATCTTTTAACTGTTCTAATATTTTTTCTATCTTTTTTTTATCTTTATATTTTTTATTATTTTTTCATTTAAAAACAATATTATCTTTTTCAAATAATCATTGTAAAGTATAATATGTTTCTGGTTTAAAATTTTCGATTTCTTTTTGCCTTTTATATAGAATATTCAAAATAGCTGTCTGAACACGTCCCACAGAATAAATTCAGTTTTTTTTATCAAATCCAAATTTTTTTGTCGCTAATAAACTAAAATATCTTGTTAAATTTATTCAAAAAATATAATCAACAAATTGTCTAGTAAATGCACTTAAATATAAATTATCATAATCTGATAAAGGTCTTTTTAATTTAAATTCTTTTAAAATATTATCTTTATTAAGATCTGTTAACCATAATCTATATACTGGTTTATTTCATACTTTAATAAATAAAAATAATAATCTAGCTAATAATTCACCTTCACGATCAGGATCAGTTCATATATAAATTTCATCTGCTTTTTCTACTAATTGTTTTATAATATTAAACTGTTTTTTAATATTCTTTTCATTCTTTACTTTATAATAATTCTTATCATTTATTTTAAATTCTAAAACAAATGGTAAAGTTTTAAAATCCCATTTTTTATATTGTTTACCAAGTATTTCGTGAACATCTTTAAATGTAACTAAATGACCAAACATATATGTAACAACTATTTTTTGATTATTATATTCTACTTCATAGTATCCATCATTCTTTTTAATTTTTCAAAAAGCAGATGCTATAATTCTAGCTAATGATGGTTTTTCAGCAATAATTAATTTCATCTTTATCTTTTCTTAATATAAAACATTTTCAATTTAATATATTTTATTAATTTTTTTTATCAAATCAATATTAAATATAATTTATACTTTATCAAATATAATAAAATCATCTAATCATTTTATAAAATAACTTTGATAATTATTTTTATATTGAATTTTTAAAATATCTAATTTTTTATCGTCTATTTGATAAATATTTTTTATTAAATTTTTATACTTTTTATCATTAATACTACTATATAATTTCAAATCTTTTTTTAATATTTCTTCTAAAATTTTTTTATTTGTAATTCTATTTGTCTTTAGTCACTTGTCTACAAAATATTCATAAATTCTATCAGAAAAAGAAAAAACAGTTTCATTTTGAATAATTATTTTCTTTTCTATTTTTTCTTTAAATAAATTAACTAGATTATAAAAATTATTTTTTGTAAATTTTTCTAATCATAAAAAATATAAAAAAAATCAACTAAACAAAAACAATCAATTTATTTGTATATTGAAAAATTTTTCTGCTTTTTTTATATAATTTTTAATTTTATCAATAGTTTCTAAAAATAATGTTTCTTTATTTTTTATAATATTTAATGGTTCAAAATTAATAAAAAAATATTGTGGCCCAAGCCACAATTCGTTTTTTTTATTATGCAGTCATAGCCATAAATTATTAAGAACTAAAATAATATTTGGCATTTGTAATAAGTATTCAATTTTTGAAAAATAAATTTCTTTTTCAAATCCTAATAAAACAAAATATTTCTTTTGTGGATTAATCTTTATTTTTGTTAAACTTTTTATAGAATTTATTTTATCATAATATTTATAAATAATTTTGTCTTCCATTTTATTATTATATAATATTTAAAAATTCTTGTACATCAAAAATATTTATAAAATCTTTCTTATATTTTCTGTAAATATTAGTTAATAAAGGATTTTTAATGTCATAGGTTTTTAAAAGATAATCATTAATTTTTTTATTAATTTTATTATTTATAATTCATCAACTTTTTATTTGTCTTTTTATTTTTGATATAACTTGAAAAATATTAATTATAAATTTGTATTTTGGTTTTATAAGATATTTTACTGGATCTAGTAATTTAAAAAATAATTCTATTTCTTTATTATTTAATCCACTTTCCTTTTCTATATAATCATATATTAAATTAAATAAAAATATCATTTTTTCCTTTCTAAATAAATTATTGCTTATATTGTTTAAATATCTATGAAATTTTTCAATTAACATATAAATAATATTATATTCTGTTTCTTGAATAGGCACACTGAAAATTTCATCTACTGATGAAATTTTTTTAAATTCAATTAATTTATCAATAATTATTTTATTTTTATAAATATTTGCTAATAATGAATCTAAGAAATAATTAATAACTATTTTTTGAAAATTAATTATATCTAAATCAGTTAAATTTTCTTTTTTATAGTTTTTAACTAAATATATAAAGATTTTATCATATTTATTTTGTTTTTTAAAAACATCTATAAGATCAATCTTTTCCTGTTTTAATAAATTATATTTTTTTTCAATAAAAGACATAAATTGTTCATTAATTTTATTAATCATTTTGTTTATAAAATCTTTATATTCGTCTTTATCAATGCCTATTGATTCAAAAAATTTTTTTAATTCAGTATTTTCTATTTTTTGTAAAAAAGTATCAATTTCATTTAATAAATATAAAACAAATAATCATTGTAATGTTAAACTTTGTATTTCTAGATCACTTCTTATAACTTTATTAATATACCAATCGGTTTTAAATTTAACAAAATTTGTAAAAGTTGGATCTTTATGTTTTATAACAAATCATTCAAAATATTTATAATTTTTATATTTATACAAACTATTTTTATCGTCTAATACATCATGTCAAGTTATTTCAAAATTTTCTAAATTAGATAAATATTTATTATAAAAAGTTTCTATTTCTTTTCTTGATAAATATTTTCAACTATAATTTAATCTTATGTCTAACAAATAAACGACAAAAGATTCATAAGGAACAACATGTATTTCTAAATCAGGATTTATATATTCAACAATTATAGTAGCTGGTTCATTATATTTTTCTTGCAATTCTAATAACATTAAATATAATTGATCTAAATGTTTTTTGTTATTTTTTATCCAATCTTTTAAATATTTATTTTCTTTTAAAGTTCATTTTGTGTTAACAATCAAACTATGTTTGTCATAAGTAATTTTATTTAATAAATCACTATTTTTTTTATCTAAAAAAATTTGTAGCATAGTCCCATCTTCTTTAATTTCTAAGTCACTTTTTTTATCTACATAAAAATCTAAATTAGTACTTATATCAGCAACATTATTAATTAATATTTCTTCACCAGCATTATAAAATTTATGTAAAGGTCTACTTAATATTTGCCATCATTGTTTTGTTTTTTTAAAGATTATTCATCTTAATTCTTTTTCTATAACATCTATTAAATTTCTAGGATAAATATTATATGTAATTAAGATATAATCATAATCATTTATATTATCTATATTATTTATAATATCTACTTTTTCTTTTTTTTGTCATACAATTTTATAATATTTTAAATTATCTTTAATTTTGTTAAACAATTCTTTTAAATCTACGATAGTAATTTTTTTTGGAAAGTTATAAATGAACATTTGTATTTTAAATAAAAGTATAAAATACTTACAATATACTTATACTTTTATTTCTTAATAATAAAAAATATGTCTTTAATAGAAAATTTTTTTAGTAAATTTTTTAAATCAGATATAGAAAAGTTAATAGAAGAATTACAAAATGAAAGATTTCAAGTTCCACAAATAATCCAAAAATATTGATTCCAAATTGAAGAAACTAAACAAATATATGATTCACAAAATGAACCAATAGGTGTAACATTTATTGTTACTAAAAATGGTAAAAAATATGAAATTAAAGTTATTCAACAAAATGATAAAATAATAACTAATTATTCAAAAATATAGTTAAAAATTTGTAAATTAAAGTATATAAATATCAAATTTATTCTAAAATTATAAAAAATGTTGAAGAATATATTTAATTCTATTATAAAAGAAATAAATAAAAATCCAGATAATGATATTTATATTCAAATTCCAAATGCAATAAAATTTGATGAATATATAAAGTTATTTTTTAATATTGATAATTATATTAAAGAAAAAATTAAAGATAGATATACTTTAATACCTTGATGATCATATTCAAAACAGAAATCTTTCTTTCATTTGTTTGATATAGCTAAAAAAAAGAAAATAAAAATTATCCTTGAATATAAAGAAAATCAATAATTTTTTCTAAATCTTTTAATGATAGGTAATTAAACGGAACTTTTTTTTCATTCATACAAATATCGTTTATATAATCATTTTTTAATTTAATCAGATCCTTAAAATTGCTAATAGGATAATTAATTTTCTTTTTTGTATAAATATCTATTATTTGATCATTTTCAACATCAAAATACATATTATATATACTAAAAGGATTAACTTTCAACAAATATAATAATAAATCTTCATTTTTCAATTGTAAAATAAGATTTTCAATAGGTCTTACAATTTTGTGCAAAGAAATTAATAATCAAAATAAATTTATATTTTTTGTAATATCTATTTTTTTATAATATTGTTTTATTAAATTTATTGGTTTCATATTATAAAATTGTCATATTTTGTCTATTCTATTAATAATTTCTGGTTTAGTATTCATAGTTGTTTCATATCCTAATATTAATTTATTATTATTTATAATAGAAACATCATCATTATCTAATTTTTCTTTTTTGTAAATAAAAAAAGAATATTTACTTAATAAATTAGGAAGATTGTCCAAAAAGTTATCATCAATATAAAAAAAATGTAAAATATTATTATATTCTAAATTTATTTTTTGTATTTTGCTAAAATATTTAAAAGCTTCTGGTTTATAATATAATCTTATTTCAAATTCTGGTTTTGATATATTTTTTAAAAAATTTAAAAATAAATCAATAAATACTTCATTATCTAATCTTTTTATAAAAAATTTTATAACATATTTACTAAATTGATAATGATACAAAATTGGACTTGTTATTTGACATATTAATTGTTTATTATTTTTATATAATGCTTCTAATAAATAATATTTAAAAATTTGAAAATCGTCTTTTAAAAGATCAATTTTTCAGTTTTCAATTTGTTTTTTTAAAAAATCGTTAATTATTTGATGTATTGTTTTTCATTTTTGTTTAAAAAAATATTTTTCAAATTCAGGATATAGATTTCCGATTCTTATTTTTGTTTTAGGATCTAATTCTTTATTTATTTCTAAAAAATCAATTTTAAATCAATATTTAAAAATTTTTATCATAGTCACCTTTAAATAAAAAAAGATAAAATAAAATTAAATTATCTTAATATAGTTTGATTTTCTAATATATTTTTAATATATGTTTTTAAATCAAAATTATTTAAACTACTATGTTCTTTTTCATATTTTTGTAATAATATAATTAAATAATCAACAATATCTTTATTTGATATTTGTAACAGTCAATTTGCTTGTTTATAATCTATTAAAAATGTTTTAAAAATTTTTATAATACTATTATAATATTCTTTTGCACTATTTCCTTGTCATAAATATCTTTCTACAAGGATTTTAATATTTTCATCCCTATAATTGTTTTTTAAATCAAAATTTTTATCAGCTATACTAGGTTGTCATTTTTTTATATGCCAAGTAGCAGTATGAACATATAATTTACCTGGTGTGATTTTATATCAAATTTTAATTCAATCATAAAACCATTTTTTCCGTTCATCATCATGCCAATACACACTAGATGGATCATAAAAACTTATTAAAGACCATTGTCATACACCAGCATATCAAATTCAATTAACATTTCGTTTAGCTATAAAAGTATTACTATTATATATATTTCCTGGTTCAATATAATTTTTTGGATAATAATTTTTAGGTATCAATAAATAGAATAATGGTTCATTATTTCTGGAACTTCCACTTCCACAATACTTTTTATTTATTATCTTAATATTATGTCAATCAAATTTAAAATAACATAATTTACTATTACCTGACTTAGTATAAACTTCTAAAATATTCTTATTTATATGTATTTCAATATGTTTAGGATACACAGCTTCATTAGGTCTTAAATAAATATTATTTTCTATATAACCTGTTTCTATAAATTTTTTAATTAAAAATTCACATTTAAATTTAGGTAATAAAGTCTTATTATCTTTATAACAAGCTAGCCAATGTTTTCCATAATTTCCATCATGAATTCAACTTTCCTTAAACCACCAAGCTAAAATAAATAAAAATTTATATTGATCAATATTATATCTATCTAGTAAATCCTTTTTAATATCATAATATAATCTTTCTGCGTTATTTTGATAATAAATGTGTCAAGCTACTGTAATAGGAAAATTTAAATGACTTATTGGAACAAATATATCGGATATTTTATATTTATCTAAATTTATATTATTATACCAATATAATTCGCAAAAAGGTCACTGTTTTAATAAAATATTTTTTAAAGACTGTTTTATATCTTCTAAATTTTCTACATTTTTTATTTTATTATAAATAACACTATATAAAGAAAAATAATAATATTTGTTATAATATTGGCTATGTAATAAAATATCATTTAAATCTTTTAAAATAATATCCTGTTCTGTAACTTCATTATTTTTTTCTATTTTTCAATTTTTTAAATAATATTCTATCTTTTTATATGGTACTAAAATATAATTATTAAATTCAGGTGGTTTTACTTTTTTAAGATAATAAATTTTCAAAATCTTTCAATTAAAATTATAATCTAAAAATATTCTTATATCGTTATTCAATATAAGTAAAGGTAATTTATTATTATATAATTCTAATTTATTATTATTTTGTAAAATTTGAAGTATTCTATTAAAATAAAAATTAAATTTATCTTCATTAATAAAATTTGGTTTATCAAACCAATATCAATTACAAATTTGTTTATTATAATTTTCTTTTATTATTTTTTTATAAATTTCTTTATTTTTTATTCAATAGGCCTTTAATTCTTCATCAATAATATCATCTATGTTAGTTTCAAAATGAATATATTTATTAATTAAGTTTTTATAAATATTACTGTTAGCTATAATATTACTATATGGTAATATAAAACCTTTAAATCTAATTTTATTTACATATTCTGGTGATACAATAAAAGTTAACATATATAAATTTTCATAATAATATTTTAATACTTTTTCTTTATTTTTTTGATAATTTATATTCAATAATTCAACTAAATTATCTAAATCAACATTTCAAATATAATATCTATCTTTTCAATATTTAGAATCAAAAATATCTTTAACAAAAGTTTTACCTAATTTTGTAAAATCTACTTCTAAATCAGAAATATAATAGTATAGAAAAGGATAGATAGATAAGAAAACGCTATCTTTAGAACTTATAGTACTGTAACGGGACCAGGAAGATACATAACTAAAAACATTTCATCATCAATAATAATATAAAAGATAATTACCAACTTTTGTAAACATAAATGGATATATATCAGATTTTTTTGTTTTTTTATTTCTAAAACATTGAAAAGCGTTATATTTATTATTTAAAAAGTTTTTATAGTCAGCATTATTATCAATATCAAAAAGGTCATTTCACCAGAAAATTTTTTCTGTTTCAGCAATACAATTTAAGTAACGTCCATTTTTAACGAAAAAATTATTTATTACAATATCTTTATAATTCTTTTTTATTTTTTCTTTTACTAAATCTTTATAGTCTAATCATACATCAAAAATAGCATCGTCTAAATTTTTATAATTAACAATAAAATTGTTATAATTATTTAAATAAGGTGTATAAATTATATCAATCATTCAATGTAATTTAATTATATATTCTTTACCTAACAAATGTAAAAATATATTTTTTATTTTTATTTCCTGTATGTTATAAATATTGTAAAAAAAGCTTTTAACATCTATATCTTTATTAAAATTGATATTGTTATCTATATCTTTTTTTAATCAATTTATTATTTTATTAATATCACTAATAATTTCTTTTAATGTAGCTACATTTATTTTTGATAAAAGTTGATTAATTTTTTCAGTATTTTTATAAATTTCATTATAATTTCATAAAAAATCAAAGAAATTATAATTATTTATTAATGATTCTTTATAACTAATTTCAGATATTAAATTCAAATCATTTAATATGTTTATTCTTTTAAAAATATTATTAATTTTATTTTTATATATATCAATCAGATTTTTTATTTTTTCATTTGTTCCAAATAATTTATTAGCTAACATTTCTAAATCATCATTTTCTATATATTGATTATCTGTAAAATAAGGTATTAACATTAAATGCATATGTGGTCATTTTGAAACACCTAAGTCATTTCATTGTAAATAAATATCACCATATTTTATATATGGAAAAATAGAATTTGGTAATTTACTTATATTATTTTCAATTTCAATTAATTTATTAATTGAATAATTTTTCTTTTTTAAATTTTTAAAATTAAAACTATTTAAACTTTCTAAATTATTATATATAGAATTATAAACTGGTATTTTTAAATTATTCAAATGATCACAAAATATATTGTTAACTTTACTAATAACTGAATTATCAAGAAATTTTAATAGTTTAGTCTTTATTTCATTTATTGTATCTTTTTGCCAATTGATATTAGGATTATTATAAAAATTATTTATTCATATGTTCTGTATTTTATCCAATAGATTATTTTGATTTTCATTTAGATTAATATTATTCGAATTAATATTATCTAAATTAATATTGTTAAAACCAGCAACAGCACCGGCCCCTACATTTGCACCTTTATTAGGTTGTTTGAATTTACCTGAATTTATTACATTATTATTTAAAATTGGATTAATTAGATTATTATTTATGTTAACTAGTTTTAAAATTTTGTTTTTATAAATTTTTTTCAGTGTATTAATATTATCAGTATTTTGAATTTCTTTTTTTAATTTTGATATTTCTTCATTATATAAACAATATAAATTATTGTTTTTTAGTTTTTTTATTTTTTCAAAAAAATCTATTACTACTTGAAAATTAATTTTACTTTTTGTGCTAATTAAAAGATATTTTTTTAAATGATTTGAAATATAATTATCTAAAATTTTTAAACCTGGATCATGAAAAGTTCATAAAATTAAATGAAGAAATTTCTTCTTCTTGAATTTGCGAAAATTACTTAAATAATTATCATTAGTATATAATGTTATTACATAATCTTCAAGATTTTGTATAAAATATTTTGTAATTATTTCATAATCTTTTTTAGATAAATTATTTTTATATCTACTATATTTTCACCAAATAGAAGAAATATCTAAATTTTGTTCTTTAATTAAATAAGCTTGATTAACTAATTTACAAAAATCTTTCTTTGTTAATTTATCAACAAATAATCATTCATTATTTAAATAGTAAATAGTAAAAATATTTAAAAATTTTATAATATAAGGAATTTTTTGTCTTTTTTTATCACTACCTGTATAATATAAACCTAATTTTTCTAAAGCATATTTTTTTATTTCACCAAATGTATCATCTATACAACTTGTTATTTCAGATTCTAAATCATTTTTTAATGAAAATATTTCTTTTGTTTTTTGATTTAAAAAACTAGCTGGTATTTCATAATAATAAAAAGGTGATCAAACATTTGATAATAATAAACTAATATAATGTTTATCTTTTATATTAAAAGTTCCTAGATAATATCATCAACCTAGAAAAGGATTAGGAATAAAATTATAACCAGTTTTTATATCAAAACCACTATGTAGAAATCCATAACCTTCAAAATTATCAAAACTTAAACCTATTAAACTATTTTGATAACAACTATTACTAACTTTAAATCTTGATAAATATTTTATACCGCTATTAGTAAAATAATTAGCTAAACAACCATATTGATTATCTACTGGAAAAGTATATCAAAAATTAGCATTAATAATTACATTATTAGGGTTTTTAAGAACAATTTTATCATAAATATTTCTTAAAATTTTAGATAATGAAAAATCTAATAGATTTTTATTTTTATAATAATATTCAATACTGTTAATTATGTTAGTTTTTGTTAGCCAAGCATTTTTATCTGTATTTTGAATTTGTAAAGATAACAGCGTTGGATTAAAAATTTGTAATAAAGGAAAATAATAAGTTTCTACTATATCACTACAACTTTTTTCATTTAAATTAATATCTAGTTGTTTACAAAAGGTACGACCTTTCTTAATATATTCTTCTAAATTAATATCAAATAAAAATTGTTTTGAAAGTTCAGTAGGTGTAACTTTGATATTATAGAAATATCAAAATAATGAATAGTTTAATTCTTTTCTACTTAGTATATAATATTTGTTTCATCAATATGTAAAAAGATAAATTTGATCATTATATAAATATGAATTTTTGTTTATCTTATCTTGAAAAACTTGATTGAAAAAATCAGTTATACCTGTTGCTTTAATAATATTGTCTTTTGTATTTAATGATTTATGAACTTCTTGTGAATTTCAAACGATACCAGCTAAAAAATTAATAATTCAATCAAAAAAAACAATTATAAGAACTAGGAAAAGAAAAAAAGAAAAAATAAAAAAAATAAAATTAAAAAATAAACTAATAAATGTACTAATTATTATATTTTTTAATATTTTCTTAAACATTTTTTAATGTCCTTATATTATAATGTATTATCATAATTTATAATAAAAATATACTTTAATTATTTAAGAAAATCTAAAATATTTTGTGGTATAACTATATTTACTTTATATGGTAATAGTCTTCAATTTATAACTACTGCTGTTCATATATTATCTGCTTTTAATAATTTATCTAATTCTTCTTTATCTATATAAACATCTTCTTTTGTAGATAATGTTTTTATAAGTAAATCTTTATCATCTGGTTTTAAATTGGCTAATAATAATATATAATTTCAAGATTGTGTAAAAAGACTTTTTCCATATTCATTTTTAAGAAAATCAGATAATTCCTGTGTTATTGCCCATACACCACCAGCTTTATTTCTAATTTCTTTTACAATTTTTCTAAAAAGACTACCTGTTATTTCATCATCAATATAATTATGTGCTTCTTCTATTACTAAAAACACAGGCATTGCTATTTTCCAATGTATATTATCCTTTACAAACTTTTCAGTAAAAATATTTTTATCAATTGCTTTTTGAATTATTTTTTTTCTATAGTCAAGATCATATAAATATAATATTAGGTTATTTAAAATTAAAAAGAAGAAAATATTTTTCCAAATTCATCATTTATTTATAAGATAACTTGTATCTAATAAAACAATATTATATTTATAAAAATCATCTAATAAATCAAAACTTTTGTCACTATTTAAAATTTTAAATCTACTTTCTTCATTTTTTAATCTTTGTATTAAATTATAAAATATATTTTTATAGGTAACTGAAACATTGTTATCATTAATAATTTGATTGTATTCGATTACTAATTCATTAATAATATCCTTAAATTTAACAAAATATTTATTATTTTTTATATATTTTTTATTATTGTAAATTTGTTTTATTATTTTTGATAAAATAGCTTTTTGATCGTTATCTAAATTGAAAATTTTTATAAAAATTTGTAATATCCATTCAGTATAAATATTAATATCATAATTTGTAGGTGTTATTAAAAAATTTATTTCTTCATCTTTAAAACTAATAACTTTTCATCATAATTTTTCAACTAATTTATTATAATTTCACATATGATCAATAATAACAAACCTATTAAAAATAGAACTGTTAGTTATTAACCACATTGTGGTTGCTGTTTTTCAAGAACCTGTAAATCAAGTTATAATTGTATTCATACTAGTAGTTATATCTTTATCACCTAATACCAAAAAAGCAGGATTTAAATTTTCTTTATTATAACCTAAAAGTAAACCTTTTTCTATAAATACATTTTTAGGATAAAATTGATTAAGACAAAAATCTGCATTATTTTCTAAAAATTTTTGATTACCAGTTAATAATATTCCATAAGTATCTACCGCAAATCCTTCATTTTTATAATATGGAAAAAGATCTGAAATATTTTTATGTTCTTTTATCATATATCATTTATTTTTTACAAATCCTTCAAGTTCTTCTTTAACTACTTTAAAAATACCTAAATCACTACTAATAATTGTAAAACTAAAAATACTATTAAAAATTCAATATGATGCATATTCTTCTTTTATTTGTGACCACAATGGCGATGTATTTGTAGGATAAAACGAATACCAAGCAATAAAATCAAAATTATGTGGCAAAAATCTTAAAAAATAAAAAATATCTTCTGGATTATAATCTTTGTTTTTAGCTGTAAATTCAGTTTCTATTGGTACAACATAAAATGTTTTATAAATTACATCATTGATTTTAAAGAAATCAATTCATTCTTTTACTACAATTGGTACTGATGCATTGGTTATATTTTCTGTTGTAAAATATTTTGTTTTTATTTTTTCAATTAAAGTAATTATATGATATAAAATTTTATTTTTATATTTAAAAGATTTATTGTATTTGTATATTTCTTTTTCTAATAGAAAATTATTAAATTCTTCCATCAAATAATAACCTATTTCTTTGTCAATTTTGCTTAATAATAATTTAATTTCTTTTTTATTTAATAATTTTTCTGAATATAATCAATAAAAATTATTAATATAATCAACTTCATCTAAATTATAAAAATTATCATATATTCATAAAATTTCATCTATTTGATCTATAATATTATATTCACTTTTTACAGTATCTAATAATCATTCTAATAAATTTTGTTCTATTTTATTATTTAAATCTTTTAAAAAATAATAGTCTGTATAAATATTATAATTTGGATTTTGATTTCACCGACTTATAGCCATATAATAATTTACAATAGGATTACTGTATATTTTTTTTATTAAGTTTTTTACAGTATCTATAAATCAATTTTTTTCTAATGTTATATATAAATTTTTATTATAAAATTTTAGAAATTCAATTAGAATATTATAAGTATTTAAATATTTTATATCATCTATTTTATTTTTTCTAACTATTTTTATATTATGTAATCATAATTTATATTTTAATCACCTGTTTTTTTCAATCAATTCTTTTATAACTTGTTGATTAGCATTTATTAACTGTTTTCTATAAATTTTTTTTTCTAAAAGATAACCATTTGTTTTATATATTGAAAATAACATCTTCTTATTATATAACAAATTATGTTGTCATAATTTAAATCTTTTAATATTAAAGTAATCAGCTAAACTAGAAATAATAGCCATTTTTATCAAAATAAATATATAATAGTAAAAATTTTATTTTTAAATAATGTGAAAATTTTAAAAAATCATTATAATAAAATTTAATGTAAAATTTTTTATTAATAGAACGTAAAGATTATCAGAATTTTAGTATTAAAAATTACAAAATTATAATATATTTTTATTTTATTTTTTCTTGTTTTTATTTTTAAAAAATATAATATTTTAATAAGTTTAATTTTATTTTTTAATTAAAAAAATAACAAAACATGAAACAATTTTTTTTATTAATTTTATGGATAATTATCTATATTTGTATAATAATAGATTATATTAATTTTGCTGGTCTAATTTTTGCAAAATATCCTATTTTAATAGAAAATAAAATTCTACATTATTTATTTGTTTGATTTTTTGAAGAATTTATAAAATATAGTCTAATTTTTCTTTTTCTATTTATGTTTAGAAGAAAATCTATTATATTAGCTTATTTATTTAGTGTTTTAACATTTTCCTTTTTAGAAAGTTATGTATTAACTAATTCACCAAATGCTTTCCTTATTAGTTTTTTTGCACGTAGTTTTATACATTGATTTTTAACTTGATTTATTTTATTCTTTGATAGGAACAATTTTTATTTTAAAAATTTAATTATTTTCTATTTCCTTAGTAGTATTTTTCATTTTCTATGGGACTTACGATGTTATTATTCAGATTATATGTTTTTTTGATTTTTCTGAATAATCTATTTATTATTTATTTATATAACATATGCAACTATATTTTTTAAAATAAATAATTAATGTTTACTTCTTTTTTTTCTTTTTTTCATTTTATACATTTCTTTATCTGCTTCATTCAATATATCTTTTGCATCTTTAAATTTATTTGAACTAACTATTCAATAAGAAAATTTTATTGGTATCCTATTTCAATTAAGACTAAAATTTTTATTTTCTAATATAGACAAAATTTTATATATTTCTTCTAAACTTAACATAGATATTATAACAAATTCATCACCATGAATTCTAGCTTTAATATTTTTATCATCACCAAAATATAAATTTAATATTCTAGCAATATATTTTAAATATTGATCACCAATATTATGTCAATAAGTGTCATTTATTTGTTTTAAATTATCCATATCTATAAAAATTAAGTAAAAATTTTTTTGATTATTTAATAAAACTTCTATTACATTTTCTATATATTCTTTATTAAATAGTCAAGTTAATGAATCTTTATTAATTTTATCATAAAAAGTTTTAAACATTGATATATTTCTTTCTAAAATATCATTTACTTCTGTTAAATTTTCTTCTTGTTTAATTAAAAAATTAATTATTATTAATGCTTTTTCTTTAAAAATGTCTTTTTTTAGTTCATTTTCTTCTTTTTCTTCTAACATTGTTAGAAGGTCCAAAATTTCATTTTTTACTTTATATGTTATTTCATAAGATTTTATTGTCCTTTCTTTAACTATTTTTATCCAGTCTAAATCTATTTTGTTATTTGACATTTTTATATAGAATAAATTTTAAAATTTTATTTTAATTAATATTAAATACAATATTTAGTCTGTTTTTATACCAAAATAATATATTTTTATCTGTGAAAAAATATTTAATCTATTATCTAATCTTATTGCTAAATTAATAATATAAGTATTATAAATTTTTTAAATAAAAATTTTTAAATATTACTTTTTATTAAAAAAAACTTTTTAATTTTTTTCATTATCACTAAAATTTAAACTTTCTAGATTTCTTTTAATATCTTCCCATCAATTAATAATTTGTTTTAAAGATTCATCAATTACTATTTCTAGATGATTTAAATCAATTTTTTCTTCTGCTTCTTTATTTCAAAAGTCAATCATAAAAGAATAATCAAATTTTTCAATTTCTGATTTTAGCCATTCTATCAACTTAGTTTTTTCTTTTTTATCTTTTTTTACATCATTAATTATTTGTCTAATGTATGCTTTATCTAGATAATTTAAATTTTTATAAAATTCAGTTTGTGTTATAAAATTTTCAAAATTTTTTAATAATTTTTCAATATTATCTGATTTAGAAAATTCTGATAAATATTTTTCTAATTTTTTAAAAAATTTATTTTTTTCTTCCCAATTAACAATAGTTTCTTCTACATTTTCAGGTAATATTTTAGTTTTACCTAAAATATAATCTATCAAAGGTTTTAAATGTTCATATTTTATTTGTTTTTTCTTTGTATATTTTCAATTTATTTTGAAACATTTTGTTATTTTGGTTTTTCAAGTATTTTCAAAAATTAATATTGCTGTTTTAATGTTAGTTCCAACTGAACTAAATGTTCATTCTGGTAAAAAAATAATGTATTTAAGATTAAAATTTTCTATTAAATGTTTTCTAATTTTTTGAAAAACACTACCACCAAATAAAATTTGTCAGGTTGGAAGTATTATTCCAGCTTTTCATCAAGGTTTTAAAGATTTCATAACAAATTGAAGTCATAAAGCTTCTGTAACAGAAGTTTTATAATCAGCAAATTCAGCTGATTTATAAACTTCATTATGTTCTTTTCATCAAAAAGGTGGATTTGTTAAAACAAAATCAAATTTATTTTTATAATTTTTAAAATTTACTTTAAAAGAATTATTTAAAACAAAATTTGGAAAGTCAATTCAATGAACAAAAAGATTCATTAAACCTATCAACCAAGCTTCAAATTTTTTTTCTATTCAATAAAAAACTTCTTTTTTTAATTTGTTTTTTTCTGATTGTGTTAAACTGTCTTTAAAATTTTCTAAATTATATTTGTAAGCTTCTATTAAAAAACCACAACTTCAAGCAAAAGGATCTAAAATTTTTAAATTAGGATTATCTTTTATAGAAGGTTTTAAAATATCAATAATAAACTTAACAACGGCCTTAGGTGTATAATATTCACCAGCCCGACTTCATTCTTTTCACATATTTATTAAAATTTCTTCATATACTTTTGAAAATAAATAATTATCTGCATCATTTAAAATCGAAAAATCTAGATTTTCAAATTTATTTATAATTTCTATTAATGTTCTTCAATTTTTTATATTAGTTTGTTTCAAATTAACAAAAATAGTTTGTAATACTGGTATGTCCTTTAAACTTTGTAAATAAGGAAAAAGTTCTTTTTTAATAAAATTTAACAATTCATCTGGTTTATTTTTAAAAGTTTTTGTCCAATAACTTCGTGAATATTTTGTTCACAATAAAACAACTTTTTCACCTTGCTTTTGTCTTTCTTTTTCTATATCTTCAAAGATTTTTAAAAACAAAATCCAACTAAATTCAAATATATAATATTTAGGTCATACACCATCATCTTTTCTTAAAATATCTATTATTGACTTTACATTTAATGAAAAATTTTTATTCTTATTTTTTTGTTGCGAATCAATTTTAACCATATTTTAAAGTGTAAAAAGTAAAATAAAGTATTTATATGATAAGTTGTTTATATTAATAAGTTTTATAGCGAATATATTTTATCTTTTCAAATAATAGAAATATTGATTTTTATTAAAAATAAATTAAAAACAAGATAAAAAGTATATTAAAAAATATTAAAATATTTAAATAAATAAAAAAGTTATTTTATTTATTTAAATTCTAATCTTATAATGCAGAAAGAAAACGATCATAGATTGCATGAAAAGAAAGAAAAGGAAATAAAAGATAAAATCTTTAACACAAAAATTAAATTTAAACATGAATTAATAAAAACATTAGATGATAAATTATTTGGTATAGAAATATTATTAGATAATAGTTATAACGCGGAAGAAAAAAAATTTTTATTAAAAAATCAACATAAAGACTTTTTTATAAAAAGTCTTAAAGAAAAAATAAATGAATTAAGGAAAAAATATTGACCGATAAATTTATTTATAAATATTGATTTGAATTATTTAGGGTTAGTTGCTAAACTTAAAGATATTTTAAAAACAGATAAAAATATCTATTTAGAAATAAATGAAAATAACTTAAAAGAAGAATATATTCCTATTTTTGTTTATTTAAATAAAAATTATCACTGAAAATTTTTTTTAGATGATGCTATCAATGATAATAAATATGATAGTTTATTAAATTTATTAAGTTTTATAGAAAAATTAAGAAGTTACTGAATTAATATTGATAGTATAAAAACTGATGTTAGTTTTATAAAGAAAACTATTAATAATTTAGAAGAATTAGATATGTTTTTATTACTTTTATATAATTATTGAATAAGAAATATAATAATAGAAGGTGTTGAAACAGAAGACATAAAAAATAAAATAAAAAAAATAAAGAAAGATTTTCCTGTTGATTTAAAAATTTACTTGCAAGGATATGCAATACACTAATTTTTATTTGGATCGTTATAAAAAATGATACAAAGTAGAATTATTAGCTAAAAAAATATATGATTATTATAACTTAAGATATAAAGATTTAAGTAATAAAAAATTATATTATGATTTTTTAATATTTCCTTCAAACAGTAATAATAGTATTTGGAATAATATTTTTTGAAATTTAAGTAGTATAAAAATTGAAGTCAAAAGTAGTTTAAAATTGCCTAAGAAAATTGAAACACAAATTAATCAAAATAACATAAACAAATATTTCAAATATTTCTTTATTGTAAAGGAAGAAGTTAATTTATGAATACTGTTATTAAAAGATTGACAAAAAATTGAAGATATAATAACAAGAAAAAAAATAACTGTTAATATTAATAATTATAATAATTTAAATAATTTAGATAAAAACAAAATAAATCTTATATATTTAAATAAATTAAATAATAAACAATTTAATTTAATAAAAAATAAATTACTATTATATATTTATAACAACTATCAAACAAAAAAACCATACTTTTGAAAAATGGTATTGTATGCTGATTATTATGAAAAAATTAAATTAAATACTACCTTATTAGATATTTATAATAAATTAAAAAAATTAATAGATTTAAATTATAAAATATATTTAACAAATAATTTAGAAATATATAAAAATAATATTCGATATCATTTTATTAAGAAAATAAATTGAATAATATTCAATTTTATAATTAAAGGTGAAAATCTTTATAATCTTTCTAGTTATAAAAATTATATAATTTGGCTTAATGATGTATCTTTTAATGATAAAAGGAAAAGTTTTCGGATTTCTGCTTTTAATTATATAAAATTAAATAACTTAAATTGATATTTCTTCTTTATTACTTAATTTATCTAATAAATAATTAAAATAACTTCATAACCGATATTGATATTCTAAATTTTTCTTTTTGATTATATCTATAATACTTTTAAAATTTTTATATAGATTTTTATTAATTTTAAAATTATAATTAAAAGACATTAATCTAATTGATAAAAATAATTGTTTCAACCAAATATTTGTCGATTTATCAAATATATAAAAATTTCAATTGTAAACAAAAGTTTTTATAGATCATCAATATCAGAAGTTTAAAGGTAATAAAGGTTTTTGATATAAATAATTAAGTTGATATTTATGATAATATTTTTTATTTAAAGCAAAATAATCCATAGTATATGGTTTTATTTTTAATTTTTCTTTTATTATTCTAAACCATTTTATAATTTCTTTATAGTCATATTTTCAATTTTTTAGAAAAGGTAGATTGTATTTATTAATATTATTATACAAATACGTATTTTTAAATAAATATAATGGATAATAACTAATGTGCTTTATGTTAAAACGATTTAAAATTTTAATATCTTTATTTAAAATATTTAGATTTTGATTTGGTAAACCATATATCATATCAATATTATAATTATCAAATTCTTTTTCAGTCAATTCTATTACTTTAAAAACATCTTTGTTTTTTAATTGTCTACCTGTTATTTTAGTTATTTCTTTATCAAAAGTTTGTATTCATAAAGATAATCTATTTAAGCCATAAGATTTTAAAGTTAAAATATTATTAAAATCTTCTATTGTTGGATTAATTTCAATAGTAAATTCACGTAGATTGAAATTAAAATTTTTAATTAAGATTTCTAAGATATTTTTTAAATAATATGAAGGTATATAACTTGGTGTCCCACCACCAATACTTATAGTTTCTATTTCAATTTGTTTAGTGTTGATATATTTTTTTAAATAGCTAATCCAATTTTCTATTCTTTTTATAGTATCTTGATACCAATTTTCAACTAATTTTTTATCTAGTTTTCAGATTAATTTATAGTAAGGACAATAAATACAACTACTTTTACAAAATGGAACATGCAAGTATAAATTCAATTTAAAATTATTTTGTTCTAAATCAGATATAAAAAAAATAATAAAAGATGACAAATCAACTTTTTTTAAAAATTTATAGAAAAACATATTCCAATCTAAAAATTTATTATATATATTATTATCTATCTTCATTAAAATTTAAATTTTATATAAATTTTATTTTAACTATTTTTATTAAGTTTTTAAAAATATACTTTTTGTTATTTATTTTGAAAATTTTAAAAATAATTTACAAATCATTAATATATTTTTTAATATTTAATTATAAAAAATAAACTTGATTTTTATAATTAAATAACTTATAATTAAAATAATTTTATATTTTAACAAAAATAAAAATGTTAAAATTAATAATTATGTTATCATTTTTATTAAACCAACCACTTCAACAAAATTATGTAATTAATGAATGTAATAATTATCTTGTTACTGAATCTTTTATATATCAACATTGTGATTTAAAAGATAGAAAATGTTGTGCTGGTGACAGTTGTCAAAATTTAACAGAAGATCAAATAGATAATTATAAAGAAACATTAGAAACTGCTACTTTATGTAGAAAATATTTAGATAATTTTATTAATTTTTAAAGATTTTTTATTTAGTTTATTGTTTATAAAACATATATTTTTAGTTATAATATTATAAGTAAAAAAAATAAAATTTTAATAATAAATAAAAAGGGCAATAAAGCCCTTTTTTATCTTTTTTGTAAAAATTTTGAAATAAATTAAATATCGTTTAATTCTTCTAATTTATTTTTATCTATCTTTTTTAATTCCTTTTTTTTCATTTTATCCATTTGTTCTATTTTTGATTCACCTTGTGTTTCATCTAAAATAACAATATTTTTTTCAATTTGCTTTTTAAATTCTTCTAATTTCTTTTTAAGTATTTCTTTGCCTTTTGTCATTAACCAATCATATTCTTTTGAATTTCTAGCAAAAATATCAATATTTTCTATTAATTCTTCATTTACTTCATCATTTTTTAAATTAGTAATAAATTTTATAATATCAGTTTTTTTTCTTTTCTTATATAAATTCAAGAATTTTTCTTTGAAATTTTCAGGAATTCTTTCCTTAATTTTGTTTGTATTAATAATATCTATTACATCGTTAATTTTTCATATTTGATTTAATTTTTGAATAACTTTTTTATCAAGTATTGCACTGTTATAAATTATTTTATTTAATACATAATCATCAATTTTTTCTAAATCTATTAAATTCAATACTTCTTTTTGATCTACATTTAATAATAGTTTTTGTAATCAATCTTTTAATTTTTCTTTTAATTGATTTTTAATTTCTTTATCATCAACTTGATCTAATGTTACTTTTACTTTTTTTATTACATTATGTAAGTTAAAATTTTCTATATTTTTTAATTCATTTATAATATTAGATATATCAATATTAGTTTCATCTTTTATTTGTTCAAAATATGTAACACTTTCAGTTAATACTTTTTCTTTTGTTATATTTAATATTTTATCTTTTACTTGTTTAGCAGTTTCAATTATATTTTTTAATTGTTCATCTAAATGTTTCCTATAAATATCTGTTATTGTTTCGGAATAAAATTTTTGATAATCTAATAAAGCTTCTGTCATTTCTTTATTAAGTTTTTCTATTTCTTTTTTAAATAATTCTTTTTGTTGTTTTAATTTTCCTAATTCACTTTGTACTTCTTTTAATTTTTCTTGTATTGTTAACTTTTCTATTTCATTAGCTTCTTTTAGTTCTTTTTTAAGTTCTTCTTTTTGAAGATTTAAATTTTTTATATCTGTTTCTAGTGTTTCAATAGTACTTTTTAAATTTCTAACTTTTTCTTCTTTTTCCTGTAATTGAATTTTTTTATTTTCAATCCTTTCATCTTCTACATCTTCAATATTATAAACATTTTTAATAATGCTATAATCTTCTACTTCACTATCTAATCATTCTATAACATTTTTAGTAAAATCTGCAATTCTATCATCATTTTTAACCTTTAATATACCATTAAGATAACTAATTAATTTTGTTTTATCATATTTTTTTAAACTTTCTTTCAAATTCTTTTCCTTTGCTATTATATTTTTTATTTCCATTATTCTTTTGAAAGATCATTTTTTAACAAAATCTAATATTTCTTTTTTATTTTCTATTTTATATTTATCTAATAATTTATTGATAAAAATATATAATAATTGTTGTCTTTGTAAAATATTTTCTTTTGTAGGATTTTTAAACATAGTAATTGTAGCATCATAAATTTTATTAAATCATTTATTAAATTCATTAATAAAATCATCAGGAAGATTTAAATTTTTGAATAAATTTTTATAACTTTCAAAATCTTTCAAATAAAAATTCATAATTTTTTGTCTATAACTTGGATCTAAGTCTTTTATTTTAGTTAGATCTAAATTAAAAATTTGTTTTATATAATTTACTTCATTTTCATCAAGATAATTTTCTATATATTCTAATAAATTTTGTTTTTGATTTTCATCCAGGTTTTCAATATTAATTGATAATTGTAATACATCTAATAAATCACTAAATTTTCACAAATGAATATCATATTTAGACAAAATAAATAGAAAATCTAATAATTGCTGATATGATAAATCTTTTAAACTTTTTACCTTTTTTATATCTATATTACGTTTTTGTAATTCTTTTATAATATTTATATCTTTACTTGCTTCAACTAATAATTCTTTAAAATCTTCATTAAAATCATCAAAATTTTTATGGATTATTCTATCAACTAAACCATAAGTTAGATTTGTATAAATATCTTTTGTTTTATTAATTTCTTTATTAGGTTCAAAAACAAAATTGTATAATCTAGATCTTATATTAACAATTTTTAAAATTGTATCCATAACAAAATTCTTTATTTTTTGTATTTCTTCTTTACTATAACCATTTTCTAATAAATAATTTTCTAAATCAGATAAGGTAATTTGTCCTGATAAAGTTTCTATTAATTTACTTAAATTTTCCTTAAAATTTCATTTATTAAGTAACACTTTCGATTGATTAATAATATCATTAAAATTTAAGTTTTTTAGAAATCAAATATCTAACAAAAAGTGTCATAATTGTTTTAAATTAATTAAATCAACATCATTTATATCGATACCAGCTTTTGATAAAGCTTCATCTAAGCTATTGATATAAGATAATTGTCTATCAAAAATTTTATTACTATTTTTAGTAATAACATTGTTAATTATTTCTTCTTTATTTTCGTTTATTTCTTTTAATTCTTTATCTAATTTTTCTTTTATTTCTTGTATTAAGTCATTAATCTTTTCATCATTTAATTTTTCTATATCAATAATTTTATTTATAATATTTTTTAAATATTCATTTTCATATTGAATTGTTAAATAATCTTCTAATTTTCCTTTAAATATATCTTTTTTGGAATTATTAATAAAAGCATCAACATATTTTACTTTTTCTTTAACTTTTTCTTTTATATAATCTGTTCATAAATTTAATTTTTCTTTTACTGGTTTTAAATCAATTTTTGATAATTGTTCTTCAACTGTTAATAATCTTTCTTGTTTTGATAATGTTTTTTCTATAATATTTTTTTGTATTTTATCAATACGATCTTTTAATTCAGTTTTTTGTGCTATTTCTACACTTTTAACTGCCATTTTTTCAATATCTATTGAATTAGTTAACATCTTTTCAATCTTACTTTGTTGAACATAAGAAGAAAAAATTTTTCATAAAAATCCTTCACCTGATATATATCCTATAAACATACCAGACAATACATTAGATATTCTTTTCTGTAATTTAGCTATAAGATACATATAAATAAAAATAAAGATTCAAACAGATATTTCAGCATAGATGAATGGCCAAGATAAAGTATGTCATAAAAATAATAATACACGTATTAACATATAATAAGAAACAAAAGAAATTAATAAGAAAGCATACATTTGAAATCCACCAGTTAACAAAACTTGTCAAAGATCTGCCAATGTAAAACTACCTACTAAATTAATTTTATCAAGTCAATGACTAACAACTGTTAATCCTTGGCCTAATCCTTTTAATATAGGATTGTCAGACATAATTAATTTATTAGCTTTTGCTTTTAATTTGTCAGAAATTTTTTTATCATTAGTTATTTCATCTACATTATATCTACCTACTAATACAATACCTAATATTACTGCAAAAACAAATAATGTAATAAACAATTGATAAAGATACCAAAATTCAAAAAATGACAAAAACATTATAGTAATCCATAATACTTTATTAGTTATTATATTGTTTAATAAATCTTTAATTTTTCTTTTATTACTATTATTTTTATCATTATTAGTCGAAAGATTACTTTTAATATTATCTTTAACTAAATTAAATAGATTACCGAAAATATTTAAAATAGTTAATAATAATCATAATAATATTAAAATTCCTAAAATTATTGTTTTTATTAAATTAATTAACCAACTTTTTCATATATCATCTATGAATAAATTTATATTAAGATATAAATCAGATATTTTATTTAATTCTGGTTTGGGATTTAATTCTTTAAAAGTTTTTTTAGTTAAAACGTCAAATAAATAATTTATTAATAAAACATTAACACTACGGAAAAATTTGTCTTCATATATAGGTTTTTGTCAAAAATCTTTTATATATAAGTTAAAATTAAATGGCAAATAATATTGTCATCATTTATATAGAAAACTACTTCAATAAGATATTGGTAAAACTTCTGGTGCATAAGCTATATCAACGGCATTATCAATATGTATAAATTCTTTTTTATATGATAATTTATCTTGATAAAGATTTAATTTTGTAAGATTTGTAGCTTCTGCTAATAAACTATATATATTATAATATTTTTTTAGTTCATCTGTAATTTTTATATCTATTGCTGAAATTCATTGTATTTCTTCTGAATATAATAAACTTAAAAGCCAAGCAGGTGTATATTTATAAGTTAAATTTGTTTCAATATCATAATTTGGTTCTTCATCAGAATCACCAAAAAATAAAGAATAATTATATACAAACATTAAAGGTAAACTTTCTAAAATTGCCTGATTATAGACATAATTTATTTTTGGTTTTACAACATATTTAATTAATTGTCACCATCAATTTATATATAATTTATCATTAATTAGATATATTTTTAATAAATTAGGAATTTTAATTTTTATTGTATTATCATTTAATATAACATCTTCTATATTAAAAGTTTTAGTTGATGTATTATATTTTAATTTTATTTGAATTCTGTAATTTTTTTGTATATTAGAAACTTTTACACTATTTTTATCAAATTGTGTATATAAAATATCTTCTACGTTTAAACGTATCCATAAATAACCATCACCATACTTTAAAATATTTTGAAATTTCTTATAAAGACTTAAATTTAAATTAGATAAATCTATAATATCAACATTTCCTGAAACTTTGTCTATATTTGTTTTATAAAAAACAATTCAATAAGTTTTATCATCATTATCAGTAATATTTTTAATTTCTATTTTTTTACTAGTATCAATTTGACTAGAATTTACAAGTTTTTCTTTAAGACAGTTTTGATAAAATTTTTCTACTGTTTTAGCATTTTCTTCTGAACAATCAGAATCATTTGGATATAATATATAAGAAAAAACATCTTCATTATTAATATTTTCTTTATTGGTATCTGTTATATAGTCAGCTTTAATATGATATATATTATAAAATAGATGTTCATTTTGTAAAAATAATTTATTATTTCAATAACCATAATCACCATTTGCAATTAAAAATTTTCAAATAAATCATAAAATAAAAATTAATACTGTAATTAATAGTAAAGAAAAAGCATATTTAAATAATTTTTGTATTAACCAAGTAAAAGAAGTTTTTATAGAATCTACAAACTTTCATTTTTTATTTCAATATAATCAACTAATAAACATACCTAGTAATATAACAAACAGTACTACAAAAAATACAGCAAATCAAATAATTTTAAAAATAGACCAGTCAATATTAGCTATATTGAAACTATTTTTAAGAATAACAATAAAATGTTCACCGGCATATCAACCTAAACTTGTAACGGTATTATATAAATCTTTTAAATTTCATAATAAATAATCTAAATTTGCTGAAAATCTTTGTGCAGTAATAGTAACCGCTGTTTGAATATTATTAATAAAATCAAACATTTTTTTATTTTAAGTTTTAAATTGATGGTCATATAAAATTAAGTAAAAAGAACCTAAATAAAGCTTCATCTATTCAGGTTATTGTAAAATCTTTATATTTTCTTTTTAAAAAGAATTGTGTCAATACAATTATTAATTGTTTTTCATAATCTTCTAATACTTCTATTCTTTGTAATTTATTAAAAATCTTAATTTTACTGTTTGTTATTATTTGAACAAAATTATTTAATATAAAATAATTAATAAAATTGTTAATTTGTATAAAATAATTATAAAAATCTTTTAAATTTATATATTCTATATCTTCTATTTTATCATCAATTTGATAATATTTATAAATCATATTTTTTAGATCTTTTTTAATTACAGGTTGAATTAATTCAATAAAATATATAAACAAAGGATGATTATAGAAAATATTAATTTTATTTATACTTATATCTACAATCTTTTTTATAATTTGTTTATCTAAATTAATATCAGGTAAATTCTGATTTATAGGAATATTATTAATTAAATTTGTTATATCTTTTTCTATACTTTCTAAAACTAATCAATAAAGAATCATTAATATTTCTAATAAACGTCTTGTTTTTAAGTTATATATTTTTTCTATTTTATTAACTAACTGTTTAGTAGAATGAATTTCATTATTTATTTCAATTATTTTTTTCTTTTCTAATTCTTCTTTAAAATGTAAATACATTTTTTTTAATAAAGAATAATTTTCTAATAATTTTAAAAATTCATCTTTTAAAATTATTGGTCCTTTTAAGTTTTTAACTATTTCATCAATTTTATCTTTATTTAATTCTATATTATTAAGAACTGTTGTTTTTTCAAATCAAAATTCATCTGGTATTATAATTTTTACAGCATTTTCGTTATTTATATTAGAATGAAATTTAATTAATCAACTTAAATCAAAAAAATATATATCTTTATTTAATAAATCTTTTAATGTATATTTTTGTTTTTCTTTTAATTTTTCTAAAAAATAATTTTTTAAATTTACAAATTCCATTAGTATAAATTTATAAAATAAAATTAATTATATAATCATCTATTCTATTTTTTGCTATATTATAATATTCTTTGTCAATTTCTATTCATATTATTGATCTATTATGTTTTAAGGCAGAAATAGCTGTTGTTCCACTACCTAGAAAAGGGTCTAAAATAAAAAATCATTCATCGCTGCTTTTTTCTATAAAAATATCTATTAATTCCACTGGTTTTTGTGCTGGATGTAATAATTTTTTTGGTGGTACTTTAGGTACATATAATATATCTGGTAATCTTTTTCATCTGATATAATCCTTTCATTTATGTCAATATAATATCATTTCATATTTTGGTGCATAACTACCTTTTAAATCACCACTTCAATGATTATTTTTTTGCCAAATTATAATATTTTTTAATTTAAAATATTTTTCAAATATAGGTTTAATTTTATCCAATACTTTCCGATGAACAAACAAGTAAATACTTCTATTATTATTTAAAATAATATAAAAATATTCTAAACATTTCTTAATTAAATCAATTGTTTTCTTTTTATTAATATCATTCATAATTTTTTTTAATTTCTTTTTTCTTCTGTTAGATTGATAAGATATTCAGTAAGGTGGATCAGTTATAATTAAATCTACTTTTTTATCTAAATTAGGTAAAATCTTCAAACAATCATCATTAATGATTTTTATTATATTTTTCATTGTTTTTAATATTAATTTTATTATATTTTTTTTAATTAAAATATAATATAATTTTAAAAAATATACTATTTTATTTGATAATAAACAATAAAAATGGTTTATTTTGTTTTATCCTATACTTTTTGTTTGCTAATTTATTTATCTTTAATTATCAATAACAACTTAATATTAGATATTTTATTTATTTTAAATATTTTTTTATATTCTTTTCTACTAATTTTATATTTAAAGATTAATAAAAGTCTAGCTTGGAAATTATTAAAAATTTATGGTATTTTAGCAATTATTTTATTTGTATTAAATATTCCAATACTAGCTATTTTCTGGCTTGTTTTATTTTTATCTATATTTCTACATGAATTAGGTCATTTATTTTTTTTGTTAATATTTAAAGTAAAAACAAATAGTTTTAATATATGATTTTGACAAATTATAAAAAAAATAAAAATTAAAAATATATATTTTAATATAAGATTAATACCTTTATGATGATTTGTAGATTTTGAAGATAAGAAATATCTTAAATTATCGTTATATAAAAAAATATTAATAAATTTAGGTTGAATAATAGCAAATTTTTTACTTGTTATTATTTGATTTTTATGATTATATTCTATTACAGACTTTCAAAAATTACCTGAAACAAATAAAAAGTTAATTTTTCAAATAGAAAATTGTTATTTTAATCCAAATAATGATTATAAAAATTATCCTATTTATAAAAAATTATATGTAGACACAAAAAATATTTTTATAATTTATTTTAAATGAATTAATTATATAATTCAAAATAAAGAAATAAAAGAAATTAATAGTATTGTTGGTGCTTCTAATAATGTTTATAAACTACAAAAGAAAATAAAAAATATCAGTATAAAAAAAATTATGGCAATGTTTTTTATTTTTTTGATTCTTATTAACAGTTCTTTAATAATCTTAAATATTTTACCAATACCTTGATTAGACGGTTACCATGTTGTAAAAAATATTTTAATATGATTTATTAGTTTGATATTTCAAAAACCTTCTTATATCATATTAGACAAAACACAAAAAATATTTTTTATAATTGAAAGTCTATGATTATACTTTTTATCTTTTTTGTGATTTATTTTAATTTTATTAGATTTTTTAAAATTTTTTAAATAAGCAATTATTTATATTAATATTTTTTAATATTTTTTATAACAATTAAATATAATCAATTTATTACTTAAAAATTGTTTTTAAATTTTAATTTTGTCTTAATGGTTGATACTTATTTATATAAGTATTTATAATTAATTTATTAATATTAACATTTTTAAAAAATATCTGAATTTTATTTAAAATTAATTTTATATGATGTTTTATGAAAATATAAAGAAAATAAAAATAATTTTTTTTATTTAAAGATTAAAAAAATTTAAAAATAATAATTAATAATGAAATATAAGACATTAGGGCAGGTATATACACCTAAATGGATTGTAAATGAAATATTGAAAGAAATTGGTTATACTGGTAAAAAAATACTTGATAAAAAAATAATAGATCCAGCTTGTGGGAATGGGGCTTTTTTAATAAAAATAGTAGATAAACTTATAAAAGAAGCAATAAATAATAATAAAAGTATTTATGAAATATTACAAATTTTAGAAAATAATATATACGGAATTGAAATAGATAAAAATGAATATACAAAATGTATTAATAATTTAAATAATTTTGTTAAAAATAAACTAAAAATTAACGATTTAAATATAAATTGGAAAATTTATAATGATAATGCTTTGATAAAATATAAAGAATTTATAAATTTTTTTGATTATGTAGTAGGAAATCCACCTTATATAAGGATACATAATTTAGATAAAAACACAAGAAAGATAATAAAAAATAATTTTAAATTTAACAAAGGAATATTGGATATATATTTATCTTTTTTTGAATTAGGTTTCAAAATCTTAAACAAAAATGGTATTTTAGGATATATTACACCTAATAGTTTTTTAAAAAATACTTCCTACAAGAAATTTAGAAAATTTTTAAAACAAAAGAAGGCCATAAAAGTATTAATTAATTTTAAATCACATAAAGTTTTTAAAAATTTCTGAACATATACTGCTATTACTATTATCAGTTTTAATAATCCAAAAGATTCTTTTGAATATAAAGAATTAGTTAATAATAAAATTAAAAAAGTTAATGAAATAAAGTTTGACAAATTAGATGATAGAAGCTGGTATTTGGGCAGTAAGGAAGATATGGAATTTTTAGAAAAATTATATAAAAATGCAATCTATAAAGTATCTGATTTTTTTGAAGTTCAATATGGTTTTGCTACTTTAAGGGATAAAATATTTATATGAAAAATAAAAGAAGAAAAAAATAATCTTGTATTATTTAACGGCTATCGGATTGAAAAAGAAATTCTAAAAAAGGTAGTTAAAGGATCTACTTATAAATGAAATAAATCAGAAATAGAATATATTATTTTTCCTTATTTTAAAAAGAATAATCGTTTTGTGCCTATTCCAGAAAAAGAATTAAAAAATAAATTTCCTAAAACTTATGATTATTTGTTACTACATAAAGAAGAACTTTTAAAAAGAAATAGCGATAAAAATTGGTATGAATTTTGAAGAAGTCAGTGAATTCAAACTTGTCATAAAGAAAAAATAGTTGTTAGTAGTTTAGTAAAAGATAAAGTTAACTTTCATTTGTTAGAAGAAGATGTTTATGTTTATTCAGGAATTTTTATAACAAAAAAAACAGAACACAGTTGGGATATAATTATAGATATTTTAAATTCAGAAGAATTTAAAAGATATATAATGATTACAAGCAAAGATCTTTCAAGTGGCTATAAATTTATTACACCAAAATTAATCAAAGATTTTCCTATAAAAAAAATAACAAAATAAAAAAATATAATGGTTCCATTTTTTAAGAATATCTAATTTATAAAATATATATAAATTTAAAAAATTTTGTAATTTTTTTATACTACTTTTGCTTATTAAAATTTATTTTTAAAAATCTATCTACTGTATTTACCTTATAATAGGTAAAATTAGTATACGGATTTTAAAACAAAGTTTTTAATTACTAAACTACTTTAGTTTTCCTAAAACATAAAAAGCATTTTTTTCTATATATTCATAAAGATTATTTCCAAACTACTTTAGTTTTCCTAAAACGGAAGAAATTGAAAATATGGAAGTAGTATCAAATTCATTTCCAAACTACCTTAGTTTTCCTAAAATGCTGAAATCATCTAATATTTTCTTTAAATCATTATATTAAAAAATCTAACTAAAAGTTAGTTAAATCCAAGGCTTTTTTAAAATCTTTCACAATAATTGTATAAAAATAAAAATCAAATTAATACCTAGATTTTTACAAAATCATTGTGAAATTTAATTAAAACTTTCATAAATTAATAAGTACAATTTTTTTACAAAATACAACTAACCAGTGTAAATAATCTATTTTATTTTTTTATTTTATATTAAATAATATAAGTATTTTCAAGTTTTATTTTTATTATAATAATTTATCATAATAATGTTATAAAAAAATACTTATCTAAAAATTTTTCGTCTTTTATATTTTTCTTTAAATTGTCTAATATGTTCTTATAAAGTATTTTATAATCATTTAAATAATTAAAATCAATTTTACAATATTTTAGCAATTTATTTTTATACAATAATCAAATTCATTGATTTAAAACAAATAAATCATTTAATGTCAAATAAACAATTCCATCTAAAATATAATTAAAAGCAATTTCTTTTGTTGCTAATTTCCTATATTTACCTAAATATTTAAAAATTTTATATTTATATATAGATAAATTTTCTTCAAATTTATAAAATTGATAAAACAATTTTCAAAACCAAAATTTTAACTGTTTATATTGTTTATTAACATTTTTTTTTATAAAAAAGGCTAAATAATCAATATAAGAATCGTCTAAATTAATTTTAGGATAATTAATAATTATAGTTTTTGAAAAATATGAATTAGCACCTTTTGATGGCCTTTTTATAATATTTTCTTTTAAATTATAAAAGAAATTGTTTTTTATTATTTCTTCACTTAAAATATTATAATAAAAACTAAAAGTAAAATCAGAATTTTTTATATTATTATCTTTTATAATATTATATCTTCCAAAAATATTTTCAAATTGTCATTTTTGTGTATACACAAAAGATTTTCTTATAAAATAAGAACTTTTAGGAACAACAGAAAATTTAAAAGCAACTAATTTATTAGTTATAACCCATCTTTTAATTATTGTGTAATATAAAATCATTTTTCTTTTCTAATAAATAATCTATAAATTCATAAATACAATTATTTAATTGTTTTTCAAAAATATAGTTATTTTTAAGAAAATTATTCTTTTTTAAGAAATTTTCTTTTCTTTTATCTATTTCTTTTAAAAGAAAATCTATATTTGGATATTTTTGAAAAAAAATATCTTTATTTTCAAAAAAGAATTCTTCTACTTCTTTAATCAAATTATTGTCTGTAGTAATTAAATTCTTTTTATAATCAAAAATTTTTTGATTATATTTTTCTTTTCTTTGTTTTTGGTTAGAATACTTTATTAAATTATTTCTAATTATACTATAAATTTTTACTTTTATTCTTTTTTCTAAATATTTTTTTAAATTATTAATATCTTGTTCATTTTTTATTTTAAATTTATGTCTAAAATATAATAATATAAATATTCTTAAATCTTTTTCTTTCTTTTTTTCTTTTAAATATTTATAATAATAATTTTTTGTTATTGTTGTAAGAAAAAATTCTAAAAAATTATTTATTTCTATATTTTTGTTTGTTTCTTTCCTTATTTGTTTTATAATATTATAAAAATAATTTACAAAAGTTTCATCTTCTAATAATTCTTTTTTTACTTCCTTTTTTATTTCTGAAAGATTAAATTTTTCTATATTATCATATTTTTTAAATATTTCAAAAAAAATATTTGTTACTTTTTCTTCCATTTTTATTAAAAATAAAATTCTAAATTTAATTTGTTGTTAATATTATTATCTAAAAAATCTTTAAAATCAAGTTTTTTCATATTTAATAAACTTCTTATTATTTTTTTATCTAAATATTCAAAATGAAAAACATTTATTTGTTGTTGAACTGTAATATCATTTAAATTTTTTTTGAATGTTATATTTTCTAAATCTATTACAATTTCTTTGAAAGGATAAAATTTTATATTTATAAAATTGTTTGGTTTATAAACATAAAATCAAATACCATTATTTCTATAAAAAAAATTAATATTTAAATTTTTATCAAACAAGGAATATTTAAAATGTCTTATATTGAATTTTTTATCTTTATAAGTTAATAATTTATTTTTTATATCAAATTTTTTATCAAATATAATCAAAGAATATTTTTTATACAAAAAGGAAAAAATAGATAAAATTTTTTCAAAAGAATTTTGTGTTTGAATATTATAATTTAAAGTTTTCACAAGTTTATTAGTAACATTCATATAAAAATTTACTTTATATTCTTTATAAAATTTTTTTGTAAATAAATTAAATAAATGATCGCGTTCTAGAAAATAAAATTTATTATTTTTAAAATAGAAATTTAATATTCATCAATTGACAAAGAATAAGTTATGAAATTCTTTATTTAAATATTCTTCTGGTATATTTTTATATATAATTTTAGAATTATCAAAAAATTTAATTTGTTCAATTCTATTTTCTAAAAAACTTGGTAATACAATTTTATATTTTTTGTTTTTAAAAAATAATAAGTCGTCATAAATAAAATCTTGATCATTTATTGGTATTATTTTATCAGGATTATTAAAATTAAATACTTTTTTATTAAGGTAGTTTATTATCTTTTTTTTTGTAATAACAAAAGGCGGTAATATAGATATAACATTATTATAAACTTGTTTATTTACTTTAATTGTATTAGGTTTTAAGATTATTATTTTTTTTCAAAATTTATCAAATAATATTTTAAAATTTAAAAAGTGTATATTAAAAGATTTTAATAAAAAATCACTATTTAATAAATTATATAATTGATTTACTATAAAAGACATAATATTTTTGTTAAATTTTTAAAATAAATTTTTTATATTTTTATATACTTGATTTTCAAAAAAAAATAAATATTATTTTTTCAGAATTTATTATATAAATTCCAAGAAATGAAAAGATTTTTAGTATTTTTAATAGGTATATTTATAAGTTTTAACATTAACATTAGTTTTGCTGCTATTTATAGTATAAATAATCTAGAAAGTTATCAAAATTTACAAAAATATTATAGTAAAAGTGTAATAAATACTATTATAGTTAAGATAACAAGAATTTTATATAATTTACAAGAAAAATGAATATTAGAAACAAAAACTAAAAAAATACATGAAAAAATTCAAAAAATAAAACCTAAATTTAAAAAAAATGATAAAATATTAACTTTCTTAAATTTTTTAGATGATATTATTTATAAGTATAATTATTTATTAATTTCAAATAAAAATAATATAAAAAATAAAAAAATAAAAATAAAACTTACAGATGATATGATAAAATATTTGAAATATAATGATTTTTGAATCAGCCTTTATGATCCTTTTGATTGGGATATTGCTGATGAAACTATTAGATATAAATTTGCTTGGACAATTGAAAAAGAACGGCTTTCACGGTTATTAACTACTGAAGAAATGTTACAATGAAAACGTTATCCTAATTTAGAAAACAAAATTATGAAGGAAACTATTGATATATACTTTATAAAAGATTTTAAATTAAAGAAGATGAATTTATATTCCTTAATATATGAAAATATTTTTGCCTTCTATGTGCCAATAGCTGATAGTCTTAGTATGTCACAGTTAACAAAATTTCTTAAACAAGTTACTAATTATACAGCCTATTTATTTAAAATATATCCTAATGATAAAAAAAATTTATATGATTTATTTTTAAACTTTAAATAGAAAAATGGCTTATAAAATTATAAATAATTTAAACGAAGTAAAAGATTTAATTAAAGATAAATTTATAAAAAATCTTTTATTTGATGTTAAAGAATACAAAGAAGAAAGTGAAAAATTTTATAATTTTTTAAAAAATGTAGAAAATAAAAAAAGTTATAATTTAAACAATGATGAATATATTAGTAAAATAGAAAAAATAAACGTATTATATAAATCATATTGAATACTAAATTATAGTAATATTTTAAAAGTTTTAATGAAAGACTATTTTATAATTATGATTGTTTTAACTAAATGACTATTATTATGATATGCTTATTTTAAAAAAGAAAAAAAATTAGTAATGTTTTTAGTAGATCCAGCAAATATATATTTAGCGGATAAACCAAAAACAGATGTTATTTATAATAGTTCAAGTTATGATTTATATGTAGATAATAACAAATTATATATACTTATGTTTAATTATTATAATAAAGATAAACTTGTAGAAGTTTTAGATTTAGATGAATTAAAAAAATATAAAAATGAATAATAACAGTATAAAAGTAAGTATTTGGCCTTATTATGATAATAATGATAAAAGTATTTTAATAACAAATCATTTTGATTTCTTGTCAAAATTACCAAGAAAAACATTTTTATTTTTTTATCTTTACGATAAAAATATACAAATAGGTATAAATTTAAAAGATTTAAATGAATTATTTTTTGGTAATACCGATGTATTAAAAACAAATAATTTTGATTTAGATACTTTTATTTTACATAAAACAGAAGAAGAATTTTTAAATTGAATTATAAAAATACAACAAAAATTTAACCTTTTAATAGGTTATTTTTATCCATATGATATTGATTTAAATAATATTATAAATTTTATAATAAAAGTTAAAAATTTAAAAATTAAAAATTTAAATAATATTTTTATATCAGATAAAATTTTACAAAATTTTAATCAAAATATTTTAGATAAAAATATAATTCCTGTTAAAATATATGTTAATCCTGTTATTAAGAAAGAATATGTTAATGTAATAAATTTTAAAGTAAAAGGTGAAAAAGTTGATTATAAGATAAATGAATATAATTATGTAGAAAATATTGATTTAAATGAAGAAGATAATAATTTAATTTTTGAAACTGAAAAAGTTGAAAATAAAATTGAATTACCAATTTTTGATAATGGGAAAAAAATTGATAATATTCTTTATTTTAAAAATCTTATTGTAGAAAATTTTGTAAAATATTTGAAACAATTTAATATAAATTTTGATAAAAATGATTTAGAATTTTTTATAAAAGATGATAAATATAGTAGATTAATAAAAGAATTAGAAAAATATATAGAAAATTTGGATCAATTTAAAAAAATTGTTGAAAAAGAATATGAAAAAGATTTAAATAATTTAGAAAAAAAATATAAAAATATTTATATAGAAGTTTTAAATAAAAAAATTCCAATTTTAAAATATATAAAACAAATTTTATATGAATTTATTATTTTATATTATACAGGATATGTAAATTACTTACTAATAGTACAAGATTATATAAATTGGGCTGAAAAAAATGGAATTGTTGTTTGACCTGGTAGATGATCTGCTGCTTGATCTTTATTAGTATTCTTATTATGAATTACTAAAGTTGATCCAATGATTTTTGGTTTAATGTTTGAAAGATTTTTAAATCCAGCTAGAATATCACCACCTGATATTGATGTGGATTTTGAAGAAACTTATCGTGATACGGTTATTTTATATACAATGGAAAAATATGGGCCAGAAAATGTATTTAGAATTGGAACTTATCAAAAATTTTGAATTAGATCTGCTTTTGATGCTGCTTGAATGTATTTAGGTTTAGATAACGATATTAGAAAAAAAATTTCAGATAAAATAGAAGATTTTGATTTAAGTAATATTACTGATGATACTGTTGATGAAATATTAAATGCGACTGATATTTCAATAGATAAAATAATAGAAAAAAAAACTAATGAAAATAATAACAAAGATATTAAGAAAATTAAAGAAGAAATTAAAGAAAAAATTAAGATAGCTTTGAAAATAACACCTGATTTAGAAAATATTATTTGGAATCAATGAATACATGCTTGTGGTGTTATTATATCACCTAAAAAATTTAATTCTGTTTACAAGATAGAATTAGAAGAAAAAAAGGAAGCTATTCATTTCGCATTGGATAAATTTAAAAAAGTAAAATCCTATATAGATGTTATAGATAAAAAATATTTAATATATTGAACTTATTTTTCTGGGCCTGAATTGGAATGAAATATTTGATTATTAAAGTTTGATTTTCTATGATTAAGTACTTTAAAATTAATAAAGGAAACTATTAAAAAAATTGATTCGAATATAAATATTTCTGAATTTATAAGGAATATTATTTTTAATAAATTAGATGATAAAAAAATTTTTGAAAATATTTTTAGTAAAGGTTTAACAACTGGTGTATTTCAATTTGAATCAAATGGTATGAAAAAATTTCTAAAACAATTAAAACCAAATAATATAAATGATATTGTTGCGATGAATGCTTTATATAGACCTGGGCCAATTGGTTTTATACCTGTTTATATTAAAAGAAAACATTTAATTAATTTTGATAAAGAAGATTTTAAATGGTTAATTGAAAATGTTTATAAAGATGAATATAAAATATTTAAAATAATAGAATTTTTGAAAGAAAATAAAATAGAACAAGATATTATAAATCAATATATTCAAGTGAATTACGATTGATTACTTTTAAAATATCAAGTAAAATTTAATAAATTTTTAAAAACATTAGATGATAATAAAATAAAAAAAGTTATAGATAATATAAAAGATAAAAAGATTGATTTTAATTTTAACGAAGAAGATAAAGAAAAATTTTACAATTTTCTTAAAAATTTTTATAAAATTACATTTTTACCTAAAAATATTGAAGAAAAGTTAACAAAAGAACAAAAAAAGAAAATATATGAAAATATGTTAGAAATTTCAAAAGAAACATATGGTATATTTGTTTATCAAGAACAACTAATGAATTTATCCAAAAAATTAGCTGGTTTTAGTTCAAATGAAGCTGATCGGTTACGTAAAATCATTGGTAAAAAAAAGTTAGAAGAATTACCTAAATTAAAAGAAAAATTTTTAAATGGAATAAAAGCAAATAATTTACCAGAAGAAGTTGGTGATTATATTTTTGAAAAGATTATTAAACCAGCTGGTGAATATAGTTTTAATAAATCACATGCAGTTGCTTATTCAATTATAGCTTTTATTACAGCATATTTAAAATATTATTATTATAAAGAATTTATAACAAGTTTAATTGATATTAATATAGAAAGATGAAGTCAAGAAAAAGATGAAACAAAGAAAAAATATTTTAAAGCTTTGCAAGATATTTATGAAATTAATGAATCTAAAATTTTTGATAAAAAATTTGAATTAAGGACTTATAATATAAATAATATTAATACTAAAAGTACTTTTATAGAAAAAGAAAATAAAGTGAATATATTTGTAAATATTAAAATTTATAAAGGAATTTCAGAAAGTGCCATATCAACTATTGAAAATGAAATAATTTTAAAAAAGAAAAAGAAATTAACTTATTACGATCTTTTATTCGATAAAATTTTAAATAAAACCACTTTTTATTGATTAATAACAAATAGTTATTTAAAAATAGATGATATGTGAAAGATACTAAATAAAGAAATTATTCAAAAAATTATTGATTTAAAGGAAAAAATAAAAAATGAAATAAATATAAAAGATCATCTAATTGAACATTTTATTTTATTTAATATTTTAACTGAAAATTATGATGATTTATATAAAATGTTTAGTAAATATATTGATAAATTATCTAAATTTTTAGAAAAGCAGAAATGGAAATTTGCAGGTCAAAGTTTATTTACAGATCATAATCAAATAAAACAAGATTTAGAATTTTTACATCAAAAAGCTTTAAAAACATATAATTATTATAATATTATTGAAAATAATTTAAAAAATTTAATTAATTGATATAAAAATTATAAAAAATTGATTAAATATTTAATATTAGATAGTATAAATAAAACGCTTAAAAAACATAAGATAGATGTTTTATTAGAAAAAAAGATAAATATTTTAAAGGATATTTTTGATATAAAAGATGAAGTTTTTATTATTTATAATGTTGAAAAATTTAATAAATGAAAAGATTTTAAAATAAAGTTAATAAATGAAAAAATAAATAAAATTGTAGAACAGTATATAAAATGAACAAAAGAAAATATTGAATTTTATAATTATTTATATAATAATATATGACATCTTTTAATAAAAAAAGATAATTTATATTTAAAATTTTAAAATAAGAATTATGAAGGCTTATATAATAAAACAACCAGTTTATGATAAAAATTTAAAACATTATAAAAAAAATATAACAATTGATCTTTGAAATTTAAAATTTAATTTTAATGGAAAACATTTTAAAGAAGAAGACGTAGATGATATATTAAATAAAATAATTTTTTTTAAAAACAAAGATTTACAATTTTTTAACTTAATATTTTTTTATTTTGTTAGTTATAAACTTTATATAAATCAAGTTGAAATAAAAAATTTTTTGTTAAAATTAAATTTAGATGGAATATATATGATTCGATATTATAAAAATAAAATAATAACAATATGAAAAAAAGATGAATATTATCATATTATTTTTTTTGATGAAAAAGGAAAAATATTGTTAGATAAAATTATTTGACAAAATTTAACTTTTTTAGATTATTTCTATTATGATAATAAAAATAATTTATTTGTTGTATATTTTTTTAATTGATTAAGGACATTTTCAAACAAGAATGATATTTATAGTGCTGTGGTTATTTCTTTTGAAGAATTAAATTTTTGGTGCATACCGTTAGGTTTTGTAGAAGTAGATAATGAAACTTATTTAAAAATATTAATGAATCCAGTTTTTACAGATGAAGGAAAATATTATAAAGTAGATTTTCTAGATTATATAACTAGTTATGATATAGTTTTATTAAAAGAAAAAATAGATTTTTATAAAGAAAAAAGTTTGATAGTATATCAAAATGAATTTTTTATTGATAAATTAAAAGTAGAAAAAGAACAAAAAATAGATCTAAATCCTTTTGATTTATAAAAAATTTTTATATACAATAGAAAATTTTTTTAATAAAAATAAAAAATATATTTATTTTTAAAATATTAATATATCAATCAATAAAGATAAATTTTGTAATATAATAATTGATAAAAAATATGATTTTAAAATTGAATACTAAAATTTTAATAGAATATTTATTTTTAATTTTTTTATTTTTTAATTAAAAACTAATCTAATTGCTTCAAAAGATTCAGCATATTCTGTTCATATTTTAATTCAATTTACTTTTGCTAATGCCCAAATTAATTCATCATTAAAATATTTTCTAAAACTTTTTTGACTTTCATAACAATTTAAAGCCTTTATTTTTAATTCAATATCTTCTTTTGTTAATTTTACAATAATTTGATTGTTACTTTTTATATTATTCCAAGGTAATTCATATCAAAAAATACTAACATTTTTAAAATATCTAATTACTTCATTTGTTATTGTTTGATGATCTTGATGGACATCTTTTGTATTATGACATAGTACTAAATCTGGTTTTATTTTTTTTCATAATTTTACTATATCTTCTAAAATTTCTTGTCTATTATATGAAAAATATCTTACTTTATAATTTAAAAAAGTTATGTTTTCTTTTGGTATTCATAAAACATTCATAGAATTAAAAAATTCTTTTCTTAAAGTATCAGGTGGAAATCATTCTGGTACAGATTCTTTACAATCGGAAAATACACAAACAAATATTTCACTACCTTGTCTTTTTAATTTTGAAATTAATCCACCACATCATATTTCTATATCATCAGTATGTGGTGAAAATAATAATACTTTTTGTGGTTTTAATTGCATTTGTTATATTAGTTTAAATATAAATTTATAAAAATTAGTTATCATAATTTTTCATTTTTAAATATATTTGTTGTTTTTATAAAATTATTTAAAAAAACTAAATTTATTTAATTCATTATTAATTTCATCATTAACTTTTTTTGCTTCTTCTTTAATTTTTTCGTCTAATATTGGATAAACTTCTTTTTTTAAATAAATTAAATTATCATATTCTTCATATTCATTATATTCTTCATATCCTTTATATTTATTATATTTATAATATTTGTTATGTAATACATTATTTTTTTCTAGTTGCTTCAAAATTAAAAGTAATTCTAGTGGATTTTGTTTCAAATTATTTAAATCAAAAGCACCCGCTAATCAAATTCGTTTTAATTTATTAAGTTCTAATATCCTTTCTGGTAATTCTTGTAATTTATTACCAAATAAACTTAATTTTTTTAAATTCTTAAAAATATGAATACCTTCTATATTAGTAATTCAACATTTAGAACAATGAATTTTAATTACTTTATCTATGTTTTCTTCTACAATTTCATCTTCGTCATTAAAAATTTCTATATGATTATTATTATCATCATAAGTTCCTTTTTTTAAACAATTAATAAAATTTTTATCTTTAAATATATCTTTTGCTTTCATTTTATTTGGTTTTAAAAATTTAAATTATCTAAATTTAAATCATCTTTTATTTGTTTTAAATCAGTTATTCAATATTTTTCTTTAATTTTTTCTACCAAAACTGGATAAACTTCTTCTTTTAAATATTTTAGACTTTCAGGTGTTAATATATTCTTTTTGCCTTTTGTTTTCTTTTTTTCTAATTCTTTTAAAATATTAAGTAATTTTTTTGGATCTTGCTTTAAATTATCTAAATCAAAAGCTTCATATAATCAAATCCGTCGTAATTTATTAAGTTTTAATATTTCTTCTGGTAGATATTGTAACTGATTTTTATTTAAATTTAGTTTTTTAATTTTTTTTAAATTCCATATTTCATTTGGTAATTCTTTTATTTGATTATTAGGTAAAAATAATACTTCTAAATTTTTCAATTTACCAATTTCTTTTGGTATTTTTTGTATTTGATTATGTGACAAATATAATCTTTCTAAATTTTTTAGTTCACCTATTTCTTTTGGTATTTCTTTTATTTCATTATTATATAAATATAGATGTTTTAGATTTTTTAACTGTTCAATTTCTTTAGGTATTTCTTTTATTTTATTATCATATAATCTTGCTATTCTTAAATTTTTAAAAATATGAATACCTTCTATATTAGTAATTCAATATTCATAACAATTAATTTTAATTACCTTATTAATATTTTCTTCAATAATTTCATCTTCTTCATTAATGATTTTTATTTTATTATAATTAAAAAATTTTATTTTATTATAGTCGTTATCATAAGGTTGTCTTTTTTTTAAACATTCAATAAATTTTTTATCTTTGAATATATTTATTGCTTTCATTTGTTTATTTTTTAATTTTTTAAAAATTTAAATTATCAAAATTTAAATTGTCTTTGATTTGTTTCAAATCATTTATTCAGTATTTTTCTTCTATTTTCTTTTTTAAAACTGGATAAACTTCTTTTTTAAGGTAGTTTAAACTAGTTATAACAAACACATTCTTTTCTTTTAACTTTTGTAAAATATAAAGCAATTCCTTTGGATCTTGTTTCAAATTATCTAAATCAAAAGTTTTATTTAAGTGAAGCCATTTTAGTTTATTAAGTTTTAATATTTTCTTAGGTAAATATTGTAATTTATTATTCCATAAATCTAATATTTTTAAATTTTCTAATTTATCTATTTCTTCTGGTAATTTTTTTATTTTATTATCACTTAAATCTAATATTTCTAAATTTTTAAAGTTACAAATTTCTTTTGGTATTTCTTTTATTAAATTATCAGATAAATTTAGTTGTCGTAGATTTTTTAAATTTCCTATTTCTTTTGGTAACTTTTTTATTTTATTAAAACTTAAATTTAATACTTTTAAATTTTTTAATTGAAATATTTCTTTTGATAATTTTTGTAGTTTATTATTATTTAAATCTAATCTTTCTAAATTTTGTAATTTACCTATTTCACTAGGTAATTCTTCTATTTGATTATTAAATAAATCTAATATTTTTAAATTTTTTAAATTTCAAATTTCTTCTGGTAATTCTTTTATTTGATTATTAGATAAATCTAATACTTCTAAATTTTTTAAATTTCCTATTTCCTTTGGTAAATTTTTTATTTTATTGGCAGACAGATATAATTCTTTTAAATTTCTTAAATTTCCTATTACACTTGGTAAAAATTCTAATTTATTAGCCCATAAATATATTTTTTTTAAATTTTTTAAATTTCAAATTTCTTCTGGTAATTCTTTTATTTGATTATTAGATAAATCTAATACTTCTAAATTTTCTAAATTTCCTAAATTTTCTATTTCCTTTTGTAAATTTTTTGTTTTATTGGCAGACAGATATAATTCTTTTAAATTTCTTAGTTCATCTATTTCTTTCGGTAATTTTTTTATTTGATTATTAGTCAAAAATAATATTTTTAAATTTTTAAAAATAGAAATACCTTTTATATTAGTAATTCAATAGTTAGAACAATCTATACAAGTTACTTTATCAATATTTTTTTTAATAATTTCATCTTTTTTATTAAAAATTCTTACACGTTTATCATTATCATCAAAGCATTCCCTTTTTAAACATTTAATAAATCTTTCATCTTCAAATATATCTGTTGCTTTCATTTTATTATCTTTAAAAATTTAAATTATTTAAATTTAAATTATCTTTAATTTGTTTTAAATCATCTATTTTATATTTTTCTTTAATTTTTTTTATTAAAATTGGATATACTTTTTTTCTAAAATAGGTTAAACCACCATCACTATATACTTTCTTTCTTTTTAACTTTCTTAATATATCCCGTAATTCTTTCGGATCTTGTTTTAAATTATCTAAATCAAAAGCATTATGTAACCAAATTTGTTGTAATTTATCAAGTTTCAATATTTCTTCCGGTAATCATTGTAATTGATTATCTTTTAACATTAATATTTCTAAATTTTCTAAATTACAGATTTCTTTTGGTATTTCTTTCATTTGATTATTAGATAAATTTAGCCATCATAGATTAATTAACTTTTCTATTTCTTTTGGTATTGTTTCTATTTTATTAAAACCTAAATCTAATTCTTTTAAATTTTTTAAATTAAATATTTTTTTGGGTAATCATCGTAATTTATTTCAAATTAAATCTAATATTTCTAAATTTATTAAATTTCCAATTTCTTTCGGTAATTTTTTTATTTGATTAAAACTTAAATCTAATTTTTTTAAATTAATTAAATTGCCTATTTCTTCTGATATTGTTTCTATTCAATTACTTCATAAATTTAGTTCTTTTAAAGCTTTTAATTGAAATATTTCTTTTGGTATTTTTTGTAGTTCATTATGTCTTAAATTTAAATATTTTAAATTTTCTAATTTTCATATTTCTTTTGGTAACCCTTGTAACTGATTATATGATAAATTTAATACTTTTAAATTTTTTAAATTTCCTATTTCTTTTGGTAATTTTTTTATTTGATTATAACTTAAATCTAATGTTTCTAATTTTTCTAAATTTCCTATTTTACTAGATAATTCTTCTATCTGATTATCAAATAAACTTAAATACTTCAAATTTTTTAATCTATCAATTTCTTTTGGTAATTTCCTTATTTGATTATTAGATAAATACAAATATTTTAAATTTATAAAGATAGAAATACCTTCTATATTAGTAATTCAATAACCAGAACAATTAATTTTAGTTACTTTGTTGATATTTTCTTCAATAATTTCATTTTCTTCATTAAAAATTTCTACATAATTATCCTTATCATCATAAGTTCCTTTTTTTAAACAATTAATAAAATTTTCATCTTTAAATATATCTTTTGCCTTCATTTGTTTATTTTTTAAAAATTTAAATTATCAAAATTTAAATTATCTTTAAAATTTTTTAAATTGGTTATTCAATATTTTTCCTTAATTTTTTCTTTTAAAATTGGATATACTTCTTCCTTTAAATATTCTAGACTACGATTACTAAATAAATTTTTCCCCTTTAATTGTTCTAGGATATCACGTAATTCTTCTGGGTCTTGCTTAAAATTATTAAAATCAAATGCTTTATGTAACCAAATTTCTTTTAATTTATTAAGTTTTAATATTTCTTTTGGTAATCCTTGTAATTGATTATATCATAAATTTAATTCTTTTAGATTTTTTAAATTACCTATTTCCTTTGGTAATTTTTCTATTTTATTATAACTAAAATCTAATTCTTTTAGATTTTTTAATTGAAATATTTCCTTTGGTATTTCTTGTATTTTATTATCACGTGAATATAATTCTTCTAAATTTTCTAAATTTCAAATTTCTTTTGGTAAAGATTGTAGATTATTATAAGACAAATATAGCCGCTTTAATTTTTTTAATTCACCTATTTCTTTTGGCAACTTTTCTATCTTGTTATCAGATAAATTTAATTTTTTTAAATTTTTCAGTTTTCCTATTTCACTAGGTAATTTTTTTATTTCATTATAACTTAAAAATAGTTCTTCCAAATTTTGTAATTTTCCTATTTCACTAGGTAATTTTTCTATTTGATTATAAATTAAGTCTATTGATTTTAGATTTTTAAAAATAGAAATACCTACTATATTAGTAATTCAACATAATGAACAATCAATTTTGATTACTTTATTAAGATTTTCTTCTATAATTTCATCATTATTATTAAAAATTTTAATATGCTTACCTTTTTCATCAAAAGTATTATTTTTCAAACATTCGATAAAATTTTTATCTTTAAATATATTCGTTGCTTTCATTTATTACTTTTAAAAATTAAGATTATCTAAATTTAAATTATTTTTAATTTGTTTTAAATCATTTACTTTAATTTTTTTTTCTATTTTTTTGCATAAAACTGGATAAACTTCTTTCTTTAAATATTCTAAACTTTCAGTATCTAATATATTCTTTTCTTTATTTGTTTTCTTTTCTTCTAAATTTTTCAAAATTTTAAATAATTCTTCTGGTTTTTGATTTAAATTATTTAAATCAAATGCATTATGTAATCAAATTCGTTGCAATTTATTAAGTTTTAATATTTCTTTTGGTAATTTTTCTATTTTATTATAACCTAAATTTAATTCTTTTAAATTGTTTAATTCACTAATTTCTTTTGGTAATGTTTCTATTTTATTATTATTTAACATTAATATTTCTAAATTTTTTAATTTACAGATTTCTTTTGGTATTATTTTTATTTGATTATTAGATAAATTTAGCCACCATAGATTATTTAAATTTTTTATTTCTTCTGGTAAAGTTTGTAGTTTATTATTCACTAACCGTAATTCTTTTAACTTTTTTAGATTACCTATTTCTTTTGGTAATTCTTTTATTTGATTATGTGATAAATCTAATACTTCTAAATTAATTAATTGTTCTATTTCTTTTGGTATTTCTTTTAATTGATTATAATTTAAATATAAATTTTTTAATTTTTTTAAATTTCATATTTCTTTTAGTAATTCTTTTATTTGATTATGTGATAAATCTATTTCTTCTAAATTAATTAATTTTCAAATTTCTTTAGGTAGTTTTTTTATTTGATTATGAAACAAATTTAATTCTTTTAAGTTAGTTAGATTTCCTATTTCGTTAGATAATTCTTCTATTTCATTATCAGATAAATCTAATATTTCTAAATTTTTTAATTTTTCTATTTCATTTGGTAACTTTTTAATTTTATTATAAGATAAATTCAATATTTTCAATTTTTTTAAATTTCAAATTGCTTTTGGTATTTCTTCTATTCAATTATAAAATAGATTTAATTCTTTTAAATTTTTAAAAATATGAATACCTTCTATATTAATAATTCTACATTCAGAACAATCAATTTTAATTACTTTATCTATGTTTTCTTTTATAATTTCATCTTTATCATTAAAAATTTTTATATACCTATCTTTTTCATCAAAGGTTCTTTCCTTTAAACATTCAATAAAGTTTTTATCTTTAAATATATTTGTTGTTTTCATCTTTTTATTTAAAAACTAAAATTATCAAAATTTAAATTATCTTTAATTTGTTTTAAATTGGTTATTCAATATTTTTCTTTAATTTTTTCAGCTAAAACTGGATAAATTTCTTCTTCTAGATATTCTAAATCATTATCACCTAATATATTCTTATCTTTTAACTTTTTAAAAATATCAAGTAATTCTTCTGGTTTTTGATTTAAATTATTTAAATCAAAGGCATTATGTAATCAAATTCGTTGCAATTTATTAAGTTTTAATATTTCTTTTGGTAATTCTTGTAACTGATTATAACCTAAATTTAATCCTTCTAAATTAATTAACTTTCCTAATTTTTCTGGTATTTCTTTTATTTTGTTATTAGATAAATTTAATTTTTCTAAATTAATTAATTCATTAATTTCTTTTGGTAATTTTTCTATCCGATTATAAGACACATCTAATATTTTTAATTTTTTTAACTTTCATATTTCTTTTGGTATTTCTTTTATTCTATTATAACTTAAATCTAATTTTTCTAAATTAGTTAATTCATCTATTTTATCTAATAAAGATTGTAATTGATTATTTTTTAAATTTAATATTTTCAATTTTTTTAATTTTCATATTTCTTTTGGTAAATATTGTAATCTATTATTATATAAATCTATTTCTTCTAAATTTTCTAATTTTTTAATTTCTTTTGGTAGTTTTTTTATTTGATTATTAGATAAATTTAATATTTTTAAATTTTTAAAAATAGAAATACCATTTATATTAGTAATTCAATAACTATGACAATCAATATAAGTTACTTTATTTATGTTTTCTTCAACAATTTTATTATTTTTATCAAAAATTTTTATATAATTAATCTTAATATCATTATAAGTTTCTTTTTTTAAACACCTAATAAATTTTTTATCTTTGAATATATCTGTTCCTTTCATTTTGCTTAAAAAGTAAGATTATCTAAATTTAAATTATCTTTAATTTGTTTTAAATCTGTTATTTTATATTTTTCCTTAATTTTTTCTTCTAAAATTGGATAAATTTTTTCTTCTAAATATTTTAAATCATAATCATCTAATACATTTTTATCTTTTAACGTTTTTAAAATATTAAGTAATTCTTCCGAATCTTGTTTTAAATTACTAAAATTAAAGGCTTTATATAATCAAATTTGTTTTAATTTATTAAGTTCTAGTATTTCTTCTGGCAATCATTGTAACTGATTATTCCCAAAATATATTTTTTTTAAATTTTTTAATTTCTTTATTTCTTTTGGTATTTCTTTTATTTGATTATAATTTAAATCTAATATCTTTAAATTTTTTAGATTTCAAACTTTTTCAGGCAAATTTTTTATTTGATTATTATATAAAAATAATTCTTTTAAACTTTTTAATTTATTAATTTCTTCTGGTAGTTCTTGTAGTTGATTATAACTTAAATCTAATACTTCTAAACTTTTTAAATTTCAAGTTGTTTGTGGTATTTTTTTTATTTGATTATTTTTTAAATTTAATATTTTTAGGCTTTTTAATTCACCTATCTTTTTAGGTAAACATTGTAATTGATTACTTTCTAAATCTAATATTTTTAAATTTTTTAAATTACATATTTCTTTTGGTATTTCTTTTATCTGATTATCATATAACTTTAATACTTTTAAATTTCCTAGTTTCACTATTTCATTAGGTAATTTTTTTATTTGATTTTTATATAAATATAATTCTTTTAATTTTTCTAAATTTCAAATTTCTTCTGGTAAGTATTGTAATTTATTTTCTGCTAAATCCAAGCTTTCTAGCTTTTTCAAATTCCCTATTTCTTTAGGTAATTTCCTTATCTGATTATGTCTTAAATCTAGTAATTTTAGATTTCTTAACTTACCTATTTCATTAGGTAATTCCTTTATTTTATTATAGATTAAATTTAATATTTTTAAATTAATAAAGATATGAATACCTTCTATACTAATAATTCAATAATTAGGACAAATAATTTTAATTACTTTGTTAATATTTTCTTCTATAATTTCACCTTTTTCATTGAAAATTTCTACTTGCTTACCTTCGTTATCAAAAGCTTGTTCTTTTAAACATTTAATAAAATTTTTATCTTTAAATATATCTAGTACTTCTACAGTATTTTTATTATTTATATTATAAATTATATTCTTTAATTTTTTTATAACTTTTTCACTATTAAACATTTCTAAAAATTTAAATTATCTAAATTTAGATTATCCTTAATTTGTCTTACATTGTCTATTTGATATTTTTCTTCAATTTTTTTTTATAAAAATCGGATAAACTTCTTTTTTTAAATATTTTAAACTATTATTACCAAATACATTTTTCTTTTCTAACTTTTGTAAAATATTAAAAGAATTTTGTTTTAAGCTTTTTAAATTAAATGCTTTATATAAATTAACTTTTACTAACATAGTAAGTTTCAATATTTCCTTTGGTAATATTTGTATTTGATTAAAAGATAGATTTAATTTTTTTAAATTTTCTAATTTACCAATTTCCTTTGGTAAAATCTGTAATTGATTATGACTTAAATCTAAAACTTTTAAATTTTTTAAATTTCAAATTTCTTTTGGTATTTCTTCTATTTGATTACTATTTAGAAATAATACTTCTAAATTTTTTAGTTCACTTATTTTTTTAGGTATTTTTTCTACTTGATTATTATTCAAATTTAATTCTTTTAAATTTTTTAATTTATCTATTTCTTTTGGTAATCTTTTTAATCCATTATTATTTAAATATAATTTTTCTAAATTAATTAACTTTTCTATTTCTTTTGGTAACTTTGCTATCTGGTTATATGATAGATTTAATACTTTTAAATTTTTTAAATTTCCTATTTCTTTTGGTATTTCTTTTATCTGATTATAAAATAGATCTAATATTTCTAGATTATTTAAGTTTCAGATTTCTTTCGGTAATTCTTCTATCTGATTATAAAATAAATCTAATTTTTTTAAATTTTTTAATTTTCCTATCTTATTAGGTATTTTTTTTATTTTGTTATAATATAGTTTTAATATTTCTAGATCTTCCAACCTACCAATTTCATCTGGTAATTCTTTTATCTGATTATAACTTAAATCTAATTTTTTTAGTTTGTTTAATTCACCTATTTCCTTTGGTATTTTCTTTATTAGATTATATGTTAAATCCAACAATTTTAAATTTTTTAACTTTCCTATTTTCTTTGATAATTTTTTTATTTGATTATCAGATAAATATAATTCTTTTAAATTAACAAAAATATGAATACCTTCTATATTAGTAATTCAAAATCTAAAACAATCAATGTAAACTACTTTTTTAACGTTTTCTTCAATAATTTCATTATTATCATCAAAAATTTCTATATGATTATTATTATCATCAAAGGTCCCTTTTTTTAAACAATTAATAAGATTTTTATCTTTAAATATATCTGTCGCTTTCATTGTATTTTTAAAAAACTATTTAAAATTATTATCAATTTATTTAAAATTATTTATTCTATACTTTTCTTTTAATTTTTAGTTTTTTTTATTTAAAATTCCTAAATAATTATACTAATAAATATCAACTATAAAGATAAATAAAGATAAGTATAAACTTTAAAAATATTTCTAATAAATAACTATTAATATTTTTCATTAATTTTATATTTTTATTAAAATAGAATACATAAAGATTTTATTTATTATATATTATTATATTTTTACTTGATTTTTTATTTATTTTGTTTATTATTATAACAATCTAATTTTATCTTATAAAAAATATAACCATGACAATAATAAAAACATTAATTATTACAGTATTAGGAATAATAGCAATAGTATTAGGATTTGTATTATATATTGAACCCATTAAAGGTTCAATACAACATACTGATTCTAATTATGAAACAAAATTTAACAGTATTTATTATGGAACAGGATTTGATTATAAAGAAATTCCTAATAAATTCTAAATATTTTTAAATAATAAAAATAAAAATAAAAATGATTGGAAATAAAATAAAAAAAATAATAATTATTGTTAGCTTATTTTTTATTGCAATTACTATATGATTGTTTATTATTAAAAAACAAAAATTAAATAAACTAAATAGATCAGAAAATTTAAAAAATTTTGAAAAACTGGAAAAATTATTAGTTAAATATCAAGATTTAGAAAGGAAAAAGAAAAATTTAAAAATTGAAATAGAAAATTACAAAAAAGAAGTTGAAAATTTAAAAAAAAAATTAGAAGAAATAAAAATTACAGGAATTAAAATCCAAGCAATAGAAGATTTGGATAAAATACAAGAAAATTTAAATAAAATAATAACTATCCTTGATAATAAAAATAAAAATTTAGAAAATGAAAATACTAATAAAAATTTAAATAATTTTATTTTTAAAGAATTTTAATATTTTTTATTAACTTTGAAACAATTAAACTTATATTAAAAAATTATTTTTTAATTGCATTAGGATAATAACCAATTAAATTTTTAATTTTTTGATCTATATTTTCTTCTTTTTGTGTTATTCAATAATATAAATCTTGCATCTTGTTAAAATAATTAACATCTAATTTTTTAAAAATTTCAACAGGATTATTAATATTTTTAATTATTTCTAGAATTTCTTTTGTTTGTTTTTTAAACATTTCTAATCTTTGTTTATCAATTTTTATGTTATTTTCTTGTATGTATTCTAAAATAGTTTTAATATAATTATTTAATTCATTATATATCAATGTCATTTTTATATTTTATTTTAAAATCTAAATTTTCATTTTTATAAAAATATTATTAACCTAACTTTAGTATTTTTATCTTCTAAATACTTTAGTTATACTTTTTTGAATTCTATAAAAGTTTTTAAATAATTATTTAGAATTTTTTATAAATCTTGAATAAAATAGAAATAAAAATATAAAACTAATTTATTTCTAAATTTTCTTTTTCAATTAAATATTTTGTTTGTATTTCTTGTATTAATTTATTATATTTTTTGTCTTCAAGATATTTTTTTAATTTTGTTTTTAAAGCTTTTGTTATAAAAATATTGTCAATAGAAGTTTGATTTAAATTAAATTTTTGTTTAATATTATTTACACTATTTATAAATAAATTTTTAAATCAATATTTATTAAAAATAATATCTATATCTTTATTCAGATATAATCTTATATTTGCAATATCAGAATCATAATTTTTAATTTCTTTTATTTTATCTTCAAATAAAATATCATAATTATCTTCACCTTTTTTTAATTTATTGAATAAATATTTTTCTATTTTTTTAGGTAATAATTTAATAACTTTTTTTGTATTTAAAATTTTTAGATTATAATCTACAATATTTTTAATTTCAGCCCTTTCTTGTTCTGTTTCTTTTAATTTTTTAAAAATTATATATTTTATAATAAATTTATAATTATCTAATATTTTTTTTATAGATCTTTTTAAAAAACTATAATGTTCTAATATTTTTTTTAATTCTTCTGGATTATTTATTAATTCAGAAGTTTTAGGATAATTTATAGAAAAAACATTTATATTTATTCATTTGAAATTTATTCTTATTGTTGAATTAACAAAAGAATCATTTATTTTAAAGTCTTGTATTAATGGTAAAAGATCATCTAAAATATCTTTATTTTTTATTATATATGTTCAATTTATAAAATCATAAATTCAACTTTTTAAAATCATTTTAAAATTTGTCTTCAAATTAGTTACTTCTTCTATTAAATCCAAATCTATTTTATTAACCATATCGATTTCATTTTTTACTTTTAAGTCTATTTTTTTCTTAATTACATGTTTTTTAGTATATTCATTTAATATTTCTTCTAAATATTTATTTGTTTTATCTAACTTTTCATCTATTATTAAATATAAAATAGTTTTTAAATGTTTTAGTTTTTCATTTATAATTAATTCTAAAAATCTTAAATTTGTTATAAATCATTCATTATCAAAATAATTATAAATTAAATTTAATAAATTATTATTCTTTCTTAAATCAAAATCTTCTATTCTTTTTAATCCGTGTTCAGATAAAATCTTTAGAAAAAAACTTTCTATTTTTTCTATTTTTTCTATTTGTTTTTTTTCTTGATTTTTATTAAATTCCTGAAAAACATTTTCTAAAAATTTATCAATTGTTTCTTCCATTTTTACTTTTAATAAAATAAAGAATTAAAGAAATTATACTTTAATAATACTTTTTAATCAGATTATATATATATTAAAATCATATTTACTAGATATATTTTTTTTCTTTCATTATATTTATTTAAAAATTTAAATTATCAAAATTTAAATTATTTTTAAAATTTTTTAAATCATCTATTTTATATTTTTCTTTAATTTTTTCTTCTAAAATTGGATAAACTTCTTCTTCTAAATATTTTAGACTTTTAGTTTCTATCCTAACCGTTTTTTTCCCTTTTAATTGTTCTAGAATATAAAATAATTCTTCTGGTTCTTGACTTAAATTATTTAAATCAAATGCATTATGTAATCAAATCCGTTGCAATTTATTAAGTTTTAATATTTCTATCGGTAATCATTGTAGTTGATTATGACTTAAATTTAATATTTCTAGATTTTCTAATTTTCAAATTTCTTTAGGTAATTTTTTTATCTTATTATTAGATAAATATAATCACCTTAAATTTTTAAAATTACCTATTTTACTTGGTAAAAGTTGTAATTGATTCCAATTTAAATCAAGATGTTTTAAATTAATTAATTTTTCTATTCCTTTAGGTAATTCTTTTATTTGATTATCAAATAGATCTAATATTTTTAGATTTTCTAGATTTTCTATTTCATTAGGTAAAATTTTTATTTGATTTCAATCTAAATTTAATTCTTCTAAATTTTTTAATTGCCCTATTTCTTTTGGTAATTCTTTTATTTGATTTTTAGATAAATATAATTCCTTCAAACTTTTTAAATTTCAAATTTCTTCTGGTAATTTTTTTATTTTATTAGAACTTAAATATAATTCTTCTAGATTCTTTAATTTACCTATCTTATTTGGTATTTTTTCTATTCTATTACTTTCTAAACTTAATGCTTTCAAATTAATTAACTTTCCAATTATACTAGGTATTTTTTTTATTTTATTGTTTTTTAAATCTAATTCTTCTAAATTTTTTAACTGTCCTAATTCTTTTGGTAGTTCTTCTATTTGATTTTTTATTAAACTTATTATTTTTAGATTTTCTAATTTTCCAATTTCTTGTGGTATTTTCTTAATTTTGTTATTATATAATCTTAATATTTCTAGATTAATGAAAATATGAATACCATCGATGTTTGTAATTCAACAACTAGAACAAATAATTTTAGCTACCTTTTTTACATTTTCTTCTACAATTTCGTCTTTATCATTAAAAATTTTTATTTTTCTATCACTAATTCTATAAGTTCTTTTTTTTAAGCATTTAATAAAATTTTCATCTTTAAATATATCTGTTGCTTTCATTTTATTTAAAAACTAAAATTGTTTAAATTTAAATTATCTTTAATTTGTTTCGAATCATTTATTCTATATTTTTCTTTAATTTGCTTTTCTAAAACTGGATATACTTTTTTTCTAAAGTAGGTTAAACCACCATCACTATATACTTTCTTTCATTTTAACTTTTTTAATATATCACGTAATTCTTCCGGATCTTGCTTTAGATTATCTAAATCAAAAGCTTCTTTTAACCAAATGTATTCTAATTTATCAAGTTTCAATATTTCTATCGGTAATCATTGTAGTTGATTAAAACTTAAATCTAATACTTTTAAATTTTTTAAATTACATATTTCATTTGGTATTTCTTTTATTTGATTAAAATTTAAATTTAATATTTTTAAATTCTTTAAATTTCATATTTCTTCTGGTAATCATTGTAATTGATTTCAAGTTAAATCTAATATTTCTAAATTTTTTAAGTTACAGATTTCTTTTGGTATTTTTTTTATTTGATTATTAGATAAATTTAGCCATCGTAGATTATTTAAATTTTTTATTTCTTTTGGTATTATTTCTATTTTATTATCAGATAAATTTAATTTTTTTAGATTTTTTAAATTACCTATTTCACTAGGTAAGTATTGTAGTTTATTATTTCATAAAATTAATTCTTTCAAATTAATTAACTTACCTATTTCTTTAGATAGTTCTTTTATTTCATTATAACTTAAATCTAATATTTCTAAATTTATTAAAATTCCAATTTCTTTAGGTATTTCTTTTATTTGATTAAAACTTAAATCTAGTTCTTTTAAGTTAATTAACCTATCTATTTCTTTTGAAATTACTTCTATTTTATTACTTCATAAATTTAATACTTTCAATTTTTTTAATTGAAATATTTCTTTTGGTATTTTTTGTAGTTTATTATTAGTTAAATCTAATTTTTCTAAATTAACTAATTTTCCAATTTTAATAGATAATTCTTTTATCTGATTATGTAATAAATTTAATACTTTTAAATTTTTTAATTTACAAATTTCTTTTGGTATTTCTTTTATTTTATTATAATTTAAATTTAATATTTTTAAATTTCTTAAATTTTCTATTTCTTCTGGTAATATTTGTATTTTATTAGAACTTAGATTTAATTCTTCTAAATTTTCTAATTTTAAAATTTCTTTTGGCAAATGTTGTAATTCATTACCTTCTAAATCTAATATTTTTAAATTTTTTAAATTTCCTATTTCTTTTGGTAACTTTTTTATCCGATTATATGATAAATCTAATTTTTTTAGATTTTTAAAAATAGAAATACCATTAATATTAGTAATTCAAAATCTAAAACACTTAATATAAGCTACTTTATCTATGTTTTCTTCAATGATTTCATCTTTATCATTAAAAATTTTAATATGATTACCTTTTTCATCAAAAGTATTATTTTTCAAGCATTCAATAAATTTTTCATCTTTAAATATGTCTGTTGCTTTCATTTATTACTTTTAAAAATTAAGATTATCTAAATTTAAATTATCTTTAATTTGTTTTAAATCTGTTATTTTATATTTTTCTTTAATCAAAAGTGGATAAACTTCTTTTTCTAAATATTTTAATTCATAATCATAAAATATATTTTTGTCTTTTAACTTTTTTAAGATATTAAATAATTCTTTTGGATCTTGTTTTAAATTATTTAAATCAAAGGCTTCATATAACCGAATTTTTTTTAATTTATCAAGTTCTAAAATTTCTTTTGGCAATCATTGTAATTTATCTTCTGATAAATCTAATATTTCTAATTTTTTTAAATTTTTTATTTCCTTTGGTAATCATTGTAATTTATTATGATGTAAATATAATTTTTTTAAATTTTTTAAATTTCAAATTTCTTCTGGTAATCTTTTTATTTTATTATAACTTAAATTTAATTCTTTTAGTTTGTTTAATTCACTTATTTCTTTTGGTATTTCTTTGATCTGATTAAAATTTAAATTTAATTCTTTTAAATTTTCCAAATTTCATATTTCTTTTGGTAATTCTTCTATTTGATTATGAAATAAATTTAATTCTTTTAAATTTTTTAGTTTCCCCATCTTATTAGGTATTTTTTTTATTTTGTTATAATATAGTCTTAATACTTTTAAATTTTTTAAGTTTCCAATTTCTTTTGGTAGTTCTTTTATCTGATTATTAGATAAATCTAATATTTCTAATTTTTCTAAATTTCCAATTTCTTTCGGTAATTCTTCTATCTTATTATCAAATAAACTTAAATACTTCAAATTTTTTAATCTACTAATTTCTTTTGGTAATTCTTTTATTTGATTATTAGATAAATACAAATATTTTAAATTTATAAAGATAGAAATACCATCTATATTAGCAATCCTATAATTAAAACAATTAATTTTAGTAACCTTTTTAACATTTTCTTCAATAATTTCATTTTCTTCATTAAAAATTTTAATATGATTACCTTTTTCATCAAAAGTTCCTTTTTTTAAACATTCAATAAATTTTTCATCTTTAAATATATCCGTTGCTTTCATTTTATTTATTTTTTAAAAATTAAGATTATCAAAATTTAAACTATCTTTAATTTTTTTTAAATCAGTTATTTTATACTTTGTTTTTATCTTTTTTTCTAAAACTGAATAAACTTCTTCTTCTAAATAGTCTAGACTAAGATTACTAAATAAATTTTTTTCTTTTAGCTGTTCTAGAATATAAAATAATTCTTCTGGTTCTTGTTTTAAATTGTCTAGATCAAAGGCTTTTTTTAATGAAAGCCATTTCAATTTACTAAGTTTTAATACTTCTATCGGTAATCATTGTAACTGATTTCAATCTAAATCTAATTTTTCTAAATTTTCTAAATTTTCTATTTCTTTAGGTATTTCTTTTATTTGATTATATCATAAATCTAATTCTTTTAGATTTTTTAAATTACCTATTTCCTTTGGTATTTCTTTTATCCGATTACCAACTAGATATAATTCTTTTAGATTTTCTAATTGAAATATTTCTTTTGGTAATTCTTGTAATTGATTATAACCTAAATTTAATCCTTCTAAATTTTTTAGTTTACCTACTTCTTTTGGTATTTCTTTTATTTGATTATGACTTAAACTTAATATTTTTAGATTTTCTAATTTTCATATTTCTTTTGGTATTTCTTCTATTTTATTATATCTTAACAACAATACTTCTAAATTAATTAATTTTTCTATTCCTTTTGGTATTTCTTTTATTTGATTTCAAACTAAACCTAAATTTTCTAAATTTTTTAAATTACAGATTTCTTTTGGTATTTCTTCTATTTTATTATGACTTAAATTTAATACTTTTAAATTAATTAACTTTTCTACTTCTTCTGGTATTGTTTCTATTCAATTACTTCATAAATTTAGTTCTTTTAAAGCTTTTAATTGAAATATTTCTATTGGTAATTCTTGTAATTCATTGTATTTTAAATCTAATATTTTTAAATTTTCTAATTTTCATATTTCTTTTGGTAATTTTTCTATACGATTTCAAGATAGGTCTAATTCTTTTAAATTTTTTAAATTTCCTATTTCATTGGGTAATCTTTTTATCCGATTATATGATAATTTTAATATTTCTAAATTTTTAAAAATAGAAATACCATTTATGTTAGTGATTCAATGGTTAAAACAATTAATGTAAACTACTTTATCTATATTTTCTTCAATGATTTTACCTTTATCATTGAAAATTTTAATATGATTACCTTTTTCATCAAAAGTACTATATTCCAAACATTCAATGAAACCTTCATCTTTAAATATATCTTTTGCCTTCATTTTATTTAAAAATTAAAATTATCTAAATTTAAATTATCTTTGATATGTTTTAAATCTTTTATTCTATATTTTTCTTTAATTAAAATTGGATAAACTTTTTCTTTCAAATAGGTTAAACTTTTAGTATCTATTATATTATTTTCTTTATTTGTTTTCTTTTCTTCTAAGTTTTTCAAAATTTTAAACAATATTTCTGGATTTTGTTTTAAATTACTTAAATCAAAAGCGTTATTTAAGTGAAGCCATTTTAATTTATTAAGTTTTAATATTTCCTTTGGTAATCCTTGTAGGTTATTATTTCTTAGGTCTAATAGTTCTAGATTTTGTAACTTGTTTATTTCTTTTGGTAAAGATTGCAATTTATTATTTTTTAAATCTAAATCTTCTAATTTTTTAAAATTACCTATTTTACTTGGTAAAAGTTGTAATTGATTTCAATTTAAATCAAGATGTTTCAAATTAATTAATTTTTCTATTCCTTCTGGTAATTCTTTTATTTGATTATCAGATAGATCTAATATTTTTAAATTTCATAAGTTTCCTATTTCAGTTGGTAAAAGTTCTAAATTATTACCCCGTAAATATAATATTTCTAAATTTTTTAAATTTCATATTTCTTTTGGTAATTCTTCTATCTGATTATGAAACAAATTTAATATTTTTAAATTTATTAAATTACCTATTTCTTTTGGTATTTCTTTTATCTGATTATTATGTAAATCTAATATTTCTAGATTTTTTAGATTGCCTATTTCATTAGGTAAATTTTTAATATTATTATATCTTAAATCTAATATTCTTAAATTAATAAAAATAGAAATGCCATCTATATTAGTAATTCAATAATTAGTACAACTAATATAAGTTACCTTATCAATATTTCCTTCAATAATTTCATCTTTTTCATCAAAGATTTTTATATAATTACCTTTATTGTCAAAAGTTCTTTTTTTTAAACATTCAATAAAATTTTTATCTTTAAATATTTTTGTCGCTTTCATTTGCTTTTTTAAAAAGTAAGATTATCTAAATTAAAATTATCTTTAAAATTTTTTAAATCAGTTATTTTATATTTTTCTTTAATTTTTTCAGCTAAAACTGGATATACTTTTGTTTTTAAATAGTATAAATCAAAATCGTCAAATACGTTGTTATCTTTCAATTTTTTTAAAATATCAAGTAAATTTTTTGAATCTTGTTTCAAATTATTTAAATCAAATGCATAATATAATCAAATTTGTTGTAATTTATTAAATCCTAATACTTTTATTGATAATCATTGTAATTGATTTCAATCTAAATTTAATATTTCTAAATTTTTTAACTTTCAAATTTCTTTTGGTATTTCTTTTATTTTATTATAAGATAATTTTAATATTTCTAGTTTTTTTAAATTTCAAATTTCTTCCGGTAATTTTTTTATTTGATTATTAGATAAATCTAATATTTTTAATTTTTTTAGTTTACCTATTTCACTAGATAATTCATTTATTTTATTATTATTTAAAAATAATTCTTCTAATTTTTTTAAATTTCAAATTTCCTTTGGTAATTTTTCTATTTTGTTAATAGATAAATATAATTTCTTTAAATTTTTAAAAATAGAAATACCTTCTATACTAGTAATTCAATAATCTGAACAATCAATTTTAATTACTTTATCTACGTTTTCTTCTATAATTTCACCTTTTCTATTAAAAATTTTTATACGATTACCTTTTTCATCAAAAGTTCATTTTTTCAAACATTTTATAAATTTTTCATCATTAAATATGTCTGTTGCTTTCACTATATTTATTTTTTAAAAATTTAAATTATCAAAATTTAAATTATAAATTATTTTTAATATTTAAATATTTTTACATTTTCTAGATTTACACTATTATTATCAGGTTCTACATATATTAATTTATTTTCTATTATATTAAATTTATCATCATATTTAAAATTATCTATAACAAATTTAATAATATTTTTATATAATTTTATCTTTTTTTCTAATCTACTAACACCAGCTAAATTTATTTTTTGTAATATTTCAGAATTTACTGAATCTAATCTTCTGTCTTTTAAATTCTTTTTTATTTCTTCTTTTAATTCATTAATTTCTTTAACATCTAAATTTTTATTTTTACCTAAAAGATAATCTTCAACAAATTCAAAAACGTTATCAAAAAGTGCTTTAAATTTAAATTTATAATTATAATTTTTATCATAAAAATATTTTACTTTTCAACCATATAAAATAACATATTTATCATCTAATCAATGTTTTTTTAATAAATCTTTATATTTTTCCTGTTTTTTATTTTCCATTTCTGTTTGTTGTTTTATATATTCTTTTATTTTATTTTTTAATGTATTTTCTTCAATTAAAGAACTTATAATATATCCACCCACACTTTCTATTGTTTCATTTTCATCTTCAACTAATTGCTTTAATAATTGTTTATCTATATTTAAATTATTTAATATAGGAATTTTAAATTCTACCTTATTTCAATCTAAATCCATTTTATTAAATATAAGCATCTTTTCTTTTGATAATAATGGTATTATTTTTATGGATTTTAATTTATTACCAAAATCTTTCTTAAATTCAGTGTTTAAATCATCATTAATTTTTTTAATTCTTTCCAATCAAATTTTCTTCATAGTTTCTAATTTTTTTAATTCATTTTGATATTCTTTGATTTCTTGAATAATTTTTTTTGTATCAAACATTTTTATATTTTTAAAAATCTAAAATAACTAAATCAGATAGTTTATATACTTTTCTAAAATTTTCATCTACTACAGCAAATATTAAAGCTAATATACCTATTATTTTATCTAAATCAAAAGTTATAAAATATTTATGTATTTCTGGAATTAATCCATCTTTATATACATTTTCTACTTCTTTACTATCCAACGTAGAATTTCAATAAATAATAACTTGATTTAATTCAAGTAATTTTTGAAGTGATTGAAATTTTTTTTCATCAACTTTACCTTCTAATCAAGCAAAAAATCGATCAGTAAAAGCAAATATATATGTTTCTAATTCAAAAATACTTTTAAAGAAATTATATACAATATTTCTTATATATCTATAAACTATTGACTGAATTAATTTATTATCTTTAAAATAATCAAGAAAATTAGCCAAATTTTTTATTACTGTAAATAAACCATAAATCTTTATATCAAATCTTTTTTCGGAATAATGTTTATTTAATAAATATAATTTTAAAAATATTAAATATACAGCTAAAAAAACAAAAAATTTAGCAAATCTATGATAAATTTTGAATATTAAAAAGTAATCATATTCTTTATTTGGTATATCTAAATATTTATATTGATCTAAATATAAAGTTATCAAATTTAAATTAAAAAGTTTTTCACCTTTTGCTTTATCATTTAAAATATCTTTAAATTTTTCTTTATCTTCAAATAAAAAGTTAATCATATCGTCTAAATTATTAATATTTTTATTAATATTTTTTCTTAATAATGTTAATAAATCTTTAAATCATATTTTTTCATCTAATATTTGTTCAGTTATAGTTAAATTATCTATTTTAAATTCTTTTTTATATTTTTCTATTTTATTTGCTATTTCTAAATTTGATAATTTCTTTTTTGAATTTTCTTGTATAATCTTTAAAATAATAGCATAATCGTTATCTTTATCTTTATTTTTTCAATTATTATTTAAAATAGAACTAACTAATTTTTGTATAATTGTAAACCAATTATATAGAAATTCATTAACTTCAAATTTTTTCATATAAACTAAATTTAAAAATACCTTAGATTTATAAATCTTAGAATTTATTCATTTTTTTAAATCTTCTTCTATTTCATTTTTAGATCTAATTAATATTTCTTTAAAATTTATTTCGTATACTTTTTCAAAAATAGATAATAGCATTATAAAACTATCAACTTCATTTAATTTCATACTTTTAGTAAATTCTTTGAATTTTTTTAGTACTATTTTAAAATCATCAAACAATAAAAGATTATATAAATCATTCAAAATGAATTTTTTTAAAGCAAATTCAAAATCTTTATAATTATCACCTAATATTCAAACACCTATTAATTCAACTTGTTTTAATTTTTCTTCTATTGATAAATCTTGTGATAAAATTTCTTCAATTTTATTAGCAAATGTTTCTATTTTTCGTGGATTAATTAAAGATGGAAATTCATAATGTTCATAATATTGTAAATAATAATTTTCTATTTTTTTTAATTTACTTATATGTTCTATTAATTGATAAAAATAAGGATATTTAAATTTAAAATATATATTCCAATCATCTTTTAAATTATTTGCTATTTTTTGTATATTTTCACCAAAACTAACAATTATTGGAAATCTAGAAATTAAAGGAATATTATTAGGAATACTATCAATTACAAAATTAGTAGTTAAGAATTGAATTCAAGGTTGTATTTTATGAACTGAACTGATTTCTTTTTCATTTAATATCCTATAAAAAATATTTTGTACTTCTTCTGATGTTTTAAATAAATTTTGTAATGTTATAATTCCTACTTTAGGTGAAAAAAAATTATTTTTAATAGGAAAATCTTCTGATATAATGTTTTCTAAAGTATTTGTTTCCAAATTTGGTATTTTTGTATTTATATCTAGATTACTGTAACTAATAGTGTCTATTTTTTTATAAAAAAACAAATAATTTTTAAAAGTATCGGAAATAATAGAAAAATCTATTAATTCAAATAAATATCAATATTTTTTTAAAAATACATTAATATCTTCTATTTTATTATATTCAATAAAATTAATCTTATTTCTTTGTTCATAATTAATATTATTAATAATTATTTTTTTCAATTGTTTAAAACCATAAATACTTGAATATATTTGAACAAAATAAAAATATAATTTAGGGTCATTTTTAAATTTTTCTAAAAAACTAATGTGAAGTTTATTTAAATCATCATATTCTAATTCTTTTTTTAATAATAAAGACCAAATGAATTTTGTTAAAAACAATCATAAACTATCTTTTGGTAATTTTTCGATTGTTTGATTTTTAGGATGAAATTGTTTATAAATTATTGCTAAATCAATTATTTTATCAAAATCATTTCTTATTTTTCAATAAAAAATAATTTCCTGAATTGACTTAATAAAAGTTTGTATTGTATTATTTAATCATATTTTAGGTAAATAATTTATCAAAACATTTGACGGATTTTTAAACTGAACTTGATTAATCTTTTTAAAAAAAATATCTAAATTTTTTGAATTGTCTATTACTTCTAAAATTTTAAAAATATTGTTTTTATGTTGTTCTAATAGTAATAAAAATAAATCTTTAAATCTTACTTTTTTAATTTGCATGTTATATTAAATTTTATGTTATAAAGTATAAAGTATTATATACTTTTTAATTTAAATATTTTATTTATATTTGTTTATAAATTTCCTTGGTTATAGGATTAATATTAAAAATAAAATAATTTCAATTTTGCTTTAATTTTTTATAATCTTCTATTATTCTTTTTGTTTCTTTATTTATTTTAAAATTTTGTAAATCAATAAAAGAAAAATTCAAATTATTCCAAAATTTATTAAAATTTTTAATATTTAAGAAATTATATATATGAAAAATTTCTTTATAGTTATCTAATTTAAAATATTTTTTTAAATAACTTTTATAATAATCATTTAAATATAATACACCATCATAATCTATACAAACAGTATTTTTTTGTATATCTTTATTAAATTCCAAAAGAAGATTTTTTTGTTTATAAAAATTATTATTTATTTTGTCTGATAATTTTTTAAAAAATGTTATAAAACTATCAATGTTAATATTTAGTTTTTGTTCTTTATTTATAAATATAACAGGTCTAATAAAAAAAAGTAAATTATGTTTGTGTTTAAAATTTTGATTTATAAAATTAATATAATAATCTAACTTATATTTTAACCAATCTTCAGTAAAAGTTCCAATTAAATTTATTTTTTTGTACTGACTAATTGTATTAATATTATCTATTAGTTTTTTAAATAATTTTTTATTTCAATTCAATCTATTATTAATAGTTGAAAAAAAATCAAAACTAATATTAACTGATATATTATTTAAAACTAACCAAGTTATATTTTCTTCGTTTAATAATAAACCATTAGTTGTCAAAATAAAGTTAACATTTTCAAAATTATTTTTTAAAATAAAATATATTTTTTTTATTAGATCAAATTGTAATAATGGTTCACCACCTTGAAATTCTAATAAAAGGTTATTTGTTTTTAAAATTTTTGTTAAATAATTAATGTAGTTTAACTTAATTTTTTCTTTGTTTTTTTTATTTCATAAATGACAGTATTTACAATTTAGATTACACTTTTCTGATAAAATTAATTGTATATAATACATAGTTATAAATCTTTTTTACTTTCATTAAAAATTCTTTTAAATTCATTATAAACTTTTTTATTATTATAGATATATAATGGTAATATTCAGATATCCGTAATTACAAAAGCTTCACATTGTGAATAAGCTATTGCGGCATCTTCTTCCGGATGTTCCTTAGCCAGTTTTTTGGGCCAATTTATTAAATCTATTGTAATTTTTTCTTCATCAAGTGTTTCATATTCTTTAATTTCTGTATAAACACTGTTACTTGTTTTTAATAAAAATATAACTTTTATTTTTTCCATTGATATAATTTTATTGAATATAAAAAAAATTTTGAAAGCAAAAAATAATATACTTCTTTAAATTATCCCCTAATCATATTTATATAATAGTGATGAAGGACAGAAAATTTTTAAAAAATAAAAAAATGAAAAATTTTTTATGTAATTTAAATTTTTTATAATTATATAAATGAAAAAAAGAATAACCTTAATTCAGGTTATTTTTAAGTTATTTAAATTTAACCAAAATTTTTAAGTAATATTTTCTGGTTAACCAAACCAATCATTTATATATCTAACAATATATTTTGAAAAATGTCCTTTATGTTCATTATCATAATCGTCTATGTAATCAGCAAAATTATTAAAAATATATAAAATTTGATCTTCTGAAAAATTTTTTTCTTCATATAAATAATTTAGATAACTACACAACCATATAATAGATTTATATCTATTTCAAATAGAATATTTAAAATTTGAATTCAAATTATTAATTATTTTTTTTAATCATAATTTTTGCTGATAATTCTTTTTTTCTATTTGTCTATTATCATTTAATGATAAGTTAATTATTTTTTGAATTTGATAAAATCATTTTTTTAATTTATTTTTTTTAGTATAATACCATAAAATTATACTAAATGCTTTTAAAAATTTTTCATTTTTAAATGATAATTGTTTTTTTTGTTTTTCAAAAAAAGATATAAGATCTTGAATTTCTTTTATTTTATGTTGTTTAATTTTATTTTCTGTTATATCTATTATTTGTTTTGTTGAAATTTTTGTTTTTATTATATTTAGAATATTAATAATTTGTCTAAAATTATTTGTTTTTTGTTTTATTTGTTTTTTATTTAAATAATTATAAACTAAATTATTAAAATCTAAAATTTTAAAATTAATAATCAAGTAATTATTTTTATTTAAATTTTTTTTTATTTTTCTTGTTAATTTGTTATATTTATTATTTGTTTTTTTTCAATACATAAATTCGTATAATTCAATTCAATAATTATAAATATTTTTTTCATTTATATTAGATATTTCATTATAGATATTATTTAAATTTTGTATATTATCTTTTAATATTAATTTTTCATTTAAATATTTTTTAACAGATGATTTAAAGATATTCTTAAATAAATTTTTGTTTTTTACTACCTTTGTATAATTGTAAATATTTTTAAATAATTTTCTTTTTAATATAGTAAAGTTAGAATTCCGGAAATTTTTAAAAAACTGTTCTTTAAATATTTCATTAGCTTTTGTATTTGGTAAGTTAATAATTCATAACTTAGTAATTAGTTCAGATAAAATTTCTTTCTTTTTTGTTTCAATGTTTTCAAGTACAGGATATATTTTATAATTTTTGAAAGCTTTTAAAATAAATTTATAAGTATTAGGTTTTATTTCAATATGTTTAGATAATCTGAAATATTTTTTTTCTTTCTTTAATATTTTAAAATCTTTTATAATTTTTTGTATTTTTTTAGAAAAAATATTTGGAATATTTACTTTTTTATTAAAATCTATTTCTATTACTTTTATTGTATGTGATATTGATGATAAAATGTTAAATTTCCTTGTAGTTTTTTTTCAAACACGATAAATATGTAATTGTGTTGGTGATTTTAAAGAATTATCAAAAAATTTACTTTGTTTTAATAATTTTTCTATTTCTGGCATTCAAACAAGGCCTATATCAAAAGAAAATTGAAAATTATAATTATCAAATTTACAATATGGAAAATTATAATATTTAGTAATTATTAATTTTTTTGGTTTTAATTTATATACTTTAGCAAAATCATATAAAAATAATAAAAGATCTTCAAAAGATAGATATTTATACCATTTGTTATTATTATCTTTTTTTCAAAGTATTCAATCATAATCAAAAATTATTTCTTTAAAAGCAAAATAACTTTCTATATTTTCTTGTTTTAATTCTTTTTGTATATTTTTTAATCATTTTATTTTTTTTTGTTTAATAAAATTTATTATATCAAAATCTTTTGGTACCAATAATCATCAAGCAGTTTTATAAATTACAAAATCATTGATTTTTATATCATCTAAAAAAGAACTGTTTATTGTATATTTTAAATGTTTATTAAAATTTTTAAATTTTGTAATAATATATCCTTCTAGAAAATTATATTTATTTAACATTTTATATTTTAAATCTTTTAAATATTCTTTATTTTTAATATATTATTATTAAAAATAAAATCAAGTATTTTTTGTTTTTTATGTATTTTTATACTTTATATAAATCTGTTGATTTTTTAATATATTTAATTAAATATTATTTAATTAATAAAAGTATATTATTTATTAGTTTTTATTTTTTTAATTTTGTTTTAAATGACAAATAATGCTAATAAAATAGAACAATGAAAAATTAACAAAAGGTTAAATTTTATAAAAGGTGGAAAATTTGCTAATTTACAAATTCAAATTTGATTAGTAAATAAAAAAAATGGAAAAGAAAAGAAATTATTTATAATTACCAGATGATTAGAAAGTACTACAAAGGATTGATTACCTGTATTTGTAAAAGACAAAGATAGTGTAGATTATCATATAATGTCAATGGATTTATATGAAGCATATAAGTATTTTTCCTTGGTAGAAGTATTTTTTTATAATAGATATTTATCAGAAAAAAAAGTAGAAGATTATTTTAAAGATTTTTTTAAGTGATATAAAAAGACTGAAAATAATGGAATTATTTCCTTTAATGTAGGAATAATTCATAAATTGGAAAATATAAATAAATTTATATTTTTGTCATATAATTTCAAAAAAGAAAATGACGAATTAAGATTTAATGGATTAACAATACAAACGAAAGATAAAGAAACAACAAATAAAATAGTGTTAGATATTTTTGAAGCTAATATGATATACAAATATGTTTTGCATAATATGTTAGAATTTTAAATTCAAATAATAAATATTTCGTTGGTAAATTTATAAAACAGGCTATTATAGCCTGTTTTTATTTTATAAAAAAACAGAATACATTAATAAAGTATAAAAAAAAAGGTTAAAATTTGAAATAAATTTTATTTTTTAAAATAAAAAAAAATGTTTCAAAATATAATAAAAAAGATAGAAAATGAATTAAAAAAAGATACTGATAGAATTATTATAAATGAAGAATTGAAACTTTCAGATATTGTTCAGATAATAAAATATTTTAAAGATAATAAATATGATGTTAATTGATTAATACAAGCAAGTAATAAACAATATAAAATTATTATTAATAATAAAACTATTATTTTTAAGTAATAGTTGTATGTTATTTTATCTTAAAATTTTATAATTTTTTTAATAAACAAATTAAAAATTGTTTTTTAAATTAATAAATTTAAAATAGTATTAAATAAAGTTTATTTAAATTAAACTATAGGTTATAAAACCGTCTTCTAAATCTTCAACATAATCTAATACTATATAATCATATATTTTTTTTAAAAATTTTAAATCCTTTTTTCTAATTTTTTCTTTAATTTCTTTTTTTAAATATTTAGAAACATATATTTTTAGACCTATATCTTTCAAAATAAAATTTAGATCATTATAATTTAATGTATTTTCCCTTTGATAAATAAAATTAAACCAACTTTCTATTGGAATATAAATTTTTTTCCAACTAAAATCATTTGTAAAAATTCAATATTTATCAATTATTTTCTTTAAATATTTAAATAAATTATTTAAATCCTTTTTATAAACTAATATCAAATTATTATATATTATAGGTTTATAAAAATCAATTGTATCTTTAAAAAAGTCTTTTTGTATTATTTCTTTAATAATGTTATCAATTTTATAATAAATATCTAAAAAATATTCAAAATTAAATTTGTTTTTATCATATTTAATAGAAATCGAACAACCAACGGCTGAATTATGTCATCAACCACTTACAGTTCATAATCATTTTTCTTCTAATTTATCTTTTAATTTTTGTAGAAATAAATTCAGATCAATATTACCTAATCATCTTCAACTACCATGTGTATGTAAATATCAGTTTTTAACTTTTTTGTCACTTGACAAAACAATAACATTTATGTTTTTAGAATTAATAATTTTACTAGCTATTAAACCATTAAAAGCAGATATAAAATTAATAACTTTTCTATTATATAATCTAATTTGTTCATCAGAAAATTCACTTAATTTATCTTTATTTGTAAAAACGTTATCAATACCTAAATCTTTAACTTTTTGATCTAATTTTAAAAATACATCATAATCCATATTATCATTATTAAATAATACTAATAATTTTAGATAATTCCAAGGCAGATCAATTAATTCGTCATTTAAATTTAAATAATATTCGATAAAACTTTCTAAAAATTTCTGTCAATATTTTATAGTGTTTTTCCTTATTTCAATTGCTGTTAAAATATTATTTAAATTCTTTATAAATTTTATTTTAGTTTTAAAATCATCTTCTTCTGCTAAATAAACAAAAACATCAAAAAGTTCTTCGACAGTAGTTAATCTACCAAAAGCATTAATAACAGGGCCAATAACCCAACCAATATTAAAAGCATTAAATACAGCTATTTTTTTAAAATACATTAAAAATAATATTTCTTTATTAATCTGATTATAGATAATTTTTCAATCTTTTTTAGGATATGATTCAAAAATAAATTTTTTGATAAAATTTTTTACTTTTAAAGTTGTAAAATCATTTTTTGTGGTCCAATCTTTTGTAAGTAAGTCTTTTGTAGTTATATTTATTCAATAAATTTTTAATTGTTCATCTAAGTAATTAATAATTTGTTTATAAACTTTTTTAGCATATAAATATATAAGAAAACCTATATTTTGTGATACTGGTATCATTCACATAACGTCGGTAATTTGCCCTATGGCAGCGTGTAATATTATATTTTCTAGAAAATCTTTAATTTGTTGTAAATTATATCAGTAGTTATATTTTTTTAAGAAAGCCAATATAAAAAACCAGGTCATAATAGTAGCACTAATTAAATTATAATCTGCTTTTATATATGGGTGATTATAATAAACTTGTTTATTTTCTTTTATTAAAACTATTTGTTTTTTGTCTTTTTTATTTGTTTTTATACCAAAAAATCTAATAAAAAAATCTAATAATTGTAAATCATCATCATCAATTTTATTTTCTGTGTATCTTAAATTATGATGATCTATAACAATAATTTTTATATTATTAAATTTATTTAATATTTTTTTAAAGACATCTATTTGATAACCACCATTATCTAAAGTAATTAATAGATCCCCTTCTTGTAATTCATCTAAAATTTTTTCACTAATACCATATCAAGTATGTTTATTTAGATCTTTTTTACCTGTTAATATTCTAGTATATTCTGCTTTCCTTGTTGGAAATAAGATTTTAAAATTATTATATCAAACAAATCTAAATAATTTATAAATTTGCATTGCTGAATTAAAACCATCACTATCATAATCAGCAAAAACAATAATTCTTCAATTATTTTTTATTTGCTGAAATAGAACATCTAAACTTTTTTCGTTTATATAATCATTTATTTTTTTATAATTCCAAAAATAATTAAAATCTAATATTTTGTAAATAGTTTTATAATCAAAATTTTTTATATATTCTTTTATTTTTTCAAAAGAACCTAACAGATAATCTTCATATTTTTCCAATTCTAATTCAGTTATGAAATATTTTTTACTTTCTTTTATATTATTTTGTTTTAAAAATTTTCCAATTTCTTTTTTTATTTTATTTAAAAATATTTTTTCATCTTTTGATAAAATATTTTTTAATTTTAAAATAAAAAATTTGTTATCTTTATATAACAAAAATAAATTATTTAATTTTCTATATTTATAAGTTATTTCCATGAACCTTGCTTCTATAATTGTATTATTATATAAATTGTAACTAGAAAGATAAATTTTAAGATATTCTAAAAAAACATTATATGGTATAGTAGATTCTTTTTCATTTTGTTTTATAATATTTATTAATTCATTTTTATTTAAAAATTTTCTATCAATAAAATAATCGGGATTTATATTTTTATTAATAAATGCTATATAAAAATCATCATTTAAATCAACCTTAAAGTAACTTTCTTTATGTTTATTAATTTCTTCATCTAATGGAATTAAGTTATAAAAATTTTTATATTTATCTAAATTTCTATTAATTATTATTTCTTTTATTAAATCTTTTTTATATAACATTTTGTCTTGATTTTTAAAATAAATATTTTAAATATTAAACATATGAAATATATATCTTAAATATACTTTTTATTTATATATTTATTTTTTTAAATAATAAATAATGTTAGGTTTTACACATTGATATATAGGTTATAAGTTTTGAAAAAAATACTTAAAACATAATTTAAATATTTTAGTATATTTTTTAATTTTAGGTAGTATTTTTCCAGATATAGATTTTTTATTTTGACATAGATCGCCATTAACGCATAATTTATTTTTTTTCTTTTTGTTAATATTAATTTACTTTTTATTTAAGAAAACTAATAATAAAATTTTTTTATATTTATCTTTTTTTATTATATGAATTATATTACATTTAATACTTGATATTTTAGTTTGACCGGTATATTTTTTAAATATTAAAGTTTATTTATTTAATTTAAAAGATTTAAATTTATTAATAACAAGTTTAGTAGATTTTATTCTATTTTATTATTTTATTGATAAAGATTTAGAAAAATTATTATTTAAAAATAATTATATTATAATATTCTTGATATTATTATTCTTTCTTGATATATTTTATATCATAAGTAAATAAAAAATGAAAAAATTGTTCTTTTTTATTATTCTACTTACTATTTATTTTTATTTTTGATTTGCTATTCAATATGAAATTATAAATGAAGACAATTTTAATATGGCATTAGATAAATTAGACTATAATTTAAAATTATGAAGTCCTACTGATAATAAGTATACACCAATATATCTATTTAATATTATTACTTCTTGAAATATTATAGATCTTTATAAACA
>Ga0256838_1000037_pt1 | contig 107159 bp, 119 predicted proteins | sample 4571419metaG_FD_185978 | JGI IMG/M metagenome (GOLD analysis project Ga0256838, IMG submission 185978) | Hydrothermal vent microbial communities from Guaymas Basin, Mexico - 4571-419 | ecosystem: Environmental > Aquatic > Marine > Hydrothermal vents | place: Mexico: Guaymas Basin | collected... | reverse complement strand
GCGAGACACAGAGCCACAGCACTCCTCCCCGATGCCCAGCAAGAGCTGGCCTATGGACCCTCCACCTAAGACTGCTAGCCAGTTGCAATTCTCTTGTGAGTTCTGCTGTAACATTAACAACAGAGAACGACACTGTAGCAATAACGGTGACAAGTTGCAATTCTCTTGTGAGTTCTGCGTGGCTGCGGAGGCGCGTCAGCGAGCACTTCGAGGCCCGCTAGTTGCATTTCTCTTGTGAGTTCTGCATCGTTAGCGTTGACGGCGTGCCCGTGCCGCTGCAGCTGGGGCCAAGTTGCATTTCTCTTGTGAGTTCTGCGTGTAAATGCCGTTAGGCTTGAGAATCCGGCTGACCCATTGATTGTTGCATTTCTCTTGTGAGTTCTGCCCGACCTGTCACCCAGAATCCGAGTCCTCATGGCCCTGGAGAGGTTGCATTTCTCTTGTGAGTTCTGCGCATAGCATCGGCTGCCATGAAGATAGGGTTCATGGTTATGGTGTTGCATTTCTCTTGTGAGTTCTGCTCAAAAATGCTGTAGGGCCTAGCGCAATGAGAGAGCTTCGAGAGAGTTGCATTTCTCTTGTGAGTTCTGCGGACACGAAGAAGGCGCTGGGGCTGGCCGCGCTGGCCGCGGCGTTGCATTTCTCTTGTGAGTTCTGCCGTGTATTTCAGCTTCAGTTTACCGTATGGTGACAGAACGAAGATTGGGTTGCATTTCTCTTGTGAGTTCTGCTTTGTAGTTACTCTTCATCGCTATTCCCACCTTTCTATGTTGCATTTCTCTTGTGAGTTCTGCATCTCTTGCCACGTATCCCGAGACGTTCCGCAGCATTCACGTTGCATTTCTCTTGTGAGTTCTGCGGGTATGGTTTCCTTGTGGAGCCGAATAGAAGCGGGTTCTCTGCTCCTTTTTATCTCTTCTTGCTGCTCTCTTCGGGGCATGGCTGGAACACCCCAATTCCGCAGCCAACAGACCCTTGCTCCAAATCACACAGGTTCCCATGGGTTTGAATGGATTCGAAAGGATGTTCCGATGGTGGCTTGCAACTCCGCCCATTTCAGGTTCCAAAATAGGTGTTTAGCGGGTCAAAGAGGGACATAGCTGACTTCAACAATGTGGAGTTTGTTTTGTGTTTTACTGTGGCGGGTGTGGGGTTTCTCTGGGTGGTGTTCTTTCGGGGGTTCTCTTGCGGGGTGTCGTAGGGTGGTGTGGCGTAGGGGTGGAGTGGGATCATAGGCTGGGGTGGCTGCTTGGGCCTTCGGTGCCGCTGCTCGGCTGTCCTGGGGGGAGGAGTGCTGGCTGTTGGAGGATGAGGGGGGACTACTGGCTTGCTGGGCGGTTCGAGAAGCGCGTGGTGGAGGGGCTGGCTAGGCGGGTGCTGGGGGCGGGGCTGGGGCTGCCGGGGCGGCTGGTTGTGGTGCACCGTGTGCCTGCTCCTTTGGGGGAGTACGCTGTTGAGGTGTTTGTGGACGCGGTTAGGCTGGGTGTGGTGGAGTATGTGGCTGGGCGTGGCTGGGTGTTCTACCCGTCGGCTGCTGCGGCCGCGCTCGCCGCTGCTGCTGGGGCGCCGGTTGTTGAGGCCCGGTTTCCGCGGGGCCGTAGGGTGAAGGGGAAGCGGCTGAGGCTCCCGGGTCCCTGCCCGGCTGGGTCTGAGGCGCTGGTTCTGCGTGACTCTGGGCAGGGGCTTGTCGGTGTGGCCCGTGTGCTGGGCATGGGTGAGGCTGGCGGGGGCTGCCTGGTTAAGGTGCGCGATGTTGCGCCGTGGGGGTTCCGTCTCCTGGAGCCCGCGGGCGTGGATGAGGCTGTGGAGGCTAACCGTGAGGCTCTGGGTGCGCTGGCGGCCGAGGCTCGGGGCTTCATCCGCCGCGTCTATGAGCGGTTTGCCCGCGGTGGCCGGGTGGCGGTGGCGCTGAGTGGGGGCGCGGACTCGGCGGCTGTGTTGAGCCTCGCGAGGGAAGCGCTTGGCGGGGAGAGGCTTGTCGCGGTCTACGCGGACACGGGGATGGAGTTTCCGGAGGCGCGGCGGCACGCGGAGAGGCTGGCGGCGATGCTAGGGGTCGACCTAGAGGTTGTGGAGCCCCGCGTGGACCCCCTGGAGGAGGTGGCGAGGAGGGGCATCATGACCCGCGAGGACAGGTGGTGCACCAGGCTGTTGAAGCTGGAGCCCCTGGGGAGGCTCTACCGGCGCCTCGGGGCCAGGCTGGTGCTGGACGGCGCCAGGGCCCTGGAGAGCACCAACCGGGCCAGGACGCCGAGGCTGGGCGAGAACCCGCAGATACCCGGCACCCTGAGAGCGCTCCCCATCCACCACTGGTCGAGGCTACAGGTGCAGCTCTACCTCGCGGAGAGGGCTATCCCGCTGCCCCACCTCTACCAGGAGGGCCTCACAAGGATAGGCTGCATAGCCTGCCCAGCGATGCATCTCTTCGAGCTCCACGTGGCCTGGAGGCTCCACCCGTGGTGGTACCGCCGCCTAGCCAGGGCGGCCGCGGAGGCGTGGGGCGTGGACGAGGAGGAGGCGCTCCGCCGGCTCCTAGCCGGCGCCTGGAGAAAAGGTGGCAACTGGGAGAGACCACATTCGGTGGACACGCGGGGCCCCAGAGGGGCTCCTAGCCGCCTTCGGGGCAGCTGAGGGTAGCGACGCGGCGGCCATGGACACGGAGCTCCACGGGAAGCCCCGTGGCGCAGGAGAGGAGCCTGGCAGCCTCCATCATTCTCCTCATCCTCCCCTTGCCGTGTAGCACGCGGAGTATCTCCTCGCCCAGGCCTTCCCTCACATCCACCGAGAGCTTCCCGGGCTCGATGTGGAGGAGCCCGGCGAGGCCGTCTCCGAGCCTCCACTTGGCCTCGATGCTCGCCTCCTCTACTACTAGGCGGTAGCGGCGTCCACCGATCTCCAGGTAGCCGCTTATCCTTAGAGGCAACTGGCCGTCCACCCTTCTCCCTTGGGAGGGACACGTTGAGGAGCCGCAGAGAGGGGCCCAGCCCCTGGCTCCGGTGGGGCGGGCTCGCGGAAAGAAAAATGGGGAAAGGTATATAGGGGGTGTTGGGTTTGAAGGTTACTCCTTCTTAGCCTCAGCTAGACGTATAGTCATCTTGCCCTTTACGTCGCTGAGCTCGACCTGTATCTCCTCGGGCGGCTTCTCGGCCCTCTCGAGTATCTCTATGAACTTCTTCGTTACCTCGTCAGAGATATCTGCTTCGAACGTGAACTTAATGTTCGCCACCACCACACCACCTCCAAGCCTCTCACATATTCATCCACACGCGGCCCCAAGCAGGCCACTCTCTTATCACATATTGTGTTCTTTTTGTGCCTTACCCTCTACTTTCACAGACGAGCCCCTCCACGGCGATAGCCGTGTCCTCGGGATAGACTATGTACTCGGGCCGCTCGCCGCTCCTACAGAGGTGCTGCGCCGCCGACCGCTCGGTCACCGCCCTGGCCGGGTGGCCGACTGCGGCGAGGACGCCCGCCACCACGCCCGCGAGCAGCGCGGCCTCCACGTGGCCGAGACGCTCGGCGAGGAGAAGGCGTACCCGGCCGCCGCCGGCCTCGACACGGGAGGCGACCTGGAAGGGATGCACCTTCTTCCCCGACCGGGGGCGGAGGAAGACGGTGAGCACCTGCAGGGGCTCCATGGGGCCCTCTACGCCGAGCTGTTTGACGAACTCTCTGAAGCCCCTCTCCGCTGCACGCGAGGCTAGCCTCTCCAGGAGCACCTCCGCCTGCCGCTCGCCCACCACCTCCCGCAACATACTGGGCAAGTCGTGGAACAGCATCTCAGTCGCCATTACCGAGAGCCCGTGCGCCACAGCCGCGCGGTCACGTAGAAGCTCAGCCAAAACCCCACACCCCGATAGGGAATACTGCATAGAGAACTACGAACAAGTAATAGGTAGCGTCCCTCCACGCAGCCCAGCAGCCCCACCCTCCACCCGCCACCGGGTGAGGAGGCTGGCCCAAGGCCCCGGCCAGTGAGGAGGAGCTGGCGACCCGACACCCTTCCCCCGGGGGAGACCGGGGCTGGGGGATGGGGAGGCCTCAGGTGGGGGTGCCGAGGCCCCAATTAGCCCCCGCGGCGCCACGCATCCGGGTCGGCGACAACCGGGTTCTCTATGCAGCCTATCGAGCCGATGCAGACTCGCGCTACGTCGCCTGGCCTGAGGTACCTGGGCGGCCTCCGCGCGTGGCCAACGCCGGGCGGCGTCCCAGTGGCCACCACGTCGCCGGGCTCGAGGAAGGTGCCCCTGCTCGCATACTCCACCAGCGCCGCCGGGCTATGGATGAGGTCCGCGGTGTTGCCCTCCTGCAGCCTCTCCGGGCCGAGCTCCAGGGTGACGCGGAGCCCCCGCAGCGGGTTCACCAGCACCCGGGGCACAACTATGGGCCCCATGGGGGCGTAGGTGTCGCGGCTCTTACCCCTCCACCACTGCGACGCGCCACTCTCCAGCTGCTCTGCCCGGGCGGAGACGTCGTTGAGGCACGTGTAGCCCCACACAGCCTCCGCCGCCTCCTCGAGGCTCATGCTTCTCCCAGGCAAGCCAACCACCGCGGCGAGCTCCGCCTCAGCGTCAACCTTCAGCCCCGGATCATGGAGCACTATGGCGTCGCCAGGCCCCACCACGGCGTTACCCGTCTTCACGAACAGGTCGGGCACGGGCGGCGGCTCAACCCCCAGCTCCTCAGCGTGGCTACGGTAGTTCAGCCCCACGAGGATGACCTTGCCGGGCCTCTCCACCGGCGCGAGGAGCCGGACAGCCGCGACAGGCAGCCCACGGTCGCTCGATGCGACGCGCCGGGCCAGGGCCTCGAAATCCTCCGGCGGATACTCCAGCATGACCTCCCTCACGTCCCGGTAGCCCCAAGCCGCCAGCGGGTAGACGCGGCCACGGTAGACTAGGACCGGCTCAACCGCGCCGCCAGGCACCACGCCACGGCCCAGCCCCAGCACCGCCTCGACGCCGTAGCCGGGCCCGAGCCAGGCCACTACAGCACACCCAGGAGGGTTAGACAACGGGAGAAACGGTATGACCCGTATAAGATGAGTGAATGCGGGCCCGTAGACGAACCCGCCGAAATACAGCGTGCAGGGGACGGGAAAGGAGGAGGGGAGAGCCCGCAAGGAGAGGCCCTGGGTGTGTGGCCGGGAAAAACCGTGACGGGCTCAGAGGGGGCCGCTATATCTTGGGCAGCTTGTACTTGGGGTGACCAGTCTGTACCTTGGAGACGCATTGTAGCGGGTTCTTGCCGGCACAGTCCATCGGTATCTCGTCGGGCCTCGCCTTCCTTATCCTGGCGGCACAGGTCTTGTAGTCTGGCTGGAAGAAGTACGGCTGCACGTCGTAGTTGTCGAGAGTCAACGCGTTGGCTAGCTTGTTCTCGTCGAACCACGGCACGAACACGTAGTCGCTCCTGGGACCGCCCAGGCCTGTCTTCGGGTTCAGTATTATCGCGGGAACCGTTAGCTTACCGCGCGGGCTCTCGATGGTCACCCAGTCGCCCTGCTTGATGCCCAGCTGGTCGGCGAGCTCCTTCCTTATCTCAACGTAGGCTGTTGGCTTCACCTTCCGCAGCTCCGGCACCCTGCCGGTCATGCTGCCAGTGTGCCAGTGCTCTATTACACGGCCGGTCGTCATCACCAGCGGGTAGTCCTTGGCGTCGCGGACTGTCAGCACCTGGCCGTTGTCGAGCTTGTACTTGAGGGTGAAGCCGGGCGCCTCTGCAGGCGCCAGCGCTATCTGGAATATCGCCTCGACATCGCCACGGTTGGTCTTCAGGGCCTCACCCCAAGTCTTGGTCTTCAGCACCTCCAGGCCCTTCAGCGGGTCACCGCTGGCGGGAAGCGCCTTATGCTTCTCCACTATCTTGAACGGGCCCTTGGGCTCACTGAACACCGATATCTTGCCCTTGAACACTGCATCAACGTCTAGCTTCTCGTAGGTTATTATCACCTCGGGGTTTATCTTGACCTCGCCAGTCTCGTGGTTTATTATCACCGGCAGCCATGGCCTGGCCCAGACGGTCATCCTGCCCGTAGGCTTCGGGTATATCACAACATACCAGTCCTCGGGGACCCTGCTCTTCCTCTTATACTCCAGATCATCTATCTCCTCGACTATCTGCTTCAGCACCCACTTCATGAGCACTGGGTTGTGGCTGAGCTTGCCGAGCCACTTCTTCTTGTGTATCGCGTGCACCACGTTCTCGTCGAGGCCCTTCACGTACTCCTCTATCTGCTTCGGGTCAGTCATATTCTTGATATCATTGTATATCTTCTTGATTACCTCGGGATCGGGCATCAACGGATCGTAGGGGTAGCTGTACCTGCTGGCGGACTCGTAGGTGTCGTAGCGTGCCTTCACGCTCGGGTTAGTGGCGTACTGCTCAGGCCAAGGCCAGCGGAAGCCCTTTATCAGCTTCCTGAACAGCTCGCGCTTCACATAGCTGAAGTCGTAGTAGGTGTTCTTGGCTAGGCTCAGTATGTCGCGGTCCCAGAGCCTGTTTAGGAACTCCTCATGCCACTTCTTCTCCCTACTCTTCTCCACCACGTACTGGACCCACTTGTCCTTAGCCTTCTTGACCACGTCCTCGGGCCAGAAGCCGCTCACAATGCCCTTCGGCACTATCTTGCTCAGGTCGGGGTCGTTCTCCCACGCAGTGCCGAGCATCGCAAATATCATGTGGTCTCCGACGGCCTCACCAGGCGGCGCTATCGTGTACCTAGCGACACTGTAGCGGCGCTCAGTACAGCCGTACTTGAACTCCTTCTCGCCCCAGGCGGCGGCGGGCAGTATCAAGTCGGCCACGTCGGTCGTACGGGTCGGGTAGATGTCGCTGACCACTATGAACGGGAACGCCGGGTCATCGTCATGCGGCTTAGCCATGCCGGCGCGGAACTTGTAGACGTTGGGCAGGCTCTGGCCGGGGTTTGTCTCGGCTATCCACACTATCTTGAGCTGGCCGGCGCCGACGCGACGGAACATCTCGACAACGTGCGGGCCGGGCACCGGGTGGACGTAGACCTTCTCGACCTCCTTCTTTATCACGTCGGGGCTGTAGCCGCGCTCCTTGAGGTACTGCTCGGTCAGCTTCCTCCAGATGTTCTGGACCTCCTCCCTAGCAGCCTTTGCAGCGATAAGCCTGCCGTAGGGCAGCACGTGGGCAAGGCCGCCCTGGTCACGTATGCCGCCACAGGCGTTGGGCTGGCCGGTGAGGCTGAGGGCGCCGGCGCCGAACTTGCCTATCTGCCCAGTAAGTGCCAGGAAGTTGATTATGCCGTTGACAGCGTGCACACCCTGTATCTTCTGGTTGATGCCCATCGTCCAGAGGACTAACAGGCGCTGCTCGGCCATCCACTTCGCCGCAAGCCTCATGGCCTCGACGGGGTCTATCTCGACGAACGGGTCAGTTCCGGCCATGTTGACCTTGTCGGGGCTGAGCTCGCCCTTCTCTATCAGCTTCTTCGCAGTCTCGCGGTTAATGAGCGGCTTCTCGTCGCCGAAGAGTATCTTAACCATTATCTCCGGCTTGAACATCTCCAGGAACTTGAGGTACAGGGCGAAGCCCTTCCACCAGTCCTTCTCTACCTCGTCCTCGCTCCTGTACTCCTTGCCGACGCTGGGGTAGAGCGCGTAGTTGGCATTGTTGCTGGCAGTGGTACCCATATCCCATACCTTGTTGAGGTCGCCTAGGTTGTTGTACTTGCTGTTGTAGTCCTTGAGTGCCCAGGTCTTGGCAGTCTCCTTGGGTATCGCAAAGTCGGCATGCCTCTTGAGCCAGGTTATGTCCACGTACTTGCCCTGACACTCTACCTTCCAGTTCTTGGTGTCGACCTTACACTTGTCGAGGTCGAAGGCTACTATGTGCGCCAGCGTGTGGAGGAACGCGACGTCCATGCTCCAGCGGAGCGGGAGCCAGAGGTCGGCTATGGTGCCGCTCCTGGTCTTACGCGGGTCTGCGAGGATTATCTTGATCTTGTCGGGGTTGGCCTGCTTGACCTTCGCTATGCGGCCGAAGACTATCGGGTGGGCCTCGGCGGTGTTAGTGCCTATGAGGAGGAAGGTCTCGCCGTGGGTCGTGTAGCGGGCCTTGCCTGTCGAGGATAGGCCATCGATGTGGTCGTAGCTTACCTCGGGCTCGTCGGCGCCATAGCTGGTTATGAAGCCGCCCACAGCGCTGACCATACACATTCGCGGGTTGCCGTCAAGGTTGTTGGTGTGTACACCACCCTTAGTGAGCTTGTTGATGACGTAGCTCTCCTCGGTACCGAGCTGGCCGCTGCCGTAGTAGGCGAAGCTGTGGACACCGTACTTCTGCAGAGCGTACTTCATCAGCGCCGTGAAGAACTTTACCGCAGTGTCCCAGTCTATCTCTACGTAGTTCTTCTTGACGTGCTCTACCGTGGGCACCGTGGCGTCGGGGTTCTTGCTAACCTGTTTCCTGGCTACACGAGGCGCCTGGGGTATCTCCTCGGGAGTTATCGGGGGCCTGTTCTTGCCGGGGATTATCCAGTCCTTGATGACCAGGGGCTTCTTGAGCCTCTCCTCGTAGGCCTGCTTGTTGCCGCCGTGGCCTATCGCCTTGTGTATGTAGAACGCCTTGGTACAGAGGGCGCCCCTGTTGACGGGGTAATCGGGTATGCCGGAGAGGGCTAGAATGTCCTTAGCGAGCCCGGTCTGGGGGTCCTCGATTACCTGTGCCTGGACACCGCAGCCGGTGCCACAGAAGCGGCAGGGGCCAATGGGGCGAACAGCTATCCTCGGCTTGGGCGTCGTGGTCGGGACATGGGTCTGGGTCGGCGCAGCAGTCCCCGTCACTGTCTTCGTTACGAGCTCAGTGAGCGTCTTGGTGACCTTCCTGACTATCGGGCTAGTCTCGGTACCACTAGTACCATAATACGTCGCAACGCCGCCTACAGCCGCCAGGGCGGCGCCAAGCGCGATGGCCTTGAGGAAATCACGGCGCGTCTCGTCCGGCATAGAAGCTCTCCTCCACGAAGAGCTACCTCATGCCGCCATGTAGCGATTCAACATTATTAACTCTAAGATATTAGTGGGGCTCCGTACCCTTTCGGTTGCAGCCACATCACCCGCTGTAGCAAGCCCCCGCGCCGGGCAAGACACTATACCCCGGCAAGCGTCGAGGTCTAGCATGCGGAAAACGCGTACGGTGACCCTCGACATGCCTAACACACTACGCTACAACGAGCACATACTCATAAAAGGGCTTGGCCTGGACGAGCTCCTCGAGCCCGGACGGGGAGTCCTCATAGTCGACAACTTCTACGCGGACTACTACGGCGACTACATCTTCCTCGGGTACGACGTCTACGTCGCCGTGCCACGGATAGAGCGGGGAGACACACTCGGCCTATTCAACGCCGCAGCGCTACTGGACCGGGGCCCCATGGTGATAGTCTGCGGCGACGAGCCCGAGCAGTGCCTCTACACAATAGCAGCCCACGAGGCCCTCCACGGACGAGACCCGGCCGAGGCCCTAGACGAGGCCATAGAGAGACTCCACGGTTTTTACGGCAAAGAGCCCCAGAGGAGCAGGCCCGCAGAGGAGGCGCTGAAGGCCCTCCATAAGGTAGGCCGCCTACTAGGCCCCGACAGGTTCGCAGCCATAACCGGCGTCGGGGACAGCTACAACTACGGCTGGGGCCCCCTCCACTACGGCGAGACCCTCGCCTGGCTCGCCGAGCTAGAAGCCAGCGACGAAGCGCTGGCAGCCGCCTCGCTACACTTCCTCCTAGAGGGGCCCGGCGAGCCCCAGAGGCTTCTCGAGCTACGCCTCGAAGCCCTCACCCTCGGGGCCCTCCGCGAGCTCCTGGGAGGCCTCGCCGACAAGGCGCTGAAGACTCTCCGAGACTACGCCGCCGGCCGCCTAGAGGGGGCCGCCGCGGAGCTAGCCCTGGTCGAGAAGCTGGGACCCGGCGAAGGGCCCGTCCTCTACCCGGAGAGGAGGGGCGACACACTGCTGGTCCACTGTGCCGTCGACAGCGAGGGGGCGCCCGCTGCGGGCTGTGTGGAGCGGGTAGGCGAGGCTGCTAGGCTCCTCGAGCAGGTCGGGCCTATAGCGGGGGTGGCAAGGGTCCGCCTAGCCGCGGGCCCCCAGGGCAGCCTCTAACTCCTCCACCACCTTCTCTATGTCTAGCTTCTGCCTTGCATAGCCCGTGAAGGCACGGCTGCTGGCCTCGACGAGGCTCTCCGAGACAACCACGCCCGCCTCCCGCAGCTTCTCTAGATGACCGGCGGCACTGAGCGGCTCCCAGCGCTGGCATCCCCCACAGACGCCGTGCCCGGCGAGGACATGGACGTAGACCCCGAGCCTTTCGAGTGTAGAGAGTAGCCGTGGGCTCAGCCAGCCGGCGCACGGGACATGGATGGGGAGCAGCTTGGCGGGGCTGGCCTCTATCACGTGCTCCTCCAGGGCGTCTAGCCTATCCCTACAGACAAACACGATCCCGTCAAGACCGTGCTCGGCCACATAGCGGTAGGCGTAGGCGAGCACCGCGACCCCCGGCCAGCCCGGCGCAGCGCCACAGCCGTGGATGCAGACGCCACAGCCCCTGCACCGCCCCAAGTCTACGCCGCCGTCCCTCCCCACAGCGCCCAGGGGGCAGGCTGCGGCACAGCCCTCGCCAAGCCTAGGGGGCGGCACCACGTACTCGGGTACTACAAGAAACAGGCGGCGAAGGAGCTCCCGCCGCGTCACCGCGGGCCTGCGCTTGACCGCCCTCCTCCTCTCACCATACGTGACTGCGATGAAGCCCGCATAGTACTCCACCAGCCTGTCGAGGGGCAGGCCAGAGAGCATTGTCTCGGGGATACCCGTAACCTCGACCAGGAAGGGGTTACGGCCAAGCTCGCCAAGCTCGCGTAGAAACCCCGAAAAGCCCCGCAGAGAGGAGGACACGAAAAGCACCGGCCTATCCGGCTCCTCCCCCCACACCGTGTCCACGATATCGACGAGCTTAGAGTAGTCCTCAAGCACTGTGTCAACGCTTATCCTACAATGGCTCGACACCATGCCGCCAAGACAGACAACCACAGGCTCCGGGATAGGCTCGGACAAGGCCTGCTCAACCCTCCCACCAGAAGAGCGCGACACGGCAAGGTTAGAGAACACTGGGCCCGCAAGGAGGGGCCACGTGCCAGGGCTGGAGGGCCCCCAGGAGGGGGACGTGAGGGGCACACTGCAAATAGGGGACTGTGGGAGAGGGCCATGAGACGTGGGCTCGGAAAAACGTTCCTTAGGGGGCTCATGACGTTTTACTGCCCCTGGGTTCAGCTACTGCTGTTGTTACTTCCTAGCTAGCAGCAGGTAGCCGCCCACCACTACTAGGAATATGAGCACCGCCACGCCCAGCGCTAGGCCGGGGTTGCTCTTCTGGGTAGTGGTGTAGGTCGTCGTCTCGGTCACGGTGGTCTTGGTCACGGTTTCGACAACGGTGGCGGTTGTGGTTGTCGGCTTGGCAGCGCCTCCACACTCGACCTTTGCCTCCTTGAAGGCGTAGCCGTCACCGAAGGGGCTACCGTCACCGTTAGCAGCTATCACTGCTATCTTGAACACTATGGGGCCATTGCAGGTCTCTGGTGCTTTCCAGGCGAAGGTCCATTCGCGCTTCATGCTGCCGGCCTTGGTGTGGGTTAGGAGCTTCTCGCCGGTCGGCGTCGTGGCTATGAAGGTATTGTCCTTGTCTGTGACTATCAGCTGACCCGCGCTGACTCCTACCGCGAAGCCACCGTAGGCTGCGCCCTTACTCTCGGGGCCCTTGGTTATCTTGACTGTTATCGTGTACTCTTTGCCGGGTTCGACCTTCTCGGGGAGACCCTCTACGACAAACTCAGCAGGATTGTTCTTAGCATCCTGGTGGCACTGGAGGCAGTTCAGCTGAGGAGCGCCGTTACTCATAGCTACTGCATGCATGAGCGATACGGCACCGACCACAGCTACGGCGAGGAGGAAGAGTGCTACCGGCACAGCCTTCTTCATGACTTTATGCACACCCCACACGTTTTCTGCTAGATTTACCACGGAGAAACATGGCACAAGCAGAGAGGAATAATAGCTAGGGCCATAAATCTTCGGCTCTGAGTGCTATTAGCTAGCCCGTAGAGGGTGCAGCACCAAGTTTCTTAAGTATCTCTTGGATGTACTCAACCATAGACTCGTCTAGCTCCAGCTCGCCCGCCTCGAGAGCGGCATTGACGAACTGCCGAGTAGCATCGTCGGCCATGAACCCGTAGGCCACATAAGCCTTCGCCACGCCTTCATGCATCTCCGCAGTTTTTATCACGTTCTCAAGGCTCTTCACGTCCGGCGCCTCAACATAGTAAACTATGAAGGCCTCCTTGCCAACCTCGTATAGCTCGAAACCGAGGCTCTGGAGGTACTGCTTGACCTCGCTTCTCTTAGGCTCCTTGCGGTACGGGGGCGTTATTAGGAGGAAGCCTGCTGCAAACGCCATATACGCGCACCCATATCTACTCCAAGGAAGGGTTCTGTGGGAAAAATAGTAGCCTAATATCTTAGCGCTTAGCCTTCCCGCCGCCTCCCCTGCCCAGCCTGAAGCCTAGGCCCAGCACGTGGTGTGGACATACCTCAACACAGCGGCCACAGTGGAAACACCTACTGTCTATGACGTCCTTGCCGCTCTTTATGTACTCGAGGAGGTCTATGCCCATGGGGCACGCCATGCTGCATATGTTGCATCCAAGACAGCGCTCTGGCCGGAGCACCTTAACACGTAGAGGGCTATATTTGTTAGCAATATAGCCGTATATGTTGCCTATAGGGCAGACGAAGCGGCACCAGAACCTCTTCACACCGAACACGTACTCGGCCACAATGTTCACTATGAGCGCTACACCAACTAGGGTTGCCCAGGACATCGCCAGACCTATCGTCGCCCCCGGTATGTTGTAGACTATGCCCACGAGTATGGAGCCTAGCTTCGTCGTGGCCGCTACGGGCGAGTAGCTGGTGAAGAACGGCTGACCCAGCAGAACCGAGAGCCCGAGGTAGACAGCCATCATCGCGATAGGTACGAGCCTCTCGATACGGCCGAGCTTGTGTGGCCTGCTCAGCGGCGGCGACCTCATACTCGATACTTTGCGCTCGAAGAGGCTGAACAGCAGGTCCATGGGGCAGACCCAGCCACAGAAGAAGCGGCCAAGCAGAACCATATAGAGCAGGAACACAATGGCAACAGCAATTACTGACTCCATCGTTGGGCTATGGGTTGCCGCCGCCTGCTCCAGCCAGGCGAAGAAGTCCATCATCTCTATGCGGCCTAGGACAGGTATATGGCCGTCGAGTATGCGACTCGACGCAAGACTCCCCTTGATTATGATGCCGGAAACCAGCAGCTGGGTCGTGAAGAGGGTTAGGACCGTTATTTGGAGGAGACGCCGCGCTATCGTATACTTCCCTCTCGGCGGGACGCCGCGGACGATGAGCCAGAGTTTTCGGCCGAGCCTACTCTTGGGCTTGATTAGGTGCCTATGCTGCTTGACCTTCAACCCTGCCCACCTCACCTCGAGCAACCAATGCTTGTTCAAGTGTGAATCATGACTACATGGTTCAACGACACGATAATAACTAGTGGCGGGGTTGCGGACTCTCTACTGCTGTATCTTCTCTTTCTTTATTCCTCTCACGTCGAGTATGTAGACGTTGTTTACTTCCATTGCTCGCAGTACTGCCGTAGTGGGATCGGTGTCCTCGATCTCAAGTATCTTCTTGAGGTACTCGTCATACCTCATGCCGGTGTTCTTGAAGTTCATATAGCGCTTTATGAACTCGTCCTTGGGGAGCACGTGTATTGCTGCACCCGTTATCGGACATGCAGCGACACAAAGGCCGCAGCCGACACACTTGGTTTCAACAGTGCCATCCTCTCTCACTTTTACCTTGACATGTGTGTGTACACCCCACGGCGTGAAGATGAAGTCGAAGACCTCGGCGCCGAAGGGGCAGGCCTTTGCACAGCTCTTACAGTCACCGCTGTTCCAGGCCCAGCAGAGGTCAGGGTCTATCATCGCTATGCCCATCCTTGTCTCGTCTATGAGGTCCTGGTAGCGCGCGAGGAGGGTCTTGTCGGTTGAGGACAGCTTCTTCTCGACGTAGCTTCGGCACTCGTCACCCTCTAGGCCCTTCTTCCTGCACTCCTCCAGTAGCTCGAGGCGGTACCTTCTACGCGCCTCCTCCAAGGTCTCCATGAGAGCGCCGGTGGGGCATACCTTGGTGCACTCCATGCAGAGCGTGCATGGGGCGTCGCGCTGGTTGTCGACTATGGGTGTGCCGAAGCGGTGGAGCCCGTCCCGGATGGAGGCTAGCCTTATCGCGTCGTAGCCCATTAGGTGGCACTGGTAGTAGCAGAGGCCGCAACGTATGCAGCGGGAGTAGAAGTCGCTGCTGGCCGCGGGTGGCTTGAGCGGGAAGCGGTCCTCCTCGTAGGGCTTGAAGTAGGTTATACAGCGGTCGGGCTGGAGGGGGTTCGCGACACACTTGTGGCCATCAATCTCGAGGAGGAGGCCGAGGGCGGCGTAGTACTCCTGCTTGTCTTTGTCGTTGTCGACGAGAAAGTAGACGTAGTAGCTGCCTTCGGGCCTGGCTTCCTCCGCGGCGGCCTCTATCGCCACCCTTATCGCTGGTGCTGTAGCTGCGGCAGCTGCCGCTAAGGCTGCTACTCTAAGGAAGTCCCTCCTGGTTATGCCGTCTCTTCGTCGCCCGCTCGTGGCCCATCACCTTCTATCACATGGAGGGTGGGGCTGTGTGGCTTCCCCCTGGGGTCTGTGCCGTTTCCGCTCAGTGAACCAAAACTATCCATAATGGTAAAAGGGTTTTGATTGGAGCGACCTCCGGCGCATCCGCGCCGGGCGGACACAATATCACTTGTTGTAGCTTCTGTCCCGTAGCTTTTCGGGCACTACCCAAAACTCGTGTATAAGTTGGCGCGTTTACAGTTAGCAGATTGTTTGAACCGTGGGCACGTTAAATTACTGGCTGGTGTCCCTCAGCGACACAGGGGCACGGAGGGAGGCCTACCACCTTGAGTCAAGGCTTCTACGCCACCCTGAGACGAGAGGTTACAGAGCTACGCCTCCACGGCCGTGGTGGCCAGGGAGCTGTAACCGCCGCCACGCTCCTTGTCACCGCGGCTCTCCTCGAGGGCAAGTGGGGCCAGGCCATCCCAAGCTTCGGCGCAGAGAGGAGAGGTGCCCACGTACTCGCCTTTGCCCGTGTCTCGTCACGGCCGGTTCCGATACATAGCCAGGTCCGTAGCCCCCACGTCGTCGCCGTGCTGGACCCGGGGCTGCTCCTGGTCGAGAAGGAGAAGGTGCTACATGGTCTCCGGCCGGGCGCGGCTGTTGTCGCGAACCTCCCCGCGCCAGTCGACGTTGGCCGGGCGAGGCTGTTCTACGTGGACGCCACAAGGATAGCCAAGGAGTTGGGGCTCGTGGTGGCAGGCTGGCCAGTGGTAAACACCGCGATGCTTGGAGCCCTGGCGAGGGCCACCGGGCTCGTGGGCATAGACTCTGTCGTGGAGGCGATAAGGCGTTTCTGGAGCAGCCGGCCGAAGGTGGCGGAGCTCAACGCGGAGGCTGCGCGAAGGGCCTACGAGCAGGTCAGGCTGGCTGAGCCTGCGGAGGCGGAGCTGGTCCAGGCCAGGGCCTGACCCCCTATGTCCATGTGTTTGCTCTACCCCGGGTAGCGCCTCCCAGGGGGCACATCGGGGCTCGGTCACATATCTTCCTGGTACGGGTGTGTCGTGCCTTGCCGGATAGGAGCATGGAGGGCCGTGTGCGTGTAGTGGTTGACCCTGCGGGCCACCTCTTCCCGGTCAGTGTGGCCGCGCCGGGGAGCATGGGGCGGACGGGGTTCTGGCGCACGCAGCGTCCCGTGGTGGACGAGGCGAGGTGTACGGGGTGCTACTTGTGCTGGCTGTACTGCCCCGAGGACGTTATCGAGATGGTTGAGGGCGCTGGGCCGCGTGGGCAGGACGTGCCGCGGATAGACTACGAGTACTGTAAGGGTTGTGGCGTGTGTGCCACCGTATGCCCCGTGAACGCTATCCAAATGGTTGATGAGGAGCAGTTCATTCTGCGTAGCTTGGTACGTGAGGGGTGATGTGTTGTGGCGTCGGCGGCTGAGGCCAGGGCGGCCGCTGGGGGCGGCGCTGTGCCGCTCCGCGGCAACGAGGCCGTGGCATACGCGGTTAAGCTTGCCCGTGTACAGGTCGTGGCGGCGTACCCGATAACACCGCAGACGATCATTGTGGAGAAGATAGACGAGCTCATAGCAAGCGGCGAGATGGACGCCGACATGATACATGTTGAGAGCGAGCATAGTGCCCTGGCTGCAACCTATGGCGCCGCCGTCGGCGGCGTAAGGGCCTTCACCGCGACTGCGAGTCATGGCCTCGCCTACATGTATGAGATGCTCTGGTGGACAGCAGCTAGCAGGGTACCCGTGGTGATGGCCGTAGTCACTAGAGCCATCGGTCCGCCGTGGAACATACACGTAGAGCACGCAGATATAATGTCGACGCGCGACACCGGCTGGCTGGTATCGATTGCAGAGAACAACCAGGAGGCACTCGATCTAACAATCATGATGTTCCGGGTCACCGAGGATCCGAGAGTCTATCTGCCCGGCATAGTAGGCCTCGATGGCTTCATACTGAGCCACACCGTTGAGCCCGTCGAGATTCCCAGCCAGGAGATTGTTGACGAGTTCCTGCCGCCAAGGCGTCAGCCCTACACCATAGAGCCCGGCAAGCCTATAGCAATGGGCAACATTATGCCCGATGAGGTGTTCGAGAAGCACCGCATGGACATGCATAGCTCGAACCGTGCAGCCCGCAGGGTGATAGAGGAGGCCGGCAGAGAGTACGGCAGGCTCACAGGCCGCGACTACAGCAGCCTCATCGACTGCTACCGCTGCAGCGACGCCGACCACCTCATAGTCGGCACCGGGTCTTGGATTGGCGACGCGAAGATAGCAGTGGATATGCTGCGCGAGAAGGGCCTCCGCTTCGGCGTAGCGAGGCTCCGCTGGCTAAGGCCCTTCCCCTGGGACGAGCTCCGCGAAATAGGGCTTTCGAAGAAGCTCGTGGTCGTGCTCGACCGGAGCCTTAGCCTGGGCCACGCGGGGCCCCTGTTCCTAGAGGTTAGCAGCGCACTCGAAGCAAAGCCCAGCATGGTTGGCGTCGCAGCGGGCATAGGCGGCGTAGACGTGTCATACAGCGACATAGCCCGCATCGCAGAGGAGGCGCACCGGCTACACGAGGAGCAGGGCCACGTCTACGTGCCCCTACTCTGGTACCATCTCGGCGAGTTTTACCCCATGAGCCCCGGGCCGCTGGGCCACAGGCTCCCCCAGATGCCCAGGACGCCACTGGAGGAGAGGTGAGCACCACATGGCTGTGAACATAAGGAAGCTGCCCCGCAAGAAGTATGTGATGCCGGGTAACGCTGCCTGCCCCGGCTGCCCCGAGACGATGGGCTTCCGCTACCTGGGCATGGCGCTCGGCGAGAAAGCCGTCACGGTGATACCGGCTGGCTGCAGCAGCGTGATACAGGGAATGTGGCCCCGGCAGGGCTGGGGCCTCCCCGTGCTCAACATAGTGTTCGCGGCTGGCGCCGCCGCAGCCTCCGGGCTATGGAGGGCCCTCGCCAGGCGCGGCAAGGACGCCCAGGTAGTGGTATGGGCCGGCGACGGGGGCACCGCGGACATAGGGCTGCAGGCGCTGAGCGGCGCCGCCGAGAGAGGCGAGAACATAATCTACATCTGCGTTGACAACGAGGCCTACATGAACACCGGTATACAGAGGAGCGGGCTAACCCCCCACGGCGCCTGGACGACCACGACCCACAGGGGCAACCCTGGGCGGAAGAAGCCCCTGCCACAGATAGTGGCCGCACACAAGGTCCCCTACGTGGCGACCGCCAGCGTCGCCTACCCATGGGACTTCATAGCCAAGCTCCGTAAGGCCGCCGAGATACGGGGCTTCAAGTACATCCACCTCCACGCCCCCTGCCCCGTAGGATGGCGGTTCGACGCGAGCCTAACCCAGCGTGTCGCCCAGCTCGCCGTAGAGACCGGCGCATGGATACTCTACGAGTACGAAAACGGGAAGCTCAAGCTGAACCCGCCCAGCAACCGGCTCCTAGACCCCTCCAAGAGGAAACCCCTAGAGGAGTACATCCGTCTCCAGGGCAGGTTCCGCGGGATAACCAGGGAGGACCTCGAGGAGCTGAAGCGCGAGATAGAGGAGAACTGGGAGGACATAAGGGCCATACTCCGTGCCCAGGGCGATCTAGCCTAAAGCCCCTCCCTGTTCCCCACCCTACCCCTCCCTTTCTCGCCCCTCAGTCCCCCATATCCCGCTCTTTCAGCCCCTAGGGCTGATTAGGGGCTAGGGGCCGTCCCTGTTCCTTCCCCGTAAGTGGCCTCTGGCGCGGAGAAGGGGTGTGTCGCGAGCTGCGTCGGAGCAGGGAGCTGAGGGAGCACGGTGTTGTGCGCAAGCGGTGCCGCGGCTGTCTACGGGTCGCGCTTCTCTACCCCGCCGTGTACAGCGCCGCTGTGCACAGCCTCGCATTCCAGAACATGTACTATATGCTGAACTCGCTCGACTATGTCGTTGCTGAGAGGTTCGTCGCCTCGGCTATGGCCGGGCCGGAGCCGGAGCCGAGGAGCCTGGAGACGGGGGCCCGGCTCCGCGACTTCGACGTCATAGTTGTGCCTGTAAGCTACGAGCTAGACTATGTCACGATGGTGCGTGTGCTTGAGGCCGGCGGCGTGGAGCCACTCGCCGCGCGCAGAGGCGCCGAGGACCCGCTCGTGGTTGTGGGCGGACCGGTGCCATCGATGAACCCTGCGGTCGCGCACGTGCTTGCGGACATGGTGCTCGTGGGGGAGGCGGAGCCGCTCCTACCGAGGCTCGCCGAGACCATCCACACAGAGGGCCGGGACGGACTTGGGGCCCTCTCCTGCCGGCCCGGGTTCCTGCCCGGCGGCGGCTGCGACAGCCCCGTCGCCAAGGTTTACGCCCCGGATCTTGATGGCGCCTACCACTCTGTTACCCAGTTCCGGGTGCCGGGAAGCGGCGAGCCCTGGGGAGAGGCCTACATGGTCGAAGTTTCTCGGGGCTGCCCCCACATGTGCAGGTTCTGCATGGAGGCCCATTTCCTGCTCCCAACGCGGCACCGAAGCCCACGCCGCGTCATGGAGCTCGTCAAGAGAGGGGTGGAGGCCAACGGCGTGGCCAGGGTCGCGCTCTACGCGTTAAGCTTCTTTGACCACCCGGCGGCGGATAGGATACTCGAGGAGATAGTTGACAAGGGCCTAGAAGCCACTATCGGCAGCCTGAGGGCCGACCTGCTCACCGAGGACAGGGTGGAGCTCCTGGCGAGGGCCGGCCAGAGGGTGGTGACGGTCGCGCCAGAGACGCTGAGTCCACGCCTCTGCCGCGCAATAGGGAAATGCATACCGGGTCAGGTAGTGGAGGAGATAGCCGGCTGGGCCTGGGCCCGAAGGATGCACGTCAAGCTCTACCTCATGCTCGGGCTCCCCGGCGAGAGCGACAGGGACATCGAGGAGGCCGCACAGTGGCTCCGCAGCCTCTCCAAGGCCGCCCCGCCTACGCGAGATGCGCTCCGTGTCTCAGTTAACCCGCTCATACCCAAACCCTGGACACCGATGCAGCATCATCGCCTGGTGGACCGGAGGGTGTACGAGAGGAGGCTCCGTATCCTTAGGAGAGCGCAGAGCCGAGTACTCAGCGTAGAGGGGCTGAGCTACCGCTACGCCCACGCCCAAGCAGTGGTGGCCCGCGGGGACGAGCACGTAGCCGAGACTATAGTGGAGTGGGCACGGCGCGGCGGGCGGCTGGGCCAACTACAGCAGGCGGCCAGAACAACTGGCCTCGATCTCGACAGGTACGCCGAGGAGGGTGCACCCGGGAAGCCCTGGCTCAGAATGGTGAAGCCAGGCTACCCGCCAGCCACGCTGCGGACCGCCTGGCTCCAGGCACTCAAAGAAGCCGGAGCCGGCACAGAGAGCAGGGAAGCCTAGGAAGCGGGCCCCGCCAGGCAGGGGCTAGAGGAGGCCGGGCGTCAACTGTATCTTCACACGCTCCTTCATGAAGTCAAGTAGGCCCGCCTGCTCCAGCGCCTGCCGCACCTCGTCGTCACTGGCACCGGGCTGTATGTCTATCTTCTCGGGCAGCACCTCTATGTGGTTGATGTTGGCGCGGCGCCGCTTGACGCCACTCACATCCCTAGGCCCCGTTATGACCACGAAGTTGTCGTCAATTATCTCGACTATGACACACTTGCGGCCGGCCTCGCGGCCACGGGTCTTGACACAGAGCCTGCCAACCTCTATCGCGGGCACCTTCGCATCCCCCAGCTTGACGCCACCCAGGAGGCCTGCTATCGCTTTAAGCCTTACCTAGAAGTGGATGCCTCCCCGCACACGGGAAGCCCGTAGCCGGCGCCACAGAGGCTCCTGACAACATAGCCCCGTATAATGCTATAGGCGTCCTCTATGCCCAGGTAGCCAGTGTCTATGACCAGATTAAATATGTGCAGGCTATTAGCGTCTATGCCGTAGTAGTCAAGAAACCTGCGCCACTGAAGGTACTCCCTAAACACTGTCTCCCTATAGACCTCTTCGAGGCTCCTCTTCTCCCTCGACGCAATCCTGCGGACCCGCACCTCGAGCGGCGCGGTGACGTATATCCTCACGTCCGCCACGCTGCCCAGCACCCACGCAACCAGGTGTCCCTCAACCACCACGCCGCCCTTACAGCCTATCTTCAGAGTCCTCGCATCTATCTCCATGTCTATGCGGGGGTCCTCAGCCGCTATCCTGTTGAGCTCCTCCAGGCTGATACCCTTCTCACGAGCAAGCTCCCGGAAAATCATGCCAGCCGAGTAGTACTCCAGGCCGAGGTCCCTCGCAAGGCGCCTAGCGTAGGTCGTCTTCCCACTACCCGGCGGCCCGCTCACAGCGATAGTGGGGCCAGCCTTTCTCTCGTCACCGCACGTAGCGAGAAGCAAGGCCCCCTGCTCCACCCATGCCGGGGGCCCTCTAGGCGAAGAGGAGGCTTTAACGGCAATGCAGCCACAGCCCATGGCCCCCCGGGAACGGGGCCACAACCTTAGAGCCGAGACGGTATGGTAGGAGAGAAGATAATCCCTTCCTAGGGGCTTTGCCTGCTACTGCTCGGCGGCCTGGCTGCTGGGCGCTGCCCGTGAGCCGCGGAGCTCTTCGAGCACCTGGCTCCTCACAGCCTTCTTTATCAGCTTGGCTAGGCAGGACGGGCATATAACGCCTCCATATATCCTCTCGGGCCTCTTAGCTGTCTTGGGGAGCCTCCGGAGCTCGGAAGCCCTCAGCCTCGGCACACCGTTGAGCGGGCGACCACAGATAGCACAGCGTGCCGGCCCCGGACGCCTCTTCTCGTAGTGGACAACAGTCTCCCCGCCAGGAAGCCTCACGTAAACGCGCCTTAGCGACCGCGACCGGTACATGGGCCTCGGCATAGCCTCTCCGGCACCCCCATGAGCCGGGAGGCAGAGACACCGGGCCGCCACGGGGCTATAACTTGTTCCTCCGGCGCCGCAGGAGCTCACGCAGCACGAAGACCGCCTCCTCCTGCACGAGTGGCAGGAAGGCGAGGAAGGCCAGCGCGGCTACGAGGGCGCTGCTGCTCACACAGCCAGCCCCCGGAACCTCAACCGAGAGCCCGGGTATACAGCAGCTCAGAGGCACCGGCCAGGCCCTCGCCAACGCACCCACGCCGAGAGCGACATAGATTGGCGTGAGAACAGCCATCCTGGCAGCAGCCGCACGCTTCAGTCTACGCCTCAGCTCTTCTACGCGCGCAACAAGCCTTGGCTTAGCCCTCCTTCTGCCGCCCCGAAGCTCCTCGAGCACCGCCTGCGCCTCTGCACGGTCACGCAGATAGCTCGGAGCCACACCAGCTACAACCAGGTCGGCGGCAAGGAGCCCCAGCACAGCGAGCGCGACGAGGTACAGCTCGGCAGCCAAAAACCCTAGACCCAACCCCCGGAGCCCTCCGCTATGAACTCTGGAGGCAGCAGCTAGCGTAGCCTGCTGACAAGCTCCACTATTTTCTCTGCCGCCTCCTCAGGCTTGCCCTCCACGTTCTCCACAGGGTATATACTGGCAGAGACCAGCGCCGCGCTAGCCATAGCAGCCATCCTGGCTATCTCCAATAGCTCGCGTATCGCCTCGACGCCGCCTATATCGCTACGTTTCCTCGCAGTATCGCGGCGCTGCCTCTCATAGATGACCTCGGGCGGAGCCTCGAGCAGCACTATAGAGTCAGGGCGGAGCTCCTTAACCACCGCCTCGGGCAGGCCAGGCCAGTACCCCGTCGATGTCTTTATAACCGCATGCGTGTCGACTAAGAGGACACCCTCTGTTCCGAGCCTCTTCTCCGCGTCGACGCGTATAGCCCTGGCAGCCATCTCCTGAAGCTCGAGCTGCTTCAGCAGAGGAAGATGCCTCATCTGATCACGGTGTTCCACCCAGCCGGCACGGCTGGCCTCAGAGAACATGTAGTCACCGAAGTTGATCGCCATGTAGCGGATGCCCTTGGACTCAAGCATCTCGCGGACCTTGCCGAGGACGGTCGTCTTCCCGACGCCGGGCACACCCGTGACGATGACTGTAACAAAGGGGTTACGGTAGACGGCCACTCCGCGCCCACCAGGGAGCGCGGAGGACGAAAGCTAGAGGGGGTAAAAACCGGCCCCATTCTACATGGCCTAGCCGCTGGTGCCCTGCGGGAACCTACTCCCTCCACTCTATCTGCCGATCAGCCTCTGTAGCATCGGGTACATCTCCAGCGTCCTCTCGTACACCAGTGCCTCGTAGAAGTTGTACACTATGCCTACCAGCAGTACCAGTCCACTACCGGTGCCGTAGGCACCGAATATGTCGGCTATCACAGCTATGCCGGCTACTAGCAGCGAGCTTATCACGGTCAGAGGGTATATGTAGCGGGCCAGTATCTTCTCCAACAGCTTGACGTTCCTCCTTATGCCCGGCAGCTCCATCCCCGACTTGATTAGGTTCTCCGCCTGCTGCCTAGGGCTGAGGCCTGCTATCTCAACCCAGATGAAGCCGAATATTAGGCCCAGTATCAGCCACGATATAGCGAACACCAGCGTATGTGCCGGATTAGCTGCCGCCTCTAGGAGGCCTCTCGGCGGCCTGACAGCCTCGTATAGATCAGCGAAGAGCTTAGCCGCTAGACTGTCGGGGCCAGACACTGTGGCCACAATCTGCGCGAGCACATGAAGGTCAGCGACCACTATGCCGACGAAGAGTATTGGTATGTTAGTTACATAGATGAAGTTTAGGGGTATCCTGGTCTTGATGCTGCCATACCTGGGGCTCGTGACAGGTATGTAGACACGCATCAACTGGAAGTATGTTAGTACAAGTATTATCACTATCGTCGCCACGAAGCCAACGAAGTCGGGCCAGCCCATCCTCAGCCAGGTAGGGTCATGGGTCAGTATCACGTTCGCGAGCCACCCGTAGTACTCTGGAGGCTTCTCGCTCACAAGCACTGGGCCTGCGAACTGCCACGCCATACCCTTAACTACGTTCGCGACTATGAAGAGGCTGAGCGCGCTGCCGATACCCCACCCGTTACGTACCATCTCGTCGAACCACATCAGCAGGAGCGTTGCGAACACAAGCTGCAGGACTACTAGCAGCTTAACCCCTAGCCCAACTGGGCACGTAGCGGTAGCGCCGGTGGCGGTCATCCAGAACTGGCAGCCTGCCGCGTACGCCGCTGCCTCGAGAAGGCCGAAGACGAGGGCGAGCGTACGCTGGGCACCCATGAATATCTTGCGATCTCGCGGCTTCGTGAGATCCATCTCTATGAGGCCGCCGCCCACTAGCACCTCAAGAACTATACCGGCAGTCACTATCGGGCCTATGCCAAGCGTCATCAGCGACCCAAAGTTCATGCCGAGCAACATCTGGGCAAGAGCGAAGCTATGCTTCTCCTGGCCCGGCTGCTTCAGCACGACACCATAGAGGGGTATCTCGCTCATTATTAAATAGAGGAGGACAGCCACGCCGGTCCACATGAGCCTCGTCGGCAGGGGCGGGCGACGCGCCGGCTTATCAACAGCAGGGATATACTTTGACACCGACGCCAGAGCCTCTAGCACACCCATCGCTCTTGAGCCCCCGCGCGGCTCAACCCGATAGGCGGGATAAAAAGCAGAGCGCGGGGACACTACGGGACACAAGGCCCCCTCCACAGCACCGGAAGGGGAGCGGTAGAACAGGCCGAGGAAGCGGGAAGAGGTAGAAGATGAGCGTCTGGGCCTACGAGGGCTCGAGCCGCTGCCACGGCGAGGCATAGGTCAGGGCAGTGCAGGCTCCGGGGGCTAAAAGGGGAGGACAAGACGTTACTCCTCCCTGCTTAGGAGGACTACTTCGCCGCCTGCTGCCTTGACTTTCTCGACGGCACGCTCGGTGGCTCTTGGCACGATTATCTTGACGGGTTTGTCTATCTTCCCGCGGCCGAGGAGTGTGTTGTAGCCCATCTCGGCTAGGTTGACCACTATCTTGTCGCCTTCACGGTGCGCTACTCCGTTGCGGAGCCAGTCCTCTAGCTTCTCGGCAACCTCGCCCACGTTTATCTCTAGAGTCTTGACCTCGAGGCCCTTTGGCGGGTTGAAGCCATGCTTGCCGAACCATGTGGGGGCGTACTTGACTACCCAGGTCCACATATGCTTGTGCATGCCGGCTGCGCCGAAGCCGCCCTTGCTGCCGCTCTTTCTGTGCTGGCCTATCCGGCCCCATCCCATCGTGCGGGTGCGGCCGCGGAGACGGCGCGTCTTCTTCCTCCTACGGACAACCATCGCGCCCTACACCCCAGCCCATGCTGTTAACGTGCCGCCGGGTAGGGGAGGCTAGAAGCCTTCTCCTCAGAGCATCCTCCTTATCAGCTCGTTTATTGCAGCGCCGCGGTAGCCCAGCTCGCCGCCAGCGCCGTAGGGCTTCCGTATGCTCCCCTTGAAGCCGCCGCGCGGCGGATGCAGCCGGAATACTGGCTTAATGAACCACTTCTTGTTCTTCCTGTCGTACAGCCTGTGCAGCATTATCTCACCCTTCAGCAGCTTGTCCGCAAGCTCCTCTATGCCGCCCTCGAGGCCAAGGACCTTCTTCACGTACTCGTCGGTGAGCGGCTTGTTGCCCGGAACACGGCCACGCCTATGCAGGAGCTCAACCAGCGTCTCCCTATCTATCTCGCCCCACGTCACCCAGTCCTTTACCTTGTGTATCATCCTCTCAATGCCAGGCAGCGTCGACGGATAAAGCACTAGATGGTGCTTCCGGTGCAGCCTAAGCAGCTTCAACGTATAGTCTACATCAGGATGCACATCGACGCGCCCACGTATACGTATTATGGCGTAGAGCTTTACCTCACGCCCCCTCTCCTCGGCCATCCCGTACCACCACGCGGACTGCTCATTGTAGAGAGGCTAAGCCGCCCGGGGGCCGAGGAATGAGAGGCCGCCGGATGGCGGAAGCCCCTCTCCCCCGCTGCTCAGCCAGCCAAGGGGCCACTCATCAGCCGCCCTTTTAAGGCATAGCGCCATACGCTCATTGCGTCAAGCTAGCTAGGAAAGGGTGCGGAAGGCCTGCAGGGAACAAGGAGAACGGAAACACTGCGGCGAGAAGAGTTGAGTGCATGGGGGCTCCTGGTCCCTCGGCGCCTCCAGGGTGACCCTAAAGAGTGTGAAAGCACGGGGCGGCGCCCTTATGCACGCACCCAGTCTATGGGGGTCACGAACTTGTAGGTCTGCTTCAACGCGTTATAGGTCGCCTTGACGAAGTTTATTGTCGTCCTCGTGTCGCCCTTCGTGAAGCTCCACACATCCCTTATGCCGGCCAAGCGGAGCACTACCTTGGCTGCGTCACCGACCACGAGGCCCGTGCCTCTGGGCGCGGGCTTGAGCACTACCTCAACGCTGCCACTCTTGCCGCGGACGGTGAAGGGCACGCTATGGGGCTGGTCACAGAGACACTCCCAGCTACCACAGCCACGCCGGACTGGGATTATGTTGAGCTTCGCGTTCCTCGTAGCCTTCTCTATAGCGAGGCGGAGCTGCCTGGCCTTGCCCTGGCCCACGCCAACTAGACCATTCTCGTTGCCGAGCACAACCACGACACGGAACCTGTTTATCCTGCCCGCGTCAGTCATCTTCTGCACTAGGTTCACGTCAACTGTCTCGGACTTCAGCTCGGGCCCCACCAAGTAGTCGACTATCTCGGGCTCTAGTATTGGCAGGTTCTTCTCGAATATCTCATAGATACTCTGTATCCTACCCTCCTTCACTAGCCTGCCGACGAAGGTCCTCGGCTTCCACTCCTGCTCAAGCTCGTAGGGCGAGAGACTCATTGTGCCGCTACCTCCTTCTCCCCAGCCTTCACCTTCTCAAGGACCTCACGGTACTCGCTCAGTATTTTATTCTTAACCTCCTCGAAGTGCTCCGGCAGCTTCTCGGGCTCAAGCCCCCTCTGGAGGTAGAGGCTGAATCTCTTCTCGTACTCTTCCGGCGAAGCCTCCCGCAGCATCGCAGCATACTTCGCTATATGCTCACCGCGGATACGGTACTCCTCAGGAAATATCTCCTCGCTATGGGGCACCTCAAGGCCAGCATCCACAGCACCCTTGAGGGCCGCGAATACTACCGCACCCTTAACCGGCCTATGGAGACCTATATCGAGCACAGCGAGGCTGACACCGGCTTTGAGGGCACGCAGTGCCGCAAGGAGGCCGGTCAGGTAGGCCGCGGAAGTGTTCTTGGTGCCGCCGAGCCACCCATACTTCTTTACCAGCTCGCGGCTGTGAGCCGCCGCCAGCGTCACATCACCCTGCGGTTTAGCGATAATCACCTGGACCCAGACATACTTGTTAGTCTTCCTCACTACAAGCCTAGGCTTACCAGAGAGCACCATCACGTACCGCTTGTAGTAGTTTGTCTTACCCTCTCTGCGCCGCCGCCTAGGCACCTTATAGCGCGGACCATGAGCCATAGCCGTTCACCGCCACAGCGGCTAGTATTGCACCCGCGGAGCTCCACCCACCTCAACCCGGCTTAATAAGATAGGCTCCCAGCCCCCGGGACCCCGTGGAGGGGCAGAACACGACGCCTAGAGCACACGGGAGGAACCCTTAGCCCTAAAACCTGAAGGAGGCGCCGCCCGCGGACAGCTACTTGCGTACACTAGTCTGGTAGCCGTGCTCCTCCAGCCATCTCTTGAGGGAGGCGAACGTCGGGAACATGCCTCCCTTAGCCCACATGTAGAGCTTCCTATAGGTCCTTCTATCGATAACGCCGTGGTCACGCAGGTAGCGCAGATACCTCCTCATCTTCCTTATACGGTGCATCCACTCCTCCTTCGGGTCCCTCCTAGCAGATGCATCGCCCTTCCTGTGTCCCGGCCCGCGGCGTCGACCCTTCTTCCGAGCCTCGTGCCTTATGCGCCACCGGCCACGCGACGGGCTACGAACAGGCTCAGCCCTAATCACGCCCTCCTTTATGAGGCGACGTATTTCTTCGCGCGTTATAGCGGACGCTACGTCCTCTATCCTGGAGGGATCTATCCATATCCTGGACTCGCCTACTCCTAGGACCTCTGCCGCAAGCCTACGCTGCATGCTCAGGTCGGTCAAGACGCGGGCACCCCACTATGCCCCGCTTGCGCCAACACGAGAGGGGTTATGAATTACGCCTGGAGCCCTCTAGGCACCCGGCTACGGGGAAAGAGGGGGCTAGGCGTTAGCTACCTGGAAGCCCTTCTTCCGGGCCGCCTCCGCTATCTGCATCCTCTTCCTGAGCCCGACGCTAGACGCTATGACTACTATGTGCCTGCTTGGGTCAAGCCTGTCGAGGTCAGCGACGCTGGATACGCGTGCAGGCTCGAGGCCGCTGGGGTGCAGGCCGCGGACTGCCGCAGGGGAGCCGTAGCCTACCTCAGCTCTCGGCGGGTAACCCTTTATCCTGAGCCTCATCGGGTTGTCGATACCCTTCGGTTTCCTCCACTTGGGGTCGTTCTTGAACTTAGGGAACTTCCACCAGAGCGTCCTCCTAAACTCCGGCTTCTTAGACTTCAGCTTCTTTCTGAGCCTAAGCAGCCTCTCTATGTCGCCACGCTCGGAGGCCATCACTCAGCCACCCCCTTCTCGTAGATATAGATACCGTCTATAAAGACTCGCCTATCCTTATCCTGGACCTTGGTCGCAAGCTCTATGTTAGCCGCAGTCTGACCAACAGCCTCAATATCTATACCCTCAACAATAACATCATCACGCTGCACCTTCACACTAACCCCAGGCATAATCTTAGCAACGCGAGGCGCCTTCTCACCAAGAAAGTTCTCTATGAGAACCTTGTCGCCCTCGACCTTCACTGTTATCGGGAAGTGGGAGAACACTATCTTAAGCTTGTAGCGATACCCCTTCGTAACACCTGTAATCATGTTAGATATGTGGGCTGCAATAGTCCCGACGAGAGCCTTTACACGCCTATTAGCAAAGAACGCCTCCACAACAACCTTCTTGCCCTCCTCGTCCTCATTAAGCCTTATAATGACGTTCCTCGCATGCGAGAAGTCTCTACTAAGCTCACCCTTAGGCCCCTTAACAGTAACCTTCATGCCCTCAACGTTTACCTCGACACCCTCCGGTATGGGCACCTCCTCGACAACATGCACGTGCTTAGCCAAGACCTATACCCCTCCACACTCCTACCTCCAGCGCTGCCGAGCTCCCCGGTAGGGAGGAGAACCGCCACCACAACACCGGGGGCTTTCAAGTACTCCCCTCTAGGGGGCCACGCTGAGGAACCCCCCTTACTTAAGCTTATAACGAGAACCGATGGCCAAGGACATGCACACAGCACGACCGGGGCAGCCAGGAGAGCTCTAACGCTTAGCCCGCCCAGAGAAAGGCTAAGGAGATCTCCGAGATAAGGAAAACAAAGGAGCAGGCAGAGAAAAGAGAGACTGTTTAGCTTTTAATACACATAGGCGAGCACGACGCCGCCGATGCCCTTCTTGACAGCCTCCTTGTGAGACATTACACCCTGGCTGGTTGAGAGTATCAGTATCCCTATGTCACGGCTGGGTAGGTACTTCCTCAGCCACTCGGGCATCCTTAACAAGTCACGGTACGACACTGAGTACCTGGGCTTTATGACGCCCGCCTTGTTTATACGGCCCAACAGCCTGACCCTTATCTTACCCCATCGACCGTCATCGATGTACTCAAACTCGCCTATATAGCCCTCCTTCTGCATAACGCGCAGGACATTCGCTATGAGCCTCGATGCGGGCATTATGACGACTTCCTGCTTAGCGCGCATCTCGGCATTCACTATCGCGGCTAGAGCGTTCGCAAGCGTATCAAGCATCACCATCGCTGTGCCACCCCCACGCTACATGTATTTGCGGAAGCCCAGGCTGACAGCCAGCTCGCGGAAGCACTGACGACAGAGCATGAGGCCATACTTCTTTATGACCGCGTCGTGGCTACCGCAGCGCTGGCAGCGGTACGCGCCCCTACCGTACTTGACTACACGCGGCGGCCTGTACTTCCCCATCCCGTCTCACCCCTGTAGCCTCAGCGCACCAGCTACCTGGGCTCTATAACTACTCCGAACGTTTCGCTGAGGAGCACCATTGACTCCTCCTTAGTCACGCGGTGCCGCCTGGGTATGCGGCTGCGCTTCCTGCGCCTCCTTGCAACCCGGTAACCTGGCCTCTCGATTGTAACCACAACGTCCATGCCGAACACGCCTATCTCCGGGTCGTAGCGGACACCGGGTATCGTTATGTGTTCCTTTATGCCGAAAGCAACGTTACCATGCTCGTCGAACTGGCTGGCTTTGAGCTTGTTGCCTATCGCCTGGAAGGCCTTACGCAGGAACTCGTAGGCCTTCTCACGCCTCAAGGTAACCATGACAGCTATCGGCTCTCCCTTGCGTATGCCGAAGTCCCTTATCGTCCTTTTCGCCCTCCTTAGGGAGGGCTTCTGGCCGGTCAGCATCTCAAGTACGCGAGCGGCCTTCTGGAGCCTCTCGCCCGACTCGCCGACACCTATGTTAACCGTCACCTTGACTATCCTGGGCTTCAGCATAGGGTTGCTCTCCCAGCGCCTATGTATCTCGGCAACCTGCTCCGGACTCAATGGGACCTGAGGGACAGCAACCACACTCATTTCCACGCACCCTCCGGCAGACTAATCCAGGGCTCATCCTCGCCCGGCTTAGAGATGACGAAGACGTAGTCAAGGCTCGTCTGGAGCTTCTCGCCCCTAACGTCCTCGAGGGTAACGATGCTCCTTGCACGGCTAAGCCCGCGCTGGATAGAGACAACACGGCCAACACGGCCAACGTTGCGGCCACCGAATATTATCGCGATGCTGCCCACCTCTAGGGGGGCATAGTCAAGCAGCTGCTGCCCGGGAACCGTTATCTTGACCGTGCCGAGCGTCCTGTACTCTTTCGCTTCGACAGGATTCGTCGGGTCCTCAACGCGTACCAACACGTTCCTACCGTCATGCAGATGCAGCTGCACGTGGCCACCCTTGACCGTGCTCTTGTCCTCTATCCTGCCTAGTTTGAAGCCAGCCTCCTCTTTGTCTATCGGGTGGAGCGTGAAGAAACGAACAGGATAGGGCAGAACCCTATAGGCCTCGCCAGTGTCAACTATCTCGACAACATCCATGAAGCCGACAGGGTACTTGTAGTTTCTCCTGATACGCCCATCCACCTTGAAGTGGCCCTCAGCTATCAGCTTCCTAGCCTCACGAGCCGTCTTGGCGTAACCGAGAACATCCCTCACAAGTATAAGCAGAGGTATTGAACGCTCAATCGGGTGAGGGCCCGGGGAGGGCTTCACAGTGAAGACTCCTACACGGCCACGAACAGGCCAGAACTTGGGCGCAGCCAGCGTCTTGAGGTGACGCCTGCCACCCATACGCGCCATCGTTACCGCACCCCCGCGCCGAGGCTCATACCAGCTTGGGGCTCTTAACTCTCACCGGCTGAGGTGGCTCCGCGGGCCGCCTCACGGAGTCTGGCGTAGAGCTCGCGGGCCGTCTTCTTCCGCTCAATTATCTCTCTACGCCTCTTATCGTCGAGGTTCAACGTCACTATCATGACGTTAGATGGGTGTATCGGGTAGTACCTCGGCTCGCCCCTCGCATTGTTTATTGTCGCGCCCTCGACGTAGATCCTCATACGGCGGAGGTCTACCCGGGTCACTTTGCCCTTGTGGCCCCGGAAGCCTCCCCTCATTATGACGACCTCGTCGCCTACGCGTACAGGCAGGCTGCGTACGCCGTACTGCTTACGCAGCTCGGGACTGAGGGTTGCACTCATGAGCTTCTGCCTCTTATGGAGAGGAGCATTGAACAATGCACGCCTCTGCTTCTTGGGCTGACTCGACTTCACCCACTTCACAGCCACACACCCCGTGCTAACACAGCGCAATCATGCCAGACACGGACCGCGCGTACACAACTGAGAAGAGAAGAAACCTGTACTCCCACCGACGCCGGCCAGGTCTACATTATTATGCTTGCTATGTTGGCTACCTTTGGCCAGCGCTCCGCAGCCTCACGCGCTATAGGGCCACGTATCTCGCTACCCTTCGGCGACCCGTCAGGGCTCACAATAACCACAGCATTGTCTTCGAACGCCACCCAGGTGCCATCGGGTCTTCGGAAGGGGCGACGCTGCCTGACAACGATAGCACGCGTCACCTGCTTCCTCATCTCGGGCGTGCCTTTCTTCACAGTAACAACAACCATGTCACCAACCGAGGCAAAGGGTATACGTCTTAGCCGCCCCTTGTACCCTATAACGCCTATGATCATGGCCTCCTTTGCGCCGCTGTTGTCCGCCACACGGACATATGTGCCAACCTGGACACCAGCCGCTATGCGCCTCCGGGGCGCTACTCCGCTTCCACCCTTAGGCATACCGCCATCCCCAGGAAGCCACCGGCACCAGGCCCAGCCCGTTATATAAAGAATAGCCATCTCACAGAGGGCAAGGCCGCGGAGAAACGGGAGTGGGGAACACAGAACGCTAGGACCGCGTGAAGAGAGAAGATGGAAGAAGCCGGCGCCAGCGCAGAGGACACACCGCCCTATCTGGCTAGAGCGGCTTACGCCCTATCACACCCAGTACCACAAAGTGGACCGTCTTCGACAATGGCCTGGTCTCACCTATGACCACTATGTCGCCGGGCTGAGCGTTGATACAGGGCGGGTTGTGCGCGTGTATCCTGCTGCGCCTCTTCTCGTACCTCTTGTACTTCCTGTCATAGTATATATACTCGCGCTCGACGACCACCGTGTTCTTCATCTTGTTCTTTATGACGACGCCGGTCAACACTAGACCCCGTACGCGCAGCCTCCCATGCCAGGGACACTTGGGGTCATTGCAGGTCTTCTCCGGGGGCTTCACACCCGGTATACCTACGTTCCTCACACGCACGGACAAGACGTCTAACCCCCTTACCCTTCTCTAGGGCGCGCACCCTCTCAGCGGGCGACCCGGTTATCTCCTCTCCGCGGAGAAGGAGCCAACACCCCTCTCCCACTTTAAATGCGAATAGGCCGCCCCGCTTCAATACACAGACCCGGCTCCCCCCACGTTTACGGACCAGCAGACAGTTACGGAAGTCGCCGACAACCAGACCCCGTACACCACGGACCCCAGGGTCCGGGTGGAGAACAACACAGACCTCCACACCGGTCAACGCAGAGAATGCAAGCAACGCCAGGCTACGGCCACAGCCGCAGCGCCTCGACAAGCAGGTCCCCCAAGAGGCTCATAGCCTAGAAGCAGGGAGGCCCCCTCAAAAGGGCACTATAGGCGAAGAAAGAAGCAGGGATTACATCGCTCAATACGACCTGCGGCGTGAAGGTCCGCCCTTAGCCGCGTTTAATGCCCAACTCCTCTTCCCGCATGACAGTCAGTATACGCGCTATGGACTTCCTTATAGCCCTTATAGCGCCCGGGTTCTCAAGCGTGCCCACAGCAGCTTTGAGACGAAGCTTCACCAGCTCCTCACGGAGCTCCTCAAGCTTGCGCCTACGCTCCTCGGGGCTCATCTTACGTATGTCGCTTGTGCGGAGGAGGTACTTGCCCATCACCCGCTCACCCCTTCACGCGGTACAGGCCAGAGCCCTCGGCCACAAAAGCCCCCTAGGCGCTGGTCTTCTCTGCTTCACCGGCCTGAAGCTTCTTAGCCTCTTCCTCGCGCTGCCTTTCCAGCTCCTCACGGAGCTCCTCAACAAACTCCTTAACCTCTTCAGGCTCCTTTATCCTCACATAGTCGCTAGTGACCGCGGGCTTCACTATCGTCACATCTATACCGAACGTACCTGGCTTAAGGGTTATGTGCATGACAGCCCTGTCAACCATGTACTCTACCTGGTAGCCGGTCGAGTAGACCTTGCCCCACCTGACCTTCTCGTACCTTGCACGCTCAGTACGCAGCTTACCGCTGATTATAACCTGCGCACCGACAGCACCAGCATTCATTATACGTCGAACCATGACGTTCGCGACACGGCGGTAGTAGGCACCACGCTCAAGGAAGACAGCGATACGCGACGCCACAACCCTAGCATTGAGGTCAGGGTTCTCCACACGCCTTACCGTTATCTGCGGATTACTAAGCCCAAAATAGTTCTCGAATATCGTTGCAAGCTGACGTATGGTCTCGCCGCGCCTACCAATTATCATGGCCGGCCTCTCGGCTTGAATGAGTATACGTGTACCGAGAGGAAACTGGACTATCTGCACGCCAGCGTAACCCGCACGATAGAACCTCTTTGCAAGGTACTCGTCTATCTTCGTCTGAAGCATAGACTTACTGATAAAGTACTTCTTTATCAGCACCATGGTTACTCCTCCTCCACCACGACTACCTCAATATTGCTCGTGTGTTTGAACCTGGGAGAGGAGCGGCCAAAAGCACGCGGCATCCACCTCTTGAGGACACGACCCTTATGGACAGCTATATGAGCGATGCGTACCTTCTCAACCTCAAGACCCTTAACCTCAGCATTGTTCTCAACGTTTTCAAGTAGCTTCAGAAGAATACGAGCAGCCTTGACGGGGTACCTCGCATAGGGCACCTTGTACCGAGCAGCAACTCCACGGTGATGAGCCTGCTTACGGTTGTGGCGGTAAAGAGGGACCGGCTCCTTCCCCGCCGCGACACGCTCAAGGAACGCCTTGGCCTCCGAGAGCCTCATGCCATGAATAACCCGGACTAGATTAACAACTTTCTTCGGCGAGATCGGCGCGTCACGCACCACCGCCTTGGCAGACTTTTCCTCATCAACCCTCACGGAGTAATGCCATACCGGCATCGCTGTCCACCTACCCGGCCAACCCCGCAGCGCACCCCCAGCCAAGCCCCCTAAATAAGGACACAGCACCAGCCCCAGGGGCGTCAAGGAGCAGAGAAAAGAAGGAAGTGTGCGGAGGGCCTGACGCCTAGGGGTGGAGCCTCCACGCGCTCACAGCCCCCCCGGGACACGGGGGCCTCGCGCGGGCCTGCTCCAGGACAACTAGAGAGCCTGCAACACAGCAGGGTAAGAACCCTACTGGTTATCAGCTACGCGCAGGGCTGAACGTTCTTAGAGAAAGATGAAAAACTAGGGACCTCAAGGAGAAGGACATGTATGAAAAACACGCCTGCGGAAGCGGAACCTCTCGTACAGGCTTCCTACGGAAGGTAATAATGGCGCCAGACTATAGAGGCCGAAAGTATGGGGTTTAGAGTAGGCCGAGCCTTGCAGCTATGTCGGCAGCACTGTACTCCTTTGCAAGCTTGACATATGCCTTCTTCTCGCCGCGAGGCGTTATCAACGTGTTTACCTTTTCAACTTTAACCTCAAAGGCTTTCTCGACAGCCCTCTTAATGTCATGCTTTGTCGCTGAACGCTTAACTATAAAGGTCAGCGTGTTGGTCTCTTCTATTAGTCTTAGAGCCTTCTCGCTCTGCACCGGCCTCACTATTATCGACCAGGGCGACTCCGCCATAACGTTCCACCCCTCTGCACGTGCCTCGAACTCTCACTAAGCCTACCTTAGTAGGAGCGGGTCAAACCTCCTGCCTAGAGCCTCGAGCGCCGACCTAGTTATCACTGTTAGCCTGCCAGGGACGCCGCCGGGCGCCAGCTGCAGCACATTCACCAGGCCGGGCTCGGCAACGTCAACGCCGGGCAGGCCAGCCACTACGCGGGCGAATGGACTGTTGTGGTTACTCACTATGAAGAGCACGCTCTTCGGCATCACGTAGCGCCGTCCACGTCTCTTGCCCTTGCCTGCCCGTGTCCTCCTGCGCCTCTGGGCCCGCTCTATGTCCTCCCACACGCCTATCTTCCTCAGCAGCTCTTTCACGGCCGCAGCACTGTCGTAGTTCTGTTCAACAATGTCTTCTAGGATGACTGGCACATGCTGCGCGCTGAATACGTGGCCTCTTCTCTCGACGAAGTCTCTCCGGGCAGTCGCAGCAAGGGCGGAAGCCGTGGCAAGACGCTTCTCCTTCTTGTTTATCTCCTCATGGAGCTTTTTCTCGGGCCTAGGTGGGTGGGCCAGGTGGCCGCCCACTGCAGAGTTGATGAACGCCGCTCTGCCTATGCCGGGGATGCGAGGCACACGGGCTATGCCTAGACCGACGCCGAAGCTTCTCGCAGTGGTCCTCTTACCTGCCATTGGGTCGCGGCCCTTAGGCTGGAGCCTCGCCGTGAACTCGGAGAGGAAGGCACGCCGTATGAGGTCAACACGTACTGGCAGGCCGAAGACCGCGGGCAGCTGGACCTCGCCAACTTGCTCGCCCGCAACGCTGTACACCGGGACCCTGGGGGGCTCCTCCGCCAGGAGGAACATCATCGAACCGAGCTTGGCCACACGAGGTCACCCCCATAGACCAGCTTAGAGTGAATGTTGCAGGCTAGTTGCCCTGCTTGCTCTGCAGGCTGATGTAGGTTATCTTGGGTGGCCCCTCGGGTATCCACTGCGGCCTCACGGGGTGACGGAGAACTATCGGCCTCTTTGCTGTACCCGGGATGCTGCCTGCAAGCATCACATAGGTTGACCTTACAATGCCATAGTGGAGGAAGCCGCCAGCCGGCGTCACCTCGTAGCCGTCGTCGCCAATGCGCAGGATGCGCTTGTTGTACTCAGTTCTACGGTGGTACCCCGTCTGGCCCGGCTGTGGCACCTCGCTCCAGGAGAAGGTTGTCGCCGGGCCGCGGGTGCCGGGGCCGCTCCTGCTACCCTTACGGTGCTTATGCCACCTAGGCAGCTCCTTGACACCATAACGCTTTATGACGCCCTGAAAGCCCTTACCCTTAGTCACAGCTATCACATCAACGAACTGGCCCTCCTTAAAGACGTCGGTTATCCTAATAGCACCACCGAGGAGACCGAGAGCGTACTCAAGACGCTGCTCTATCCCGCTGCCACCACCTATCTTTATTTCCAACACGTCGGGCTTCTTCTTGCTCAGCCCACCCACGAGCCTAGGCTGAGTAAGCGCCACCACGCGTACATCATAGATACTGTCAACGAGATTCTTTATCTTCTCAACTGCCTTATCAGTGTCGGGGAAGCGGAGCCTGGGCACCACTCTGTCTATGTCAACGTTGTACTTCTCTTTCAGCTGCTCTGGCTGAGCCCAGGCCTCGCTAAGCGTGTAGAGCCCTATGTTGGGATCATAGCCGTAGACGCGGACCGCGGCAATAACCATCGGCGGTGCCTCGAGTATGGTGACAGGCACAAAGACCTCACGGCCATGCGTCAGCGCGCCGGGCGTGTCGTCAATAATGTAAGCATGTGTCATGCCAGCCTTGTAGGCCAGGAAGGCCAGAGGCAGGGGCTCCTGACTCTCTATCTCAGGCCACGTCTTTACCCTCGGCACTATCCTGCTGGCCCGCTTCCTCGGACGTACAGCGAGGCTCCCCCTACGTGGCGCGTGCTTCTTTCTAGCACCCATCCCTGACCACCGCCGTTAGACCAAACCCAGGAGGCGCACACGCTAGACGCCCCCTTATTTAATGCTAGAGGAGGCCAGCCCCAGGGGCCGCAGCTAACCTAGGTACAGGTTCAGGAGGGCAAGCGTCGCGGCAACGGCCTCCTCAACCCTCACAGTACGTGTACCCTGACAGGGCACCGTGTTCCAGATACGGTCAACCACCCTAGCCAACTCGAGACCCTCTGCTTTTGCTAGCTCGGTGAGCCCCCTCCACGGTGACCCAAAGAGTACAACCACCTCACGTACCCCACGAAAGAGGCGCACAGCATCACTATGGCTAAAGACCTCTCCGTACCTGCTTGTAGCTACAACAAGCCTACCCTCACCGCCGCGATCAACAGCCGCCCGCAGCCCACCCACCACCTCAACACTATAGCCATTATAGATTGGTCTTGGACAGCCAAGCCTAAGCCTCGGAGGATTAACAGACACAACCTCTACAAGCACTATGCTCCCTCTGCGCGCCGAGCCACCACCCCAAACCGCTAGCGGCGTCCCCAACCCGGCGTCCACAACCAGCCGCTTCCCGCGCTTACCGACAACCAGAGCTTGTCTACATTCGCCAACCCGCGGCCCACCAACACCGTGTGTTGGCAACTGGAGCGGGGGTAAGACACCCGCATAGCGGAGGAGCCTAGTGAGCGGAAAGACCCGCTTACGAAGATAGGGGGCAACAACAAGATACCTCAGTACTGTTAATGCTAATTCACGCGACTCTTTATCTATGGGCTCGAGAGAAGTCTCGTAGAGAATAATCCTGTCTACACGGAAGACCGCAGCCAGACGTGCAAGTAGACCCCACTTCAACGTGCGGAGCATGAGCCCATGTTCGGTCTCAGCGTAGGACAACGGCACCGCGACAGCAAGCTCCACGCGCCTCCTCAGAGGCTCGCCGCATGCCGCGGCCCTCGGCACAGAGCCCCACCAGAACGCGAAGACTAGCCAAGGACCCGGGCCTCTCCTTGGCGGCTAGAGTCTTCTCCATAAGAGGGTGCCGAAGGCCCCACTGGTGCGACCAGCACATCCCTGCCTCTAGGAGTCTCCAAAAAGAAGTGGACATGTACAACAGAGGGGGCGATACGCTACATATCCCCCTATATTTTGGTCCCGCTAACGGCGCCTCTTACCCCTACCCTTCTGCTGCTGTGCCTTACGTTGCTGCCGCTGGGGCTTCGCCTTCTCCTCCGTCATGAATAGGCTTGTCCGCTGTCTGCCTCCCATCCCTAGGCACCCCCGCTGGGCTAGCCGCAGGGATAGATGAAAAACCTTCTCGGCGAAACACTGCGTGGCTTAGGATAGGGGCCCTCTCTCCCTGGAGACTGGGAGACCTTATTCCCAACAACGCGGGGACCGCAACGTCTTGGCTGATGAGGAGTTTGCCGAGTGCAGAGCCCAGAGGGCGATGAAGACTATCCCCTTCTTCCGAAGCCAGAACTTAGGCTTTCCTGGAGGGTACGCTCGAACGGGTTCTACTCATCACCGGTGCCGGAGGGCCCGGTCAGCGTTTGCACCCCCTCTCATCGCGGCTACAAATCCTCTAAGGCACACGATGGTTTGTGCCGCTCAGCGTTCCCTACTAGTACCTCACGCCGCCACCGGCCTCTCCTCCCGGACCCAGCGGCTATGACCGTCCCTATCTTAGCGTTTAGGCGGCCTTGATGGGGTGCGACATGTTTGAAGCGGTTTAGGTGTCTCTTCTGCGATCGCTGCTGTTTCTTCGAGGAGGAGAAGGAGTATCCTACAGTATATCCCTGGGAGAAGCGTAGATTAGAACAGCTTGCCGAGAGGCGGGGACTAAGCCTCCGCTTTGAACCATTAATGATCTATGAGGCGCCTGGCGAGCAGGGCCTCTGCGTTGTCGCCATGTACCGGTGGGTCATACGTGGCTACTGCCCGTTCTTTGACAGAGAGACGAGGCGCTGCACTATACACGGGGAGAAGCCGCTTGCATGCAGGATGTACCCCCTCATAATTGAGATGCCAAGCGGGAACCTAATGGTGTCCGGGAAGTGTGACTGGGTGCGTAGGCAGGGTCTACGCCTTCTGAAAGCTCTCGAGGCGCAGCCTGAGCTTATTCCAAAAGTGTTCCCTGAGGAGTTTAATGCGGCTAAGCAGGCCTTTGCCGACTTCGTAGGGCTTACCTCTCTCGCCGAGAGGCTACGGCTGCGGCCACTCGCCAACGGGGAGAAATGTAGCGCATTTATCGACATAGACCTTTACGCTCGGGGCTGTAGAGAGGCGGGGGGTGACCGAGATGGGTAAGAGTGTCTACGCGGTGCGTGCATTCTTCAGCACATACTACGAGGAAGACGCCAAGGCATTGATAGAGAAGCTTTCTAAGTTAGAAGGCGAGCTGCGGAGCAGCCGCTCTAGAGTAGTTCCAGAGCTTTACTATGTCGAAATAATTGTAGATGGGCCGTCAAAGCTGGAGGAGGTAGCTGAGAATACCCGTTTTCTCCTCGAAGAGGCCAGCCGTGGAGGCCGTGTATACGGCATTAAGGTGTACACTGTGCCGCCGCTAGAGGCAGGCAGCGAAAAGGCCTCATCCGGTTGATCCGTCATCACCGGTCAGACTATCGGGCTCCAATCATGGGCACAGCAGGTTCGGAGAAACGCTCTTCACATGATAAAGCGTTATCTGCGCCTTTTCTCTCTACTTGTCTCAACATAGTTCTTTACAAGACGTTTAACTAGTTCGTAGACTCGCGGCGAGAACTCAATTATTATTCGACGGCCGTCACGTAGCTCCAGCTCTAGGCGTGGGCTGAGCGCTTCAACAAGTAGTACTCTCCGCCCCGCCTGCCTTGTCCAGCGTCGCCTCTGTCTAGGAGGCACCAGCTTGTAGCTCCTTATCTCGCTGTAAGGTATCTGCATGTCGTAGCCGCTTGGGGCCTCGCTGCTCCTGGCCCTACGTTTACGTATGCTGTATATATAGAGGTCAACACGTCTCTGCAGACCTGCTATTGGCCTCGTCCTTTCCCAGTACTCGCCGAGATACCTCAAGACTAGCCGGTTGTCTTCGAAAACTAGGTCATAGTGGCGAACGTCTAAGCCCTTCACACGCACACTATATACAACATTTTCTCTCGGCAAGGCGGTAGCCCCGCAGCTGAATCCTATTGAGGCTCTGGAACCACCACTTGTATGTTTATTCGTTTCCCTTTGAGAAGTAGTGGCTCTATCGGGCATAGGGGCATATGAAATAAGGGGCGCCAGCGTGTATACACTTGTCATGCTACCCATGTGGATAGCTGCGTGGAGGCTGACGTAGTGGCCTGCTGTCGAGGCTTTAGAAGCCATAGCATGTACACTGCTTGCTCCATCGGTTCGACAAGATATCTCTTGCACTTGGCGTAGCAGAGGTGTCCACGTCTTGAGCAGCGAAAACGATCTTCTTGTTAAGCGTGTCTATGAGGTCTACGGACACATAGTCTCTGCTGCAGAGAAGCCTATACGTGAGCCTGGCCGCATGGTTCGGCTGCTGAGGGAGCGGTACCGGCTTGTGGTTAGTGAACGGCTGGTGCGGCTTGTTGTTGCAGCATTCATTATTGGAAGGCCAGTGCTGTTTGAGGGGCCGCCGGGTACAGGGAAGACTGAGATAGGGGAGGCCCTGCTCACGTTGTGGGCTGGTAAGCCAGCCTTCGTTATACCATGTAGCGAGAATTACAATGAGTACCGTGTGCTGGGCGACTTTCACCCCTTGATGGCTATGAGGTATGGTTTTAACGAGCAGAGCTTTGTGCCTAGACCGTTGCTGGCGGCAATGGTTCTTGGTAACGGGGTTCTCGTTGACGAGATTCGGAGGAGCAGTGAGGAGTTCCAGAATCTGCTCCTTGACGTTATAGATAAACGGAGGGTGATAATACCGGAGCTTAAGCGTGTTGTACGTGCACGCGATATAGGTTTCCAGCTTATATTTACGAGCAACCCCGAGGATTATGGACAGTCGGAGCTCAGTGACGCGTTTCTGCGGAGGGTTGTTCGTGTAAGGTTTGATTATCCTCCGCCCGAGGTTGAAGCTGAGATAGTAAAGATACGTTACGATGCAAGACCGGTGTTAGATGATGAGCTGCTGGCTAGGATGCTGCAGGCTATCCGGGTGCTGCGGGAGCGGGCTTCGCTATACAAGCCGGGGCCGTCTGATACTGTGCTGTGGGCACGTGTAGCAGGGAGGCTGGCGGAGCTTAGGGGCTCCCGGCGTGTGGAACGTGTAGATGTTGAGGAGGCTGCCACAATAGTGCTCTATAAGAGGGTTGGCGAGGAGGATGTGGTTGACAATGTGCTGCGTGAAGTTCTGTAATCTGAGTATTGAGGATGCCGCTGTCCGTGTGGCTGAGACTCTACGTAGACGAGGGCTTGCCGTCTCGCAGGCTGAGGTAGTTATGCTGCTTAAGCTTATAGAAGCCTACAGCTCCGTAGCCGAGCATGTTTCACGTAGTGAGCTTATCGAGTTGTTTAAGTCTGTTTACGCTAAGCGCAGCGACGAGGAGCCAATAGTCGAAGAAGTCGTTAAACATGTCTGTGGAGGAAAACATGATGGCGAGCTAGGTCTACGTGAGGCCCTCCACGCCGATATGAGGGTGATTGGCGCCAGGGCTGGCTCGTTGCTCCGCCGCAGCCTGAGAGAGATGAATAAGCAGGAGCGCGCCGCGTTTGCAAGACTCTACCTTGTTGGGGCAATTAGGCGGTCTCGCCGCGGGTACTACGTAGTTAATGCCTCTAAGCTAGATGGTGTTGCTAGGCGTTTAGAGAGCACTTATGGCAGCTATTCTGACGCTGTCTCTGGAATGATACGTCAAGCTCTTGCAGCTCACAGGCTTGACGTGTTGAAGCTATTAGCTGACGATATCCTTGACTACATTAACTTAAAGGAGCTTACGGTGGGTGAGCTTATCTCGCTTTACCGTGTAGCAGGTTCGCGGTCCACACGAGCCGCGGTGGCTCGGGCACTCGCCGATAAAACCCTCGCAGAGCCTGTTCCGCGTAGCCTTGCTGAAGAAGTAGAGTCAATCCTTGAGCGCCATAAGTTATTGAGCCCCGATCATGCGGAGCGTTTACTTACTGCAGAGCCCAGGCTCGCTACACGTATTGGACGCCATATAGGTGAAGACATTGTTCTAGATATAGCCTCTAAAGTGGCCAACAAGTCGCCTAGGCTAGCTGCCGCCATTGTCTCAAAGTTGTTTGGGTGTAGGGAGGCTGGAAGTGCATTTGAGCTTCTCGCCCGTATGGGGAAAGCCTCTCAAGTCAAGAACATGAGCACAGAAGAGCTCGGCGATATGGCTACATTGTCGCAGGCATTTGAGAGCTTGATGAACTTCTTCCTTACAGGTAACGAGGGTTACCTCGATGCTGCCGAGTTCTACGCTGAGCGTGCAGGCAGTTCTAACCTCGAGCTTGCCAGAAGCATCTCCGCAGCCGTGAGGGCTGCAAGAGACGGCGTAGTTGGCCACGCTCTGGAGCTCCTAGTAGACAACATGGAGCCTTTTGAGGCTATGCAGCTTCTCAGTGAGGCCGCTGCGCGGGGAGATGAGAGGCTTCGACGGTTTGCCGTAGCGCTAGCTTATAGGGTGCTGAGACGCGCCCAGGAGGCCACAGTAAGGCAGGTGATGAAGCCCAGGCTTGTCGAGACGTATTCGCAGGGGGAGCGTATTGATACACGGAAGACGCTATTCATGCTAGTGCGTCGAACAAGCGAGCCCCTAGTATGGCTTCGGCGCAGCCACACCACCTCCCTGGTGCTGGTGCTTGACAAGAGCGGGAGTATGCGGCGCTATTCGTTCTACTCGCTGCTTGTGGCTTCCGCATTAGCGCCCCTGGTAGAGAGACTCGTGGTATTTGATGAAAGACCCCAGGTCTATGGCCGGCATGCCCTTAGGGGGGCCAAGTGGCGCCGCATCATTGATGCCATTGTCTCAACAAGGTTTGAGGGCTACACGGATATCGTCGCAGCGCTTGAAGCTGCGACAATGTCGTTGACACCTAGGAAGCTTGTACTGGTTACCGATATGAGGCAGACGGTTAGACGCAGTGAAGAGCCCGTCAGGGTTCTTGAAAGGCTTGCGTCACGTGGATGGAAGCTAAACATCGTGCTTCCTGCGGAGGCCGCGGCAGCCACGCTAGAAAAGCTAAGCACCATAAAGAGGCTACGAGTGTTCACGGTAAAGAGCGTTGATGAAGCATCTAGAGTGGTAACGCGGATAGCACTAAGGGGGTAGCCTGGCTACAAAAATAATGTCCTTATCGGTTTCACCTATATATTGGCCCACGCGTAGAATTCGTGCACGTACTCGTTGAGCCTTCTTGAGGCTCGAGATTATACAGGCTGTGCGCGTTACGCGTCTACACTCTGATAACATTTTCTCCGGTGCCGGAAGAAGATCTATCACAGTGTAAGAAACCGATACTGAGCATGTTTTCCGCCTTAGCGGCAGATGTTCTGCATCCGCCTGTACAACGTCGCTTAGGGCATCCACTCTGCGCCTAGCCCTAGCAAGCATACCTTCAGACAAATCGAGCCCGACATAGTACACTATATCTTTTTCTATATCCCTTTCCTGTATAAACATGCGGAATAACAGTGTGCCGCAGCCAATGTCACAGAGAATCCCCCGTCCATTGACCTCCCGGAGGCTCTCCATTAGGGCCTCGAGTGATTCCTCGTACTTCGCTACCTGTTCATCACTATAGAGCTCGTCATAGTTCTCTGATGTAATGTTGTATTTTAGTCGCAAGACGTTCTTTACTTCCCAGTCATGACTCATCATAATCTATCTACGCCCTCCTATGGTTCCATGCCGGTCCCCGAGAGAAGTGTGCATGCCAGGGCAGGTAGCTACTAGGTATTGTATAGAGGATTGCAGAGACGGGGGCATGCATTGCCCGTTTCCGGTAAAACAGTGGGCAAACGTGGGTAGGTGGAGAGCTTGTCTAGGGTTCTAGGCGTGGGCTACTTGAGTGCGACGTGCAGGCTGCTCCTTGTGGCCTTTAGGCCGGGCTCGCCGTGCTGTACCTGCCTACAGCTCGGGCTGAACTCACCGAGATAGTGCCCTATCATTTCGGGGACTATCTTTACTGGAACGAACTCCTTACCGTTGTAGACCGCTATAGTCATGCCAACCATCTCGGGCAGTATTATCATGTCGCGGACATGTGTCTTAACTATCACGCGTTTACCTTCAAGTATTTTCTTGCGTGCTTTCCTTATCTTCCAGAGCAGGCGGCGCTGAGGGTCGGTAAGGCCTCTCATCAAGCTCCGGCGCTGACGTGCAGGAAGCAGCTTCACAAAGGTGTCCATAGGCATAGCTATCAATTCTTCAAGGCTGTAGCCACGATAGCGGAATTTCTTCCACTCCTGGGGCAGGCTCTCAAGCCACTTTTTCATCTCATCGTCAAGCTCTATGCGCGCACGCTGGGCCATGTTGCGCCACCCACGTAGCCAGGGTCGGCGGGGTCGTGTTATAGGGGTTTACCTCTTACGGCGACCTGTTGTCCTAGCCGCTATGTGGCCTACCTTTCTGCCTGGCGGGGCGTCACGTGCAACGGTTGTCGGGAAGCTCGGGCTCTGGTGGTTGCCGCCACCATGCGGGTGGTTGACCGCGTTCATCGCAACTCCACGTACACGCGGCCAGACGTGCGGCTTCGCACTCCACTTGTAGTAGGCGGCGCCAGCCTTGAGCAGAGGCTTCTCAAGCCTGCCGGCGCCGGCCGCTATGCCTATCATCGCCCTTGCATTATTGGGTATCTCCTTCACCTTGCCGCTAGGCAGCTGGATTATTGTCTTATTGCCGCTCCTCCCGAGTATGACAGCGTACGCACCAGATGAACGAGCCAGTTTACCACCGTCGCCCGGCCTTATCTCAACGTTGAAGACTTGACTACCCTCGGGTATCTTACCCACTGGGAGTATGTTGCCATTCTTGACTTGCGCGTCAGGACCCATTTCTATAACCTGACCAACGTACATACCCTCTGCCGCCGGCGCCCAGAACTCTACACCGTTCTCTAGCACTATCCTTGCTATTGGCACCCAGCGCCCAGGATCGTGCCTTATCTCGACAACACGTCCACGTATCGTCGCCTCAGTCAGCGGCGGGTAACGCGCAGGCGCAACATGTAGCCAGCCACGGCTACGGTACAGCGGCGAGGCCTTGCCACGGCGCTGGATAATCAGCCTCTTGCCCATAGGAGCTCCCCGAGCCATCCCCGGATGGACGGGAGGTTTCTAAAAGCTTAGCCACCAGCTCCAGCGGTAGACGCGCCTCAATAAGGCGGCTAGACCACGCATACTTCACTGCGAAGTCGCCACTGCCCAGAAGATTCTGTAACAGAGTCTTAGCCTCAGCCGACAGGCTCAACGCCTTTTGCACACTGTCTAAATAATCACCACTATCGGAGCCAAATATTATTATAGTCGTAGAATTGTTCCAAATCGTTGGGCCGAGATCCCAAGGATCTTGCGTTGCCGCAATAATTGCTACATGCCTGCTTCGTGAAAGCTTGTAGACCGCGGCAAGGAAGGCCCTATCTACGCGCCATGCCTCATCTATCACCATAACCGAGGGACCGCTACCACATTTACGAAGGGTATTAGCGTTTACAAGCCCAGCTTTATCCTCAGCTAAACTACGAAAAACGACGACCTTTTGCAGGCCACTCTTCTTCGTCATTTCCACAAGGTCACCCTTCGGATCTACAACATAGATGCATTTCACGCCACCGAGTATGTCCAGTAGCAGAGTGATGTAGAAGAGGAGCGTCGTTTTACCCCTACCAGTAGGCCCTATAATTAAAGCATGGCGCGCATTACGGCCATTATCGAACAGAGGGAGAGCTATCGTTCGGCTTGTGCGTAGACTGTATCCTATCGGCACACTAAGCAAATGGTCCTGAGCTATAAATATTGAGCTGTAATACTCGATTACCTCTGCCACAGCTCGATACGCGAGGATACGTGGAACTGATATCCTGCCGCCTAACAAGTTTGAAACTATATTACCAGTAAAGTTAAAATTTTGTATACATTTTGTTGAAGCATTGCAGCCGTACAACGCTACTTTTTCGACAAGCTCGCGTACATATGTCTTATCACAAACATATATGTGGAGTTCTGGTCTAACGGGCTTCCCATACAACGTCAACAGCCTTATTATATTGTCTATAATTTTCTTTTTTTCTATTATTTTTTTACTGTGTGATCTCTCTGCCTGTACCTCGAGGTTAAGAGACTCCGACTCCAACCACCGATACGCCGATGAAAGCCTAACGTCATTTAGCAAGAGGCCTACACCGCAAACATGCTCCGAGAGTACTATCTCTCGCAGCATCCCCCTAGCAAGCATTGAGATGATACACTCCTTTGAGGACATTATTACAGCTACTTTTTTGCACTCACCTTTATTTCCAACTAGTCTCGACAGTGCTGCTATGAGTGGTATCTTCATAACCTATCACCTCAAGTAGCGCTCATAAACTATTATAGCAATAAAACCTAAAAATAAATTTATTATAGAAAGTATAATTAATAATATATCATTTTTACTAATTAAGAGTATCGCTATTGCTGCCAAAATAAATACCCGACTCGAACATCGGATGCTAACTTTCACCGTCATTACAGTCACCTCCTAGGGCTCAAAGACCATCCTTGGCGAGTATGCACCTATGAATCTCGCAAATCCTATTGTAAGCGATGAAAGTATCGTTAGAAAGCTGAAAGCAGCAACTGTGTATGCAACACTTTTGATAAGTATCGGCGTAACAAAGTCAACAGTTTTAAACAATGTATCCCAGCTAAAAGTGAGCACAGGTCCCTCGGAAGCAGATGCTGCGCCAACGGTACTGCCACTACCAACTATGGGCTCATAAAGAGCCTCATCAAGCCTATACACAATTATTACGCTATATGGGCTCGTATATGGGACAAATCTTGCTATCAGCTGGTGTACGTCTACACCCCTCCACGGCTTCGAGTAGGACCATGTTTTTAGCGCCGAAGCTAGCTTGTCAACGCTGATATCAACAATACCATAACTGCTAGGTGCTGCGAGCACAATAGTCTGGGACGTGTACGGCGAGCTGCTACAGGTTAGCGTTACGTTCACGGCATCGTCTTGCACCTTTATAGTATATCTCTCGATGAAGCAAGACGAGACGAGTACCGCTTGCTGCGGAAGAAAGAGAGCGTTGTGTACGGTGAAGTCAATCCTGTACGGCATATCACTGTACTCATATGTTAGTTTAAGATCCGTCGGTATTGATATGATATTGTTTAATGGCTGGAGCTTTACACCCATATATTCTATCGTTGCATTGTATCTGCCTGCCGGTATCGCGATGCCGTTATCTATCGTATAGAAGCCACCGTCCGGCTGAACAAGATATGAGAGCGTTATATTAGTTCTAAGCTCTGTAAGAAAGAGAATTGCATATATGGGTGTGTTGCCGTGCCTATCCTTAACTAGGCCCCACGCGTTATATGCTGGGACGCTACCGTCCCCTACCTTGGGGCTTATTGACATATATGTCACATTTACGTTAGAGTCCTCGCCCTCTACAATGCTTTGCACTAACTGCATCCATGCTGGTAAGAAATGGAATACAATATTACCGATGACGATAAACGCTATGAGCGAGGCACCTATGTTCTTTCCGATGCGGAAGGGTAGCGCATATAGTGCTAGGCCGAGTGCGGTCAGTATTGACTTTAGCTTCATTATCACATATAGTGGGATAAGGAGGCTTGCTGATGCCGTTATTACACCGTAGAATGTAAGCATCAGTGGAAGAATTGCTATCGATGCTATTATGCCTCCGCCGACAGGCAGAAGGTAGAGGGGTATAGTTGCAAGTCTTCCGATGACATAGGTAAATACCTCCTTATGCATTGAGCTCTTTATCCAATTGGCTACCTCTGCGAGTGTTGTGCCGCTGAAGGCTGCTATATAGTCACTTGCATATAGTATTACCGCGAACAGTAGGATCATTATTGCCGCATATATGCTGTCCTCTATGAGCAGTGGCGCCCACTTCTTTACGCGCCTCGATGGCACTGGCAGAGCATATATCAACACACCTAGGTAATACGTCAGTACGGTAAGGTTTGCAGCTATCACTAATAACTTGTAGGTAGAGGTTAGAGCCATCGCCTAACCCCCTACCCTATCGTGGTGTTCGGAGGCGGCGGCATCGACGAAGAGATCGACGTCGCAATATACGAGACGAGCGCGAACACTGTGGAGCCTATGGCTAGCCAAAATGCGGCCCAAACGGCATCCTCAATGAGGTCCTGCCCTACTCTCTTGACTCTAAGGAAGGGTATCGGACTGCCTCTTAGCAACCAGCCTATACTCCATGATAGTAGGAATGTGCCCCAGGCTACTGTTACAACCATACGTGTAATGCCTTGTATAAATTGTACTATGTCCGTCATCCCGTTGCCCATCTATAGGAGGGGGATGAGGTAGCGTAGCGAAACAGCCACTCGTCAGCGAAAGTATTCATAGCCTAGGGCTACCTCAGCTCGACCTTTGCCTAAGCTTATGCTTGTACTTGTGATAACGAGCCTCTGCCTCAACGAGAGCAGCATAGAACTGTTGCTCGCCAAAGACTAGTTTACGTAGAACCCTTCTAGCTGTCGATGGGCCGACACCCGTATAGGTTAACGCCTCTATAGCTTTACGACCATAATCGAGGACGAGGCTAGCGGCATCTATGTACTTCTTGAACATGTCTCGTTCATATCTATTCAGCCTCGCCCGTCTGCGCACCTTGGTTACGATGTTTCTAAGTTTTCTTGATTCCTCATCGCTATGCACTGGTGCGAGCATACCTGAGCCACAGACCGGGCAACGTGGGCGCTCTTCCAGCCTCTCTATTACTGTCTTCACTGTATAGCCGCAGTTCATGCAGACTAGTGTTACTTGCTTTCTTGCTATTTTCCTTTTTATTATCTCGCTGAGCAGTGTTGAGGGAACGGTCTCTGTACGTAATCGTTCTGGTATACGCGACTCACCTAGCGCTTCGAGAGCAAGCTTGCTTAGGCCCTCCTTTTTCTTTACTATGACTTTCTTTTTACCTGACCTGAGCTCATCTATAAACTTATAGAGAATGTTTATATCTATCTTTTTAGTATTTATTTCTCTTTCTGCTTCTATTCCGAGAATAGTGCCGCCGAGAGCCGGTAACAAGCGCCTAACTTCCTTAAGGTCGGCCTCCTTTGAGATAGCGCCGCTCCGTAGCGCGACATGGAGTAGCACCCATCTGAAGACGCGGCTACGTCTAACGCTTCTACGAACTACCTCATCCACAGCCTTCCTATCGAGACTCTTGATTATGTTAAATAAGTTATTTATTAGATGCGCTACTTGCGCACTGCCAGTTTTCAATGCTACTATATATGGCGTGCTAGTAGTCTCGGGCGGATAGCCCATCATTTCCTCTAAGAGGCCTGCTAGTAAATACTCTAGAGCCATGTTGCCGCGACTGCCCAGGAACGTATATATCACAGCAACGTCTCGGTAATGTTCAATCAAGACTAGATCGTCGCCAGGTACTGTTTCCGTTTCTCTGATAAGATCGCAGACACGTTCAGCAAGCTCTCTCCTCACGGGGTATTCCATTAACGCGCCGCAGCTGGACCGTAACCGTCTAAGTACAGCACTAACCTCTCTAGCTACCTTATACTCTACCGGTATAAGATCGCCTTCCCATGCAGGAGGTAGAAGACTATCATGTCTACGTTTTCTAACGCGCACAAAGTCGTCTATTGACACTACTTCCCAAGTCTCACCAGACAAAACAAATACATCACCCTTTTCTAGTGTCGCTACGAACTCCTCATCTAGAACACCTATCTTCTGTGAAGTCTCTATGTCAACAACTGTGTATTGCTTCGTGTCAGGGATCATAGTCGTAGAGAAATAGTATTTGATAAGCCTTGGCCCCGGCGTAACTAGGTCTTGCCCTCTTCTACGTATGAGGCGCATATACTCCATTAGCTGCAGTACCGACTCAAACTCCTCAAGCGATAAATCCCTATAATAGTAGCTTGTGGTTACGAGATCAAACAATTTGGTCACACTTATCTCTCTGTTTTCAATAACAGTGCCTGCTATCTGGTGGATAAGTGCGTCAAAGGGCTTGGGGTAGAAGGGGAGCTCTTCGAGGTTGCCGCGCAATGCGCGTGCAGCTATAACCGCCGATTCAAGTACATCGAAGATATTCGGCGATGATATAATCGCTGCTTTGGAGACTCTATTGTAGCCATGTCCTGCCCGCCCTACACGTTGGAGAAGCTTAACTGTTTGACGTGGCGACATATATTGTATGACGAAATCAACGTCGCCTATGTCAATGCCTAGCTCTAAGCTTGACGTAGCAACCACAACCTTCACGTTACCTTTCTTAAACTCGCGCTCTACACGAAGCCTTACATCCCTACTAAGACTTCCATGGTGCACTTCTACTACATTCTCTCCGAGTAGCTCTTTGAGCCTTGCACCAACTATCTCGGCAGTATCGCGCGTATTTGTGAAGACTATGACTTTTCCGTCTATTTTGCTGATGTAATTTGCTATCAAATTGTATGTTTCTTCAGGTTTTTCGCCACTGTCAACGGTTATCTCGATACGTTTCCGGGAAGTATCTTCTACTACAGCGAAGGAGCGCCAGGAGAAAAGCCTCTTAGCAAATAGATGCGGCTTTTCAACCGTGGCTGATAGCCCTATTACTTGAAGCCGTCTGCGCGTATAGAGCCTCTCAACACGCTCAAGGGCCAGGCTCAGCTCAGCACCACGTTTACTTGAGAATATCTCATGCACTTCGTCGACAATTACGTACCTGAGCTCGCTTATGGCCTCCCGGAAGGCTTTAACAGAGAGTAGGAAGTAGAAGCTTTCAGGGGTCGTTATCATGACGTGCGGCGGACTACGGAGAAAGCGTTTCTTCTCAGCAGACGTGCTGTCACCATGACGTAGCTCGACCTTTACTCCAAGTACTCTTCCAAGCTCGATTAGGCGCTGGAATATGTCGCGATTAAGGCTTCTAAGCGGCGTCACATATACAGCCTTTATGCGGCCTTCCCGTGCGCCTGCTAGTTTTGAGAACACTGGCAGCATAGCAGCCTCGGTCTTTCCGCTACCTGTCGGCGCAACCACTAGAACGTTAGCACCTGCGAGCACCAAGGGCATAGCCCTACTCTGGACTGGAGTCGGGCTGCGGTAGCCCAGTGAGTGCAGCGCCCGAGCCACTCTCTGGCCTAGTATGCTAAAATCGCCCGTGCCCAACGCTAAAGTCACCGTCGGAACAGTGACGGCTACCGGCGGAGGCATTATCGCATGGGGGAAACGCGCCGCGAAACCCTTGAGACCCTGCAGCTGAAGGAGGCAGCCTATGCAGCGTATTACGTTTTCGCAGTCAGTTTGCTTCTAGGTTTCTACCTGGGGCTTTTTCCCACAATGTTCATGAGATACTGCGCCCCTATCATTACATCGTTATATATCGCGTCGGCGCTGTTTATGGTGAAAAGGCGTCAAGCGACGTACACGCTCTTGGCCACATTGGACGCTATCCCAGCTATAGCCACATGCTTCATATCATCCCTTCTCCAGTATGCCGCAGTACTACGCATGATAGTTCTTACAGTGTACGCTGCAGAGGCGCTGCGTAAAGAAATGGAACGTGTTGTTTGTTACCTCCTCGCTAATGCCTCTGCTGCACTCGCTGCCACCGCATTAATGTTAGCAAGTCTCAACCTACTAGGCCACAATATTGACGCTCTATACACATTACCCGCGATGGCAGCTACAGTTATAGCACCACTAGCCGCCACAATGAGATTGCGCCATACTATCTTTGAGACCGTGTCTGTTACAGCGACGACCGTTCTTGCACCCTACACACTACTACCTCTGATATTGATTAAAGCAAGCTATCTAGAGGCAAATCGGGGAGGCCCGGCTCCAGGCAGCGTCAATAGAGGCAACAGTACTGATGTATGCCTTGGGGAGATCGTTGCAAGACTAGCTTATCCAAGGAAGCACTTCCTACAGCTAAACACGTATAAACCGCGATGGCTAAAGCATGCTCTCAATATGCGCGAAGATACTAGATGGTTCTGGATAAGCGAGCGACCACGTTGCCTAAAGCTTAGACTTGTAAAGACTAGGGGTTCACACATCCTTGTATCGGGCGCTACAGGGTCAGGAAAGACTACGACGGCAAAGCATCTCATCGGCGAATTAATAAGGTGCCGGGGGGCGAGAATAGTAATTATAGATCCTCATGGAGAGTATGTGGACTATTGCCGCAACATGAGCGCAAAGACATTTATCTTAAAAGCCGGTGAAGCAGCACTAAACCCATTGCAACCTCCCCCGGGGCTAGCACCTCAACAACACGCAGTCAACTTGAGCTACCTATTCAAGTCGCTCTTTAAGCTAGGCATGGTACAGCAGAACGTCTTGTACTCTGCACTTCTACAAGCCTATATAGACAAAGGTATCGATATTTCAAAACCCGTAGACAGCGTTACTGTCAACCCCGATCTACCAAATCTTGATGACCTTCGTCGAGTGCTCCGTGAACTAAGCTCCGAGGATACCAGAGCCCTCCAGGTCTTAATGTATGTCAACATGTTTGCCGACTACTTTACAAGTGGGAATAAGACATACGACCTGGACCATGTACTTAAGGAATATGACTGTGTTGTTATAGACCTATCGTCTATGCCTATGCAGGAGCTACGCTTCCTCTACACCGACACCTTCATAAGACAATTCTACACATATATGCTTTCCTCGCAAAAAAGAGAACACATTGATAACAAATTGTATGTCCTTGTAATAGACGAAGCGCATATAGTTGCATCAAAAACTATCGCATCCCCCTATGCTCTTAGGGTATTTACCGAGATGAGAAAGTACAACGTCGCCGCAGTCGCGTTAACGCAACAAGCAAGCAAACTTCACGAAGAAATAGTAGCTAACTCCGGCTATATCATTGCGCTACGCCAAGTAGAACCACACGAACTCAACTACATAAGCAACATTATCTCCGGCGTGCATGATACGAAGAGACTTAAACTAATAGAATACACCATCTCGTCTTTGCCGCCAGGCTATGCAGTTGTACGCGACCGCGACAGCGGCGAGGTATTCATTATCCATGTTGTTTCTGCACGCTGTGACGGCAAGGAAGGCAAGTTAGCATAAGCCAATCTACTTAAAACTATTAAGGCATGTAGCCGTCACCGCTGGGGGTGCAACAGATGGCAGAGGAGCTCATTGAGCCTATTGAGGCTGTACCAGAGAGAGAAGAAGAGACGAGCGAGGAGGAAGAGGCCATAGATCTCAACGCTAGACTTCTTGAAGTTATGGTTGAGAGGACAGAGATCCTTGAAAAGCTACTAACCGGCAAGGCAGACGTTGAGACTGTTAAGCATCAACTCGAACATGTGAAAATGCCCTCCTTGGAAAAGCGGAGAAGACGAAGGAAGACAGCCTAGCCTAAACGAGTTTATACATGCAGTTTTCTTTTAAAACTCTCGTTCGACGTGTACAGAGTAGCCCAGTCCCTCTAATGTCCTTTTTATAGTGTCCGTGTTCACTCTTCGATCAAATACGATCACGACACGTTTTGCGCCGCTATTGTCAATGTATAGCTTTACTTTATCTATAATAGCTGTTCCCTTTATGTAGTCGTCTGGTCTATGCGGAAGCGCTATGTAGTCTTTGAATTTCCTTCTTGTGTATTCATAAAACTCATCGAAGTTTTTGATATATCTTATTGTTTCTTTTATATCATTGGTAATTTTACCTATATTTTCTCCTATTTTTTCGAGAAACTCTATCGCAGCATCAGCATCAATATCTACATACTTATATTTTGAAATATCTACCTTTAGGACAATGCTGCCGCCAGGCAAGAGCCACACCCCTAGCTATCATATAACCTCGTACAGAGGGTATTAGAGACCTGAAGAAACCCCAGAGAGGCCCTTCGGCCTCATCCCTCCGGCGGCCTACAAAACGGGGCCCATGAGCCAGGAGCTGTGCCCCGCCGCGATTACCGCCTCTCATCGGTCCAATATTCTGGGTGCAGCTAGACATTAGGGTTCACCTTTTAGAGCCTTTTATGCAGCCCAACACTGGCTGAACGGAGGGGTTACCTTGTGAGCATTTACTGGGAGCGTTGCGATATCTGCGGCAAGCATAAGCCCGTGAAACAGTGCTGGCTGCATCCTGAGAGAAACGTGTGTCCCTACTGTTGTCTAGCATGCCCAGAGAGAAGCATGTGTCCCAACCCTGTTTGGTTCCCTAGTCTAAGAACAGCCGAACGTATAGAGAAGAAGGAAGATGAAGAAGCAAGGCGGGCTCTCGAAGAACTACTGCGGAGGCTCGAAGCCTCCTAGATCCTAGGCGATACCCAGTAGACCAGTATCCCTCCACCCGGTAGGTCAAAAGTTATTTTCATAGGCAGAGCTTCTCCGTATTCTATGCTCGCAGTGTCGGCCGCGGATGTTGCCTTCGTAGTGGCCTTCAAGAGGTCTATCGAGTATTTTGCACGTACTGGCGTAGAGCCTTTAACCTCATAGCTTATGAGCGGATCACCTATACGGAACACACCATTGTACTTCTTTTGAGTGCTGATAGCTACAACCTCAAGCCGGTCATCATAGGCAGCGAACTCGACCTCATCACTAACTATTTTCGCATCATTAATTATATTCTTGAAATCATCTGCTTCAAGACGAAGAGAGACCGTCAGCTCCACTTGCGGCTCGGCGAGCTCCTCCACTACTGCTTCGCGTAGGGGCACATAGAATGCCCTAACCACACCCGTCTTCTTATCAATGAAGTTCACTTCTAGCTTGCGCTGCTCCTCGTTAAGTTTTAGCTCAACCATGTCGTTACGTGTACCACGTTTAGCTATGCGGTTCATCTCGTCCGCTGGCACGACGAATACCTTCTTGTCTTCCTGGAGCTCATACTCCTCGAAAGCCGATATGGGCAAGCGAAGCACTATCATGGTTGTTTTGTCCGGCGTCAACGTCTTTATCTCAATGCCTTCCGGTTTTGCGATAAACGGTATCTCATCCATAACTTTCGCTATAGTCTGGATAATGTACTTGAACTTCGTCGCTGTAGGATACACTGCACGAAAGCTCAAGGCCTGTCCAAACCTCGCGCAGCCCAGATACCTCCTCTCCCTCTACCAGTATTACATCTATTATCTTCTTTAACGGACAACTGTTAGTACAGAGCAACTAGGATTAAGGTTTTCCATGCACACATTTACCGCGAGCTGCGGGCGGTGATGCAGCTCTACCCGCCTTGACAGCCCCCCAGGGCTGGATGACGACCTAACCACCGGCTGAGGTCCTCGGCTACCTTGGCTTAACATACTTTGTCTTCATCGAAGTATTCAGTAGCTATCGTTTTGAATAACGCAGCATTCTGAGCCATGTATATGTTATTGAACATCGTGTAGACTTCACCTACCGTATACATTTTTATTAGTTTATCTATGATCTTTACCAGTTTCTTAAGATCGTCCTCACTATACTTGTATCGATAGTTTACCCCTCTACCACCTAGACCGTGAAGCCTGAAGTAGAGTATACTCTGGCCTTTACAGATAACCGGCTCTCTGCGGAGAGGGTCAACAACATGTATTATATTGTGCATACATACTATCTCTTTGATTGCTTCTCTTCTCTCACTCCATTCACCTCGAGGCTCCCAGCCTACAGCCACGCCCCCGCGATCAATGCTCTTGAAGAACTTGTTGAGAGCCTCTCTGTTTTCATCGCTATAGCGAAAGCTTGGAGGCGTTTGAAGCACTATAATGCGCGCCCCAAGTTCGTGAGCAAAAGCTAGGGTCCTGCGCCACGCTTCAAGGTTCTCCTTTGTCGGCCTCAAGTAGCCATAGTTTTCCAGCCGGCCCGGCGGCTTGTGTCTAAGCCTACGCCACGTAGGACTTGTAGGTGGATGCGTTATGACTTGCCATGCCTTCATCGTGTATATGAAGCCTTGAGGTGCTTCCTCTCTTAGCCTACGTGCGTAGTCTAGCGATGGGAGGTTATAGAACGTCTGCTGTAGCTCAACGCTGCAGAATTTCTCGTAGTAGCGTTTTCTAGCAAAAGGGGAAGCCACAGCATCCTACAAAAATCCTCATAGCTCCCACCGAGATGCCGTGATTAGTGCCATACTATTATAGTGTTTATTTTCTGTGTTGTGCTGCTAGCTTCGCCGGGCTAACGCTGGAGAGGCTTCACTTGTATGAAGCGTACCTCGGGCAGCCCAGAGAGGATGTTCTTTAGTTGCTCCACATCTATTCCTGAGCGCGCAAGGTCAACTATTATTATACACTCGGCATACTCGCCCCTCTTTACCGTGGTACACTGCGTTGTTATCTGGTCGACGCCGAGCTCTGCCAGCTTCTCCGATGTTTTAGCCAGTGCTCCAGGGACGTCCTTGAACTCGATGCGTAGCTCGTAGAGTCTGCCCTCAGCGCTGGGTAGGGGCGTTATGATTATCTCCCTTTTCTCGGGATCAGCGATAAGTATGAGGTTCATGCCTTCAACTATGTTTAGCGCCTCTCTTACTACTAGGGGGATCGTTACACGGCCTTTGCTGTCTACTTTCACTATCTCTGAGAGCCGCATATTCCCACCGTGCACCCTCCGGAACACTATGAAACATATTTAAACGCTATCTATGCTTTGTGTTACCGGTCTCTCAGTTTCACTGACTAGCTGAACCCTCAAGTTGTTCTATTAGTGACCTCGCTAGTTCAATTATCGCCTTAGCCGCGGGCGTGTCAGGATACTTCACGAAGAAGGGCTCACCGCGGTCGTTTGCCCTTGATATGCGTGGGTCAATCGGTATTTCGCCAAGGAAGGGCACATTATATTCCTCAGCTATTTTTTTGCCAGCACCTTCGCCGAATATGTAGTGCTTGCTACCGTCGGGGCACACAAAGTAGCTCATGTTTTCGATTATGCCGAGTATTCTTAGGTTTAGCTTCTTGCAGAAGTTTATTGCCTTAGCGACTACTATTCTTGAGACATCAGAGGGTATTGTGACTATTATTGCGCCAGTAAGATCCTTAATCAGCTGCACGATTGTTAGTTGTTCGTCTCCGGTTCCTGGTGGTAGGTCTATGAGGAGATAGTCTAGCTCTCCCCAGTCAGCATATGCGAGCATCTCCCTTATGGCTGACGTGGTCATTGCGCCACGCCATATCACGGGCACATCCTCTGCGGGCAGCATTAGGCCTATTGAGAGGACCTTTACGCCCAGAGGCGCCGTTACTGGTATTAGTCTGCCTTCGCCTGTAGCTAGGACGTGCTGGCCCTGAACGCCCATCATCTTCGGTATCGATGGGCCATATATGTCGGCGTCAAGTACACCCACTTTCTTGCCGAGATAGCTTAGTGCAAATGCAAGGCTTGCAGTTACGAACGATTTACCGACCCCGCCTTTTCCGCTGAGTATTGCTATCTTGTACTTTATTTTCTTCATGTTTTCCTCTATCATTTTTTCTTGTTCTCTTATTTTCTTAAATGCCTCGATGCGTGCCTTTACTTCCGGTGGCACCTTGGGCTTTGCCTGACTCATAGCTGGCCACTCTCCAGCCTCTACCCGTGATGCAGGAGGGGCTTTTCAAACCGCCCGGGAAGGGTTACCAGCGGCGCCCTAGACGCCTGGACAGGTACGAAAGGGGGCAATACCCATGCAGCAAGCGGGAGACTATTTTTATGAAGCTTATCGTTTCTTCCTAGTCTATGACGTTGTGAGAGCACTCAGAGAGATACTCGGCACCAAAAGGCTCAGCGAGGAGCTCGGAATAACGCCTACAATGATATCCAGGTACTCTAGACGCCGCAGCAAGCCCGGAAAGGGCCACCTTGCAAGGATAATAATGTTTCTCCAACAAAACGCCGACATATTAATAAACACCGTCGTAAATAAGATCGAACAAGGAGAAAGTAAGCGCGAGTTCTATGTCCTGGCTGCAGCGACACTCGCGCTAAAATATGCAGGCAAAATAGATGCGATAATAGGTTTTAACGATCAGCATTTCTCTATAGTCGCGCTTGCCGCGCAAGTACTTGACGTGCCTCTCGGCCTTGTATGGTATGGAAGGGCCGTGCTCCCCTCCAAAGCAGAGTGCATTATAGGCCGCTGCACAGACGGCAGCAGGCAGGTGGTATGCTACAGTATCCCTGGTGTAAGTCCAAGCTCCAGGGCTTTGCTTGTCGTGCCACCCTCTGTGTCGTACTGCACAGCCAGCTTAACGTTAACATATTTATCGAAAAATTTCGAAAAAATAGAAGTTTATAATATATCTGAAAATATCAAATAAAATAATAAACTGTACTTAATTGAATATATTGTTCGTGTCCTAACCGCCAGGAGCCAAAACATTAGGGCCCACAGTAGTAGACAGAAGTGTACACCTCCAATAGGGGCGATGAAATGGGTCTTAAAGGCTGAGAACATTGAATGATGAAGAACCCACGCAAAGAGCCCCTGACACGCAAAAACCCGAGCCCTGCACAGATGCCGACCTACGCCAATACGTCTCCGCCATAGCATGCGAACTTGACTGCAAACATGTAGCTATCCTGGCTAAACATGGCAAACATTTACTCGGCGTCGTATACCGCATCGTCTTTAAGGACACATTTTGCCGAGAGACGCCTTCACCCTACCTTTACGCATGCATAGCTGTGGTTGATACTAGGGAAGAAGGCGAGGTCAGCGAGAAAGTATTGTCTTTACCAACGGATTCAATCATATATGCTAGCCGTAATACTAATACAGTTGTAACTATTTTTGAATGCGATGCGGACGAGAGACTTAATCATATTGTGACAGATACCCTCTGTAAGAAAGACACTGAGCGCCAAACTGTATGTATTGATATCAATATCAGCTAGCCAATCATAAGGCTATATTATTTTGTCTTCTTCCTTCTTCTTCTCTTCTTCGTTTGTTTCTTTTCTGTTTCCTCTATTTCTTCAAGACCCTCCTCTAGGCGCCTTAGCTCATCCTCACTTAGGCTAAGCTGCGGTTCGGTTACTGCGCTCAAGCTCTTTGCCTCCTTTGTCGCCTCCTCAGCATAGCTCTCTATTTCTTTCATTACATCCCCAGCGCCAAGCTCAGGCACGATTATGTACATTTTCTTCTCATAATAGTTGTCTCCTATCCACTCGTTGTCAAAGCTTATCGTTATAAGCGGTACCTCAACTACTAGTTCATTTAGCTCTATGCGCTTGTTCAGATTTAGCTCCTCTATTATGTCGAGGAGGTCAGGGTCTATCGGCAACTTTAGCCGCAGCTCATACTTTCCTCTAAGTACTGTGAAGTCACTTGTCTCTGGGTTCCACTCCTTAAATGCTTGTTCAGCATACCTCCTGACTATAGCGGCTAAGTCGCCTTCAACTACTTCGTTGTTCACTATTTTACCCTGCTCACTTCTAATGACGCGTATTCTCATAATCTGTCACCGGCGCGAACGGTGATGTATGTTAAGCCCTATACTCCTGGATATATGCGCCACCATGCCGTCGTAAACAATGTACCTCTTAAAAACATTACATGGAACCTCGCGTAGGTGAACCATTGCCGCCTTCTAGGGTAAGGCACCTATTTCTTTAAGCCGCTTTAGAGCTTCCTTGAACGCTAGATCAATGTCAGGCTGCAGTGCCTTATTGAGGGGAAGTCTCGATAACACTACTTTAATTTCACCATTATCGAGCTGTACGAGTATTTGTGGAAGCCAGGGCATTCCTAGATCGTCTGTGTCGCCATGCTCGGTCAGCAGGAGGTAATCTTCGATGCGTACCTCTTTTTCGGCGCCTAGCTCTTCAGCTAATCTGTCGAGCAGCTTGGTCCATAGCTTGTGGTGTGGATGATCCTTTGCCGTTACGAGTATCAGCTTCACAGGCTTTGCCATTAGCTTTGCACCAGGAGGCCCTCTCGGACCAATAGCTTATATGCTCTCTTACTCCTTTTCTCGGCTAGACCTCTCCTCTGCATCTCGGCCAGGATCCTTCCAGCACTCCTGGTCGATATCCCCAGAAGCCTTGAAAGCTCACTAACCGTGATATACACGTACCCGTTTAGGATTAACATGGCAGCTATCCTTTCAAGATCAATACGTACTCTAGGCATCACTACACCCATAGAAATGTTGAGATGTTTCCTCGGGCCTGAGGTGCTGGGTGCACTGAAACTGTAGCTGCCTTTCCCTTGTAAAGGAAAAAGGAGAACAAAATAAGCCGGGGCTGGAGATTTGGGGTTACATAGCTGGGTGAGCACTGCATAGAGAGAAGTCAACCATAGGAGTGCGACGGTGACGCGGAAAAATGATGACACTAGATTACGCTGGACCTATCCCGGTCTACGTTCCCGACACCAGTGTCCTCATAGAGGGTGTTGTCTCTAAACTCGTAAGAGAAGGGAAGATACGCGGCAAAATCGTAATACATAGAGCCGTCATAGCTGAACTTGAGCACCAAGCCAACCAGGGTAGAACAACCGGATTCGCCGGTCTTGACGAGCTTAAGCGTCTTAACGAGCTTGCACGTGAAGGGCTCATAGAGGTTGAGATTGGAGGAGAATACCCGTCACCAGCTGATATTAGGCGAGCTAGGAGCGGCGCTATTGATGCCCTCATACGTGACTATGCCTATGAGGTTGGGGCTACACTCATAACCGCTGATCGTGTTCAGGCGCTTGTAGCCGAGTCTATGGGCATGTCTGTAATATACATAAAGCCGGAAGAGAGAGAAGAGCCAAGTATAACAAAATACTTTGACGAGAAAACAATGAGCGTCCACATAAAGGAGGGTATTCCCCCGCGCGCTAAAAAGGGCATTCCAGGCGACTGGGTCCTTGTAGACCTCGATACACGGCCCCTTACGCGCACCGAAGTAGAGGAAATCGCTAGGGAAATCGTTGAGATCGCAAAAAGGAGAACCGACGGCTTCATCGAGATAGATAGGGCCGGCTCGACGATAGTCCAGCTTGGACCCTACCGGATTGTTATAACACGTCCACCGCTTAGCGAGGGCTACGAGATAACTGCGGTTAGACCCCTCAAGAAGCTCCGGCTCGAGGACTATAAACTACCTTCAAAGATAATTGCAAGACTTGAGAGCAGGGCTGAGGGGATACTCATAGCCGGCGCACCGGGCATGGGCAAGACTACCTTTGCACAGGCACTCGCAGAGTACTATGCGCGGAAGGGCAAGATCGTGAAGACTATTGAGTCACCCCGCGATATGCAGCTGCCGCCAGAAATAACCCAATATTCGAAGAACTATGCTGAGCTTGGAGAGTTGCATGACATCCTGCTCCTCAGTAGGCCCGATTACACGGTCTACGATGAGCTTAGGAGTGACGCAGACTTCCGTCTTTACATCGACTTGAGGCTTGCAGGTATCGGCATGATAGGTGTAGTGCATGCCACAACACCGATTGATGCAGTCCAGCGTTTCGTAAACCGTATAGACATAGGCCTACTTCCAAGCATTATCGACACAGTCTTATTCATAAACCGTGGTACTGTCGAAAAAGTCTACGAGCTACGTATGACGGTAAAGCTACCCACTGGCCTAAGAGAGGCTGACCTGGCGCGCCCAGTCGTGGAGGTCAGAGATGCACTAACCGGCGAACTAGCATACGAGATATACACCTTCGGTGAACAGACTGTCGTTGTGCCCGTACGTGAAGTCGCTTCGTCAGCATTACACGACAAGCTACGAAGGGTAATAGAGCGCTTGCTTCCAGGCGCAGAGGTTGAAGTCGTCGACAACACGATAGTGGTCAATGTGCCACGGATAATGGCTAAAACCTTGATGAAGAAGATGAAACGCATAAAGAAGCTTGAAGACAAATACGGTGTCACAATAAGGGTTAACATGGTAGGCTAGCCCTTGGCCCCCACCCCACGTCGACGAGGCTTCGGCGCGGAAAGAGAGCTGGCAAGACTACTTTGGCGCCACGGCTTTGCGGTCGTGAGAGGGCCAGCAAGCGGTGCACGCACTAAACACGTAATCTACCCCGACCTCGTAGCACTATACAAGGGCCACATCTATGTCTTTGAGGTAAAGTACCGCTCCTCGCCATCAATATATATTTCTTCCGAGCAGGTTGGCCGGCTCCGCGAGTTTGCAGAAAGAGCCGGAGCAGAACCCCTTATTGCCGTGAAGATACCCAGGCGGGGCTGGTACGTGGTACGCCTAAGTGAGGCCAAGAGAACAAGGAACGGGATCAAAATCGACGAAGACGTTATCAGTACTGCGCTAACCCTTGAAGCCTTTGTAAGGAGCGTCGTGAACGAGAAGTTGGAGTCCTACATCGAGGCGGGGGGTCAGCCGGGTAAGTTGTCCTCACCCAAGGACTGTGAGACGTCAGGCCGGGAGTAATTCTTCATCCCCCTATCCTGGGGTATTGCTAAACCCTTACTTCCTGCATACGTAGTTCTCCTAGCTCGCGCCAGATCACCCTTATTACCGTCGGACTGTCCGACGTGTGAACATGTACTTCTCTGCTGTCTCCAGCCGCTAGGCGGCCAAGAATCTTCCTCTCGATGACAAGCCCCTTGCTTAGCGAGACTACTATGACGTTCTCTGCATCGGCTGCACCGTTGTTACATATTAAGAGCTGCACTTCCTCATCACTAATCCTCTTAGCTTCGACGTCTATATGCGGACGCGGTACATTACCCCGGGTGACTAGTACGCCGACGACTGCAGCTTTTCTTGGATAAACGTCGGCTCTGCCCCGGTAGCCTATCTCGACTCTTCCTGCGGCACCAAGCTCGACCTTGTACAAGCCATAGCCGTGACCTGGTAGCTCTCTTTCGTTCACTAGAAGTCTAGAGTCGCTATGTGGCAGATAGGCGACAATATGTGCTTCCAGCTTGCCGCTACCCGGCGCCTCTAACTGTATGAACTCGCCAGGCTCAAGCAGCACTACACCGCTGTAATGCTTTACTGCGACATGCGCACCCGGCGAGCCGTAGAGCACTATTAGAGCGAGCTCATGAAGACTTATCCCACTTATCCCATAGTTCTCTATGACTATATCTGCCGTGTTCGCCCTCTTAGACTTGATTATTGGCGTTATGTCGTAGAGGAGCTTGCACAGCCTCTCGCCACCCTCTGTCTCTATGCAGTAGGCCGGCCTAAACTCTCGTGTTATTGTGACGTTGTTACATGTCACCCTAAAACCGGCAGGCTTCTCGGTAACGCTCACTGTTGCTTCAACGAGCACTACTTCAACAGGGTTTTCCTGTAACGCGAAGCTTGCAGTAAAGCTCGTCAAAGCGGACTGCCCGAGCTTTACTGCCGGAAACACTACATCATAGACACCATAGCCTTCAAAGCTTTCCTTCACAATAGAGGCGGCCAGAGACCCTTGCACCACGGTGTACCCCCTCTTTTCACTGCCGCATAAAGCTCTGCGGGGCACGCCACCCCTAATAAGAGAGGAGACGTAGCACGTCTTCAGCAGAAACGTAGACACTAGCGCCCACAAAGTGTCACGATCCGTCCTCTATAGGGTGTTTAGTGCACCTAGTAGCTTCCTTAACGCCGCCTCCTCTTGTGTGCCCCGAACAGCTACATAGTATAGGCGTGCTACTTTGCCGGGCTGAGGACGTAGAAGTCTTCCAAGCCTTTGGATAAATTGTCTTCTCGAAGATGTCCCGGAGAGAACGACACCTACGTTCGCGTCGGGTATGTCTATGCCCTCGTCGCCTACCGTGGTTAGTATGAGGACACGGTATCTTCCCTTCTTGAAAAGCTCCATAATTATGCGTCTACGTACCTTGTCTGTCCTACCGGTAACTACTGGCACGCCCAGAGCTCGGCCCAGAGCCTCTGCCTGCTGGACATACTGAGTAAACACTATTATCTTACTCCCTCTTAACATTTCATCGTTTATAATCTTCTTTGCTTCCTCAAGCTTAGCCTCACTAAGGGCGAGGAGCTTCCTCATCTCGTTTAGTGCTTGTAGAGCCTTACGCGCGGATTCATCGCCGCTTGCAGAAGCCGCTACGAGTTCCTGCACGGTACGACCTTTTGCAAACACGCTGTACTTGCGCTTCAGCTCCTTATATTTCTGGTACTCGCCTTTTCTAAGCGAGACTAGTCTAGGTATAACCTCGAAGTTCGCAACGTAGCCGCTACGCTTCAGCTCCTCGAGGCTCTTCTCATAAACGATGCCACCCATGAGCCCGAACAGTTCATTATGCCTACCATCTTCCCTATATGGCGTCGCTGTGAGGCCAAGTCTATAAGGCGCCGTTATTTCAAGAGCGATACGCCTAAACTTGTCCGCCGGAAGATGATGAGCTTCGTCTATTATGAGTAGCGAGAACTTGTTCCACAGCCTCTCTATGTTCCTATAGGCCGACTGGTAAGTAGCCACAGTTATATCCTTGATATCCTTGCGTTCCGAGTAGAAGGCGCCAACTGTGAAACTGCCACGTAAAAATCTCCCTATTTTCTCCATCCACTCGTTTAGCTGCTCTTTAGTATAAACTACAATAAGTGTAGGAACTTTAAGTATACTGATTGCTGCAAGCGCAACGATTGTCTTGCCGGCACCCGTAGGCAACACCACAAGGCCGCGGCCGTTATTACTCTGCCATGCCTCTATAGCTTCCTGCTGATAAGGCCTCAGCTCGCCGACAAAGTCTACGTCGATACTGCCTGTCTCTAAAAGACCGCTTCTATCGACAACCCTATAACCGCGGGACGTGATGTCCTTCACCACATCGACAAGCGCGAAAGGCTTAACCAGAAAGCCTCCCTTTTCGCGGCTATACCTTACTCTACCCAGACGCCTATGCTCCGTCAACAAATCAGCAAGGTACATCTGCGACCTTAGAACAAACCCCTCCCTACTTAATTCAACATATATCGTCGTGTTCTTCTCTATAAGCTCTTCTAGGTAACTCTTTGTCTCATTATCGAACTCGGCGCCAAGCCTTTCAAGAAAGCCCACTATTTCGTGCAGCCTTGGAGAGCTTAGGATACCGTGCTTTAGGGTAAACATGCTACAGCCACGCTGTCTGCCAAGGTAGTCAGCGAATCTCTTTATGCGTTCAAAATCGCCCCTTGATATCCAGCTACATATTCTGAAGAGAGGAGCCGATGTCGTTTCTCCGGCTCTACGATACAAGAGCTACACCCTGACACCAGCCAGTTAATCGACAAAGAGGACAACGCTGTTACTCCTAGCGATCTCCCTTAGCGAAGAAGGCCTCAAGCCTTGTCGAGCCAAGTACCTCATCCCATGTCATGTTAAATGCTGTTAGTACTTGCTCAAATATGCTCTTCATTGTCTCGACGTACTTGTCTACATCGACTTCGGGGAGTCTCGCCAGCTGTATAGGCTTCACACCTTCCTTGCCCCGCACCTTCACAAACGAGATAACATCACCCGGCAGTACCTGTACGCCTGCAGCAGCTAGCTGCTTAGCTGCTTTCACGTGCTGCGGTGTATTCTTCGTGTAGGCCTCAATGGGCTTATTTAGAGCCATCTTTATCGCTAGCTCATCTAGGTTGTACTCTAGACCCCTAATATTGTTGTAAATCTCGCGCAGTTTGTCGAGAATTTCCCTTCTGACCTTCACGAAGCCTTCAGGGGACTCGATTGTACCTATCATTTGAAGTATTGCGCTAAACTCTTTCTTTAGGAACTCGGGGGTGTTCCTCTTCTTCGCTACAAGCCCCTTAACGTCAACACTTCCATCCTCGTATACTCCGATATAGTTCTTCTTAAGGCCGCTAAAGGTTACAAATCGATATACCTTATCAACTTCGATGTCAAGGCCGAAGTTCTCGTTGACATAGGACTGTAGTATCCCCAGTTTCTCTCGGTCAGGATGCCAGAGGAAAAGGGAGTCGGTATCTCCGTATAGCACGAATAGGCCGAGCTCCGCTGCCTTCTGGAGGCTCTGCCTTATCACGTATCTTCCTATAGCAGTCACGCTCTCAGCCAAAGGCGGCGCATAGAAGGGAAAGCTTTCGGCACCAAACACGCCATAACTCGCGTTTATGTAGACTTTCATTGCTGCCTGTACCGTATTGTACCATGCCCTCTGGTCCTCGGGCAGAGTCTTGTCTTTTGCACGCTTCTTGTATATCTTTACACGATAATCACGCAGTAGACCCACGACCTGCGCCGTTAAGCCGGGGATGCTCATACAAACCTTGTGACCTACATCCGGCACCTCAACGAGTTTAGAGCCCGGGCAGTAGACAGGGTTCACTGTCTCATAGCTGAGGTTCCATCGCTTGATTATGCTGGGATACAGGCTCGCGAAGTCTAGAACAACTATATCGAAGAACACGCCGCTCGGAGGGTCAAGGACAACTGCGCCCTGGTACTTCTTCCCCTTTATTATTGCCGTCGAAGAGACCTGGCCCTTGAGCTTCATTATTTCGTCTTTTGTTGGTATTAGGTAGCCCTTGCGGCGATGCTCCCAGAAGAGGAGGCTCTTGACCCACGCAGACACTTGGCTTCGCGTAAGGTCTTCTATCGGCAGCTTTGATATACGCATCAGCAGTATTATTAGCTTCCACACAAGGTCGCCGTTGAAGGTAGTAAGCTTCAACGTTAGTTCTGCGTCGCGCACGTTGTACCGTATCAGGTCCAAAAGGGTTAGGTCACTTATTGTGGACTCAACCTCGACCTTGTGTTCTCCAAGAAGAGCAGATGATATCGCTTCTAGAGTGTACTCCTTGTAGGCGTTTCCGAAGGCGTACGTCTGTATAGCCTTTATCGTGAAGAACTGGTATAGGTCTATGTGTACGCCGTATATGAGCGATATGTAGTCACGCATTATCTTAAAAGGCATAACCTCGCGTCCTATCCCAAGCTTCAATGCACGGTTATACAGATATGCGAAGTCGAACTTATCGCCGTTGAACGTCAGCACTATCGGGTAGTTCGCTATAAGCCTAAATGTTTCGAGTATTAGTGCACGCTCGTCATCGAATATCTCGACATGCACACCCTCTGGAAGCTCACCTGTTGGCCTATCCACGCGAAGGCCGGGCCTAGCCAGGATATAGATAGCGCGTAGACCCTCATCGCTAGCAAACGCTACGCTTATGACAGGATACGAGGCCTTGTTAGCATCCGGTATCCTGCCCTTGAAAGGCGTGAATACCTCTATGTCTACTGCTATTCTTCTCGGCTTAGGCGGGGGCTGCTCGAAGAGCGGATACCACTTCAGCGCCATCTCTATGGTGCTCTCATCCTCACCTTCGAATATCTTCTTTATCTTCTCCTCTTCTTCGATACTGTGGTCCGGCGGGATCTGGCGGAGAACACCTTTCCGAACCATATGGACCATTCCCGGTAGCAACTCGCGGTCATAGATATAGTTATGATGAAACTTGATGTTTGCCTCCCAGGCCCTTGGGACTTTATCTCGAAGCGCCGGCACCACGTCGGGCGTCTTAACCACTATTTTTGTCGCCTTAATGCTCTGCCAGCGCAGTAAGTCAAACTTCTCAACAACCTCTATGTGATCAAACCCCGGATGCTTAACAACCGCTTTAACCTCTTGCAGCTTATCGGGCGGCAGGTCTGTGAGAAAATAGGGTTTGTAGCCAGTCTTATCGTGATATATGTATATGGTTCCGGTGCTCTCGTCGTACAGCTTTGCAGCAGCCACACCACGCTCGCCATCGTAAAGGGTTTGTAGCAGGTAGAGCTTGACACCCTCTGGAGCCGCTGTGGGCTGCCGAAGAAGCGGATAGGGAGATACTCTCTCAAGCGGATCACTCTCGAGGCTAAGAGCTTTTGAGATACTGTCTATCTCCTCCCGGCTGAGGCTTGACGCATCGAGGGACGCCTTGTCTTTCCTCGCTTTTAGTGAAACAGCACCGGATCCTCTGTCCCTGCTACTACTCGTTCCTAGCTGCGACGGCTCTACCCTTACTGGACTAGGTCTTGCTTTAGCTCCACTGACTTGCGCTGACCGTGTCGAAGCACTTACTGGCACAGCTTTATGTTCTAACAGCGGCTGCCTATCATCTGCTGCGGCACTCCTACTGACTCCATTCCTTAGCTCATTGAGTAACTGATACAAGCGTTCGTCCAGAAACTCGGTCGCAGCCTCCTTAGAGGAGTAGTCGTTGCTGCGAGTGCGGGTCCCTCCACTTTCCCCCGGATTGTCTCCAATACATTTTTCCTTACCTAACCTCGAGGAAGCAAGGAAGTCCAGGAGGCTTTTCTCGCCACGCCGGTGTCGTCGACGTCGCTGCGCCGGCATTGCGTGGAGCCCCATGGCCTCTCTTCAATGAGAGGCTGTAGTACCCTATAAAGCCGCGAGGCCCCTGGCGCCACCTAGTCCACACCATTAGAGCTTATTAACCCGAGCCTAAGAGCCTTGGAGTAATGGCTGGCGGTGCTGGGCCCGTAGTCTAGCCAGGATAGGACGCCGGCCTGCGGAGCCGGTGATCCGGGGTTCAAATCCCCGCGGGCCCGCCACTAGATGCCCAACTCACAACATTCTCGGCATCAGCCTACCTCCCGTTACATTACCGGAACTCATGTCGTCAATGCAGTCCCGGCCGTGCACATTAATGCCGGCACATACCAGCCGCTTCAGGGAAGGGCCCATAGCCTTGAGAGGGGCTGTGCCCGACGCGTTACCTCATTGGTGCCGCCATCCCCTGGAGATCGGCGTATGTCCACCAGGCAGCATAGTATACGGCCACGATGGTACAGAGTATGTTATCGTTAGACGCGTCCTCGGCTGGAGGTATCTCGTTATACCAAAGTATGTCATGGTAGGCGACATTATTAGAAGGATCGTGGAAACATATAGTGCACGAAGCGTCGTCGCTGCGGGCGAGGCTGCGGGAGTCCTCGCCTGGGAGCCCCATTACGCAGCGACAGTACCTATAATTGACGTCTCTCGAGAAGCCGTACTATGCTGTCCCAGCTTCGGAGACCATGTCATCCTTGAACTATACAAGGTGCTTCCGTCTTTACGCAAACTAATAGGCGGGCTCACGCATTGTATTGGCCTAACTGGCTCTCTCCTCGCGGGCCATTGGTCGCCGCGTTACTCGGACGTGGATATTATTGTCAATACCGACTACGAGTGCATACAAGTGCTTCGCGAACTAGCCGAGAAGTTACAGGGTCTCGAAGGCCTAGAGAAAGAGAGCTGGCTCAAAAAAGAAGCCGAGAAAAGAAACATGCCAGTAAGCGTTATCAAGTCAATGGCTTCAGGATGGCAGCGAGTAATGCTTGACGGACATGTTGTCTCTCTTGCGCCCGTCTCGGTCGCACGCCGCGTGACTGAAGAGGATAGATGGTTCTTCCCACCATTGTCCGGGAGGAGCTCGCTGCGCCGTCTCTGCCTTGAACAATGGCACCCAGCGCTTGGAGACTACCCCGTTGTTCTAGAAACGGAGGATAGCTGCCTTGTACTATACGACGGTTTCTATGCTCCACGTCTGCTCGAAGGCGGCTGCTTTGAAGCCCATGGGCCGCTTATTGATGTTGTACAACATGGTAGAAGTCCTCTCCGAGGCTGCATAGCTGTTGGCGGAAGAGAAGGCGGCTATCTTAAGCCCCTGCCCTAAGGCTCTTGACGCCCTTCTCTATTATCTCCCTTGCACGCTGAAGCGCCTTTATCTTTTCATCCTCACTCGTAGCAGCAAGCGCTTTCACGATCTCTCCGAAGAGCAGATAAAGGTTGACTATCTCCTCGCGTAGCTTCTCCGACTTCTCCTCCAGGTCAGATATGCGTGTATTCATAGTATCCATTAACACGTCGATCGTGTGTAATATCTCATCCAACCCCTCGACATGATGATGGTGATGGTGGTGATGATGTTCATGCTCATGTGTCTCCATGACCTCTTCTACAACCTTCTGAAGGTCCTCCTCCTTCTTCGGCAGGGTCATGCGCATACGCTTACCCAAACCGTCTCCACCCTATTGAGCCGTCCAGGACTACATGAGGAGAATAAATGCTATAACCGCAACCTAGCCAAAACGCATCCATGTTAAGCCGTGTGCAATACGACTTCTACCCTCCGTGGAGCTGGCCAGTTATCGAGAGGCGCGCAAAAACAGCCCAATAACTAGCTTGTCTCTTCATCCTCATATACCTCGTCAAAATCAACAATATTATCGGTCACGAGCACACTGTGCAGCCTATTGGCCTCAGCAAGATACATAACTATCTTCTTTACGCCCCTATAGTCGCTACATTTCGTCTCCACAACCTCTCCGTTATCTAAAACAGCGACCACCTTTTTGCGCTTACTACTGCCACACTCCTCGGTCCAGAAGCGTCTCACCATGCCCACAGCTGCAAGCCCCTCAAGATGGGCAACGTGCACAAACCTTCTCTCCGCCAAGATGTATCCGCCTCCCTGGCCCCACTAGAGGCCGTCAGGGAGAGGCATAAAGGGCTGACCGCTCTAGGCTAAAGACACCGTAGCAACCAGAACAACACACCTATGAGTGCCGCGAGGGCCGCGCCCAAGCCAGCCTTCTCAACATGCGCTGCATCGTTAACTCTAGCGACAGCCCTAGAAACGCTGAAGTCAAGAGAAGCTAGAGCAACACCAGCAGCAATCATCGTGGCACAGTCGAACAATGGGCATCACCCTGTGCCTTAGAGAAGAGAGATACACCCCCTCTTTAGGGGAAGCCCTAGGCTTCTATGGCTCTCCGGGGAGGAGGGCTAAGGGATATGCCGGATAGTAGTGCCCAAACTAGCCTGGCGCAACGTATGGCGCTAGCTTTTGAAAAACTAGGCTTCTTCATCTTCGATAAAGAGCTTGACGAAGCGGGTGAAGTTTTCTCTGTGTTGCGCCGGGCGGGAATAGAGCACGCCGTGGATGTGCGTCCCGTTGCGCGAGGCACGGAGATATACATTGTTGAGCCGAAGGAGCGAGGCTGCAGAAGGCTCTGTCACTATGAGAGGGGGTGCGGTGGTGATAAAGAGTGCCTGGAGAGTTGCCTGGCCGAGTGTCTGGCCGAGTTGAGGAGGAAGCTTGCGGAGGCTTTGAGGAGAGATGCTGGGCGCGGAGGGAGCTAGCCATCCAAACTCGATACTGCAGGCTACGTTGCTCCTATTCATAGCTATTGATCCCGTTGGTAACGCCCCGCTCTTCTACGGCCTCACAGCGTCGCTGCCAGCGTCCAAGAGGAGACGAATCGTGGAGAGAAGTATTCGCGTAGCTTTTGCTATTCTAGTTGTCTTTACATTCGTCGGCGACATGTTTCTACAATACTTTGGCCTCACTATAGCTGATTTCCGTATAGCCGGCGGCATAATACTCCTTATCTACGGCATTGCGGGAATACTGGGCTTTACCGAAGCCACAATGATTAGAGAGCCGCGTGAAGTAGAGAGCATAGCCATCGTTCCCCTCGCAACACCCCTGCTAGCCGGCCCTGCAGCCATAGCAACAGTGCTCTACCTTAAAGCGACGCTCAATATCGCAGCAACAGTCATAGCTGTACTTATAAATACCGCAATAACATACGTGATGCTAATTCACAGCGATAAACTCATGGAAGCAATGGGCGAGAACGGCGCAATAGCACTCTCAAAGATAATGTCTATACTGCTGGCGGCAATAGCAGTCGCAATGATAAGGGGCGGCATAGAGGAGGTAATAGCCATGCTAGAAAAAGCCGGCTAGAGTGTACAACGAAACTGTCGATATTTTGCTAAGTTACGGAGAAAAACAGAGCTAGTGCTTATAGAGACCTCATAGGCTTAACATCTTCAGCTTCTCCTGTATATCCGCCAGCCGGCGCAGCATTATCTTGCGCTCAACTGAGGCTACGAGCCTCCTGGTTGCTATCACCGCGTCCGGGTTGACGCTGATGCTGTCTATGCCGTTTTCTACGAGGAACTCTACTATCTCCGGGTAGACGCTCGGAGCCTGGCCACAGATCGAGACCGTCCTTCCATTCCTATGCGCAGCCTCTATCAACATCTTTATCGCTCGCAGCACAGCGGGGTCGCGCTCGTCGAAGTAGCCCATGCCCGCAAGTAGCTGGGAGTCCCTATCAACTCCTAGAACGAGCTGTGTTAGGTCGTTACTGCCTATGCTGAAGCCGTCAACAAGCTTGGCGAACTCGTCGGCCAGGAAGACGACGCTCGGCACCTCAGCCATTATCCAGACTTTGAAGTCCTTGTTTCTCTCAAGCCCCTCCTCGGCCATTATCTCTAGAACCTTTTCGACCTCCCATGTGGTCCTCACAAAGGGCAGCATGGTCCAAACGTTCTTGAGCCCCATTTCTTCGCGGACCTTCTTTATCGCACGCACCTCTAGCCTGAACGCCTTCTCGTAGCGCGGATGGATATACCTTGATACACCACGCCAGCCTAGCATCGGGTTACGCTCCTCAGGCTCATACTTCTCGCCTCCCTTCAAGCCACGGTACTCGTTGGTCTTGAAGTCGCTGAAGCGGACAACAACCGGCCGCGGGTATACAGCGCTAGCTACCTTGGCTATACCCTCTGCCAGCTTGTCTACAAAGAAGCTCTCGCGGCCAGTCTCTATAAGGTAGAGTGGGTGGTAGCCTATCCAGTCGGAGAGTATGAACTCTATCCTCATGAGGCCTATACCGTCGAAGGGTAGGTGCACGTACCTATCAATGGCGGCTGGCTCGCCGAGATTCATGTATATCTTAGTGCCGGTCACAGGGTAGAGATCACGCAGTACTTCGGGGGACACGGCGGCCGCGCCTGCAGCTTCCTCCTCCTTCTTCCTTGCACCTATCTCGACCCGGCCCTCGTAGACTACGCCTCTGCTACCATCAACCGTGACGAGCATCCCGGTCTTTATCACCTTCGTGGCGTTGCCGGTGCCAACTACCGCCGGGATGCCGAGCTCCCTGGATACTATCGCCGCATGGCTAGTCATGCCACCCTCATCAGTGACTATAGCTGCAGCCTTCTTCATTAACGGGACCCAGTCTGGGTCGGTCATCTTCGTTACCAGGACGTCACCCTTCTTGAACTCCTTGGCCTCGGGGCTATGCGGGTCTAGTATTACACGCGCTACGCCAGTGGCCACGCCGGGGCTAGCGGGCAGGCCGCGCACAAGCACCCTGCCAGTGGCTTCACCAGCGCCTTCCCCAGGCTCGCTTTTGCTTATCTCTTTCTGCTCCTTTTTCCTACTCCAGACAGTCTCATAGCGAGCCTGCACGATGAACACGTTGTTTGGTGGCTCTATGTCCTTGTCTATAGCCCATTCTATGTCCATCGGGTGCTTGTAGTGATTCTCTATCTTTAGACCATACTTAGCGAGCTGTATGGCCTCTTCGTCGCTTATACTGGGCTTCTCAGCCATATCCTCAGGAACCTTAACGACTACGTTCTCGCCACGCTCGGGATCATAGATGATCATTATCTCTTTACGGCTTATCCTCTTCTCCAGTATCTTAAGGGTACGCTTGTCTATCACAAACTCGTCGGGTGTTACCTTTCCGCCTACTATCGCCTCCCCCAGCCCCCAACTAGACTCGATAACTATCACACTGTCGTCGCCAGTGACGGGATGAATGGTGAACATCACGCCAGAAGAGCGCGAGTTAACCATTTTCTGTACAACAACAGCCATTGCAACCTTCAAGTGGTCGATACCCTTGTCTTCGCGGTATGCTATGGCTCTTGCGGTGAAGAGGCTGGCCCAACAAGCTCGGACCTTTTCGACAACCTCATCCTCTCCCTTGACGTTAAGATAGGTATCCTGCTGGCCTGCAAAGCTAGCCTCCGGTAGGTCCTCAGCTGACGCACTGCTCCTCACAGCCACCAGCGGCTCCTCAATCCCTATCTTCTTCCCGAGCTCGCGGTACGCACTCCGAATAGCTTCCTCTATATCCTTTGGTATCGGGCGCGACATTATGAGCCCACGTATCTTCCTACTGGCTTCATCAAGCGACGCAGTATCGTTTACATCGATTTTCTCGAGTATACGCCTTATCTCCTCCTCTAGGCCACTCTCTTTTATGAACCTACGGTAAGCCTCTGTAGTCACGACAAAGCCTGGCGGAACGGGGACTCCTATACTGACGAGCTCGCCGAGGTTAGCACCTTTGCCGCCTGCAAGCGCCACGTCCTTTGCACTAAGCTGCTCAATCCAAATTATAATGGGAGAAGAAGGTGCCATGGCGGCTTCCCATTATCGGAGACCACGTGACCAGTAAGGCAGGTGAAAAATCTTACCCCAACCTAATCAGTGCACATGGCAAGCCCTTACACGAGAAAAGATTGGGTGACCTCCTCTCTGCACTCATGCGTGCGCAATGAACACTAGCTGGCAGCCTCACCCTCCTCGCTCTCCTCCCGATGCCCCCTACGTAGCTCTACGCGGTACTTGCCTCCCGCATACTCAGCAATAACGTAGACAGAAACGATGTTCTCTACTGGGCCAAAGTATACTTCTATGCTGCCACCTGGCGGGATGCGCTTACCGATACTAAGCCTTTCACTTATTTCGCGTTTAGCGGATACTTGTTCAACAACACTCTCCTCTACACGTACAGTTACATAGTACCTTACCTCGACTGCTTCTAGGTAGAAGCTCTCGCTACAGCTGTTCTCAACCACTATGTAGGGACCGTCGATCCTGTAGAACAGACACTCACGTATCCTCTCCACAGCCTCGGAGGGAGATACCAAGAGGAGAACACCACCCCCGGTCTGAGATGGGCCGTCTTCGCAGGCCTTAAGCTAACCGGAGACACCGTGACTAGGCTAATGCGGGGAACGGGCCTCAGCTCCGGTGGAGGCTCCCCACTCGCGTCGGCGACGTGCAATCAGTCTTCATCGGCCCACATTACTGGGGGCCTCTACCTCGCTTGAAAGAAAAGTGGATAGCATGGCCTCTAAAACTCCTAAACCCCGCGATGCCAGCTGCTAACAGCTTCTCTTGTTTAATTAAGCCTCTTCGTTCTTCACGACTTAACGTGGGAGGTATGAAGAAAAACCCCGTCTAGCGACCCCGGGTTGCGGGGATGACTGCTGCACTGGCTACTGACCTCGCTCTATACGCTCACTCTATAGGGCGAGTGTTCTCCCGCCACCGGGGAGAGCGGCCGCTGGGTTACTGCCGTGCGGAGCCCGGTTTTCAGCTGAGCAAGGCAGTGATGTGGAGTTGCTCTACCGAGCATGCGGCGCACCCGCGGCCGCCCCTCCAGGTGGCCCCCACAGCGCTATGCATGGACGCCGATTGTGCAGAGAAGACGGCTAGATGCCTGGTGCTGTGTGTTATTCTCAATCTAATACTAAGGGCTCATCCGCACCCTGTGCTAGGGCGTAGCCGCTATTGTTAGGTTATAATCCCCTAGTGGTGTTACTGGGGAATCTAGGGCTAGGCTGATTTGGCGTCAGCAGCTGGAAGCGGCGGGATAGCGAAGAAGGTGCATCTGCTCTTCCAGAAACTCCATGAGCCCTTTGTGGGTAGAGAGGACGAGGCACGCTCGATAGTGCTAGCTCTTCTCGCGAAGGAGCACGCGGTGCTCGTTGGTGAGCCCGGCACAGCGAAGTCCGCTATGGCGCGGCGGCTCGCGGAGCTACTCAATGCCAGGTTCTTCAAGTACTTGTTGACTAAGTATACCGAACCGAGCGAGCTCTTCGGCCCACTGGACCTAAGGGCTCTTCGTGAGGGTAAGTACGCTCGTATTACACACGGAAAGTTGCCTGAAGCTGAGATAGTGTTTCTCGACGAGGTCTTTAACGCTAATTCTGCGATACTCAACGCACTCCTTAGCATCATGCAGGAGCGTGTATGGTATGACGGCTATACGGAGATACGTGTGCCTCTTTGGACTCTCATCGGGGCTACTAATCGTGTACCCGAAGAGCCCGAGCTCGAGGCTGTTTATGATAGGTTCCTCGTGAGGCAGTATGCCAGGCCGCTGCCGGAGAACAAGTGGCGTGAGCTCCTGGACTCTGCCTGGAGGCTAGAGGCTGGCCTGGTAGAGAAACCATCTCCCATCATGAGCCTTGATGAGCTCCGTGAGGTACACAAACTCATATTTAATGTTGATGTTGAAGCCGTGAAATCTAAACTTCTAAGACTCTTCGCTGTGCTTGAAGAGAGAGGTATACACCTGACCGATAGACGCAAGGCTAAGACCTTGAAGCTCGTCGCGGCAAACGCTGTACTAGAGGGGAGACTAAGGGCTGAGGAGAGAGACCTGCTCGTACTGAAATACACTGCACCCAAAGAGCTACAGGATTTCGATAAGGTCAACATAATACTCTCTGAGGAGCTGAAGATGCCGGAACGGTATATGCGTGAGCTAAAGGATATCCGGAATAACGTGCAAGAGGCCGCCCAGCTTGTCGACTCTATGAGGAGCTATGATCCACGGCTCGTCGACCTGTATCGAAGCTTGAAGATAGCAAAGAGTCGCATTATAAGCATCATGCGGGAGACGGATGACAGTAAGGTTCAGTCGCTAGCCCGGGATACTCTTGCAGAGATAGATAGCCTGCTTGAAAAGATAGCTCTAAAGCTGGGGATGTAGGGCTATGGTTCTCCTGCGCGGAGTAAAGCTTGACCCTCCCGTCCTTTATCGCGGTGAACGTATACTAACGTTAGCGCGGAAACTCTTGCCACGGCTCGTGGAGCCCCCAGAATACATCGACGCCGAGTTCGCCGCATCGATATACTACATGATGTTTCTTCCCTACCCTGTTATAGATGGCGGCGGAGAGCCCAAGTCTAAGAAGGAAGAGATCCAGTACATGCTCCTAAACGCCATACTTGCCTCCCCTAAGTTTCGCAATGTGCGTCAACACACGATTGCCGACCTAGCCGCTAGCACAGCCGCAGCGGCCGTACTGCTTGAGACACTCATAAACGAGCTTAGCCGCGAGAACAAGCCTTCTCCGCAGCCGAGCCCTTCTGGAAGCGGCGGCGAGGATAGGAACAGTGATGGCAGGAACGCAAATGAGGAGAAACTGCGCAGAAGCGTTGAGCGGGCACTTGACGCTGCAAGGGACGTAGCGGCACAAGCTAAGGAGATATCTCAGTTCGCTATGACATTCTCTGCCGGAAGCGCCTCCATGCTCTCGCTTGAAGACTCGGTGCAGGAAGTCATTAACCTCGCACGCAACACTGATGTAAGGATGCTTCTCGACATGCTGAGGACCATTGAGGACACAGAGGCTTTCGTAAAGAAGAGGAGGACGCGCAGTCCACGAGGCGAGCTCGATGGCTACGAGAAAGGCAATGATATTGAACGACTTGTGCCCAGCGAGTTGGCCCTACCGACTGAGCTGTTTCTTGTACGTTTCGCGGAGCGGAGCCTACTCCTATACCGTAAGGTTGTCAGCGAAGACTATGGCCCATTCTATGTCCTACTCGACAAGAGCGGCAGCATGATGGGCATGAAGATGCTTTGGGCTAAGGCTGTTGCGCTGGCGCTAGCACAGCGCGCTGCGAGAGAGAACAGAGAATTCTACATACGGTTCTTTGACAGCATACCGTACCCGCCGCTGCATCTGCCGAGACGTCTCCGCGGCCGTGACGTTGTACGTCTACTCGAATACGTGGCCCGCATAAGGGCGAACGGCGGCACAGACATATCGCGTGCAATCCTCACAGCTATCGATGACATAATGACATCAGATACAAGGAAAAAACCTGCAGATATAATATTAATAACTGATGGTGAGGATAGGGTCTCCGTGGAGCTCATAAAGAGGAGCCTGGCGCGCGCCAACGCCCGACTCTACACTGTCATGGTCTACGGCAATAACCCGGATCTAAGACGTGTGTCAGACAGCTACATGGTGGCCACAAGGCCCAGCAAGGAGGAGGCCCTAAAGGTAATAACGCTCGGCCTCTAGGGCGGCTCCACTCTATAGAACCTAACAACGTTGTCAACATTTATTCTCATAAGCTGCTCCTCTGTTACAGCCCCCTCTTTTAGTAGCTCAAGCTGACGCTCCACAATCTCCCATGGACAGCTCGAGACACATGGGCGACGCGGGTCATCAATGTAATCAGACTCTGGTATAAATACTGGCCCTATGTTGCCCAGCGCAGCGCGTAGCTGCTCCTTCTTGCCCGGCACGGTCGCCGCATAGCCGCGGCTGGTAGCGAGGCCGGCAACCCGGACACTTGCATGATGAAACAGTATGTTTGAAGGCTCAGCGCCCACAAGCTTCACTAGATAGTCAACTGTATTGACTGTCGCTGCGCCAGCATTCTCAAGGTGCAAGTGAATCGGGCAGCCATAGTCTCTGCTTGCCTCGAAGGCACGAATCATTATAGTTGAAGCTATAGCAACCCTCTCCGGCATTGTCTTGTAATGCTGGCGCCCAACTTCTCCAATGCCATCTATAACTCCTTTCTTACATAGCTCTACTAGTAGCTCAATGACACGTAGGCCTAGGTCAAGCGCCTCCTCAGGCTTCATGCCTATCGATACAAGCTTATCAACCTCGGCAGGATGGAACCCCGCAAAGCACGCGATACGGATACCGTTTACACTACGCGCATCTCTACATTCACGCAAATGATGCTCAATAGCCCTCTTGTATTCCTCTATGCTGCGAGGCATTAGCCCATAATGCCACGGAGGCAATGAAACCAAAGCAGCAAACCAGCCACCTGCCTCCCGAAATTTCTCGATAACCCTCCTCGCGCCTAGACCCTCTACACTGTTCGCATGCATATGACCATCCGCGAAAGTCAGCCGTTGAGCCACGTTAGGCAACCCCACAGCACGCCATGAGCCTCAGCGAAGGACCACCCTCTCATAGGCCTAGCGCTTAGGCCTCGACCACGTGTAGGGGCCTCATCACTAGCAGGCCAGGTATCAAACATATACATGTACAGGACGGTGTACGCAACACAAGGAATACGCTCCAAAGAGAGCCTCCGGGACGTTCATGGAGGGGTCAGCCCTCACACGGCTCCTCATAAGCCCGTCAGGGCCTCGGTGCCGAAATCGCTCACCATCCCCAGGTGCTGCTAGATACCGTTCTGGCCGCTATGGTTACAGTGTTTTAGCGCACCGGATAGGGCTTAGCTGGGCCCCTTCCACGTCCCGCCGCGTGATAGGGGGTCTAGCAGAGTATGCAGCGGCGGTGGGGGTCATTGAGCACTGTTGTAGAGAGGGCTATGCTGTACTCGCTTGCCGCCCTCACAGTATTCGTATCAGCTGCCCTTATTGGGTTCATCTTTCCGTCGACTTATGTTCTCGACGCAGTTAGCGGCGTTAGACTGTATGCCGCTTTACCGCCGCTCACGAGAGCTGCCGCGATATTCGTTAATAACGTCTTTGTTGCGTTTATGCTACTCCTATCCTCGTTTACTGTGCTAGTTGGTCTTTACTTGTTAGCCTTTAACGGCTATGTTCTGGGTGTTCTACTGGCCTTTTCCTCTAAGCATCATCCTCTGCCGACACTTCTCTTCGCTATTGCGCCACACGGCATTATAGAGGTAGCTGTCTACAGCTACCTTGTGGGCGTTGCGCTATCCCTGGTTGAGGCATGGCTGAAGAAACGTATAGGCCTCGAGGAGGCTGCCACATATATCCTCAAGGCGTGCACCGTTGCAGTCCTCGGACTGGCCGCGGCCGCCCTCATAGAGTCTTTCATGGTGCTGGACTAGGCTAGTCACGCAGTGTTACCGCGCTAGGCAGCAACTAAAATCAACCCATATATTTGAAAAAGGAGAAAGATAGAAATGCTAGTATATATTCATCTTGTAATGTGGAGCACTGAAACTACATAGGAGGGGCACAACATGAGCGAGCTGGTAGAGAGGAGGCTGCGTCTTCCCACTGGCAGAGAGGCCGCGATAGTCGAAGGACTCAAGTTCTGCTATGATTTGAGTGAAACCGACGCCCTCATCTTGTTTGAGCTCCTTAAGGGGGGAGAGTACACTGTTGACGACTTGACACAGAAGCTTAACCTCAGCAAGGCTACAATAAATAGAGGGCTTGCCAAGCTGGTGGAGCTCGGCTTTGTCTCGAGGACACGCGAGAAGCGCTCAAAGGTTGGCAGGCCTCGTTACCGCTACTACGTAGCTGACCTTGAAGCAGTCATAAATAGGATTATAAGCGACTTTGAAGAGTGTGCTAAGAGCTTCAAGGAAGCCTTGAAGAAGCTCCTTGAAGAGATAAAGAGAACCAGGAAGTAATTATTACATAAATAATAGAAATAGTTCTGGATACCATTCTCCTCCAGCTGCCAGGGACAGAAAACGCTTAATTCAAGCCTGAGCCACTAGTCTGTCAACTGCTTAGCTGCTATAACCTGGACAAGGCTTTTGAGCTCGGAGACAAGGCCCTCAACATCCTCTACACTTGTATCGGCGGCGTTGATGCTAGTTTCATCTTCTACGGGGGCTTCTTTGTGTTCGCGAAGCCTCTTCTGGACGTATTGAAGGTAGAAGAGGACAGCCTCACGCAGGAACTGGCTTCTGCTGCGGTACCCTAGCCGCGGCCAGACCTCGTCTATCTGCGCAATTATGTCAACATCCAGCTTGAAGCTAACGACCTTTTTCGGCGACTCAACAACTATGAATATTTCGTCCACGTTCTCCATAGTGTGGGTACCTCCGTACAGTCTACGTGGAACTCAGTCAAAACGGCCGACACATGGCGCGCCTCATCCTTGCCCCCGAAGTGACAGGTCTAGCCGCTCAAAGCATGAGGTAAACTCCATAATGCTTTATTAATAACCGTAGCGTTCCTTACAGCCTGTCCTAAGGCATTTATCTCAAACAGATTATAGGGCCTTCTGCCGCCATGTATACGGGGCTACACTCACCTAATTTGCAGGCATTGAGGAGCCAGAGGGACATAACATGGATACTGGGCTTACGGAGAGCTCGTTGCGCAAGATTAGAGAAGAAATCGTTACCTGCCCAGTATGCGGTAAGAACACCTTACGTATTGTTGATTATCTCTACGAAGCACCTTACGTCGGTAAACTTATAATCTCTATAGGTAAGTGCGACAACTGCGGCTACAGCTTTAAGGACGTGAGGCTCTACGAGGCCAAAGAGCCTGGCAAGATAGTTTTCACTGTAGAGAAGCTTGAGGACATTAACGTGCTGGTAGTCAAGTCTGCGTCGGCCTCTGTGCTTATCCCCGAGCTTGGCCTCACTATGACGCCAGGGCCCGCCTCGGAGGGCTTCATAACTACCATTGAGGGCCTCCTTGACAGGTTCCTCGAGGCTCTCGAAGTAGCATGCCGCGACGAGAAAGCAGACAAGGAGAAATGCGAAGAAATGAGGAAAAAAATAGTTGATGCCAAGGAGGGCCGTATACGCTACACTGTAATCATAGTCGATCCGGAGGGTGTTAGCAGCATAGCATCGCCGAAGGCTAGAAGGATGCCGGTAGAGCCTGAGGAACTAGAGAAGCTGGGCTACATAGTGGCTAGGCGCGGAGAAAAGAGTGGTTAGTCCTCGGGTTACTCAACCTTTACCTTTATGCCTCCCTCCTCTTCCTCCTCCTTCTCAGGCTCCTTCTTTTCTATAGTTACTTCAAGCACGCCGTTACGATACTTCGCTTTCGCGGTCTCGGGCTTGACCTCCGCCGGTAGCTCTATCTCTTTGTAGTACTTCCTGTCCTTATTCTTGGCCTTTATTATTAGCTTGTTGTCTTTTATGCGGATATCTATCTTGTCCTTGTCTATGCCTGGGAGCTCCGCTATAACAACGACGCGGTCTTTTTCGTCTATTACGTCTACAAGGGGCTCCATTACGTCCTCTATTATTGTTCTCCTACCAATCCTCTTTACGTTGCCAAACTCCTCTATTACTGGCCTCCCATCAGGTCCGATAGTTATCCTGACGCCGTAAACTATTGGGCCCTTGATTTCGCCCTGCTTTGCGATGAACTCTGGGGTGTACTCCTCCATGAACCTGGCAGCTATGCGCTCAAGTTCACGCATCATTTCCTCTATGCTTTCGAATATGTCTGCTATGTCGCTGGGGACCCTCCTACGTGGGAAGAAGGACAACGCCCCTCACCCTCTCTACGCGTTTTCTTGCTCCAGTGAGTTATGCGCGTATAGACATGGTATTACATGACAGGCTTCTTATAACCTATTGGCTGGAATAGTATGAGCGTGCTTCTCTCTGGTGTAGCAACGAGGAGCGTACCCACCTACGCCCAGGTTATATCCCGCGTAGTCGCTGTCTGGAGCGCTGGAGAGCTTGGCGGTGGAGCAACTTGGGTAGGCTGTACGACGTTGTCGTTGCAGGCCTGGGCCCTGCGGGTTCCGTGGCTATATGGCATCTTGCCAGGATGGGTTACAGCGTTGTAGGGATTGATCTGCGTGGATGGAGTAATCTGTGGGGCAAGCCCTGCGGCGACGCTATCGGCGCACATCACGTCAGTGACGCAGGGTTACCGCCTCTCCCGGAGCGGGTTATCCGTAACCATGTAAGGGCTATAGACATCTATTCGCCGGGCGAGACTACCCGTTACCGTGTAACCGGTGAGGGCTACATCATAGATCGGCGGGCTATGGGGGAGTGGCTGCTGCGTGATGCTGAGGCGCGAGGCGCGGAGCTCATGCTGAACACTGCCATCCTCGGCCCAGTGATAGAGGATGGCCGTGTAGTTGGCGTACGTGTGCGCCGCGGGGAGCGCGTAGAGGAGGTGCGTGGGCGCCTCGTTGTCGAGGCAACAGGGTTCTCGCGTGTGCTCCGCACAAGGCTTCCGAAGGACTGGCCTGTCTATGAGGACATCGCACCCACAGACATGGAAATAGCGTACAGGGAGATAATCGAGTACGAGGATTATACTGTTGAGGAGCCCAGCGTTATAAGAATATACCTTGACCAGGAGGTTGCGCCAGGAGGCTACTGGTGGTACTTCCCGGAGTCCAGTTCTGCTGTCAACACTGGTCTAGGTGTACAGGGCGGCAAGGGGCACCCCAACCCCCAGCAACTCTACCGAAGGCTAGTTGAGACCCACCAGCTCTTCAAGCATAAGTTCCGTGTAAGGACCGGCGCTGGAGCGCCGCTACCGACACGGCGCCCCTCAAACACCATGGTTGGACCGGGCATAGTGGTTATCGGCGACGCTGGCTACACCGTTAATCCCCTCCACGGCGGAGGCATGGGCTACGCGTTCCGTGCAGCCTTCTTCGCCGCGAAGGCCTTCGAGGAAGCCTACAACTCGGGCAATGTGAGCATTGAGAGCCTCTGGCGGATGAACAAGGACTACATGGACGCGATAGGGGCCCGCCAGGCAGCGCTGGACGTGTTTAGGATATTCCTACAGAGGCTAAGCAACGACGACATAAGGTATGGCATGGAGAAGAGGCTCATCCCCGAGCAGGACGTGTACTACACTAGTACAGAGGGCGACATAAAGCTGTCAGTAATAGAGAAGGCATCAATAATACTGCGAGGGCTTGGGAGACCCTCGCTCTTGGCTAAGCTTAAGCTCGTAGCCGAGTACATGAGAAGAGTGCGCGAGCACTACCGTAACTACCCTGAAACGCCACACGGGCTGCCACGCTGGATAAAAGAACTTGAGAATATATACAGAGAGTACTTAGTGAAGCTGGAGAAGCACTAGCCACTCCATTAGCCGTTCCTTTGTGTCCCTCCTCGGTTTTTACAAAGAATAGGGCAAGGCTAGCTTCCTCGGTGCTCATGGCCTCCTCCAGCCGAGAGGTGGGCGTGTTGTCGCTGCAATGGGAGGCCGAGTGGGAGGAAGTAGTTGTCGTCTACAATGGGATACGTGTGCGTGTCCTCCGCGAGCGGAACACCGGCCTCTACGCCTGCCCCATCTGCGGCACCGGCGATAGAGCTACCTACCTCTTCACGGTCAAGGACCTCGTCTACCATCTCTATGCACATGCGAAACGCGCCGAGAAGTACCACACTCGGGTACAGTACCGTGCAGAAGAAGAGGAGGAAGGGGAGGAGTAATCTCTAGCTGATGCCAGCCAGAGGGGCTCTCCATGAGAGTTCTCTCTGTTGTCGTGTTCTCCGCTAGCACGCTGGATCTGCGAGGCCTCGGCTGGGAGCGTGGCGGCCCATACCGTTTCATCCGTGAAGCCCTACTAGCCGCCTTCCCGGGTGTCGTTGTTCGACGCGGCTGCTGGTCCAGTGGCGCAGTATTCTCTCACCAGGAGCAGGGTGGCAGACGTGTATCGATTCTTCTCCGTCGACCTGTCATGTGCCGTTTCCTACCTGTAGGCGGTGATGCTGCCGTCATCTCCCCCGTCTACTGGGAGCTCGGGCTTGAGGATGCTGCAGCCATTACACGAACGGGTTTCCGCGCGGTAGTGTATGATTTGCAGGGGTTTCTTCGCGTAGACAGTGGCCGGGTAGAGGCGGCCAGGTACCCGGGCGTAGCCATCGCTGCCTACCTAGCTTCTGCCGTAGACGGCCTACATCGCCTACTCTTTAAGGCCAGCATAGAGGACTTGGGGGACCCGATTGCTGCCCATAGTTTTCTAGAGGCGGGGCCAGGCCCAGCTGTGGTAACCATGGGGCCGTATGGTCTTTGCCTCTCTGCTGGCGGTAGGTGCTATCACTGCGAGCCAGCCATAGGGGACCCACGGCTTCCCTCAACAGGTGCTGGGGACGTGTTCTCGGGGATTGTTGCGGCATTACTAGCCCAAGGTGTTGGTGTAGTAGAAGCTGTGTGCAAGGCCGTGGGTCTTACAGAGAATTTTCTACTGAAAAGAGCGGGCAGGCGTGCGGTATCTGCTGCCCCGCGTCTCCGGGAGCTACCAGGTTGCGGTGGCTGCTTGCCGGTTCTCGCTTCTGCCCTGAGGAGCTAGAAGGGGGAGCTTTTCTTCGTCGTACGTGCCTAGCAGGGCTAGGGCTTCGCGGACTATCTCTTGCGGTGCTGGCACGAAGCCACTAGCCACCTCTTTTCCGTTTATTACGAGTAGAGGCATTGTGTACGGTGTCGCTATGCTCGGTCCAATGCTCCAATAGAGTGTTCTCGGGATAACTATGGCGTAGATGCCATACTCTTTCTCAAGTATCTCGGCTGCTTTGCGGGCGTTATGTATCAGCTCATCAGTTGCTGGGTCAAAGCCGCCGTAGACTGTTATCTCTACGTCTATTGTTGGGGGCGCTTCTAGCGAGATGTCTATGGCCGCGTCTATTGTGGGGAAGTGTGTCGCGGCTTCTACTACGGCCGACACTGAGAGACCCCGCTGTAAGTACTCGCCACACCCGGGCTAGCTAAACCACTGAACCCTCCTTAACTCCCACGAGGAGCTGCGCAGCCACATACCCCCTAAACGCCAGTGAACAAGCCATATTCCTCTTTCAGCTCCGGTAGTACCTTTTGTGTCAGGTATCACTATTAGAGGGTGGGGCGCGCACTACTCTCCCCGGAGGCAAGGACGGTGAAACATTATGACGAGGCATGGCGACTATGTTGACCCACGCCTAGAGAAGGCTATAGAGAAGGCTGTCCAACTGCTTGTCCAACACATGGATGAATGGCAAAGCACTGTGGAGGCCTACTGGTTGGTACGGCGCCATGAGGATGAGATAGGGTTCCCGTTAACCTACAACATGATCGAGGAGGCCGTTGAGAAGGCAAAGCAGTTCATTCATCGCAGCCGTGTAGCCGTCGCGGCGGAGGCATAGCGGCGTCTATCATTTAATACTGGCGTCCTTGACGCGGAGAGCACCGGCTGAGGATATATGCCGGACTTCTGGGAGGGTCTATTCGGGAAGCTCCCTGCCGAGCTTGCCGAGGTTCTGCGCTTTACACTTCTCCATAACCGCTGGAGGCGCTATGAGACTGTAAACCTTATAGCCAGCGAGAATGTTATGAGCCCTCTCGCCGAGTCCGCATATGTTAGCGACATGATGCATCGCTATGCCGAGGGCAAACCCTTCAAGAGGTATTATCAGGGAACGCGCTATGTCGACGAGGTGGAGGTTAGAGCCGCCAGGCTCATGGGAGAGCTACTTGGGGGAGCTCATGTCGATCCGCGCCCAATAAGCGGCACAACAGCTAACGCCTCAGTTTTCCGTGTGCTCGCACCATGCGGCGCAAAGGCCGTAATTGCTCCTGTACAAGCTGGTGCACATGTAAGCCATACAAAGTTTGGCACACTTGGCGCCCTCTGTATAGAGCATATAGAGATGCCATACGACCCCGAGGCTATGAATATCGATGTGGATAAGGCGGTAAAGTTGATAGAGGAGGTTCGGCCGTCGTTCGTCGTACTGGGCGCCAGTGTTTACCTCTTCCCACACCCGGTGAAGGAGATAGCCAACGCAGCCCACAGCGTGGGCGCACGCGTTGTCTACGATGCCGCCCATGTACTGGGCCTCATCGTGGGGCGGCGCTGGCATAATCCCCTCGACGAGGGAGCGGACGTAATGACCGCATCGACGCATAAGACATTTCCCGGCCCGCAGGGCGGCATAATTGCGACAAGAGACACAACCCTCTTCAAGTCGATAGGGCGGGCGGTGTTCCCCTTCTTCGTGAGCAACCACCACCTGCACCGTCTGCCAGCACTTGCCGTGACAGCAGTCGAGATGAAATACTTTGGCGAAGCCTACGCCGACCAGGTCGTACGGAACGCACGTACCCTTGCCGAGGCGCTAGCAGCAGAGGGCTTCAAGGTCCTTGGAGAGCATCTAGGCTACACACGTAGCCACCAGGTAGTCCTTGACGTGAGGGCGCAAGGCGGTGGAGCCAAGGCAGCAGAGCTCCTAGAAAGAGCGAACATAATAGTCAACAAGAACCTCCTGCCTTATGACCCTCCTGACGCTATCAAGGACCCCAGCGGGCTACGGATAGGCGTACAGGAAATGACCAGGTTTGGCATGAAGGAGGATGAGATGCACGAGATCGCACGCTTCATGAGGAGAGTCTTAATAGAGGGCGCTGATCCTAAGGTTGTTGCCGAGGAAGTGAAGCGCTTCAGAAGCAGCTACATAGAAGTCAAGTACACATTCCCAGAGGCTAAGACCATAGAGACGGCAGAAGGTATACACAAGCTCTATCTACTCTACTAGCGCCGTCTAGCCCGTCCTGCATAGCACCTAAGTGTGGGAGCCCAGTCCACTTCCTTCTTCCTTTTCGTTCTCCAGCGTTACAGCGCGCCGCGGATTCTCCGGCCAAGAAGGCGGCTATAGGCAGCACAGACTACATGACGCTGCAACGCTGGTTCAGTAATGAGAGGTGCGGGAGGCAAGTCCCCCACCATCATCCAAGGAGGTGTGACCCCGTCTACGGGGGCGTCCGGGGGGCGGCGCGCACGGGAGAGTGCTGCGCGGTTTCGCTCTTATTCTCTGCCGCTGGTGTCGCGCATAAGGAGGTGCCCTCTTTTTCCCCACACCTTGTCGTGGCCGAGGTGGAGGCTGCTTAGCGATGGTGTATGCTCCGAGAGCATGGATAGTGACGATAGGTAATGAGCTATTGATTGGAAGGGTTGTGAACACTAACGCTGCTTGGATTGCCGCGCAGCTCACCCTACGTGGCGTGAGGGTTAGACGCATTGTCACTGTGGCTGACAATGTAGATGATATTGTTGAAGTTGTTAGGCTTGCAGTAAGGCGGGCTGATATAGTAATAACTACGGGCGGCCTTGGCCCGACAGTTGACGATATGACGATGGAGGCTGTGGCTGCGGCGCTGAATCGGCCGCTTGTGCTTAACAAGGAAGCTTTAGGCATGGTGGAGAGGTTCTACACCTCTAAGGGTTACATGCTTACACCAGAAGCCAGGAAGATGGCTCTTCTACCGGAGGGGGCAGTGCCCATACCCAACCCGGTCGGCGCTGCGCCGGGAGCGTGGCTGCGGCTGGGCCGCAGCAACCTCTTCATACTGCCTGGCGTGCCCAGGGAGATGGAGGAAATGATGAGCTATGTGTTCCGCGCGCTTGAGCCTATTCTCCCGAGGCTATGTGTTAGGGAGCTCTCGCTGACTATACGAGGCGTGCCCGAGGCGGCTCTTGCGCCAATACTGCGCCAGGCAGCGCGTAGATGCCCGTCATGCTACACCAAGAGCCACCCAAAGGGTCATGAAGTCGACAATCCTGTGGTGGAAGTGCGTGTCCTGGCCTCTGCGCCTAGCTGCGAGGAGGCAGAGAAAATGGCTAGAAGGGTCATAGAGTATGTTGAGGCGCAATTGGGCGGAGATTATGGCGCGTCAAGCAGCGGGTAACCCAAGGAATCTCTTCTTTCAGAGCGTGGCATTGCTAAATGCGTTCCTTCTACCCATAGCCGCTGTGGGACTCTATTTATCGTACCTTGGTCGCAGAGAGGGCTCCACCGCGCTGCTAGCGCTTGGCGTCATAATAGTAATAGTCTCGCCTTTCCTGGCTTACATGGCTTCACGGCCCGTAATAGAGAAGGTCCTAGGTGTCGATTCATCGGATAGCAGGGGTGCCGAAAAGCCCTAAGTGCCAAATGCGTATACGCTAGTTAAAACACGGTAAGCCCTACCCCAAGCTTACGCTAAGGTGACTAGGCTTTGGCTGGGGGCAAGATAGACAAGGAGGAGATAAAGAAAAAGATAATTGAAGCCCTGCGGTCAGTCTACGATCCGGAGATACCTGTCAACATATATGATCTAGGCCTCGTCTACGATATACAAATAACGGATGATCTCAAGGCTAAGGTGCGCCTCGGTGTCACCGCACCTGGCTGTCCCGTGGCGATGCAGATAGCCTACATGGCCGAGGAGGCTATAAGACAACACGTACCGGAGCTAAAGGACGTCGAAGTTGAGCTTGACTTGGAGACGCTCTGGGACCCGCGGAGAGTCACTGAGGAGGGTAGAAAGCTCCTCATGGAGCTCTTCGGCTACGACGTTGTCGAGGAATGGATAAAGAGGTATGAGGAGATGAAGAAGCAGATGGAGGAGGCGCAGGCACAAGCTGGGTACTAGAGGGGTGTCCGCGGCCTAGCGCACCTCTCCTCTCTGATACCACAATGTATAGGGAAGCTAGCATCCCCACATAGCGTCAGGGATGACGTGCTGGCTGGCATTGCGGAGCCCGTCCTCCATGGGCTGTGAAGAGGGGACCACCGTGGAGGACCGATGTAGCTCTATTTTTACAGCGCACCAGCCTCGGGGATAGAGGACAGTGGCTGGGATTGCGGGGATAGAGACCCTTGTCGTGGAGCATTCTGCGGCTTCTCCGGGAGTCACCGGAGGTTCTACGGGACAGTCTCCGCAAGAGGGGCATGGACCCTTCGCTGGTCGACACTGCTCTTGCCCTTGACGAGCGGTGGAGGGAGCTGCGCAAACTCGTCGACCAGATAAGGCATGAGCATAATGTGCTCACAAGGCGCATAGCCAAGGCTAAGGATCCTAGTGAGAGGAAGAGACTCATAGAGGAGGTGCGGCAGCTTCTCCGCCGTAGAGAGGAGCTGGAGAGGGAGCTTAAGAGGATCGAGGGGGAGCGACGGCGTGTGCTGCTCTCTCTGCCAAATATTGTGCACCCGAGCGTTCCTGTAGGCCTCTCCGACGAATATAACGTGCCTATCCGTTTCTGGGGAAGGCCACGTGTCTACAAGGAGGATGTGGATAAGTTTCTTGCGCAGACGGAGAAGTACGGCTTCCGTGTAGAGTATGAGGTCATAGACTGGAAGCCGGTAGGCCACGCAGATATGCTTGAGAAGGTACTGCGTCTAGGCGATACACTTAAGGCTGCAGAGGTTGCAGGCTCAAGGTTCTACTATCTCTTTGACGACCTAGTCTGGCTGGATTTTGCGCTACTTCTCTACGCTATTGACAGACTTACTGCTAAGGGGTATAAGCTAGTGCTGCCACCCTATATGATAAGACGCAAGATACTGATGGGAGTCATCGACATGGAGACCTTTGAGGACGCGATATACAAGATAGAGGGAGAGGACCTCTACCTCATAGCCACCGCTGAGCACCCTCTTGCAGGGCTCTACAGCAACGAGGAGATAATGGAAGACGAGCTCCCGATAAAGCTGGTAGGGGTTAGCCCCTGTTTCCGTAAGGAGGCCGGCGCCGGCAACCGTGACCTAAAGGGCATATTCCGCGTCCACCAATTCCACAAGGTCGAGCAGTACGTCTATGCAAAGCCGGAGGAGAGCTGGGACATACTAGAGGAACTGATAGACAATGCTGAGGAGCTTTTCCGGGGACTTGGTATACCCTACCGCGTCGTGAACGTTGCCTCGGGCGAGCTGGGGCTGCCTGCAGCGAAGAAGTACGATCTCGAGGCTTGGATGCCCGCACAAGCTAGGTATCGAGAAATGGTTAGCGCCAGCAACACTACCGACTGGCAGAGCTACCGGCTTAACATTAGGCTTGTTCGGAGGAAGGGTATGAAGCGAGAGTATGTACATACACTAAACTCTACTGCTATAGCCTCCACGAGGACGATAACTGCTATTCTGGAGAACTTCCAGGAGCCTGACGGCGTCGTTGTTGTCCCGAAGGTGCTTCGCCGCTACCTGGAGCCGTTCGAGAGAGCGCCTAAGGAAGCTATATACCCTATCAGGCGGGAGAAGGTGCTAGGTGCAAGAGGTTAGCCCCTCTATGGGCGGCGTGGATGTACGTAGGAGGCTCCTAGATCTCGTAGAGAACATGCCTCAAATGAACAAGGCTGCCTTCTATAGTGATCCTGACGTGGAGCGCCTAGTCAGGAAGCTTCACGAAAGGTGGGCGAGAAATGGCTACCAGGGCGAGCCTATAGACTATAGTAGTGATGACGAAGCATCTAGGCTCTACGAGCTTGCCAAGGAGTATGCTTCCATGCCTAGCTGGGAAGCCTACAAGACGTTTATCAGGCGCATAGAGGGCAAAGTCTAGCCTACAGCAGCCGCCGAGCCCCTCCCCTAGAGGAACATAGCCATTGGACACGCCGCTTGGCGGGGGAAGACCCTTCATGGCTGTTTTGAGCGATTTGTCCCTGAAAGGATCTGGAGAAGGCTGCGCCCCGACGCAATCGCCGTATGGGAAGATGAGAGGGTGCGCCGCGCACTGGCATGGTACTACCGTGTTATGCGTGATGAAGCCCCAGCCAAGTTCATGTTAGCACGCCTCGTAGAGTTCTCGGAGGATCCGTCAAGACTAGATACTATCGCGATAATCGAGGAGAAGAGGAGGCTACGTGGCGAGCTCGAGGCGCTAAGGCAACGCGCCCTGAGGGGCAGCTACGGCCTCGAGGACTATTGGCGCGACGCACGGTCGGCGCCGGAGCATAGCGTGCTCACCGCCTCTGCAGTGCTTGCACGGCGACTAGCATCGCCCTGTATACTATGTGAACGTAGGTGCCGTATACGGCGAGAAGAGCGTATAGGCGCATGCCGCCTGGACATACGCACATATGTACACAGCTGGTTTCACCATCTAGGCGAGGAGGCTCCATTGGTTCCAAGTGGCACCATATTCTACGGCGGCTGCAACTTTTCATGCGTCTACTGCCAGAACTATGACATCAGCCAGGTGGCACCGAGAGCGGGCGAGGTTGTAGATCCCAGGCATCTCGCCGAGATACAGCGCCTACTACGCCTCCACGGGGCTAGGAACATAAACCATGTGGGTGGAGAGCCTACGCCGAGCCTGCACACCATTGCCGAGAGTCTACTTTACTTAGACGTTAATGTACCCCAGCTATGGAACTCGAACATGTACATGAGCAGCGAGGCTATGGAGGTCCTAATAGACATAGTTGATATATGGCTGCCCGACTTCAAGTATGGAAACGATGACTGTGCAAGGAGGCTATCAGCGGTTCCAAGTTACACCGAGGTCGTAAAACGCAACCTAGTGCTCGCAGCAAAACATGGAGACATGATCATACGGCACCTAGTGCTGCCCGGGCACATCGAGTGCTGCAGCATACCAATCCTTCACTGGATTGCAGCCAACCTACCGAAAGACCGTATACTAGTCAACATAATGGACCAGTATCGCCCCGAGCATCTTGTCGCCAAGTATCCGCGGCGCTGGAGAGAGCTCACACGGCAAGTCACATGGGAAGAAGTGTGGCGCGTCCGGGCAGAGGCGGAGAGACTCGGGCTAATCTACGAGCCGGTAAGCTAATTGTGCCTATCCTGCGGGCCTCCTCTCGGCCTATGGTGCTGCAGCAGCCTTGGCCCTGCACCGTGTGCTAATACTTGATGGCTATACCGACGAGCCGGCCGGCTTCGGCGTACCCCCCTACATCGACGTCTACCCCCGCTATATAGCTGGCATGGTGTGGCTAAAGGATCCGTCCATAACTGTACACTATGTCACCATAGACGAAGCCAGGAGGGATCTCGCTGAGTTCGCCAGACGCGCACGAAGCTATAATCTGCTCGTGGTTATCGCCGGCGCAGTTGTGCCCGGCAGGTATCTGGGCGGTTCTCCAATAACCCTGCAGGAGCTGCGAGACATACCACGCCTAGTGGAAGGCCCGCTGAAGGTGCTTGTTGGAGCAGCAGCCAGGTGGGGCATAGGCAACCAGGGGGGCACTGTGGCAGCCCTTCCACGCGATGTGCGAGACGTATACGACGCTGTGGTTACCGGCGACCCGGAGGCATATATTCACGACCTGGTCTTCTACGGGTTTGAGCGAGCTGAGCCTTGGCGAATACTAGAAGACATGGCTCTTCTCGGCAAGGCAGCTGTACGCGGCGCGAGGATAGTTGAGCAACACCCCAACTTCGGCTATAATCTCGTTGCTGAGCTTGAGACCTATAGGGGCTGTAGCAGGTGGGTTAGTGGCGGCTGTAGTTTCTGCGTCACTAAGCTTTACGGGAGGCCACGCGCTAGGCCAGCAAAGGACATCGTAGACGAGATAGCTGCACTCTACTCGGTTGGTGTGAGGCACTTCCGTCTCGGTAGACAAGCAGACATACTGGTTTATGGCTCGCATGGCCTCGAGACAGAGGAGTGGCCCCGCCCGGAACCCCATGAGCTCGAGAGACTATTTTATGGAGCCCGCGCCGCTGCACCAGGCCTAAAGACTCTCCACATCGATAATGTTAACCCTGGCACGATTGTGAGACATCGCGAGGCCTCGGTCAAAGCAATGAAAGTCATAATTAAGTACCATACACCGGGTGACGTTGCCGCACTTGGCGTTGAGACTGCTGATCTGCGCGTTGTTAAACTGAATAACTTAAAGACCGGGCCAGAGGAGAGCTTCGAGGCAGTGAAGATAGTATACGAGGTTGGAGACCGGGCGAGCTACACGGGCCTCCCGGAGCTCTTGCCCGGCATTAACTTTGTTCTAGGCTTGCCTGGCGAGACGTCGGAGACGTATCGTCTCAACGAGGAGTTCCTGCGAAGGCTGTGGGAGGAGGGTGTCAAGGTTAGGAGGGTTAACGCGAGGCAGCTTCTCGTGTTGCCCGGGACTGGGTTGCAGCGGCTTCTCCCACGGGGGGTCCCGAGAAGGCTGGCGGCAAAGGCCCGGAGGTTTCAGAGGCTTGTTATGGAGTATTCGCAGAGGTTCCTTCGGCGCTTGTTGCCGCGCGGAAGTGTTCTGCAGGGCCTCTATGTTGAATACTATGATCTCCGTCTTGGTGTGACATTCGCTAGGCAGGCGGGGACTTACCCGCTTGTAGCTGAGCTGCCTTGCCGGCTAGAGAGGCCCAGGGTGGTTGATGTAGTGGTGTATGGCTATGCAGGGCGGAGTGTTAGGGCGCTACCGCTGCCTCTTGACGCTAACCGGGCGCCGTTAAGCATCCTGTCTAAGATTATCGGCGAGCGGGCCGCCTCCGAGGTGGTAGCTGCCCGTCCTGTGGATTGGAAGTGGCTGCGTTCGCGTGGCCTTGCCGGACTGCTTGCTCCGGTAGGCTACGAATGCACCACTACATAGCTTAACACGCGTCAAAGCGGGTATTGTTGCATCGGGCTGAGCCCTTTTAGCGAACCCGAGAGAAGCAACTGCTGGAAAACAGAAATCCTCTCCAAGGAAGCACTAGCGGGTGGGTGTGGAGGCGACACCATATGGCGCTCACGACGTTTACCGCCAGGACAGGCGCCGCCAGGAATAACGGCATCCTCCCAGCGCCTGCAAGCTTCGACCCAAAGCGCCGCGTCGTGAGGATAGCCGGCAAGGAGATACCCATAGGCGGCCCCATACCGAGGCTTAAGCCTGGCGAGAAGCTGGTCGCCTATACTACAAGCGTGTGCCCCTACTGCGAGCGTCTCCTACCCGCGGTAATCTACGAAAAAGAAGACAAGATATACATACGGAAAACCTGCCCCGTCCATGGGACAATAGACGAGCTCTACTTCAGCAGCGCCAAGCTCTACTACCGCTTCATGAAGTACGAGGAGGAGGGCGTCGGTGTAACCCCGCACGTGCAGCTACAGGCCCCATGTCCCTACAATTGCGGCCTCTGCGGCCGCCACAAGAACCACACGGCCCTCGCAAACCTGGTTGTCACGAACCGCTGCGACCTCTCATGCTGGTACTGCTTCTTCTACGCAGAGAAGGCCGGCTATGTCTACGAGCCGAGTCTTGAACAGATACGGGAGATGATAAGGCAGTATAAGATGGAAGGCGTAACAATGGCTGTTCAGCTCACCGGTGGCGAGCCGACGCTGAGGCCAGACCTGCCCGACATAATAAGGATGCTAAAGGAGGAGGGCGTCACCCACATACAGCTTAACACGCATGGCGTGACGTTTGCAAGACTATGGTTCGAGGAGGGGCCCGAGGCTGCCGTCAAATATGCCAGAACGCTGAGGGAGGCCGGCCTCAACACCGTGTACATGAGCTTCGACGGCGTGACGCCACGAGCCAACCCCAAGAATCACTGGGAAGTTCCCTACACCCTAGAGGTTTTTAGGAAAGCCGGCGTGACCAGCGTGGTGCTAGTACCTACAGTGATAAAGACAATAAACGATAACGAGCTGGGAGACATTGTTCGATTTGCTGCTAAACACATCGATGTTGTGCGTGGCGTCAACTTCCAGCCTGTAAGCCTAACCGGCAGGATGAGGAAGGATACGAGAGCAAAGTACAGAGTAACCATTCCCGATGTGTTGCGCTGGGTTGAGGAGCAGACCGACGGCCAGATACCTACAGATGCTTGGTTCCCCATACCAGTGGCCGCCAAGGTGTCCTACTTCCTGGAAGCGCTCAGCGGCGAACTCAAGATCTGCATGGGCAATCACCCTGCATGCGGTTCCGCCACATACGTCTTCGTGGAGAGAGACAGTGACGGCCTTCCCAAGAAGTTCGTGCCAATAACGGAGTTCTTTGACGTAGAGGGCTTTATCGAATACATTGATGAGAAGATACTAAAGCTATCCAAGGACGAGGAGGCATCATTCGCCAAGTTTAGGAAGACTGTTCGCATGGCTACTATAATTAAAGATTTGCCGCGCTTCGTTGACAGAGAGAGAATGCCCAAAGGTCTAAACATAACAAAACTACTCATGAACGTATTTATAAAGCGTAACTATGAGGCGCTAGGCGAGCTACACTACCGTATGCTGTTCCTCGGCAACATGCACTTCATGGACCTCTATAACTACGATGTAGAGCGTGTTATGCGCTGTAATATCCACTATCTCTCACCCGACGGTAGAGTGATACCCTTCTGCACCTACAACGTACTCAACGATATCTACAGGGACTATATACTGAAGAAATACCAGATACCTCTTGAGGAGTACAAGAGGCTCTACGGTGAGGACAAAGTCGGCAACGCGGTGAAGTACGTCAGAAACATCAAGCTGTTAAAGAGCACGCCGATATACTATGAGGCGTACCGTGGCATACTTCCCGACGAAGTCCTTTTCGGCAAGAAGAGCTGAAGATCATGTTAGCTTAAAGGCCCAAAGACCACTTTTTCCTGAAGTTATTGTACAACACGCCCTTGACTTCGCTGGGCTCGAGACCCTTTATCGCAGCTATCTCCCCCACAACCATCGGCACAAGACGAGGAGAAAGCTCAAGGCCCTTATACTTATAAGGCGCATCACTCTCGGTAAGCATGGACTCCAGAGGCGCCCTACGCACCACCTCTCTATGCTTCTTCTGTATCTTCACAGCCGGGTTAATGGATATAGTATAGCCGTGCTCCACAATAGCGTCCAAGAGGTCTAGAGGCCCCGTGTACCAGTGGAAGTTAGCATAACCAACATCATAACGCACCAGTAGCTCAAAGACCTCCCGCCATGTACCCGCTGTGTGCAGGTTTAGGCGGAACCCGTAGCTACGCGCTGCCTCCAGATAGAGCTTGAAGACCTCCCTCTGTGCCTCAATGCTGTCTGGCACAAATTTCGCGTCAAGACCTATTTCTCCTAGACACGTTATCCCTCTCTCTAATGCTAGTTCTATTGTCTTCTTAGCTTCCTCAAGTGCCCGCCTAGGGCCCAGCTTGTCTACCGTCCAGGGGTGTACACCGACGCAAGGCACTACCTTCTCAACCTTCTCCGCTATATTCACAGTCTTAACGCTCGTCTCATAGTCATCGGAGACTATCACTATAATTAGCCCTAGCTCCTCTGTGAACTGCCTTACGCCTTCCACACCGTACTCGTGTGCATGACTATGCACATCCACATAAAGCACATCATTACGCATCTACGCTCACCTCTCAGGAGAAGCTGGGATAAGTCACCTCGCGCTAATATAGCCCCCTGGGGCCTTGATTTTGTAAATGGGGCTGTGAGGAGCATCCCGAACAATAGAGCCGCTCTGGCCCGCCTCTGGGCCTGGCGGGATGACCCCGTGGCGGCTGGCTGAGCCTCACCCCGTAAAAGATTCATCATCTATGTTCAGCATAGGCGGCCATTGCTCATCGGCAGTTTGTTTATGTAGATATCTCTACGTGCGGGGAAGGCTACATTTACTACAATGCTTCTACCTATGACTGCCTCTAGGCGTTTAGCGTGATGTGCGTGACCGTGGACTACTATATCGGGCTGCGTCTCTCGTATAGCCTCTTCCATTGCATGGCTAGCCAGGTAGGGCCAGATACGGGGGTCCTCTCCTTCTATAGTTAATGTTGTAGGGGCATAATGCATCACTACTATTACGTTGAAGCCCTGGCGTTTGAGCCTTAGCACTTGCTCTCGAAGCTTCCTTACACGCTCAGCATATATCCTCCGTATGTTAGGTATGTGACGAGCCTGCCAAGTGGTCGGCTTATCTATTGCACCCCTCGTGCCATAAACAGCGACTCTCATATCGCCATATTCAAGAGTCATGTAGCTGTCGTTCAGCCACACTATCTCCGGATAGTTCCGCACGAATTCGTGCTCTCTATCCATGTATTCTTCGTTGCCGAAAACCGCGACTATCCTTGCAGAAGGACAGTTTCCGCGTACAGCCTTAATCACGGGCCGAAGAGCGGCAACATTACCTTTCTCGACCATGTCGCCAGCAAATATGAACAGCTTAACCCTGCTACATTCGTCTCTATGCCTCCCAAGCGCCGCCGCGAACTCGAGGAAATAGCGCGGGCTATGGACGTCGCTTGTAGCTGCAAACAGCATCCACGCCCACCCCATGGCCCTATGCAGCTACGGGAGGAGCTAGAGGGGTGGCGGTGAATACGTCCCGGCCCAGCCCATCTAAGAGCCCCGGCCATGCCTCGGGGCAGGGTGTCGCTGGGCCAGATGGAGGCGGCACCTCCTTGAGGGGAACTAATTAACTTCAGTCCCTCTGCCCTGTGGCCGACTCTTGAAGCCCATGAGGCTATCAAGGGCAGCTGCCATACCTAGCCCTCCCGGAAGAAGAGAAGTACACGAGACGAGGTCGCCAACTACAGGCCCAGTCGCCCACGTGGAGTCCCGTGGGGAAAGCCTTGGAGCCTAGAAGGGGGCATGTTCCCCCAGGTGCGGAGGCTGAGCTACGCCGAGGGCTCCACGTGGGCGGGGTAGACGACACTCCTCATGGGGTGCATGAAAGTGCGTCTGCTTGAAGTGGTTGAACGTAGCTATCTTGTCGCACGCCGTGGCGATGCTGCGGCAGAGGCCCTGGCAAGGCACATTGCGCAGCTCTTGAGCGCTGAGCCTTGTAGCGAAGAGGGTCCGGCCGGCAGCTGTTGCAGAGTCTATCTCTGGGCGCGGCCTCCCCGTGAGTGCCTAGACAGTGTCTTCTTCGTAGTGGTTGAGTCTCCTACACCGCGGTTCTCGGGCCGCCTTAGCAGGCTCGTGATGGAGAAGCTCGCGCCGGGCCTCTACGTAGTCTACGCCCGCAGTGACCCAGCTAGGCGCGTGTATGTACGCATCAGAGAAAAGGTGGAGGAGGTAGAGCCGCCATGTCCAAGAAGACTTCTTGAGGAGCTTGCAGAACACGCCGATGTTGGCAGCTCTCTGCCGATCCGCGACGCTGTCGACATTGTGGCTTCTATGCTTGGCATCGGGCGCGGCGAGGCACGCGAGCTTATAGCGTCGCTTGCGAAGAGGCTTTGCCTGGCCGTGAAAAACGGCAGGGTTTACCTGCTACAATAGCTTAGTATCTAGAAAATGCTAGAATAATGCATTACTTTATCAGTATGGCAGGACGGGTTGGCATTATCTGCCTCCTCTTCTGTTCCGGTATCTCTTCGGCCTCATCCTCTCTGAGGACCTTTATACTCCTTAGGCCCGTCCTCTGCGCAATGTACTCCGCTAGTTCCTCTATCGCCTTCTTTTCGTCGAAGCTTTCGACACTACTTATTAGCTTGACATAATCTGCGCTTGCCTGCCTTAGCTGCTCGAACAACTTACGCGCGAAGGCTGCGGCCTCCTTACCCTCCATACCGGAGGCTATTAGGGCCCTTATGGCGTCCCTTAGCTGACCCCGTTTTGCGACGATGCTCGCTACGATTCTTGCCGCGTTCCATTTCTCCGGTGCGGCCACAGCTATTACTGCCTCCTCAGGCTTGCCTTTATATACACGGAGTATTGACTTTATATCCTCTATTACGCGTTCGACATACTCCACTAGTAGCTCGTCGCTCTCGCTTACCAACGCCTTGTTGCTGAGCGGCCAGTGCTCCAGGGAGACATAGGTGTCATGCCCCAGCTTATGCCACATCTCCTCGGCGACATGGGGTATAATGGGCGAAAGCATACGTGTCCAAGCCTCTACGTATTCACGTAGTGCTGGCCCGGGGCCACCTCTCATCGAAAGATACTTGGCTACATCGTTTTCCATCTCGTAGAGCAGCGTTATGGATGCAGCGCGCAGCCTTAGCTCCTCGAAAGCCTCTGTAACCTTCTCTATGCTACGTTGTAGCCTGCTCCGCAGCCAGCGATCTGCCACGCTCTCAGAACTATCTGCCTCCAATGCGAGCCCCACATAGTTCATGTACTTAGATATCTGAGACAACACGCTCCGTGCATGCTCATCAGTAAAGTTCGCGTCTTGCAGCAGCTCGGCAGCGCTGAGTATAGCCGCCCTGACTGTGTCGGGTCCATAGATGCGGAGAGCGCGCCGCAACGGTATAATGTTACGCAGGCTCTTACTCATCTTCTTTCCTTCAAGCATGACGAAGCCGTTGACCACTATCTGGCGCGGCCACTTCTGCCGCGGGAAGAGGGCGGCATGGTGGAATATGAAGAAGGTCAAGTGGTTCGGCACTAGGTCGCGGCCGCTGTGCCTTGAGTCGAGCGGGTACCAGTAGTCGAACTCTTCCCTTAGCTCGCGTAGGAGGCCAACATCTATGCCAGTCTCCTTTGCTACCTTCTCTGCACTGCCCTTTCCTAGAAGCACGTAGTCCCAGAACACGGGCTTCAGCTGCTCAGGCTTTACACCAGCCTCACGCAGCTTATAGTCTATAGTGTAGAACGCCATGTATATCGTTGAGTCGCTTAGGCTCTCAATTATCCAGTCCGGGTCCCACGGCAGCGGTGTGCCGAGGCCACGTGTACGTGCAACCGCCCTCTCACGCAGCCATTCTATGGTCTTCTTGAACTCTTCGCGCATCTCAGGAGGTACAATACGCATCTGCTCTAACAGCTCGCGCGCCAGCTCCTTCCACTCCTCGTTGCCATAATCAATGAACCACTGGTTCTTCAAGACCTTAACTACTATCTCATTACCGCAGCGACAGTAAACTGGCTTATTCATTATCTCATACATGGCGTCACCATAGCCGAGGGCTTTTAGCCAAGAGGCTGCCGCGTCACGCGCCTCTCTTACCGGACGACCAGCTATCCATGCCTTCACAGCCGCTACGGCAAAACGACGGACCTCCGGAGCAGCATCGCTATACACAAGCTTGACTATATCCTCTCGCATTACACCACTATGGTACTCGTCGCTGTATAGCTTGCGTGTAGCCTCTTCAAGCTTATCCTTCTCCAACTGGCTCTTAATACCCATCCTCTCTACTATTTCAGCGGCCGGCACATCACCGTAGCCCTTGACCCTTATCAGCGGTATCGGCTTCAGCTCCTCTGGGCTTATTCCCAGCTTCTCTAACAGCTCCGGCTGCTTGTCAACGAGCTCCCTAAGAGCCACATAGTCGAAGGGCGCATGCGCTGGCACGCTCATTACTATACCGGTAGCGGTGTCAGGGTCGACGAAACCCGCTGGAAGCACCGGGACAAGACGCCCGGTCGCTGGGTTCCTCACCCGCAGCCCGACAAGACGCTCGCCCTTGAATTCCTCGAGAATCTCTAGACTGTCGCGCTGGAATTTCAGCTTGAAGGCTGCCCTCTTACTAACTATGTACACCCTGCCGTCTATACGAGCCTTTACATACTCCGCGTCAGGGTTGACCCAGACATTTGTCACGCCGAACACGGTCTCCGGACGCAGGGTCGCGGCAGGAAGGAACCCGTCCTCACCCTCAAAGAGGATGAGCGTGAATTCCCCTATCTCCGGCTCCACATCGCCCTTCGTGTCATGCATACCTACGGGCATGTTGTGGACCGGGCACCAGCCGACAGGATGTGTACCCCGAGTAATGTAGCCCTTATCGTGGAGACGAAGGTACTGCCATGTTATGAAGGCGCTGAAGTCCTTATCTATAGTTGTGAACTCGCGGCGCCAATCTATACTATACCCCATCTCCTGCATAGCGCGCTTAGCGTCCTCGTGGAAATAACGTGCTAGACTTAATGGGTCACCAAGCTTCTTCACATCCTCAGGCGGAACATCATATACCTCTAACAGCAGCTCTATTAGCTCCTTATCACCCTTAGCTATTGACTCTGCCATTGTCAGTATCGGTGTCCCGGTATAGTGGAAGCCCATCGGGAACAGGACGTTATAACCCTGCATCCGCTTAAACCTTGCATACGCGTCGGTAATAGTGTATGTCCTGCTATGACCGAGATGCAGAGGACTATTGGGATAGGGGAAGGCGGCAGTTATGAAGAACTTAGGCTTCGAAGGGTCCGGGCTAGGTTCAAATAAGTGGTCACGACGCCACCTTTCCTGCCACTTGCGAGCTATCTCTAGCAGGGTTCTCGCCAATGGGCTTATCGGCTCCTTGCGTCGAACAATCTCACTCGCCATCAGCCTCAGCCCCTCGCATGTCCACCGCCTAGGGCAGGCTCCCTTCTCTCGCATATTTTTAGTACTGCACTAAGGGGGTTGGCACCCCCGCGTAGGCCCACTACCCTCTGTGAAGAAGAGGCGTGGATATATTCCCGAGGAATGGGGGTGCCGCTCCTCTTCTGGCGGAGTCAGGCTAGCCGCACGGGGCGTAAGCTAAGAGGTGGGGCACTTCCTTGGACTACGTCAAGGCGACTATGAAGGAAATAGTCGAGTTCATAAATAGAGTTATTGATTTATTGAAGCCGGAGCAGGTAGATGCGCTAGTCGACTCTCTCATTGATGTGTACCGCAGGGGAGCTAAGGTACTTGTAATGGGTGCCGGCCGTAGCGGCCTAGTTGGGAAGGCTTTCGCAATGCGCCTCATGCATCTGGGCTTTAACGTGTACGTGCTCGGAGAAACAATAACCCCCAGCATAGGCGAAGGCGACCTGGTCGTAGCTATATCGGGCTCCGGCAGGACAAGGCTCATAGTGACAGCGGCGGAGGCCGCCAAGAAGGTCAACGCACGCATTGCAGCTATCACAAGCTACCCCGACAGCCCCCTCGGCCAGCTAGCCGACATAGTCGTCGAGATACCCGGCAGGACAAAGACCGCACCCGACATAGACTACTTCGCTCGCCAGATACTAGGCATACACGAGCCGCTGGCGCCCTTAGGCACGCTCTTCGAAGACACTGCGCTTGTATTCCTCGACGGCGTAGTCGTGGAGCTAATGCACCGCCTGGGCAAGAGGGAGGCCGACCTGAAAGCCAGGCACGCTAACATAGAACTTTGACGCAGCCGTGGGGACCAGGCAGCTTGCCGCACCCTAGCGCTAAGAGGCGGCTCCGGCCCGGGCGCGTCGTGAACGTGTTTGACCCATGGTCAAGCCCTCTCTGCACCTGTCCACTCAAGTACTCACTGAACCCCTATACTGGGTGCAGCCATTTTTGCCTCTACTGCTACGCGACAGCCTACATAGGCGTGAAGCCGAGCACACCAAAGAAGGACTACAAGAGGCGCCTGCTCAGCGACATAGAGGCCGGCAGGATTAACCCAAAGTTCCATATAGATATGTCTACAAGCAGCGACCCCTATCCGCCCGAGGAGGATAGGTACCGCCTGACACGGTGGAGCCTGGAGCAGCTCCTCCCCCGCGGCTACAAAGTGCTAGTAATAACCAAGGGGGCTCTCGTTGCTCGCGATACCGACATACTCTCCAAAGGCAACGCCGCAGTAACCATGACTATAACCACTCTTGATCCGGGCCTCGCGAGAAGGCTGGAGCCTGGCGCGCCGCCTCCGAGAGCACGGGTCGAGGCGCTTCACAAGCTAAGCAGGGCCGGCGTGCCTATAGGGCTACGGCTTGACCCAGTGTTCCCATATCTTACTGACAGCGAGGACTCAATACGCGAGGTGCTAGAGGCTGCATATAGCTCTGGTGCCCGTTTCGTGGTGACATCAACCTACAAGGCGAGACCCGACAACCTGAGACGCCTGCTTGACGCATTCCCGGAGCTCGAGGACCGCTACATCCGGCTCTACCGGCAAGAAGGAAAATGGATGCACGGCTACTGGTACCTGGAGCCAAGCCTTCGCAGGAAGATACTACTCAAGGTGAAAAGAATAGCAGAACGACTGGGCATGGAGTACGCTACGTGCCGAGAAGGTTTTCCCGAACTCCACACGGCACCCACGTGCGACGGCTCTCACCTAATACCACAAAGGGTTGCACCTACCCGCAGCCCAAGCCTTGAGGCCTATCTCGGAGGCGCCTCAGCGGAAGAATAGGGGAGAGGCCTCAGCGGCCGCGAGGCCTAGGTACAAACATGAGCCGCGCTAGCGCCTCTCGCAGCCTGGCCAGCTCTGCCTCTACGAGCTCCAGAGGAGGCCAGCGCCCTCCTATTCGCCTGGCGCAGTCCGGACAGAGCCTTACCACGGGTGTTATCTCGACGCTGCACGCATCACATATCGGTCTCCCACACACCTCGCAGCTGGCGACGGCGAGCTGTTTGCCGCAGACTGCGCAGAGGCTGTCTCTGCAGAGTATGCATATCCCCCGCCCTTCGTCGAAATCCCCGGAACAGACCGCACGGCCACACATCTTGCACCTCCTGCTTGCCCGTTCACGGCGACAGATCTCGCAGAGCACCGCCCCGCCGACGCCCATAGACGGTCTCGTCATAGCCTGACGCCCTACTCTAATTCCTCCTCTTCTTCACCAGCCTCTTCCCCTAGTTCCTCTACCTCACCCGCCTCAGTCTCCTCTCCTCGACCCTTCTTTGTCCTAAGCTGCGCTATGACGCGTTCGGCGAGGCGTCCAAGTCTCTCCGCTTCTTCACGACTAGCGGTGTAGATAACGGCCCTGTATCTGTCCACACTAAGCGGCTCTATGAGGACTATACCGTTGCCTGGCGCCTGGAACATCTTTATCGCAAAACGGGTCGCCTTGGATGCAGGCACCTCTATCTCCACACGGAACCTCATCCCGTTCAAAGGCGGCTTATCTACACTAACAGCCACCATGCCGTAAGGTATCGTGCGCTGCTGCCGCTGCCGCCCCCTCTTCCTGGACTGCCTCCGAAGTGCATAGACCTCCTTAATGAGTAGCCAGACGTTGTCATGCTTTATCGCGACCTTCACTATCCACCCCCAGCTGTTCCACAACAAGCTCCGCTATATTATTGTCCTAGAGGCGGCCCCCGCGGAGGCCCTCTCACGGGTGGGCCTGAGCCCCGCTGCGCGAAGCCGCATAAAAGTAGGCAAGAAGTCCCTAGTCGTGTAGCACGTCTAGATAATCACCTATTATCCTCTTTCTCACGAGCTCCTCGTAGATTCTCCATATCCTCCTTATGGTTACAAAGCCCGTGTAGAAGCCGCGCTCCTCCAGTATCTCCATGACAAGGTCCGGAAACTCGTCTGGATGACCATGGAACATCTTGACGGCCTCTATGACTGCGTCGCTTATGTCACGCTTAGTGGGGTAAGGTAGGCGCCGCTTCCTTCTACGCGGCTTCTCCTCTAGCTCCATAACCTCGCTCACAATGTCCTCGGGTACATAGTCAAGCAGTGGGTCGCCTCTGCTCATGCCTTGCGCCGCCTCCTCTCTACGAGGCTCACGGAGATAACCTGACGACGGCGAAGACGACCATTAGATGAGACACCTACATCCTCTCCAGTAACGTTTGTTCTCACCTTGAAGGTCTTACGCAGCTCCCGGACTATCCGGGAAGCACTGCCACGGTCAAGGAGTAGTATATCAGCACCATTATTCAGCTCAATTATGTCAACAATGGATCCCACGACATGGCTATTGCTGTTGAAGAGCTTCTCCAGTGCACGTGCTATCCGGGCCGGCGATGCACCCCGTATCTGGAGCAGCACGTTGTAGTCGCCACCTCTAGCATCCTTGCAGAGAGGGCAAATGGTCGGCCTCGCACGTACCTCGACGCGATACTCCTGCCGGACAGGGCCATCAACGCCCCTCAAACGGAATCCAAACGCAACACTGTATATCGTCCTCCAGGATGGTATAGTTAGCGGCCTAGCCTCCTCGAACCAATAGTCCTCTACATATTGCCTCAAAGAATCACACACCTTTACACGCTCTGTCGAGGAGAAATATAGCGTCACATACTGGTTGACCGCCTCACTGAGTTCGCCCGCCTCCACCCACCTGTGCCCAAACCGCACAGAGCCACAGTACTTACAATAGTCGAAGAAGATCTTTTCAGGGATACAGAGAAGCCTATACGTGCTAATGAAACAGTCAACGCACAACATGCCGACGCTTGCACCGGCGCTTAGTGGCCTACCACATCTCACACAACGCATACCTATCCCTTCCCTATACCCCCACTATGTGGGTAGCCGCCTTCCACGTGAAGTAGAGCAGAGTCCCCATTTTATAGCCAAGCCGGGGTTTCTCTTCCCTGTGCCGCAGAAAGCCACGGCTATGAGGAGAAAGACCCGGCCCAGACCTCCGGAGAAGCATAAACCATTCCCTTTGTTGCGGAGGGATGAGGACTCCTAGTCCAGCCGAGCCCCTAAGCAGCGTGCCCCTTTCCCGGGAGGAGGGTGTTACCGGGCCACAAACTAGGCCTAGACGCCGCTGGCCCCAAATTTAGCAACCCCGGGTGTCGCTGCGTGGACGCCTCTGTCTTTGCAGTTACAGATTCAATGCAACAAGGACAGCTCGATACGTTGGTAGAGGAGATACTCCACTATGCAAGGCTAGCCTATGCCGGCTCCTCTGTCGAGGCACGCGAACTCATGCTAGATGCTCTAGCAGACCTTCTAGCAGAGGCAGATACCCTCTATGTTGATGGCGCAGCGGCGCTTGCCGCTAGGAAAGCCCGGTGGGGATACGAGGCAGCAGCCGAGGAGGAGTTGCTACGTACCGCCCTGGAGTACATAGCCTCGCCCAGCTGCGAAACCCTTACCGGCGGTGTAATAATAACTTCTCTCTCTAAGACACTTAGGGTTGATGCGGAGGCAACAGCAAAGATGCTGGAGATATCGGCCTCCGATTGCCGTGTAGCCAAGCACATGGTTGCCCTTCTTCTACTGGTACCGCCTGCGGGAGGTGCCTACGCTAATTGAGGAGGCTCGACACAAGGATAGTATCAGCTAGGATAGCGGAGGCGGCGATAAGGAAGGCTCTCGGCCTCCCCTACAGCTTAGACAGTATCCCACCCTCTCTACGGGACGCTGCAGAGCTAGCCATAGAGAGGGTTGCGGGCGAACTAGTCTTCTCCGACGAGAAGGGTATACTCCGCTGCAGCCTCTGTGGCAAAGGTCCCTTCACGAGAAAAGGCCTCTATCTCCACATAAAACGCGTACATTTCGAGGCCGTAGAGGAGCAGGTCGAGAAAATATTCCGGGAACTGCTGTGGAGCGGCAGAGTGAAGGAGGAAACCGTTGGCGCCACTAACAACTGAGACCTAGAGGCTGCGGGCTAGCGTGCGGGTCGGTAGGGGTGGAGCACGCGCATCGGCGCCCTAGAGAGCCTTAAGCAGGCGCCTTGCTGCTATTGGAGTCTTTCTTCACCCCCGCCGTCTCCAGCATGACTACCCGTGTGCCCTTATCTGTTTCTAGGAGCAAGGCCTTCGCCTTCGGGTTCTCAACAGCCACACGGCCTATGTAGACGTATATCTCGCTACCTGGCGTATAAGACGGAAGCTTGTCAAGAGGCTGGGGAGACTGTGACGACACCGCCAGCTCGTCTATGACATAGACACGGCGGAGCCTAGCAGGCCGCTGGAATAAGAGCTCGCCTTTGCCGGAGGTATATGCGTAGGCAGCCCGTTCCTCGCCACGCACATCCATGGCCACAACCTCCACGACGACGTCTGGCGTGTTAGCGTAGCGCTCAGCAAGCTCAGTCAATATATCGGCAGGCTCTCCACTCTTCTCCTCGCTACGGTAAAGCTCGTAGGCTTCAAGCAGGACAGGACCTATCCTAGCGTCACGCTTCTTGTAGTATCTCACGATGACGCGCATCGCCGCTCTTCCTCGTCAGCCCCCACAAACCTGAGAGGCGATAGCCGCCGATAAACGCGCTGCAGCCACTAGCCTATTACCTAGC
>Ga0256838_1000036_pt1 | contig 107676 bp, 99 predicted proteins | sample 4571419metaG_FD_185978 | JGI IMG/M metagenome (GOLD analysis project Ga0256838, IMG submission 185978) | Hydrothermal vent microbial communities from Guaymas Basin, Mexico - 4571-419 | ecosystem: Environmental > Aquatic > Marine > Hydrothermal vents | place: Mexico: Guaymas Basin | collected... | reverse complement strand
TTGATATACCTTCTATAAGAGAGTTAAAAAAACTTACAAACAACTTTAAAAAATTTACCTTAAGCGGCTCTGGAAGTGCATTTTTTTCAATAGAGGATATAGATTTAAAAGATGTTGAAAAATATAAGGTAAGATTAGTGGATTATAGGTTTAAGATTTTGTAAACTTTCTTCAATTTTAGAATTTAGAGATTTCCCTATTAAAAAAGAATATATTTCTCTTAAATAAACTCCTAATATATTTTGACAATAAAGCCCCCAAAGCGGGGGCTCAAAAATTAACTTACAGGATAAGCAAATTCCGGTTTTTCTTCTTTAATTTCTACCTCAGTAACACCTTCTGGAAGAGGAACTACTTTGTATCTCTTTACCCATCTTTCTGGAAGTTCTATTTCTTTTCCTCTTAACTTTATTTTTGTTGGAGAAAGTCTTATCTTATAAACAAGTCTTACCCCATAAACTTCTTTTCCAAATCTATTTTTAAATACTCCGGGACCTTCTATAACAATATCCCTTGCAGTTAAAGGTAAATATACTCTTTTTGCATAATATCTATTTCTTTTTGGATGTTTATAAACAAGCCAAATTGTAACAGCTCCGTACTTATACTTTGCTTCGGTAGGAATATATTTGCTTGCTTTTTCTTCTTCTTCTAAGAGTCTTTGAATATATTCTTCTAAAGATCCCTCAACTTCAGCTTCGGACCACGGTTCAAAGCTTGCTTTCCATCCATTAACTTCAGAAATAATATTTGCTAAAGTTACAACTCTTTCTTCTTCCTTTTTTACAAGCTCTTCGATCTTGTCATAAACATCCTCAAAGCGCTCTTTGAAATCTGGAAGATGGGTAATAGCCACAAGTAAATCCGATTGTCTTTTTAGTTTTTTAAGCTCATCTAAATCCTTTACCATTACCATTGCTTTTCTAATATCACAAAAACTTTCTCTAAGCTTTTCTAAAATTTCTGGAGTAAGCTCCAAAGAATGTGCTGTTTCTTGAATTTCTTTTATTATTTCTTCAGGTAATTCTTCAAGTTCTTTTTGAATTTCTTCCTCATTTTTTACTTTTCCTTCACCCCAAGCATGAAATTCTTTGTCCCAACCATGATATTTTGCAATATAATTTGCAAGACGAGTAGTTACTCTATTTTCTTCTAAAGCAACTTCTCTTAAAGATTCAATCATAGGTCCAAACTTTTTTTTCCAAAATGGGGAAAAGGTTAAGGTACATAAATAATCTGAGCGCTTTTTTAATTCTAATAATTTTTCTGGGGAATCCACAATTAACATTTCATCTCTAATAATGCAATTAATTCTTGAAATATCCTTTGGAGATTCTACCTTTCCATAAATTCTTGGCATTTTAACGCCCCCTCCAAATAAAATTTTTATTATCTAAAATTAAATATAGGCACAAAATTAATTTTTCCAAGAATTAAAGGGCTAAAATAGGATTATTTAATTTATATAAGATCCTAATATCTTTGAATTTGTTTAGATGAGAAAATAAATAAGAGGTTATAAGTCTTAAATTTTTCTTTTCGAAAAACACCTTTTGATAGTATATAAAATACTCATTTTGTTTAGGAATAGAATATTTATCAACCTGAGAATATTTTTTTATATAAGTTAAAATGGGTTCTAAAAATTCTTTTGAAAATTGTTTGACTTTATTTATTTCATCCTCTTTAAAATAATAAAATATATCTATATCTATAAGATAGGGTGGAAATTCTTTTTCCTGTCTAAATAAAATTTCCTCTGAAAAAAATTTTTCATAAGGTTCATTTAAATATTTAAAAGGATATAATCTTGGAAAGAAAGTTTGAATATAGAGCCTATCAACTTTATAAAAGGCACTTTTTATAGCATTGTAAATACCTTCAAAATATTCATAAGAATTTGAGTATATACTTTTTTCCCCTAAAAGGAAAATACCATATTTAAAATTGGGTAAATAACTTGATAGAAAGTAATTATAAACCGATAAAATTATCTTAGCTTCTTTTAAAGATCTTAAAAGATTTTCAAGTTTTCCTTTAGTTTTTAGAAGAAAACTTTCGAAAATTAAAATATCTTTATCCTTTAAATTAAATTTTCTTTTTAAAAAATCATAAACCTTTTCTATACCAACTCCATAAAATTTTAAGTTCACTTTACAGTTAGGGCAAACTTCAACCTTTTTATATTTCTTTTTACATACTGGACAAAATAAAATATCTAGTTTCCTACTATATACAAGTGGAATTCCACATGCATTACATTTAGGAAATTTTCCACATTCAGGGCAAACTATATGAGTATCATATCCTTTCTTATTATAAAAAATAATTAAATTTTCCCTATTTTTTAAAGCTAAAGAAATTAATTTTAAAACAGACTTTGAAATTAAAGCTGTTTTTCCTAAATTTTTTTCTTTTTTTAAATCTATAAAAGATATCTTTCTTTTTTCCTCCCTAAATTCAATTTCCTCAACTTTACTATCTTTTAAAAAAAAGTAGTAATTTGTAAGCTTTGGAGAGGATGAAATTATTTTTATATCTATACCTCTATATTTTGATCTTAAATAGGACACTAAAAAATAGTCTAAATAAGGAAATTTTTTTTGAATATAATTGGGAGATTCATCTTCGAAAATGAAAATTTTTTCTAAATTTTTTATAGGTAAAAAGGATCCAAAAGGTGTAGTAAAAAGGATTTTTCCCGTTTCCGTTGTAAGTTTTTTTATAGTATTTTGACGTTCTCCCAAAGAAAGTAAACGAGAATATAAAAAAAGTTTATTTTTTAATATATTTTTATATTTTTCAAAATTATGATGAGCACTTATAATATCTGGAAAAATAAAAAGGAAATTTTTATTTTCATTTAAAGCCTCAAATAAAAAGCTTTCAAATATTTTTAAATAATTTCCAATAAGAACTTTTATGTTTTTATCTTCTAAATAAGATTTTATACTTACACTTTCCTTTATATCTTTTAAACCTTCGTAAACTTTATCTTCTTCCTTTATAAAAATTGCACCTTTTTTTTCTAAATTTTTTAAAAGACTTAAAGAATATTTTTTTAAAAATTCTTTTTTTAAAACTTTACCTTCTTCCTTTAAAAAAAGATAGGCTTCTTTTTGTTTTTTTGTAAAAATAGATATATCAGCATTTAAGTTAGGAAAAATATATATATTTTTTAAATTTACTTTCCTTAAAGAACCTTCTTTTGTTAAAAAAAGCTCTTTTGGAAATATATTTTGAAAAATAATGTTATAAGGAATTTGATAAAGATCTTTTAAAGTATCTACTATTTGAAGTTCACTTTCTTCATAAAGAGGTTCATTATCCAAAATTTCAAATTCAAAACTATTTCCATCCTTTTTTTCTTTTTTGAAAACTAAACCAATTTTTTCCTTCTTTTTATTTTTTATAAGAATACGCGTACCTATTTTTAAATCTATATCTGATTTCAATAAGATAGATTTTCCTTTTAAAATAATTCGGTAAACCAAAGAAAGATGCCTCCCTAGGGATTGAAACTTTTCTTTCTATAATACTTTTTTACATTTTCAAGGTGAATTTTATAAGAAGTACTAAAAGCGTGGGAAGTTTTACTTTTTTTTACAAAAAACAGGTAATTTGTTTTTTTTGGAAAAGCTGCAGGTAAAAGAGTTTTTAATTTAAAAGTGGAAATAGGGGTTATAGGTAAGCCATATATCTTATAGGTATTAAAGCTTATATTTTTGTTTTCTATACCCAGCTTTTTTTTATATTTTTCAAACTTTTTTTCATAAAAATAAGTTGGATCAAGCTGCAGAGGCATATGAATTTTTAAACGATTATAAATAACCGAAGATATTAAATACATTTCTGTGTAATTTGAAGTTTCTTTCTCAAGCAAAGAAGCTACTTTCATAAGGTTATAAAGCTTTTTAAACTTATTACTATCTAATTCCTTAATGGAAGTTTCATTTGTAACATTTAAGTAGCCTTTGAGCTTTTTATGTTTATTTAAAAACTCAAAAAGCTTTTTTTCATAATAAGAAAAAAGATAAGATATTATATTTTTAGGATTTTCATATAAAGAAAAGGTATAAGTATCCGGTTTTATAAAACCCTCTAACGAGATTATATCTTTTCCTGTTAAAGTTTTTAAAAAATATTTGTCAAAAGCAAAATTTAAAAATTCTTTTTCTTTACATATATTTTTCTTATCTAAAACCTTAGCAATTTTAAATATATCATCTCCCGGATATATAGTAATTTTTTCTAAAGAAGGATAGGAATAATAAACATAATCTATAAACTCAAAGGGATTTAAAGAGGTATTTACTAAATATTTTCCAAATTTTATTGTTTTATTCCTATAAAAATATTTTATATATAACTTCAAAACAAAATAATCAAATTTTGTTAAATTATAAAGATTTTTTTCTAAATTTAAAAGATAATATCCCCCCTTTGTTGGGGGGATATCAATATAGCTAATATAAGCTGTTTTTCTAAAAAGATTAAAAAATAAAAAAACAAAAAGAATCAAAAAAAAGAAAAATAGGAAAAATAAAAATTTAAAGAATTTCATTTGCTAAACTTTCAGCAGCTTTTATACAATCTGCAAATGCTACTCCAGCATAAGCATTAGATAAAAAGCTTAAGTTATATTTTTTACCTAACCTAAAAATTTCTTCTACAAGTTTATGGTGATAAAGTTCATAATGGGGAATTCCTCTTAAATATCTATAACACCTTGTAAAAATAGGATCCTTTGATAGTTTTAAAATATCTTTTAGTTCGTTTAAAGCTATTTTCACTATTTCCTTTTTTTCTCTTAAAACTAGCTCAGGTTTTCTTGCTCCCCCTAGCATAATTCTTAAAAGTACATATCCTTTTGGAGCTCGATTTTCAAAAACTAAAGAATCAAATAAAACTCCCAAGATATTTCTTTTTTCTTTATAAGGGACAAGAAAACCAAAGCCTTCTTTAAAGCCTTTTGCAGAATATAGATCTTCTTTTTTGAAAGCGCAGGCCACAACAGCAATAGGAGTATATTTTATTTCTTGCAAGAGCTCACTTAGTCTTTTATCTATATTTGAAACAAGTTTTGAAGCTGCAAAAGCCGGACAAGAAAGAATCACTCTATCAAAAGTTTCCTCTATATTATTATTTTTATCCTCTAAAATATATTTACCTTCTCTTTTTTCCAAAGGAAGTAAAGATGAGTTTAAAAAGATACGAACTCCACTTTCCTTTAAAAAGTTTTCTAAAGCTGTTATAAATTCATAAAGACCTTTTTCTAAAGATAAAAGATTTCCCGTTGGTCCAGCTGAAGCTTTTTCTATTTTTCGTTGCTTTTTTAAAGCAAGCATACCCTTTATTAAAGAACCATATTTTTTTTCAAGTTCCCAAACCTTTGGAAATGCACTTCTAATAGAAAGCCTAAAGGGATTTCCAGCGAATATACCTGCTATCATTGGATCTAAAAGTTTATCTAAAGCTTCTCTTCCAAGTCTTCTAATAATAAATTCTGCAACGGTTTCATCTTCTTTATTTGAAGGTTTTATAAAAGGCTCTAAGGCTAAGCGTAATTTTCCTTTCCACGATAAAACCTGTGAAAGTATAAAAGATATTGGATCTTCTGGAATTCTAATGAGCTTTCCGTTTAAAAAAACATATCTTTTTTGAGCATTTTTATTGGCTTCAATGATTTTTAGATTAAGTTCCTTTGCAAGTTTAGTAGGAGCTTCTTTTGAGGAAAGCCAACCATTTGGCCCTTTTTCGATTATAAAACCATTATAGTATTCGGTGTTTACTTTTCCACCTAGTTTATCTTTCTTTTCAAAAATAGTTATTTTTATATTCTTTCCCTTTTCCTTAGCTTTTTTTATAAGATAATAAGCTGTAGAAAGTCCAGAAATCCCGCCACCTATAATAGCAATGTTCATAATCAAATTACCCCTCTTTTAACCATTTTGCAACATCTAAAGCATGATATGTAAGAATCATATCTGCTCCAGCTCTTTTTATAGAAGTTAGAATTTCAAAAACAATTTTCTTCTCATCTATATAACCTTTCAAAGCGGCAGCTTTTACCATAGAATATTCACCTGAGACATTATAAGCTGCAATAGGATAGGAAAAGTTTTCTCTTAAAAGGGAAATAATATCTAAATAAGACAAAGCGGGCTTTACCATTAAAATATCAGCTCCCTCTTCAATATCCAAAGCAGCTTCTCTTAAAGCTTCTCTTTTATTTGGAGGATCCATCTGATAACTTCTTCTATCTCCAAAAGCCGGAGCACTCTCCGCAGCATCTCTAAAAGGACCATAGAAAGCTGAAGCATACTTTACAGAGTAAGACATTATAGGAATATCTGAAAAACCATTTTTATCTAAAGCTTCTCTTATAGCTTTTACCATTCCATCCATCATTCCAGAAGGAGCCACCATATCTGCTCCTGCTTTGGCATGAGAAACTACCTGTTTTTGTAAAAGCTTTAATGTTTCGTCATTATCTACTTCCCCTTTTTCATTTAAGTATCCACAATGGCCATGATTTGTATACTCGCAAAAACATACATCTGTAATTAAATACATATCCTTTGTATTTTTATTTTCTTTTAAAGCCCTTAACGCTCTTTGAATAATTCCCTCATCATTAAAAGAATCACTTCCAAGTTCATCTTTATGTTTAGGTATACCAAATAAAATAATAGCTTTTATTCCAAGTTCTTTTACCTCTTCAACTTTTTCTACTAAAGTATCTATAGAATATCTATATTGACCTGGCATAGAAGGAATTTCTTCTTTTATGCCTTTTCCTTCAACTACGAACATAGGATAAATTAAATCATCTATAGTTATATGCGTTTCTCTAACTAAACTTCTAATATTTTCATTTTTTCTAAGTCTTCTAGGACGATAAGCTGGAAATTTACCTACTATCATTTTTCACCTCTAAAAGTTTTTTTACTTTTTAATATATTTTATTCATAATTTAAAATTCTAACATATAAGGGGATAAAAGAAAAAATTGTGTAAACAATGTAACAAGTTCTTAATTTTCAATATTTACACAATTTTTCAGGATAGTTTTTCCTTGAGGTAATATTTATAAATAGCACGCAATAACGCTCTTGTTTATAACGGCTTGCGCCGTGTGCTATATCTTCCCTTTGAAAAAGGAAACATTAGCACAAAATTTAATCCTAAAATAAGATTCCAAGCTTACCTGACAAATTCTTTATAAAACTTTTCAAAAATGGTAAGATTTTTACAAAATTTTTACAACATTTTTATAAAATTTATAAAATAGGAGGAAGGAATGAAAAAAGTAAGTATTATTGGGGCAGGAAATATAGGTTCCACTTTAGCTTTAATTATGGCTATGAAAGAACTTGCAAATGAAATATATCTTCTTGATATTCACGAAGGTCCCGCCAAAGGAAAAGCATTAGATATTATGGAAAGTTCTCCTATCTTAAAATTTGGAGCAAAAGTTTATGGAACTGCATCCTATGAAGATATTAAAAATTCCGATCTTTATATTGTCACAGCTGGTTTTCCAAGAAAACCTGGTATGACGCGGGAAGACTTACTTTTTAAAAACTATGAGGTAATAAAATCTGTTTGTGAAAACTTAAATAAAGTTTTAAAAAAAGATTCTAAAGTAATTATTGTTACAAATCCTCTGGATATCATGACTTATGTTGCTGTAAAAACTTTAAATCTTCCTAAAAATCAAGTAATGGGAATGGCTGGTGTTTTAGATTCTGCTCGATTTGCTTACTTTATCTCAGAAAAAACTGGAATTTCTGTAGAAAATATAAAAGCTTCCGTTATTGGAGGACACGGAGATGACATGGTTCCATTAGTTAGATATTCTACTATTGCAGGTTTACCTTTAAACTTCTTTTTAAAAGATGAAGAAATAGAGGAGCTTGTAGAAAGAACAAGAAAAGGTGGAACTGAAATTGTAAATTTACTTGGAACTGGAAGTGCTTATTTTGCTCCAGCAGCTTCTATTTTCGAAATGAGCACGGCAATTTTACAAAACAAAAGAAAAGTAATGCCCTGCTCTGTATATCTTGAAGGTGAAGCTGGAAAGCATTATGAAGCTGAAGGACTTTGCGTAGGTGTTCCAGTTATTTTAGGGAAAGATGGAGTAGAAGAAGTTATTCTTTTGGATTTAAATGATGAAGAAAGAAAAATGTGGAGAAAAAGTGTAGAAAGCGTTAGAAAAGTTGTAGAAACCTTAAAATCAAAAGTAAATTTATAACCGAGGGGAAAAATGGAAGGAAAAAAAGTTAATGTGGTAGAGCTTATAGAGAAGGTAAAAGAGCTTGTAAAACAAACTTGCTATGATTTACCAAAGGATGTTTATGAATGTTTGAAAGTTTCTAAAGAAAAAGAAAGCGAAAATACTCCAAAAGAAGTTTTAGATATAATGATAAAAAACGCAGATATTGCAAGAAGTGAAAGTCTACCCATTTGTCAAGATACCGGATTTGCAATTTTCTTTGTGGAGCTTCCAGAAAATTTTTCTCTAGAAGGTTCTTTAGAAGATATTTTAGAAAGAATTTTTGAAAGTTTTAAAAAGCAAAATAAAGTTTCTAAAAAAGTTTTAGAAATTTTAGAAAAGGATAGATCTTATTTTAAAAATTACGAAGCTTTAAAAAACTTAGTTTCAAAATATACAAAAAAAGATATAAATAAATATTATGAATATTTTACTTTTGAAAATTACATTCTTAGTCTTGAAAATAAACCTCTTTTAGATATCGCCCTGGAGCAAGCTACAAGGGAAGGATATATAGAAGGATATTTAAGAAAATCTATTGTATGTGATCCGCTTTTTGAAAGAAAAAATACTTTAGATAATACTCCGTGTATTATTCATACTCACTTTTCAAAAAGAAAAGATGTAAAAATTGGCTTTATGCCAAAAGGCGGTGGTTCAGAAAATATGAGCGTTTTAAAAATGTTAAAACCGGCAGATGGAGTAGAAGGTTTAAAAAAATTTGTTATTGAAACTGTAAAAAATGCAGGGCCTAATCCCTGTCCTCCTTTAATAATAGGAATAGGAGTAGGAGGAAATTTTGATTATGCACCTACCCTTGCAAAAAAAGCTCTTTTAAGACCTATTGGAAATAGAAACAAAAATCCTTTATATGCAAAGCTTGAAGAGGAGCTGTTAGAAGAGCTCAATAAATTAAATATAGGGCCCGGAGGATTTGGGGGTAAAACAACGGTTTTAGATGTAAGAATTGAATATTTTCCATGTCATATAGCTACTTTACCAGTAGCTATAAATATTCAATGTCATGCAGCAAGATACAGAGAAATAACTTTTTAAAAGGGGTAGAAAATGGAAATAAAAGCACCAATTTTTGATAATTTAAATATAAAAAAAGGAGATAAAGTTTTAATAACCGGAACTATATATACTGCAAGAGATGCAGCTCATAAACGCCTTTTTGAAGAAATAAAAAAGCAAGGAAAAAGTTTTTTTAAAAATTTTCCGGAAGATCCTATAGAAGCTTATAATTTTTTAAAAAAAGTTAGAGAAAATGATATCTCTTCTTTCGAAAGTTTTGTAAAAGATTTAAAACTTCCTATAAATTTAAAAGGTGCCGTTATATTTTATGCAGGACCTGCAGATACTCCTCCAGGAAGACCTATAGGAGCTATTGGTCCTACAACTTCTTATAGAATGGATCCCTTTGCTCCTCTTTTTTATCTTCTTGGAGTTAAAGCAACTATTGGAAAAGGTAAAAGAAGTGAACTTGTAAAAGAAGCAATAAAAATTACTAAATCTGCATATTTTGGAGCAATTGGAGGAGTAGCAGCTTATCTTTGTAGTTGTGTAAAAGAAGCAAAAATTATTGCTTATAAAGACTTAGGCCCCGAGGCTATTCGAGAACTTAAAGTAGAAAAATTTCCAGCTTTCGTAGCTTGTGATCCAAATGGAAACTATTTAAATTATTGGTAAGGTATAAATAAAAAATCAAAATATACTATAAAATTTAAATATAAGGAGAAAAGAATGAAAGCTTTTTTAATAGATCTAGAGGGAACAATTGTTAAAGATAAAAGTTTTACACCAATTGAAGGCGCTATTGAATTTATAAAGACTTTAAAGAAAAGAAATATTCCTTTTCTAATAGCTTCTAATAATTCTACTCATAAACTTCAAGATTTAGTAAAAGCTTTAAAAGAAAAAGGGTTTCCATTAGAAGAAAAAGACATTGTTACTCCTTCAAAATTAGCCTTAGAGCATTTAAAAAAAGAAAATATAAAAAAAATAATTTTTTTGGGAACAGAAAATATAAAAGAATTTTTTGAAGAAAATCAAATAGAAGTAAAATTAGATAAAGATGTGGACGCGGTAGTTGTAGGTAGAGATAAGGAGATAAATGCTAAGAAGTTAAAAATGGCTACAAGTGCCTTAGTTTTAAACAATGCTAAACTTTTTGGATTTCATAAAAACAGACTTATAAAAGATGAAGACGGTTTAGTATCCCCTTCCGTAGGAGCTATTTTAGAATGTTTGAAATATGCATCTAAAAAAGACTACAAAATTTTTGGGAAACCTGCAAAGGAATATTTTGATATTTGTTTTAAGATTTTAAATGTAAAAAATCCCAAAGATGTTTATATGATTTCAGATGATCCATTTACAGATCTTGCGGAAGGAAAAAAGAACGCAGGTTTTAAAACTATTTTTGTCACTTCTGGAAAGTATAATGAAAGTATTTTAAAAGAGCTAAAAAAAGAAGAAAAACCTGATTTTGTCTATCCTTCAGTAAAAGAAATTTTAGAGGATTTAGATAGATTATTATGAATTTAAACTTTAGAAACTATATAAAATTAAATTATTTTTTTCCTTTATTTTTCCTAGGTGTTTTATTTTTTTATGCATATGAAAATTACAAAGCATATATACATGATAGAGAGATAATAGATATCTCAAGAAGTTTAAAAAATATTATTTTAAATTTACAAAAGGAAAGACTTTATACCTTAATTATAAGCTATGAAGGTAAAAAATCTACTTACCTTGGAAAATACAAAAGGTTAATAAAAAAAACTAATAAAGATATCTATAGTTTAAATTCTTATTTTGAATATTCAACTAGAAAAGAAGCTCTAGATGAAACTATAACTTCCTTTTTTAGAGGCAGAGACATTTTATATGATATACGTGACAAAGTTTTAAACTCTAATTCTTTCTCTTCAGAAAGAATAATAAATTTTTATACTTCCCAAATTTATAATCTTTTAAAACTTTTATCTGAACTTAAATTTTCTATTTATAGTGCAAATGTTTTAAAAACATATAACTTTATAAATTTATTTTTATTTCATAAAGAATCTTTAGATCAAAAAAATTTAGCTTATGTAGATGCTCTTTTTTCAAAAAATATTAATAAAACTAAACTTCTTCTACTAAATGGAAAATATTTATCCTCTTTAGAACTTCTAAAATTGGAAGGTGACGACAAATTTTTAGAAAAAATTCAAACTCTTTCAAAGGATATAGACCCTTACCTAAATCATATAGAGAATAAAATTCTTAATAAAAATTTCAAAACAATATTTATTCCAGCCTATATTGACCTAATTGAAAAAAAAGATAAGACTTTTAATAAGGTTTTAAAAGATATTTATAAAAATCTATATAAAACTTTAAATAAGGAGTACGCTTATAAATTTTTATGTCTTTCCTTTGTCATTTTTCTCTTCGTAATCCTTCTTTTAATAAACTTTATTTGGGGATTAATTCTTGAAAAAAGAATGAAGTTTTATATTTCAGAATTTAAATTTATCTTAAATAAAATAACTTCGGGAGATTTTACTCAAAAACTTCACAGAATTTCTAAAGATGAACTTGGAGAAATAGCTTTAAAAATAAATAAAATCTTATTACTACTTGAAGCTTCTTTAAAAAAGCTTAAAGAAAGTACTTTAAAAGAAAAAATTATGGTAGCCGCTATGTCCCACGAAATTAAAAATACTTTAAATGCAACTATAGGTTATTTGGAACTTCTTGAACTTTCCACAAAACTTGATGACAGAGAAAAATTATTTTTAAAAAATGCCCTGGAAGCTTGTAAATTATCATTGGAAAATTTAGAAGAAATTTTAGATTATCATAAAATAACTTTGGGAAAAGCAAATTTAGAATATGAACCTGTAAACTTAGAAGAACTTGTAAAAGAAGCCGTATCCCTATCTTCTGTAAAAATAAAACCTTCTCATATAAAAATAAAAAATAAAGATTTAGACAAAATTCCTATTATTTATGCTCCAAAGAAAAAGCTTCTTCAAATTCTTATAAATCTTATTACGAATGCTATTAAATATACTTTCCAAGGCTATGTAGAAATTGGAGTAAAAGATTTTAAAAAGATTGATTCGGAAAATGCCATACTAACTTTGTACGTTAAAGATACTGGAATTGGAATTCCAGATAGAATTAAAAATAAAATCTTTAAAGTTCCATTTCTAAGAGAAAATTTAGATACAAAACTACCAAGCACGGGTTTGGGACTTTATATTACTAAAAAATTTGTAGATTTTATTAAGGGAAAAATTTATTTTGAATCTCAAAAAGGTCAAGGAACCACGTTTTATGTAGAAGTACCCGTAAAATTAGTATCTCCTTCTCAAAAAGAAAAAAATATCAAATTTTTGAAAAATGAAGAAAAGAGAAGCATTAAAAAAACTTCTTCAAATGAACTAACCTAAAGGTAAGTTAATTTGGAGGATATAATGAATTTTAAAGTGTTAAATAATATAGCCATTAAAACTATAAAGTTTTATCAAAAATATATTTCCCCCCTAAAGAAGCCAAGTTGCAAGTATTATCCAACTTGTTCTCAATATGCAATTTTGGCTTACAAAAAATATAACTTTTTTAAAGCTACCTTAAAAACTATTTGGAGAATTTTAAGATGTAATCCTTTCTCCAAGGGTGGAATTGATTATCCTTAAAGTACCTTTTCCATCAAATAGATTTTGAAGTTTTTTGGATACCTCTTTTCTGAGATTATAATCCTTATAAAATTCTAATCCCTTTTTTATATTTTCTATTAAAAATTCATCATTCCACCAACCTGCAAAGAAAGTAAGGTTATTAGAAATAAGATGCTTTAAATTTGGCATTTGATTATCTGCAAGAGCAATAGATATAGTAGGAACGCCAACTCTTGCCAGCTCCAAAATAGTTTGTCCTCCAGCGGATATAGCTATATCTGCTTTTTCCATTAAATCTTTTATTCCTTTATCATTTAAATTTTTTGGTATTAAAACATTATAGTTTTTAGATTTTAAAAAATTTAAAATTTCAGAAATAAGTTTTATTTTTATATTGTGAGAACTCCCACCCAAAGATAGAAATATATTTTTTACTTTCTTGTTTATTTTTTTTGGTTTTAGTTTATAAAAAGCTTTTCTTAACATTAAATATTTAGGTCCTAAAAGATAATTTTTTTTTCTATAAGGAAATAAATCTTTAGCATAAAAAGTTGGATTTATAACATAAGCTTTTTTAAAAAGTTTATAGTTTCGTTGTTTAAAATCATCATAAAAAATTAATTTTTTTGCAATTTTTTCAATACTTAAAAGTACTTTTTCTGTTGCAAGATAAGAATCTATAAAAACATATCTATTTCTTAAATTCGGGAAGCTCAAACTATGCCAATTCAAAAAAAGATATCTATCTTTAGAAATCCCTTGAATTTTCAAAAACTTACTTACATTCTCCTTGTCTTTAGCATATATAACAAGCTTAGAGTAAGGATAAAACTGCAAAATAGAAATGCATCTAGTTATATGACCATAACCTATGTCTTTTCCACCTTCTGTTAAAACATACAATAACTTTTTTCCTTTTATTCCCATAACTTTTGTAAATTTATTATAATTTATAATTAAATTATATAGGATTTTAAGAATTTAGATAATATAAGTATCTAACGGCGTTATTTTTTGGAGGTATAAGATGATAAAAAAATTACTTTTAAACTTTTTAATAACTTTAGGATATGCTCTTGCCGGAACTTCTTCCGTTTTTATATCTGCAAAGGATTATAAATCTTACTATCTTGATAAAGATTTGTATTTTTTAAAGAAAAAAAACATAGAACTTAAAACTTATGGGATATATTCTGGAGCTGCAAAATTTGTTTTAGGATACTTTGAAAGTTTATATGTTCCAACTACAGCTATACCTCCAGGAACAAAATTTAGACTTGGTTTTAACTTTGATAAAAATAATGGATATATAGAAAATGTTTATTTTAAACCTGAAACATCTTGTATTGACACCTACTTTTTGTTTCCGGCAAGTAAGCTTTTAAATATAACTAAACTTTCAAACCCTTCTATTCAAGTAGGTTCTACAGATGGTAAAGTTGCATGCATATCCCAAGTTACTTTCATAACAAATAAATTTGTAGATGCATATAAACCATATGCATTTATGTATATAAACGATCAAAGTATTCCAAAATTTTTATCTTTTGAAATAAAACTTAAACACATTCTAAATCCAGAATCTTTTCTTTTATATAACTCTACAACATTTAATACTCCAAGGTATTCTAACTTACCTGTAGATTTTAATGTTTATATTACTTCTTCTGAACTACAAGGAATCAAAGTTAATCAAAAATTCAATTCTAAATTAAAAGTAAAATATCAACCACAATTTGCCTTATTAACTGATAATGTAACAAAAGAAAATATAAAAGAACATATTTTAAAACTTAAAATTGCAAATAATGAAAATCTTTTAGGAAAAGTAAAAATTCTTTCTGGAAAGTTAAATATAAAATTTTCTAAAAATGTTTATTTGACATTATGTCTTGAAAAAGATGGAAATAAAACTTGTGTTATAAAAAATAAATATTATCCCCAAAACTCCGTTTTATCTTTAGATGCGAAAACCATATTTGAAAAATATAATGGTGGATATTTAATTATTTCTTGGAAGTTCCCATCCGTAGGAGATACTACTTTATATTTACCTTATTCAGATCTTCAAAATGCAAAAATTTTACATATATGTAATGTTATAAAACCAAATAATATGAAAATAGATATCTCTTTAGATGCAAATGTTTTTGAAGCGTTACCTACACCTGTATGTCAAAACTATAGCTATGAGCTATTTAAAGGTAATATTTTAGAAGTTCCAGCTGCAAAAATTCAATACGTATCTTTAGAAGTTATAGGAAATGGACAAATAAAATGTTATAAAAATATTGGAAAACTTTATCCTTTATACTGTATAAACATAGATGTATCTAAATATAGACCTAAAGATGCTCAAAATTATACGTTTAAATTTATTATTACAAATGCAAAACCAGAAGAAATTGTAGTATCTTCCGAAAATAATCCAAATGGAGCTTTTCCGGTATATCATAAAAATCCATATAGATATTAATGGTAGGGGGCTTTCATCCCCCTACTTAATTTTTAAACTGTCTATCTCAGGTTTAGTTAATTCCCTATAAGCAAGTCTAGGTAAATCTTTTAAATTTACCTTTTCTATTTTTGTTCTTTTCATTTTTAAAATGGGATGTCCATATCTTAAAAAGAATTCTCTTATTAATTTTCCTTTATTGGAATCAGTTTTTAACTCTAAAAAGGTATGATTTCCACTTTTAGATAAGGCTAATCTTTTTATCATTTTTGGTTTAAAAAATCCACTTGGAACCTTCCCACCTTTTCTCATTTTAGCTAAATCTTCATTATTTACTCTTCCTATAACTTTTAAAACATAAGTTTTTTCAAGTTTATTGGCTTTTGAGGTTAAAAGCTCAGGATCATTAGTAAATATCATTAAACCTTCAGTATAATAATCTAAAGTATCTATAGGAAGAACTTTATGAGGCATATTTCTTAAAATATCTCCTAAAATAATTTCTTTAGTTTTCTTTTTATGACTAAGATCCATTTTTAACTTTTGTGGTTTATTAAAAGCATAATAGACAAATTTTTTAGGAAGTTTCACTTTTATTCCATCTACTTTTACTTCATCTTTTTTATAATCTATTTTAAAATTAGGATTTTTAACAACTTCACCGTTTACCTCCACCCTACTCATATTAATCATTTCTTTTACTTCATCTTCAAATCCCATTTGAGCACATACAAGATATTTCCATAAATCCACTTTCATATTTTCCTCCTTAATAACAAGAATTTTTATAATGGAAAATAATTATCTTTACTTAAGTTGTCAAGCAAAACCTAGTGGGTTTCTTAATTAAGGCTTATAATTATTTTTCAAAAAGGTATTTGGAGGAATATAAAATTGAAAAACTATTTTCTTGCTCTTGCCGCAGTCATACTTGGAGGTGGATTAGGAGCAAGTTTAAGGTATATAATTTGTGAGATAACGGCAAATAAATTTTCTTTTTTAAATTTTCCAATAGGAATTTTAATTGCAAATTTAATAGGGTGTTTCCTTATAGGATTTTCAACTTTTTATTTAACGGAAACTAAAGCCTCTAGTTATACAAAACTATTTGTAATAACAGGTTTTTTAGGTGGACTTACAACTTTTTCCTCCTACGCTTTTGATAGTTTTAGACTTTTATATCAAGGTAAAATTAAATTATTTTTTTTTAATGTATTTTTAAATAATTTCTTAGGTATATCTTTAGCTTTTATTGGTTACATTTTTGCAAGAACTTTAATTTTAAAATAAAAGGAGGTTATTTCTATGTCAGAAACTTTAGATATTTTTGAAATTATGAACATTTTACCTCATAGATATCCCTTTCTCTTGGTAGATAAAATTATTGAATTTGAACCTGGAAAAAGAGCCGTAGGTATAAAAAATGTAACAATAAATGAACCTTTTTTTCAAGGGCACTTTCCTTCTCATCCAGTAATGCCAGGAGTTTTAATAATTGAAGCTTTGGCTCAAGTAGGTGGAATTTTAATGCTTAAAACTTTTAATTTAAAGGCGGGAGAATCTATCATATACTTTATGGGAATAGATAATGCTCGTTTTCGTCACCCTGTAAGACCTGGAGACGTCTTAAAACTTGAGGTAGAAGCAATTAGACTTAAACCAAGTGTAAGTAAAGTTTCTGGAAAGGCATATGTCGAAGATAAACTTGTTGCAGAGGCAATTATTATGGCAGGTGTAGCGAAAAAATAAACAGGGGGCGTTTTTTTATGAAAATTGTTGGAAACAAATCTCAAGTTTATATAGATCCGCAAGCAAAAATAGGAGAAAATGTAAAAATTTATCCCGGAACTATAATAGAAGGAAAAGTTACTATAGAAGATAATTGTATTTTAGGACCAAATACTTTTATCCAAGGTGAAGAAATAGTAATAAAGAAAAATAATATATTTAAATGTGATGTTTCGGTGTTTTATAAAACGTATATAGATGAAGGTAATATATTTTTTAAAGGGGCTTGTATTGGTGAGGTTTCTCAACATCTTCGTTCGGAAGGGGTAAAATCAAAGGTTATTATAGGCAAAAATAATTTAATTAGAGAGTTTGTTACTATAAATCGCGGTACGGATGATGATAAAAGAGCTACTATTATAAAAAATAATACCCTCATTATGGCATATAGTCATATAGCCCACGATTGCATTATTGAAGATAATGTAATTATTAGTAACGGCACTCAAATAGCAGGTCATGTCCACATTTACGAAGGTGCTATAATTGGTGGACTTTCTGGAATTCACCAATTTGTAAAAATTGGGAAATATGCAATGATAGGAGGAGCTTCTGCTGTTGAAAGAGATGTTCCTCACTTTTGTTTAGCAAAAGGGAACAGAGCTTATTTAGAAGGAATAAATATTATAGGTTTAAAAAGAAAAGGTTTTCCAAGAGAAACTATAAAAGCTTTAATAGATACTTTTAAAATTGTTTTTTGTTCTAAGAAAACTTTTCAGGAAGCTGTGAACATTGTTTTTGAAAAATACAAAAATATAAAAGAGGTAAAAGAATTTATAGAATTTATAAAATATTCCAAACGAGGATGTTTAAAAGTAAAGTGTGATATAATACAAAATTAATTATAATATATAGGAGGTTTATAAATGAAAAAAATATTAGCTTTAGCCTTACTTACAAGCGTTCCTTTTGCTATGAGTCTACCCTTTTCTGTAATTCCAGAAGCCGGATTTGTTATTGGCAAATATACAACTGATGAGTCTGGTATGGATGAAAAATGGCGTGCAAGTGGATTTGAACTTGGGGCAAAAGCTTCCTACAATATTCCAAATACTAAGTTTTACATTGAACCAGGAGTATATTATACTTATGTTCCTTTTAAATTTGAAAATAAAACAGAAACAATTGAAGGCGGGCTTCACTTTTTCAAAATACCTATAAATGCATACTATGAAGTTTATAACTCTGAACCATTTTCTATAAAATTAGGAGCAGGCCCATTTTTAGCGTATAGATTAGATGGAGACGATAAAAAATGGGAAGACTGGGATTTTGGTCTTTCTTTAGGGACTTCTTTTACTTATTTAGATCAGTTTGTAGTAGATGCGCGCTTTGATTTAGGTTTAAAAGATATTGCTAAGGGTAGTGGAGAAAGAAAAACACGTGCATTTGTATTTGATGTAGGATATAAATTTAATTTCTAAATTTTTAGGGGGGTAATTCCCCCTTTTTAAATTTTCATAGGCATAATAACAGCTTTTAAATTTTCTAAATCACTTTCAATAAGCATAGGTTTATCTTCTCCTAGAAATTTCATTTTTATTTCATTTCTATCAAAAGAGGATATAGCATCAACTAAAAACTGCAAGTTGAAAATTATTTTTTCTTCTAAATAACCTTCAATTTCACAAGGAATTTTTATATTACCTTCTTCACCTTCGTAACTTGCATAGAGATTTAAAATATTATCTTCAAATATAAAAGTTATGGGCTTTGCATCTAATTTAACATTTGCATAAATAGCCGAAAGTTCTTTTAGTGCCTTTAAAATATCATCCCTTTGAACTACCAAGGTTAAAGGTGAATTTTCAAAGAGCCCAAATGGCTTTATATAATTTGGGAAAGTTCCCTCTAAGCTTATACTGAAAAATACATTTTCATCAGCTTTCACAAATAATTTCCCGTTTTGGAAAGCTAATTTCGATATTTTTGTATCTTTTAAAAATTTCATAAGTTCATTTGCAGATTTTTTAGGAATTAAAATATCTCCTTCATTATTTTTATTTATCAAAGGGATTTTATAAAGATGCAATCTATGAGTATCTGTAGAAACAACGTCTAAAAAGTTTTCATTAACCTTAAAATAAATTCCGCTTAATGTAAATCCTCCTAAATCTTCTTTTGAGATAGCGGGTTTTACTTTTTTAAGAGCATTTAAAAGTAAATAGCTTTCTACTTCTATATCAAATTCATTTGGAATTTCAAAGTTTGGAAACTCATCTTTATTTGCTTGAGCTAATTTAAAATTTGAATTCGGAGTGTTTATATAAACTTTATTATCATCAGAAGATATTTCGATTTCAGAACTATTTAGATTTTTAACAATTTGAAAAAGTTTTATTGTATTACATAAGGCATCTCCAGGTTTTTCTATAAATGCAGATAGCTTACACTTAGCTCCAACTTCTAAATTCGTAGTAGTTAAAAAAAGCTTATCTTCATTTGCTTCAAAATATATATTAGAAAGAATTGGAAGACTACCTTTTTTGTCACACAAATTTTGAAGCTTAGAAAGAGTCTTTTCAAAGTCCTTTTTTGATACTTTTAATTTCATAAAAACCTCCACTGAGAGCTACAGGAAAGATTTAAATTTATGAAAAACATATTTTAAGATATTATACTATCTATAGATTTTTTCTTAAACGGTTTTTAAAGAAACCTTTGAAAAAGACATCCTCCAAAGTTCCAAATCAAATAGGTTTAAAATATCCTCTTCTTTTACAAAATCTTTAGAAATACTTTTTACTATCTTCCCATTTTTTAAAAATATAAAGTAATCTGCATAATTTAAAGAAAAATCTATATCGTGAAGAATAGAAATAATTAAAATTTTTTGAGAAAGTTTTTTTAGTAGTTCAAAAAGTAGAAATTTATTTTTTATATCTAAGTTATTAGTAGGCTCATCCAAAAGCAAAATTTTTGCTTCTTGAGCTAAAGCTCTAGCGATTTGAACTTTTTGAAGTTCTCCACCAGATAAATTCATGGTTTCTTTGTAAGCTATATTTTGTAAAGATAATTCTTCTATTATTTTATCTATAAACTCTAAATCTTTTTTTGTAGGTTTAGAAAAATTTTTCGAGGCAAGTCTTCCAAGTAAAATAGTATCATAAACTTTTAAAGCATTTCCAAAGCTTTTTTGTGGAACATAAGCTACATACTTTGGAAAATCTCTTTGAGGTATACTTTTTATATTCTTTCCAAACAAAATAATATCTCCACTATAATCTTTAATTATATTAGCCAAACACTTTATTAAGGTACTTTTTCCACTTCCATTAGGGCCTAAGATAGCTACCAAGCTTTTTTTACTTAATTTAAAATTTATGTCTTTTAAAATATCTTTATAAGCTAAACTTTTTACTACAAGCATTATCTACCTCGCATAAGTAAATACAAAAAAGTTGGAGCTCCTAAAATTGAGGTTAAAATTCCAATTGGAAGTATTTGAGGAGCTAAAAGTGCTTTTGAAAAAATATCTGCCAAGACTAAAAGAATACTTCCAAGTAAAAGGTTTAAAGTAAAAAAGGTTTTTATTTCTTTTCCAAATAAAAGACGAGTTAAGTGTGGTACAACAAGCCCCACAAAACCAATAATTCCAAAAAAAGCTACAGTCAAAGAAACTAAAAAAGTAGCTAAAATTAGATTAATGAGTTTTAGTCTATTTACTTCTATTCCTAAGCTTAAAGCAACTTCCTCTCCAAGTTCCAAAGAAAAAATTTTATATTTTTTTAGCTCAATGTATATATATCCTAAAACTAAAAAAATAAATAAAACCTTTAAACTAAAGTAAGTTGCCTTTGTTAAATCCCCAAAGGTCCAATAAACAATAGCAGAAAGTTCTAAATCGCTTGATAGAAACTGCAGAAATAAACTTATAGCTCCATATAAGGAAGATATAGCTACTCCAGCTAAAACTAAACTTGATGCATTTAATTTTTTTATTTTATTTAAAAGAAAAAGAATTATAACCGTAGAAAAAGCTCCTAAAAAGGCTAAAATATAAACAAATTTACTTGAAAGCCCAAAAAAAAGAATTGCAAAAGCTACTCCCAAAAGAGCTCCATGGGAAATTCCTAAAGTATAAGGACTTGCTAGTGGATTTTCCATACTTATTTGGATTAGAGCTCCAGAAATCGCAAGAATAGCTCCGGTTAAAGAAGCAGCTAAGGTTTCTGGAAGTCTAATGTCCAAAATGATATTTCTTAAATTATTGTTTGTGTTAAAAAATAAAACTTCTATTATGTCAAAAAAAGAAGTTTTAAGTTCCCCTATAGATAAATCTAACAAAATTAAAAATATGTTTATAAAAAATAAAAGAAAAATGAAAAAATAATTTTTACTTATCTTCAAATTTTTTAAATCCTCCAATATATTTTTTCATTTCCGGATAAACATTTTTTCCAAGTAAGAATGTGTAAATTTCTTTAGCTTTTTTCTCTATATTTAGATTTTTAAACTTATTTGGATACATTACTTTAGCAATAAAATAAGCGTCTAAAAGAGCAGTCCCTATATTTGTGTTATATAGGTTATATGGAAAGATTTCATAAACATTATTTTCTTTAAAAGCCCTTAAATTTTTATAAAAATATTTATGATGAATCATATCTCTCTTTAAAAGTTTAATTCCACTTTTATCTATAAAAATAACTTTAGGATTTTTAGTTAAAATGTATTCCTTATTGACAAATAAATGACCTCCTTGCGGCTTTATGTTATCTACAATAGATATAATATGATTTATGGTAAAAGGGGGCCATTTAGAATATGAACTTTCAATAGAATGTAAACCTTTATGAGCTATACATCCCACATAAACATTTTTTTTGTTTTCGTTTTTTGTTTTATTATAAAGGTTTTTGGCTTCGTTTTTTATAAATGAAATAACCTCTTTTGCTCTTTTTTCTTTGTTCAAAGCCTTTCCTAGAATTTCCAAAGATCTATATAAACTTTTATTATTTAAAAAGTGAGTAAGATCTCTTCCGTAACTAATTGCAATAACGGGAATATGGAGTTTCTTTTGTAAATTTTCCACATAATATTTTGTTCTAAAGGATATGATAACTAGATCTGGTTTTAAAATTTTTAATCTTTCTATATTTAAAATATCTTTAGGACCTCCTTTAGCTGCTATAGGAAGTTTTAAAAGCTCTTTGTGAGCAAGAATATAGGGCCTACCCCACATAAATTTTCTTTCAAATTTCTCTACAGCAATAATTTTATCTGTTGCATTTAAGTAAGCTACAAGCCTTAAACTTCCTGGACCCAAAGCTATTACTTTTTTTGGATAGTGATTTAAAACTACTTTTCTATTATATATATCTTTAATAATAACTTTTGAAAAAGCAGTTTGAAATAATAAAAAATATATAAATAAATATTTAATTATTTTCATACAAAAATTCCTCCTAGTAATATTTTATTATAATGATATTATAAAGAGGAAAATTATTCAAGATTTAAAGTAGTATAATTAAGTTATTATGTTTGAAAAAGGAAGGCTTAGAACTTACATAATTCTTTTTGTTTTTTTATTCTTCTTTCTTTATGTAGGATGTGGAAATGTAACTGAGAAGGAAAGCTTAGAAAATACTACTTTAGAAAATTTAACTTCTCAAATCTTTTCAAAGTATTTACTTATCCCTCTCTATTTTTATAATTTAAGCCTATGGGAGAAAGTAGCTGATTTAAACTATAAAGGACTTATTATTATTAATCCAAATAATGGACCTGGGAAAAATGTAGATCCAAATTATCAAAATCTAATAGATAAACTTTTAAACAAATCAAAAATTCCAATTGGTTATGTTTATACAAAATGGGGAACAAGAAATATTACTTTGGTTGAAAGTGACATAGATACTTGGTTAAATCTTTATCCAAAAATTAAAGGTTTCTTTTTAGACGAATCTGCAACTTCTTTGGATAAACTTTCTTACTACGAAACTTTAAAAAATTATATTAAAAATAAAGGAAAGTACATTATTATTTTAAATCCAGGAACCTATCCAAATGAAGCTTATTTTCGTGTTTCAGATGTTATTGTGGTTTTTGAAAATAGTTATCAGAATTTTAATCCAGAAGTTTGCTTGAAATACCCCAATCAAAGTGCAATTATAGTTTATAACGCAAGTTATGAGGATATGCTCAGTATTATAAATAGTTCCTGCAAATATATGTACATAACTGATAATAATAATTTAACTAATCCTTATAATACTTTACCTTCTTATTTTGAAAAGGAAATAGAATATTTTAGATAATTTTATAGTAACCTTAAATATCAAAATCTTCAGGTAGATCTATACTTCCAATTAAAAACTTTTTTCTTTCTTCCTCTTTTTGTTTAAATTTTTTAGCTTCCCTTAAGAGTCTATTTTTATATTTTTCATAAAGCTGTAATACTTTTTCGTCTTTAATTTTTTTTCTTAAAAGATTTAAAACGTATTCTTCGAAGTCTTTAACATTCATAACTTGACATAAAAGAGGATTTAAACTAATTATTAAAGGACCTTTAAAACCAAAAACTCTAGGCGCATTTTTAGATAAAGTAGCTTTTGGAATATTTAAAAGCTCGGGCATATCATCTTTTAAAATATCAAAATCCTTTTCTCCTTTTTGAATACCTGCTGCAACAATTTTGTAATGAAGGTTGTCTCTAATTTCGCTTGGAATATCACTTAAAAATTGAGTAATATAATGAAGACCAATTTTATATTTTCTAGCAATTCTTTGAAGTCTTCCTAAAGTTTCGGGAACAATATTTTTATATTTTTTATCTGAAGGATTTAAAAAGTAGTGAGCTTCGTCCATAACTAAAATTCCACCATTACTCTCTTTTTGATGAATATAGATTCTATAAGCTTGTGTCATAAGTTCATCTAAAAGTGCCAAATATCTTGTTAAACTTTCTTTATTACCCCCCTCTCCATATCTTATAACACTCCAAATTCCTTTTTGCATTCTTTCTATAATAGCTTTTATAGAGGTTTTATAAACAAGAATAGTTTCCTTATCTCTATCTGTTTTTATAGGAGAGTAATATTTTAGAAGCATATTTTTTAAGGATTTTCTAATTTTTCTAAAACCATTTTGCCTTGAATATCTTTCCAAAATATTACTTTCTATTTTATCTACGGCCTTTCCATAAGCATAAAACACGGAAAGAAGAGATATAAATATTAAAATAGTTGAAAGAGCTTCAAAAAACATATCATTGTACTTGGGATTTTGTTTTAAATTTTCTAAAATTTTTTGATTTATATAAATTCCATCTTTTTTCTTAACAAAAATCTTAAGCTTATCTGTCAAAACTTCATTTCTAAGAAATTCTCCAAGAGATAAAATCAAATTAGCAATGAAATTTTCTTTTTCTGTTTTAGAAAGCTTATCTTTTTCTAGCTTTTCTGCAATTTGTTTCATTTTTTCTTGGTAATTTATAAGTTCATCTAATTTATTTTCCAATTTACCAAGAATGAATGCAAGCTCATTTATATCTAAATCCGTTTCTTTATCTTCTTCAAAATTTCCTTCTTCAAATTCATCTGGTTGAATATTACAAAAATAGTAATAGATATTTTCCTTTAAGTGAAAAAATACATCTTCTGTTTTTACTGCACTTATAACAAATCTGACTTTAGCAAAATCTAAAACAAGAGGAACTAAAGGTTCTAAAGATTCAAAAAAAAGATCATCTATATCTTCTATAAAATATCTTTTTCTTAAAACCTTTCCCTCTATTTCAACTTCTTCAAAACCTTTATTTTCCAAATAGGAAGATAAATCTATTATTTTTTCTAAATCTATAGGATCCTTTTTAGAATACTCTTGAGAAGGATCTATAATAATTGCTCCCATAGGAGTTTGAAGAGCAATTACTGCAAGAAGCATTTTTGTTATAACGCTTTTCCCAGTTCCTGAAGGTCCGGTTGTACATCCTGAACGTGCCTCTTGAAGTTCCTTAAAATCCGGAAAAGAAACATAAAAGCTATTTACCTCTGAGCCATATATTTTCCCTAAGGAAATTCCTTTATCAAAATCTTTTAAAACTAAATCGTCTTCTTTTAATATTTCTAAGTAATCCCCTGGTTCTAAAAGAATTTCCCTATGGGAAAGTAAAACTAAATTATCTTTATTTAATTTTTTATCTTTCTCGTATCTGTAAGCAATAATAGGCTTTAACAGATAAAATTTTCTATCTCCAGGATATATAAAATCTCTTTCAGCTTTATATATAGGATTAGATTGAGTCTTACTTTCCAAATTAAAAGCTTGATATATCAAAACGCATTTGTAATTCTTTTCAAATACTTTATTATTTAAAAAATCTTTTACAAATTTTCTTTCATCTTTTTCTATTTTAAATAAATACCCATGAAAATTATATTTATTAGCCTCCCCTTCCGTGCACATTATTGGATTATCTACATTAAAACTTTCTGGAATATAAATAGCAAGCTTTTTCTCACTCATTTTTCTGCTCCTACTTTTTGTTAGATACTTTATAAACTAAGTTCTTTTAAAGCCCTGTTTATAGCATGGTATGTAAGACGACTCTGAGGCTTTAAAATTTCATTAATAGGATCTAAAAATAATATATTTTTCTTAACCAGGTAATAGTAAACTTCAGGCTTTACATTTTCTATGGAGATTACAAAACTATCTTTAAATTTTTTTAAAGTTTTAATAATTTCTTCTTTTTTTACTATTTTTATTTTATCTTTTACTTCTATTTTCTCCTCTTCCTCTAATAAATTTAAAAACATTTTTATCTTAGCTTTTTCATCCTGAAGAAGGTAGCTAAGCACTTCATCTAAAGATTTTGTTTTAAGATCATTAATAATTGAAATTAAATATACTGGTTTACCACCTACTAACTCGTATATCTTTTCTTTTTCCTTTTTGCTTAAAATTATTTTTCCTTTTAAAAGCTCTTTTGTTAAAAAGTCTATAAACTCTAAAGTTTCTTTTTTTTCAAAATCATCTACTAGTATATACTTTGCTCTTCCTTCAAGCTCTGTTGCGCTATATACATATTCTATAAACAAGCTATCGCTTGACACGCAAAATACATGAGCTAAGTGTTCTACCTTAGTTAAGGCTACTAAAAATTGGAAAAAACTTTTTAATAAGCTCCTATTTCCGTTTAAGGATATGTCTTTTAGCATTTGAAGCTCATCTAAGATAAGTACTGGCATTTTCCTTTTTTCCCTTATCCCTATAAATAACTCCTTTAAATATCTATAAATGTTTTTTATTCTTCTTCTCTCTTTTTCTTCAAGCTTTAAAACTGGTGCCGGTATTTGTAGGGGCACTCCTGAGTACATTGAAATTAACTTACTTATTGTATCTGTATTTTCTAATATCCAGTTTATAAAATCCTTTACATACTTTTTTATATCATCTATCTTTGTAGTGTAATCTACTTCAAACATTGCTTCTATAAAATCTTCAAAGCTTCCTGCGCCTATTTGTCTAAAGTCTATTAAAAAGGGAACGTATTTTGCTTTATCTAGCTTATTTTTTATTATTTCTCTAATAAGTGCACTTTTTCCACTATTTATAGGACCATAGACAAAGTATATGAGCTGAGGTTCACTTTCTATTACCGACAAAATTTCCTTTATTTCCTTTTCTCTATTAAAAAATTTCATTTATCTTTCCTCCTTAAATAAAATATAAAAGACCTTCTTTTAAAAACTCCACATTAACATCCATTCCAAGAGAAATATGTTTTAAAAGCTTATCTGCATAGTGAATGTTTGCAGGGAGTCTTAGAGCATTTTTTTCTGCAAATAAAGCTGAGATGTTTAATTTAGTAAGGGTATATATAGTATTGGCGAAGCTGAAATCTAAATTTAGTTTTTCTATATTACCTTTATATATTTTATAAGCATTATCAATTAAAACAGAGTTTGCACCTTTAATAGTATGAGGAAGAAGAAGGATTTCATCTTTATTTAATTGAACATACTTTTTACCCGTATCACTTAAAATTCTAAGGCCATGTCTTTTTTTTACATTTGCAAGGTGAATATTAAAATCATTTAGTTCTCTGCTAGAAAGTAATCTTTTTATTTCCTTAGAATAAAATTTCCCATCTTTTAAAATTAGAACCTTTCCCTTTTCCATTTTTAGTTCAAAAAATAAATCTTCCAAAAATCTATCTATATCTATAAAAATTTCTCCGTCTGTATCATAAATATTTAAAAATATATTTTTAATCTCACCATAAGCATTATAAACAATTGCCGAAGCAGCTTTTGATCGCTTACCAAATTTATTATTTCCGATATCAAATCCAATAATATAATCATAAGGAAGCTTATTTTTTAGAAAATATAATCTTATTCCTAATTTAGTAGCTATATTTAATATAAGATTTTTGGAAAGAAGTTCATAAATTGCTTTATTATAAAGAGTGTTTAAATCTATAAATTGAGAGATAACTTTTCTTTTAAGAAGAGAATTTTTGTATTTTACATAGATTTCCTTATCTATGTTATTTCCAAAGAAAACCAAAAAATATATATTATCTTTAAACTTTCTTTGTAAAAGCTTTTCTATATTACCTTTAAAAGTTTTATGTAAAAAACTAACTTCCTTTAATTTTGTTTTGTTATATATTTTTATAAAAGCTTTTAAAAAATTTTTTACGAGCTTTTCTTGTCCTTCTTCTAAATTCTCCTCGGATAAAAATATAATTTTTACTTTTTGATTTTTTAAAAAACTAGGAATGTATAAAGGAGAATAATTTATAGTTTCTTTTAAAGAATTTATAATTTGCTTCCCTTTATTATCCTTAACTACATAGCTAATCTTAGAAAGGGAAAAACACTTAGACCTATATAAATCATTTTCCAAAAAAGGTATATTTTTTACAATCTTTTTTAAAATTTCTTTTCGTTCTTCATTACTAAATTTTAAATTGATATTTTCTGTTTTAGGTAAAAAGTAACATACATTAGGAATAGTTAAATAAGACTCTCCGGTTTTATATTTAATTTTTATAAGGCAAGTATTTTTTAACTCTTCCAAAGAAGGTAAAGATAAATTTTTATATTTTTTTAAAAGATAGTTATATATACCTTTTATAGATTCTTTATCCGGATTAAGAATAACCTTTTCCAAAATAACTTTATCATATCTATAATTTAAAATGGAATATAAAATTTCTTTTCCTTCAAATTCTTTTAATTTTTCCCATTTAAAATAAAAAAGAGAGTATAAGTTTTTTAGCGGTTTTACTTTATACCCAATATCCACAAATAAAACAAAATCATTATTTACTTTCTTTACTCTTAGATATTTTATAGTAGGTACATACTTAAAAGTTTTACTTTTTTTTACAAAATCTTTTAAAATATTACTTAAATTTTGATCTAGAATTTCCTTTATTTTACCTTTATTTTTTAAAAGAAAATATATTAGCTCTTCTTGATTTTTTCTTTTTAAGTTTTCAAATGGAACTTTTTCCATAAATCTTAATGTAAAAGTATCTTCATCTAATTTACTTAAGGAAGCCAAAATTATTTTTTCGTTTTCTTCAGCAATAATACTTGCTTTCCAGATTCCTTTTATTTTTTTAAAAAAGTTCCTTTTATCTTTCTTCTCTAAAGGAAGATAAGTATACAGATATGCTTTTTTTGGAATTATATTTTCCTTTATTCTAAAGCCATTTAATTCTATAAACATTTTAATACCCCAAAAATGCTCTAATCACAGGTATATAACAAGATTTAAATTCATAAGGAGTTCCTGTAAATATTATTTTTCCTCTATATAAAAAAGCCACTCGGTCAGCAATTTTTAAACTTTCTTGAATATCATGGGATACTAAAAGGCAAGTTTTCCCTTTTTCTTTTAGATCTAAAATTAATTTATGAATATTTTTTGTATTTATAGGATCTAAACCCGAAGTTGGTTCATCAAAAAGAATAATATCTGGATTTAAACTTAAAACTCTTGCTATAGAAACCCTTTTTCTTTGACCTCCAGAAAGCTCTTTAGGATAATAGTCCGCATGTGACTCTAGATTTACTATTTTTAAATATTCCAAAGCCTTCTTTCTAGCTTCTGATTTTTCCATAAGACCATGTTCTAAGTAATAAAACATAACATTTTCCCAAACAAGATATTCATCAAACAGAGTATCATTTTGAAAAACATAATTTATTTTTTTTCTAATTTCGTAAAGCTCTTTTTGAGAAAGCTTAGGAATATCTTTTCCAAGAACATAAACATGTCCTTTATACGGTTTAATTAAACCTACTATTGTTTTTAAAAGAACCGATTTTCCTTCTCCGGAAGGACCAAAAATTACAAGAATTTCATTTTTGAAAACTTTTAAATTAAGTTTATTATGAATAATTTTATTTTTTAACTTTGTTACTAAATCCTTAACTTCAATAACTACTTCTTTTTCCATACTAAATACTCAAGACGGGTCTGTGCTTTAACAATCTCAAAATCATTTAAATAATCAAAAAGCTCATGAGCCCCTTTGTTTATTTTTATAACTACTCTTTTTCTTGCTACTCTTTTAGCATTTTCCAAAGTTTCTTTATCTGGAAAGCTTTTTATAGCAATTTCCCTTAAAGGCATCATTTGAGAGCATTCCCACTTTGGATTTATAAACATAGGAGAAAAATAAACCACATCAAAGCTGTTATCTTTGGCAGTTTCTAGATATTTTTTATTATCTATACAAATCGTATATAAATTTTCTTTTAGCTTATTAAAAATTTTCATTTTACCTGTAAAGTTGTATTTTTTCAGTCCATCCCTAACAACTAAGGCGATTACTTTATCTATTTCAAGACCTATAACTGTATTTTTTGTTTTATAGGCACATAAAAGAGCATCTTGACATAATCCCAAATTGCAGTCTAAAACTAAATCTCCTTCTTTTAAATCTAAAACTTTATAAAATAAGTCATCATTAGAATCTATATTCTGTTTTTCTTTCTTTAAGATATTTAAAAATCTAATTTTTAAAAGACCAGGATGAAAAAATAATTCCTTTTTATTAGGAGTTATAAGTTTTAAATTTAGATTTTCTACTAAAAGAAGCCGTACTTTATCGGTTTTAAAAATTTCTTTAACCTTTTTAAAAAGCTTTTCAATAGTTAATTTTCCACGTTTAAAATAAGGTAAATTTAAAGCTTTAGAAATTTCCTTTGCTCGTTTTATATCTTCTAAACTTGGTTTTTTCTTGGTACTTACTATTGTTAACATAGTTTTCATAAAGAATCCTCTATAGATATTGATATAAAAATATTTTTTTATTCTAGATTTAAATCTACACTACTTTAAAACATTTAGAAGTATAAAGTATTATAACTTAACTTTTGTTTTTAAGAATTTATAATAAGTTATAAGTTAACTTAATTAGATATATTAATTTATATCACTTTCGCGGGAAGGAAAGTTAGGAGAAGAATACTGTCATAAAAGCAATAAATATTAGCACTAGATACAAGTACTCTTATTGGAGTAGCTTAATTATTGTCTAAAATGTTAGAAATGGATATGCGAAATGGGCAAGCACAAATTAAAAATTAAAAAAATCGTTTATAAACATTTTATATCAAAATTTTTGCAATAGAAATCACTCTATAGCATTTAATAAATCTTCCGTAGATATAAGAGGCGGTATAACAGTATACATATGACCCTTTATTTTTTCCCTTTTTATAGGTAATCTCTCCATTAGAAATCCTCTTAAAGTTGAATATGTGACCATAATCATTGTTATTAATAGTCTTTTTTCACATTCCTTTTCATCTTTAATAAAAAATAAGCTATGCGCTTCTACTTCAAAATCTATTATGGATTTACTCTTTTCGGAAGTATTAATAAACATAATTACTTTTACTTTTTTATTATCATTAGATTCTCTATAGATCTCTATTTTGAGATCTAAATTTTTATAAATGGGAACCGCATTATCCTTATATATATTCCGATTTACTTTAAAACAAAATTTTTCAATATAAAAGTTTTCAAGCAGCATTTGTTGGTAAGGAGTTATTTTCATTTTTATCTCCAGATTTATTAATGTAACTTATTAGCATCTCTTTTGAAATTTTTTCATATTTATTTTCAAAAGGTTCTATCCATTTTTTATACAAATAACCATATTTTTCTTTTATAAAGTTTTTTATATTTTTATTATTAAATTTTTGTTCTAACCTTTTTAGTTTTTCTACTTCCCTTTCTTCAAGTAAATTATTTTTCTCTAAAAATAAAAGCCAATATCTAGATATTATCATATCCTCCAAATCAAAATAATCACTTAATTCATCATACTCCTTAGCATCCCACATATTTACATTTGTTTCGTATCTGACAAAGAAACTTTTTTTCCTTTTCATTAGGTAATCTAAAGAATCCTTCTCTTTGCAATCTTTCATCTTCATTTGGAAACTCCTTTTGTAAGTATTTATATCCCTTTTCATACTGAAAATAATCTTTTGGATCTACTTGGTATTCTAAATAAAGCGCTGTTAAGATTAAGTTCAAATTTTCATTTGGCAAAAGAATCATCATCCAACCTGTATTTTTATTAAATAGCACAAATTTTTTTCTATAATCTGAAGGTTCAAAAAGTATCAAGTATAATTCTGCTCCAAAAAGTAAAGTTAAATTTATATCTCTATATAAGATTTCCCTATATAAAATTTTGTTCGGTACAGGCAAATCCTCATCTGACAAAAGTACAAACTGCTTTATATGTTTTTTTACATGTTTCTTCCATTTTTTCTCGTCTTTGTACTCGGCGATATAAAATTTCCATAAAGCCATAAAAATTAAGACCCTATATCCTTTTGTATTAATATTTTTTATTCCAGTTATCTACATTCAATAGTATATCACAACTTAAAAGCTTATAGTTAGTTCCCAAAAATACAAGACTTATAAGAAAAACTAAAGCTTATAGTAAAAGTTTAAACATGCTTAAATATTTGTTAGCTATTAGCCTTTATTATGAAGGCAAATCTAATGAATTTTGATAAGAATACCTGTCCTTTTTAGCTTTTGGTCTTAGACGACAATAGTAATCAAACATTCTTTCTGGAAAGATTTCTTGTTTATAGCCTTGAATTTCAACATGGATAAGCATATATCTTTTTTCTTGAGACTTTAAAGTAACTTCCACTAAAAAATCTGTATATCTATCTTCAGAAATTAAAGTTTATTTATCTTTTTCAATTTCAACTTCAAAAATTTCAATTAAAGCTTTATCTCTTATTTTAATTTCCTTTGAAAAATTAATATACTTTGCTATTTGTGGAAAGAAAAACTCTAAAAATTTTTAAAAGTGTTTTCCAAAACTAGTTTCCAAATATGATCTAATTTTACACTCAATTTTTACTTTCAAAGTTATGCTTTTTTGTAATTTACTATAGGTTTATTTTCATTTTAACTTTTTTAACTTTCTTTATATATCTTTTTTATATTAAACTTTCCATCTCTTAAAACTGGAGTAAAGCCTACATCAAGAATAAGTCTTTTTATATTTTCCTCATCCAAGTAATCTGGAGATTTTCTTTTTGCAAATTTTGTTATTTTTTCTTCATATACACATCCATCTAAGTCATCTGCTCCAAATAAAAGAGAAGTTTGAGCAATTTTTGGCGTAAGCATTATCCAATAAGCTTTTATATGGGGAATATCTAAAAGCAAGCGACTTAAAGCAATTACTCTATAAACTTTTGAAGGAAAAGCTTTTTTCACCCTTTTTTCAAACTTTGTGTTTTTAGGATGAAACAAAAGAGGAATAAATACTAAAAAACCTCCAGTTTCATTATAAAGATTATTAACGATACTTAAGTGCTCTAAAATATCCTCCCAAGTTTCTATATGACCAAAAAGCATAGTAATATTGCTTTTTATACCAAGGTTATGAGCAGTTCTGTGAACCTCAAGATAAGTTTTTGTATCTACTTTTTTCGGACAAAGAATTTTTCTAAGCTCATCTTTTAGGATTTCAGCTCCGCCTCCAGGTAAAACTTCAAGACCAGCCACTTTAAAATCACTTAAAACTTCTTTTATACTCTTTTTTTCTTGACCTGCAAGATAAGCAATTTCTGTTGCCGTAAAAGCTTTTAACGTAGCTTCTGGAAAATACTTTTTTGCAAGCTCTAAAAGAGAAATATAATATCTATAAGGAAGCTCTGGATTTAAGGAACCTACGATATGAATTTCTAAAATATTTTTCCTTTTTTCTTTTAAATCCCTAAGTTTATTTTCTATATCCTCTAAAGAAAGAGTATAGCCCTGCCCCAAAGGTTTCCCGAAGGCACAAATAGGACACAGGGCAAGGCATTCATTTGAGTAATTTATATGAAAATTGTGAGTAAAAAAAACAAAATCTTTTGATATTTTCTTTTTCTTTTCTAAAGCTAAATTAGAAAGCTCTTCTAAACTTAAATCCAAAAGCTCTTTAGCTTCCTTTATATTCAAAATTTACTCCCTATCCTCAGCCTCGAACTTTTGTAAGTTTACATACTCTGTAACTACACTTGCAACTTCATCTAAAGTTTTTATTATTTTCTTTAAAGGAATTAGATTATCTAAAATTATACCTAAAGTTCTCATAACAAAAACGCTTGCTGCAAATAAAGCGTCTCTTTCATTTTCTTCTCCGAAAGTTTGCATAATCCAATATTGAGTTCTAGATGCCACAGATTTCCAAAGTTCAGTTAAGTTATTAAAAGCTTCTCTTTCATGATCTTTTTTAAGAAGCTCTTTAGTTTCTTTAAAGAAATTGTATAAATCATCAAATGTTTTTATATTAAATTTTTCTGCAAAAGCTGTTGGAGAACCATCTTTTTTTCTTAAAGCAAATTCAAGTAAAATTAAAATTCTTCTTAAAAGTTTTCTATCTATATTAGAACGTTCTTCTAGGATTTGAATTAGGTTTTGAGTAGTAATCATAATGAAACCTCCTAAAGTTATAATAATATTTTAATTTGGAATTTAAGAAAAGAAAAAAATATTTCAAGAGATAATTAGATTTTTTTTGCAATATCTGCAAGATGTCCCAAATAAATTTCCTTTACTTTTTTATTTTTTAAAATATCTTCTCTAGTTCCTGAAGCTAAAATTTCACCTTCATATAGTATATAATTTCTATCAGTAAAGTTAAGCATTTCTAAAACATTATGATCCGTAATTAAAACTCCAAGGCCTTTTTCCTTTAATTTTTTTATAATACCTTTTATATCGTTAATAGATATAGGATCTACTCCTGCAAAAGGTTCATCAAGTAAAATATATTTAGGAGATATACTTAAAGCTCTTGCGATCTCAAGCCTTCTTTTTTGTCCTCCAGAAAGATATTTAGCTTTAACATCTTTTACTTTTTCCAAATTAAATTCTTTTAAAAGTTTTTCTGTTTTTTCGTGTGGATTTTTAGAATAATACTCAAGTACACAAAAAATATTTTCATAAGCTGTTAAATCTGGAAAAACGCTAATCTCTTGAGGAAGATAAGAAAGACCAAATTGAGCTCTTTTGTATATCGGAAGATCATTTAAGAGTTTATTTTCTAAAATTATTTTTCCCTTATCTACTTTTAAAAGTCCTAAAATGCACTTAAATAAAGTAGTTTTTCCAGAACCATTTGGTCCAAGAATTCCTACAATTTCATTTTTCTTTAAATAAAGATTTATATTTTTTAAAATTTGTCTTTTTCCAAAAGATTTATATAAATTTTTAACTTCTAGCATTTAATTTTTCTTTTTTCCTTTTTTTAAAGTTTTTAATATCATTTATAGTAATTTTCACGTTTCCCTTAAGTTTTATTTTTTTATTTTTTACATCATAAAAAAAGAAATTTGCTTTTATATAAATGTTTCCATTTTCAATAAGAACATCATTGTATCCATAAATGTAAACAGGGTTATATTCTTTATCTAAATATACATCGGCCCTTTCACAAGTAGCATTAAATTCAGGAGAAATAATAAGAACATTGCCTTTATACACCATATGATAACTTTTTAAATCAAATTCCGCTTTATCCGAGTAAATATAAACTTTTTCCGGATTTTTAGAATTTAAGTTTTTGGAAAATCCTAACGAAAAAATCAAAGAAAATAAAAGCACTACTTTTTTCAATTTTTCCACTCCTTTTAAAATGTGAGTCCAACCATAAATCCAAAAGATAATCTATCTTTTATATTATCAAATATTACATCATTTTCCTTAATTTTATAAGCAATATAAAAAAGAATATCTCCAAGAGGAGTTATAAAACCATTCTCTATACCAGCACTCGAATAAATTTTATTTTTTTTATTTATATTTACAAGAGCAAAATCAAAAAAAGGACCTATAAATATCTTATCTCTAATTCTATAAAGAAGCTCATCTTGAAGATTTACATACCATTTCGCCGGTCCTATACTCTTATAATCAAAACCTCTTAAATTATTAAATCCACCAAGGTAAAAATATTCGCTTGCGTCCTTATTTTCTTTTAGATTTTTTAAATATCCTGCATTTATTAAAAATTTATAAGTTAGTATCTCCTCCTTTACAGGTAAAAAAAGCAAAAGTTTAGGGTTTAACTTTATAATATTGTAGTAAAGATTAAAAGAAAACATATATTTCGTATCTAAAGAAATCAAATATCCCTTTGTTGGAAAAATTAAGCTATCTAAATTTTTTCTTTCTGCATAGAGTTTTAAATACATCAAAACTCGGGAAAATTTTTCTTCCTTTATATCCTTATAAGTTAAACCTATTTCTGGAACTACTTTTCCATATAAAAAGAAAAATTTCTTTTGAGCATATAAAGAAATAGATCTAGTACTTAAATCAGAAAGTTTTTCCTTTTTAAATTCTGTAGATAAAGACATAAAGTTTTTTTCACCTTTTAAAGTTATATCAAATAATCTATTTTTTTGATATTTTATTCCTAAACTATATATGATACCCTTTTTAAAAGGTGAAATACCTATTAAATTTAAATCAAAGGCAAGTCCATATAAAAAGTTATATCCAATATAACTTTTTATTTTATATTTTGGAGCATCCCGGACATCAAAAATAAGGTGGATCTTATTATTTGTATAAACTTTTTTAACCTTTATACTAAAGAAATAACCCGAAGAATAAAGTAAATTTATAGTTTTTGAAAGTTTTTCTTGAGAAAATTTTTCACCGGGTTTTAAAAGAATTGCGTTTTCAAAAGCATCTATATTACTTCTATCTAATCCATAGAAAACTATTATTCCTACTTTTCTATTTTTATCTTTACATATTTTTTTATTTTTAAGTTTTGGTTTCTCCTTAACTATATTTTTAATAAAATTCAAAAAATTTTTTATCTTTTCCTTAACACTAATTTTTTTTGATGAAATACTTTTAAATTTATCTGCATCTATATATAGATATAACTTTACAGCTTTTCCCTCATATTTTTCTTCTATATCTATTTTCTTTACTTTGTAACCAAAAACTTTAAAAATTTCTTTTATATATATTTTTAAAAATTGCTTTTTTTGATTATTGTATTCCGTATATTTTTGAAGAATTAAAAGAGAATAAAGAAGATTTTTATCAAAATTCGAAGGACATTTTTTTATTTTTATATCTTGAATATAATAATCCCTAAGAACATAAATTGTGTTTTTATTTTTAATATAAACAGCTTTAAATGTAGGAATATTTGAAATTATCTTAGAAATTTCTAAAGGAGTTTCGTTAGTATAAGTTTTTTCTATTTGATTAAGTATATTTTTAGGAATTTCACCTACAATTTTAAAAGGTAGTTTTGCATAAGATAAGTTTAAAAAAAGAAAAAAAAACAAAAATAATTTAAAGCTCTTTCCTAACAATTTGAAGATTCCCCGTCACCTCTATTTTCCCTTGAGAGCGAAGTTTATTTATAGCAAGATAAACTTGTTTTTCGTCAAATAAACTTAAAATTTCTTTTAAATCCAAAGGTCTTCTCTTTACAGTATTTAAAATGTATTTTTCAATATCCATATTTACCTTTATATATTCTTCTTTTGGGTAATAGTAAATATTTGTGTTTTCATACCCAACAAAATCTTTTACAAACTTTAAAAAATAATATGATACTGGTTTTGCAAAATCATAAGCGGGAATTCTAACAACGGTATTAAGTTGCCACTCATCGGGTTTATATTTTGGAATAAATTCTTTAAATTTTAAAATTTCTTCCTCTCTGTCATTATATCCCTTTACAAATAAAGTTTCTAGAAAAATTTTTACACTTATATTTTTTAAGTTATATAAACCTTCCAAAATTTTTTCTAAAGTAATATTTTTTACGGGACGATTTAATTTTAAGTAAGTTGTATTTACCAAGGTATCTAAAGACGGTAGAACTACGTCTAAGTTTTCTATATCCTTTATAACATCATCTCGATAAAGTAAAGCTGAGTTTGTGATTAGAGCTACATTGTAAGGATATTTTTCCTTTATATAATTTATTATTATTCCAATATCTTTATTTAAAAGAGGTTCTCCAGATCCTGCCAAAGTAATATAATCTATTTTTCCATTATAATCTTTTAAAAATTCATCTAACTCCTTTAAAATTTCTTTTACATCAAAAAAACTTTTTCTTTCACATATCTTATTTGTTGTTTTTCCAACTTCACAATATATACAATCAAAAGTGCAAGTCTTATAAGGAACTACATCTACTCCTAAAGACATTCCAAGACGTCTGCTTTTTATAGGCCCAAATAAATATTTCATTTTCCTTCCCCTTTTATAAGCGATATGAGGTAAGAATCTTTTATTTCTTTTTCTATATTTGCTAAAACTCTATTTGTTTTTCTTTTTTCGGCAATATATATACTTTTTAATTGGTTATATGCTTTATTAACTTCATCGTTAACAATAAGATAATCATATTCTTTACTTACCATAATCTCTTCTCGGGCTTGAGCTAAACGTTTTTTTATTTCTTCCTCACTTTCACTTTTTCTTTTTAAAAGTCTTTTTCTTAATTCTTCCCAAGAAGGTGGAAGAATAAAAATTAAAACTGCATCTTTCATTTTTTCTTTTATTTGAAAAGCTCCATGGGGATCTATATCTAACAAAATACTTTTCCCCTTTAGTAAATTTTCATAAATAAAGCTTTTGGGGGTTCCATAATAATTTCCATGAACAATAGCCCATTCAAGAAGTTCGTCTTTTTTAATCATTTTTTCAAATTCCTCTTTTGAAACAAAAAAGTAATCCTTTCCGTGAACCTCACCTGGTCTAGGTTTTCTTGTAGTGCAAGAAATAGAAAAAACAACTTCATCTTTAAATTCTTCCAAAAATTTTTTTACTAAAGTTGTCTTTCCAACTCCAGAAGGACCTGATATCACTAAAAGCACACCTTTCATTTTCTTCTCCAAGTTTAAAATTTTTTCTAAATTATAAATTAAAACTATATCTTTAGATTTCAAAAAAGTTAAAAATTAATTTACTTAAAATATTGGTAATCAATAAATAAAAAATTACCTTATCCTAATATTTTATTCTATTTTCAAAAAAAGAGGATTTATATATAATTCCTACGTAAAGATTTTTTCCATATTTTTCATTTACCTAAATTTTTAAATAAAATTATCTTTGAATTATTAAAATTTTCAAAAAAAAGAGGTAATCATGGCTCAAAACGAAAGAGATATTATCAGAAAAAAGGTTAAAGAAATTATTGAAGGCTATATTAGTCGTGCGGATTGGAGAGTTCACGAAAATAGTAATACAGACTACTCTTTCCCAAACTTAATGCTTCATGCTAGTGGTTGGGTAATTGCAGAGTATGTTTTAAATGAAGTATATAAAGATATGCCAATTGCTGAAATGCATAGAAAAGGTCAAGTTCATATTCATGACTTATCTGGAGGAATAGCACCTTATTGTGCAGGTTGGTCCTTAAAGCAACTTTTAGATGAAGGATTTAATGGAGTTCCTGGGAAAACTGCAAGTAAACCCGCAAAACACTTAAGAAGTGCTATTTCTCATATAGTTAATTTTTTAGGTGTGATGAGTAACGAATGGATGGGAGCTCAAGCTTTTAGTGACGTAGATGTATATTTAGCTCCTTATATTTTGAAAGATTATATCGATCTTGTAGATAAATTAGTAGAAGAAGGTCTTGATAAAGAAACTGCAAAAAAAATTGCATGGAAACTTACTGAAAGAGATTTAAGACAATCTATTCAAGAACTTTTATTCAATCTTAATTTTCCAACTAGATGGGGTGGACAGTGTGTTACAGAAGATACACAAGTTTTAACTCCTAAAGGATGGAAAAAGTATAATGAATTAAATGAAGGAGATGAAATATACACTGTGGATTATAAAAATAATTTAGAATTGAAAATTGAAAAGGTAAAGAAAGTTAATGTCTATGATTACAACGGAGAAATGCATGTTTATGAAGGAGATAATTTTATCCAAATAGTAACTCCAAATCATAAGGTCCTTTACAAAGAAGACAAAAAACCAAATCTTTTAGAATCCGAAAAACTTATAAACAAAAAAACAATTTACATACCAACCTATAATTGCGAAAATAAAAAAGTAACTTGGGATGTCGTTAAAAACAAAACCAAAATAACTTATAAAGGAAAAGTCTGGTGTCCAACTACAGATACAGGTGTAGTTATTTTTAGAAAAGATGGAAAAACATTTATATCTGGAAATTCTCCCTTCACTAATTTTACTTTAGCACTAACTGTTCCCGAAGATTTAAAAGATATGCCTGCAACTGTTGCAAACAAGCCCGTAGAATATAGACCCGATATTTTCAAAGTAGATAATGATGAAGAAAAAACTTATTATACTTACCAAGACCTACAAGATTTTATTAATTTATTTAATAAAACCTTCTTTGAAGTTTATCTTGAAGGAGATGCAAATGGAAGAGTTTTTACCTTCCCAGTTTTAACTGTAAATCTAACTGAGGACTTCTTTAATCTTCCAAAGGATTTACTTGACGTTATATTGGAAGCAAATGCAAAATATGGGGCTACCTATTTCCAAAATTGTATAAATGGAGAAAGTGGCTTAGAAAAAATACGTCCAAGTGACGTTAGGTCAATGTGCTGTAGGTTGCAATTAAATTTAAATGAATTACAAAAACATACTGGTGGGCTCTTTGGAAATGGAGAGTATGTAGGTTGTTATGATGAAGAAACAAGGGTTTTAACAGACAAAGGATGGAAATATTTTAAAGATGTAGATATTGAAAATGATTTAATTGCAACATTAAATCCTGAAACTCATGAAATGGAGTATGTTAAAGCTACAGAAAAATTTGTTTATGATTATGAAGGAGAACTAATTCAATTTTATAATGAAAAATCCTTTGAATCTCCACTTGTTACTCCCAATCATAGAATGTATGTGGAAAAAGTTAAAACTAATGGAGAACATGAAAGTTTCTTTTTAGAGGCACAAGAAGATTTTTCTCATTCTAAATATACAGTTCCAAAAAGTGCTTATTTTAAAGGAGAGAAGAAAGAATTTATAGAAATTGATGAACAAAATATTTCCTATACTCAAAATGTAGATAGTCCTGTTTATAAAGGGAAGAGAACTATTACAAAAACTTATGAAAAAATTAAGTTCCCTATAAAGCCATTTTTAAGATTTTTAGGAATTTATATAGGAGATGGATCTATAAGGATTAAAAAGCATGGAGGATATGAAATAGTACTTACGCATGGAAATAATGAAAGGAAAAGAAAATCTTATAAAAAAGTTCTTGAAGATTTAGGTATAAACTTTAATGAGGAAAATGGAAAATATGTCTTCTATTCTATTCAACTTTATAAATATCTAAAAGGAAAAGTTGGTGATAGTTTTGATACAAAAAGAATTCCGAGAGAAATTTTAAACCTTGATGCGGAGCTTTTAAAAGAACTTTTTGAAGGTTTAATTTCTTCAGATGGATATAAAAAAGAGAAAGATGGAAGAATAAATAAACTTGTTTACTACACTTCAAATAAGAAGCTAGCTTACGATGTTTTAGAGCTCATTTCTAAAATTGGTTTCTCTGGAAGAGTTTTAAAAAGAGATAGAAGAGATGAGAAAAGACTTATGGAAGGTAGACAAATTAAAACTAAAGAATTGTGTTATGAAGTTCATATAAAAATCTCAAAAAGACTTTACTACTCTACTTTAAAGAAAAGAAAAGTTCATTATAAAGGAAAAGTTTATTGTCTTGAAGTTCCACCATATCATACTATGCTTGTGGAAAGAAATGGAAATATTATGTGGTGTGGTAACTCTATAGGAGTAGTTACCCTTAATCTTCCAGAAATTGGCTATCTTGCTAAAAAACAAGCAAAATCCATGGAAGAAAGAAAGAAAAAATTCTTAGAAATTTTAGAAGATTGGATGGATAAAGCAAAAGATGGGTTACTCCGAAAAAGAGAAGTGATTTTAGAAAATTTTGAAAGAGGACTTTACCCATATACAAAAAGATATTTAGTTACTAAGTTCAAAACTCACTTTTTAACAATTGGATATGTAGGGCTTCACGAAGCTATGAAAAATTTAGGATACGAAGATGGTCTTTTAGATGAAGAAGCTCATAAATTTTCTCAAGAAGTTTTAGATTTTATGAGAGAAAAGACTAAAGAATATCAACAAAAATACGGATGTTTATTTAATTTAGAAGCAACTCCTTCAGAAGGTGCTTCCTATAGACTTGCCAGACTTTCTAAAAAGAGAATCCCAGATTTAATAACTTCTGGAACTGAAGAAGTTCCTTACTTTACAAATTCTTGCCATCCACCAGTCTGGTCTCAAAATGATTTAGTATTTTTAGCTAATCATCAAAATGAACTTCAAAATAGACATACCGGTGGAACTGTTGTTCACTTTTATTTAGGTGAAAAACCCGATAAAGAAACTCTGTTAGAACTTTTAAAAATTCTTGGACAGACAAAAATACCTTACTTTACTTTTACTACGGTATTTAGCGTATGTCCAGTTCATGGTTATATACCTGGAGAACATCCAGTTTGTCCATATCCACACACCGAAGAAGAACTAAAAAGATGGGGTGTAGATATAGAAAACTTACCTGAAGAAATTCAAAAATTAGTAAAGAAATACGAACAAAGTTAAAATTGAGGTATAATGATTAGAAATCTTAAACATGGAGGAAATTATGTCTGAAGAAAAAAAGAACTTTGAAAATGAAATGGAAAATCAAAATGTTTCTGAAAATGAGGAAATACAAACTAATGCCCAAAATTTACCTCAAGGCCCTCAACTTGTTGCAGCTTCTATGCCATATAGAGTAACTCCAAGCGAAGTAAATGCCTTTGGAGTTTTAGATGATAGCTCTTATCTTGCCATATATGAGAAAGTAAGAATTGAACTTTTAAGAGCTCTTGGATATGAACTTAGAAATATGGTTCAAAACGAGCACGTTTTAATGCCAGTTATTGAGTTTGCCACTCGTCATTTTCAACCAGTATTTTTAGATGATATTATTGAAGTTGAAGCTACTATTACTTTCGTTCAAGGAAATGTGATTAGATTTGATTATAAAGTTTCCCGTCAAAATCAAGTAACAAGTGTAGGATTTACTCAACATATATTTATAGACAATCAAGGAAATCCGGTAAATTATGGAGATAAAATTGCTCAAGATCTAGTGGCTAAAGGATTTTCTCCTATGGCTATGCCAGCTCAAGGACCTCAAGCCGGTTCCGGACTCCCGGGAGTAACTCCAGCTGCTCCAGTAATGCCAGGCATGCCGGGAATGCCAATACCCCAAGGAATGCCAGGCGTACCTCAAGCTTCGGAAGATATACAAGATATTTCAAATATTTTCCCAAATTTAGAAACGCCAACTCAAAAAGTAGAACCCCCAAAAGATGAAGAAGAAATAAAAGAAAAATTAAAAAACTTTTTAAGAAAAAAACTTACCGGGGATGATAAGAAAGATAATTAAGGAAAAAGAAAATGACAAATGAAAATAAGCTTTTAGAAAGTTTATTTAATTTATGTAAAAAATTAAACAATTTGGAAGATCCAAATCTGGTAGCTGAGGAACTTCTAAAACAACCTCAGCTGCCAAATTTTCTTATGGAATTTATAAACTCCCCTTACTATAACTTTAGTCGGAAAATAGATAAAAAAGAAAATATTTTGTATATTCTTGGATATAAACTTCTAAGCGCAATTGTACTTGCTCTTATTATATATATAAAATACAAAGAGAAAATTAAAGAACCTTTAAAAGAAGCTATAAGAGAAGGATTTAAATATGCAGAAAGTTTAAAGAATGAAGAAGCTTTTTTAATTGGTTTTATATCTAAAATAAAAAAATACATATTTTATCCTGAGCTTGAAGAAATTTTAAAAAAGGCAAATTTTCCTTTGGATATTCTTATAAAAAATAATAAACCCAAAATTCAAAGTTTAAATCAAAAAGATTTAGAAAATATAGAAAAGTATACAAATATATTATTGAATCTAATAGAAAGCTATGCCAAAAAATTGAGGGATTAATATGGTAATGGGATTTGAAAGTTTAGCGGGCGGTGGAAATATAAAAAAAGAAGATAGTGATACAAAAATAAAATTAAAGAAAGAAATTCTTTTGCAAGTCTCCAAAGCCCTTTTTGAAGGAAAAGAACCAAAAGAACTTGCAAAGCTTATATCTTTGGATCCCGGCCTAGCTTTTTTACTTTTAAAATATATAAATTCGGCTTTCTTTTCCCTAAGAAAAGAGATAAAATCTATAGAAGCCGCTTTAGCCTATCTTGGTTATAAAAATTTAAGAAATTACATTCTCACTTTACTTGCATCGCATCTTTTGGAAAGTACAGAAAATGCAAAAGAGAAAATAGAAAAGGCTATAAAAAGAGCTTTTTTAATGAAAAATTTTTGTTTATATTTAAGTCCGGAGCATAGCGATGAAGCTTACTTGGTAGGGCTTTTTTCCGTTCTTGCCGAAGAGCTTCCAAAAGATGAGCTTATAAATACTTTAAGACAAGCTATGGTAAGCGAATATGTTATTTCGGGCTTAAGAGATGAAAATAGCATGCTAGGAAAACTTTTATCCATTATTAAAGAGTTTGAAGATTATGGAATATCTTATATAAATAAACTTGTAGAAAAATTAAATCTAGATAAAAACACAGTTATTCAAGCTCTTCAAAAATCTGAGCAAGAAGCTTCAGAACTTTTAAAACTTATTCCATAAACTACGGAGGAAAGATGTTTAGTTTACCTGAGAATATTAAGCAAATTAAACCTTATGATCCTGGAAAACCTATTGAAGAAGTTGCAAGAGAGCTTGGGTTAAAAAGAGTAATTAAACTTGCTTCTAACGAAAATCCCCTTGGACCTTCCCCAAAAGCTATAAAAGCTATTTTAGATGATATTTATAATATCCATAGATACCCAGATGGAAAATGTTTTTACCTTAGAAAAAAACTCTCTCAAAAATTTAATGTAAATGAAGATGAAATTATATTTGGACTTGGCTCAAATGAAATTTTAGATTTAGTTGCAAGAGCTTACTTAAGACCCCCTTATAATGCCGTATTTAGTGAGCTAAGCTTTGCGATATATCCTATTGTTACAAAACTTTCTGGAGCCGAAGCAAAGATAGTACCTATAAAAAAAGATTTTTCTATAGATTTAGAAGGACATTTAAAAGCTATAGATCAAAATACAAAAGTTGTTTTTCTTGCAAATCCAAATAATCCAACCGGAACTGCATTTTCAAAAGACGAGTTTGAAGAGTTTTTAAAAGATTTTCCAGAAGATGTTTTACTTGTTTTAGATGAAGCTTACTATGAATATGCTGTAGGAGCAAACTTTGATATAGAAAATGGAATTGAATACATTCATAAAAAAAATATACTTGTTACAAGAACTTTTTCTAAAATATATGGACTTGCAGGTTTAAGAATAGGTTATGGTTTTGCAAAAAAAGAAATAATTTCAGATTTAAACAGAATTAGACAACCTTTTAATGTTCCAAGAACTGCTCAAGTCGCAGCTTTAGCAGCTATAGACGATATAGAACACCTAAATCTTTCCATAGCTGTAAATGAAGAAGGAAAAAGATATTTATATAATGAATTTGAAAATTTAGGATTAAAATATGTTCCTACCTATACAAACTTTATTTTATTTAAAGTTCCTATGAAAGCAAAGGATGCTTTTCAAAAACTTCTAAGAAAAGGAGTCATAGTTAGAGATATGACTTCCTATGGACTTGAAAATTATTTAAGAGTAACAATTGGAACTATGGAAGAAAATGAAATATTTATAAAAGCTTTAAAAGAGATTTTAAATGAAAGCTAAAAAATATTTAGGACAACATTTTTTAAGGGATGAAAATATAGTAAGAAAAATAATAGATTTTGCAGATATAGAAAAAGAAGATTTAGTTTTGGAAATAGGACCTGGAAAAGGTGCCCTAACAAAATATTTAAAAAACTTTACGCCTTATGTAGTTTTAGTTGAAAAAGATAAAGAGCTTATTCCTTATTTAAAAGAAAACTTTACGGATTTTCTCATTTTGAACGAAGATGCAAGATATTTAAATCTTAAAGATATTTTAGATGCAGCAAGAAAGTTTTTTAATAAGGACTTTAAAAAAATAAAAGTTTTATCAAATTTACCTTATAATGTAGGTAATATAATTTTGATAAACCTTTTAAACTATTTCCCTCTCCTTAAAGATCTTACGGTTATGACTCAAAAAGAAGTTTTTGAAAGAATAGTTGCAACTCCCAAAGATAAAAAAAAGTATGGTTTTTTATCTATACTTTTTCAAACTTTTTTTAATATAAAAAAAGGTTTTGATATTTCTCCAAAAGCTTTTTTACCACCTCCTAAGGTTTATAGCACGGTTTTTAAATTTATACCCAAACCTTTAGATAAAAATTTAAACTTCTTTTTTAAAAGCTTAGAAAATTATAAAAAATTTTTAACAAAAGCTTTTTCTCAAAGAAGAAAAAAAATAAAAAATGTATGTCCTGAGTTTCCCAAAGATTATTTGGATAAACGTGCCGAAGAAATATCTTTAGAAGAATATAAAAGTATATTTAAGAAATTAAATAACCATTAAATTATTGAACAAAGTTTTCTTGACTTTTAATTATTTTATTAATATATTATATAGTAACCAAATACAAGTTAATATTATTTAAGGAGGAATACTATGAAAGTTCATTTTCCAAATGAAGAAACCAAAAAGAAACATACACCTGTTATAGAAGCACCTTCCACAGTTAAAAAAGGAGAACCATTTGAAGTGAAAGTTATCGTAGGAAAGGAAGTTCCTCATCCACAAACAACTGAACATTATATAAAATGGGTATCTCTTTGGGCTGATGAAGTAGAAGTAGCTAAAGCTGATTTTGATGCAAATAATGCTTTGCCGATTGTTACATTTACAGTGAAACTAGAAAAAGATGCTAAACTTTCTGCTTTAGCATATTGTAATCTTCATGGACTTTGGCATAGTGAAGAAGTAGAAGTAAAAGTAGAATAAAATATAGGGGGGGCAAAAAGCCCCCTCCTTTTATTATAAAAGAAAAAATTTGTTAATTTAACAATTTTTGAAAGAATAATGTTAAAAAAGATCCTTATAAATTCTCTCAAAGCCTTTGCTTTTGGAGATGCCTATGGAGAAAATCCGTTAAATCCATCTCTATGGACAGATGATACTTCATTAACTTTACTTCTTTTGGATACTTATCAAAATACAAGAAATAATAAATTTTTATTTTTAAAAAAATTAAAGAGAAATTTTGAAAAATATTTTAAAAAAGGAACATATACCCCTTTTAAAATTCCTTACAAGTACGGTAAAACCACTTATAAAGCTTTTTTAAGAAAAAAGGGTTTAGATAAAGAGTTTAATTGCGGAAATGGTTCAGTTATGCGAAGCCTACCTATATCTTTTTTATTTTTTAAAAGCTCTTTAAAATATAGATCTAAAATAAATCATTTGCAAAGCTCGCTGACTCATTCTCATCCAAAAGTATATTTTGGATGTGATTTATATGTAGAATTTATACATTCTTTAATAATATACAAAGATAAGATTAAGGCTTTAAATACACTAAAAAATAAAATTTTATTTTTATGTAAAATCTATAAAAAACCTTACAAAGATTATTTTATAGAATATAAAGATATTTTTTCCAAATCTTTTTATAAAGTTTCCCAGAATAAAATAAAATCTTCTCCTTATATTGTAGATACGATAAAATGTGTATTTTACTCTATAATGAAGGCAAAAGATATTTTTGAATGTTTAAAAATATCCTCAAATTTTAAAGGTGATCCCGATACTATATGTGCAATGTCTATAGGTGCTTTTGGAACTTTACAAAAATTTGATGATAAACTTTTTAAAAGATTAAAAAATTATTATGAAATTGAAAAAAGTTATAAAAAACTTAAGCTTTAATAGTGTTTTCTTCCTTTTTAATTTCCTCAAATGCAATAACCCGATTTCTACCAGCTTTTTTAGCTTTATATAAAGCCTCGTCAGCCTGTTTAAATATATCTTCAAAAGAAAGAGAAGTATTTATTTTTGTTAATCCCATAGATACAGTGAATTTAATTTCTTTATTTTTAGCTTTAAAAGAATGTTTCTCTATAGCCTTTCTTAATCTTTCTGCCACTTTTTTTGCAATATTTATATCATCTTCTGGAATTTGTAAAAATATTAAAAATTCTTCTCCTCCATATCTTATAATTATGTCATTTTGACGAAGCTCTTTTTTCAAAATTTTACAAAGCTCTTTTAAAGCCATATCTCCAACATCATGACCGTAAGTATCATTTATCTTTTTAAAGTAATCTATGTCCAAAATAAGCATAAAATTATAACCATCTAAAATATTATTTAAAAATGTATTTAAGAACTTTCGATTATAGACTTTAGTAAGAGGATCTATATAAAGTTCATCTTTAATTTCTAGTAAAGTTTTTCTAGACTCATAAAGAAGTTTAAGCTCTTCAATGAGTTTTATATTTTTTTTTATAAACATTAAAGCTAAAGTATTTATTTTTTGAAAACTCATTAAAGGTTTTGTATATTCCTCTGTTTTTAAGACATATTTTAAAAAATTTAAAAATTCCTCTTCTAATTTTGCAACAAAAAGGAAAAAAGATGAATCAAAAAGGGAGTCATCCACTCCCTTTTTCACATATTCATAAGCTATTTCTATAAAAAATTCCAAGGAATTATTATTAAGAAAAATCTCATTATAATATTTTCTAAAAAAGAAAATAAAATTAACATAATAATTTGTTAACTTTTTCTTTAAAGATGAAAAAACGTCCATTAAAGCTTTTTTAAACTCACAAGATTCACGAAATTCTTTATAAAGATTATGACACTGTTCTATTTCTTTTTTAATATCTATGTCTAAATTTTTTAAAACTTCCGAAGTGGATACCATTTCAAGAGGCCATAAATCTTCTGGAACTTTACCCTCTTTTAGTTTCCGTTGGTAACGAGTACACTTTTCATAATTAGCCTTACAAAAAACAAAATACAACATTCTTTTCAATTCTTCATGTTTAACTAAAAAAGTAAAATTACAATGCTCCATATTAGGGCATTCGTGACTTTCAAAAACTTTATTCATAATTAATTACCCTCTTTATTTTTCTATATTTTGATTTAAATTTAATTTTATCAAAAAAAATTTAATTTTATTTGATTTTTATTTAAATAGTAACAATACGCTATATACAAATTATTTAATTCTTATATTGTGATTACAAAATTAACAAATATAAAAAATTTATTAACTTTTTCCTCTTAAAATTCAAACAAAGATTTATTAAAATAATTTAAAAATTAAAAATTAATTTTAAACGAATATTACTTTCAAGGAGGATAAAGATGGATTTGGTCGTAACTCTTTCAAGACTTCAATTTGCAATGACTGCCTTTTTCCATTTTATTTTTGTTCCAATGACATTAGGTATGTCCGTTTTAGTAGCTATTATGGTTACGCTTTATTACAAAACTGGAAAAGAAATTTATAAACGTATGGCTAAGTTTTGGACTAAACTTTTTGCTATAAACTTTGCACTTGGAGTTGCAACAGGTATTGTTCATGAATTTGAATTTGGTATGAACTGGTCCGTATACTCCAGATTCGTAGGAGATATTTTTGGAGCACCCTTAGCCTTTGAAGGACTCATGGCTTTCTTCTTAGAATCTATCTTTATGGGGGTTTTACTTTTTGGATGGGATAGAGTTCCTAAAAAAATTCATACACTCTCGGCATGGCTTGTTGCAATTGGTAGTAATATTTCTGCATTCTGGATTTTAGTAGCTAATGGTTGGATGCAACATCCAGTTGGAGCAAAACTTGCAGTAGGACCTGCTGGAAAAAAAGCAGTTTTAACAAATTTCTTTGATATTATCTTAAATCCAGTAGCAGATACAAAATTTATGCATACCATTACAGCCGGATTTATTCTATCTGCAATTTTTGTATTAGGTGTAAGTGCTTACCATCTACTTAAGAAAAATGCAGTTGAAATGTTTAAAAAATCTGCTTACATTGCAATTATTTTTGGTCTCATTTCTTCTCTGGGAGAACTTATCATAGGACACATGCATACTGTAGAAATAGCTAAAGTTCAACCTACAAAAATTGCTGCCGCAGAAGCTCTTTGGGAAACTCAAAAAGGACCTACTATTTCTTTAGCAGCTTGGGCTGATGAAAAAGCTCAAAAAAATGTATTTGAAATTCCAACTATTCCAGGACTTTTAAGTCTTATGTTATATACGGATCCAAATGCAAAAGTTGAAGGATTAAAAGATTTACAAAAGAAATTTGAAAAAATTTGGGGACCTGGAAACTATATTCCCCCTGTAAATCTTACTTATTGGTCTTTCCATATAATGGTATTTTTAGGTTCATTCTTTGTACTTTTATTCTTACTTGCACTACTTAAGTATAAGGACTTAGAAAACTGCCACTGGTTTTTAAAATTAGCAATTATCTCTATCCCACTTCCGTATATAGCTTCTTGGTTTGGATGGGCGTTTGCAGAAGTAGGAAGACAACCTTGGATAGTATATCCAGCTAACTGGCAAGATCCAAATAGTGTAGCTTTAAAAACTGCAGAAGCTGTATCTAAACTTACTTCTGTTGAAGTTTTAATAAGTTATATAGTTTTCCTAGTAATCTTTACTGGACTTGCAATTGCAGATTTTTATCTACTTGCAAAATATGCATCTAAAGTACCTCAAGCTGATGAAAAAGAGAGTTATTAATTAGGAGGTAGAGAAAATGAATTTTGATCTTCAGACCATATGGTTTATTCTTATAGGTGTTTTACTTATTGCATATTTAATTACAGATGGATTTGATTTTGGGGTTGGTATCTTATATGGTTTTATTCCTAAAAATGACATTGAAAAAAGAGTTTTATTAAACTCTGTTGGACCCGTTTGGGATGGAAACGAAGTTTGGCTAATTACAGCCGGAGCTGCTGTATTTGCAGCCTTCCCAGAAGCTTACGCTGCTCTCTTTAGTGGATTATATATAGCTTTATTTATAGTTTTAGTTTGTTTAATTTTTAGAGCCTGCGCCTTTGAATTTAGAAGTAAAGAACCTAGTCCAGGATGGAGAAACTTTTGGGATAAAGCCTTATTTATAGGAAGCGCTCTTCCAGCACTTTTAATAGGTGTAGCTATTGGTAATGTTCTTGGAGGATTGCCAATTATAAATAGTGCAATTTATGGAGATTATTTAAGTGGATTTGTTTATACAGAAAAGTTTCCTATTAACTTTTTAAATCTTATTAATCCATTTACTCAACATGGATTTTACGGGCTTTTAATTGGAATTGCCGGATTTATCTTTTTCATCTTACATGGAGTTTCTTGGCTTGTATGGAAAGTAGAGGGAAAGCTTGTAGATAGAGCAATAAATATAGCAAAAAAACTTATTTTACCTTTTATAGTTCTTTTCATACTTTGTGCAATTGTAGGATATGGAATTAGCTTCAAAATTGGCGATCCTTCAAAACTCTCTTATTTAGCTTTACCAAATAACTTACTTGAATCTTTAAAACCTTATATTCATGGAAATACCATTGTGCATGCACTATTTAGATTTCCAACTATTCAAACCATACTTATTGTTTTAGCTATTATCTGCACCTTACTCTTTTATAGACATATTTCTACTAGAAATGGAAAATGTGCTTTTGCTGATACCGCTTTAATTGCAGCATTAGGAACACTTGCAGGGGCTTTTGGAGCATATCCCCTTTTAGTACCTTCTTCAATAGGAATAGAGCATAGTATTACCGTATACAATGGCTCTGCAAGCACGTTAACTTTAACAGTTATGCTTCTAGCAGCTTTAATCTTTGTACCGATTGTTATTGCTTACCAAACTTGGGTATACAAAATGTTCCTTTATAAGATTTCTGTTGAAGAACTTGAAAAAGAACTTAAAGCAGAACCTGATGCTGAAGCTTATTAATGGAGGTTAAAAGAAAATGTGGTTAATAATAGCAATTCTTTGGTTTATTTTTGTATGCTACGTTACATATAAATTAGCTTATTCAAAACTTGAGGGGAAAAATGAATAAAAAGTTTTATATAGGGCTCCTTATTCTAGGGGCCCTTTTTTTTATATTGGCTTTCCTTTTAAAATCTTTGGGAAAATCTTATTTTTTTAAATTATGTTTAGCTTTAGGAATCATGCTTACTTTAAAAGGCATAGCAGGATACTTAATAAGTCACTCAAAGAAAATTTTGGAGGAATAAAATGAGTGAAGTTAAAGATACAACTTTATTAAAGGTTATGATAGCTGTATTTATTTGTTACTTAATTGTTCTATTTATAACTTCTGTTGGAATGCTATAAGTTTTAAAGGGGGATTTTTCCCCCTTAACTTTCCAATTTAATTCCTCTTAAATTTCCCTATCATTTTTGCTAAATTAAATAATTCAGACCAACGCCTTATAAATAAAATTTTTAAATGCAAATCTTCTTCTATAAATTTTCAAATAAAATTATTCTAAAAAGATTTGATAGAATACTATTAAAACTTAAGTTTTCATTTACTTTTTTACACTTTATAAGGAGGTTATATTAATCAATGCTTAAAAAAGCACCCTTTAAAAAAGTTTTAGTAGCAAATAGAAGTGAATGTGCTACGCGTATTATAAGAGCTTGCAAAGAACTTGGAATAAGAACTGTAGCTATATATTCTGAAGCAGATGCTCAAGCTCTTCATGTAAAGAAAGCTGACGAAGCATATCTAATTCATGGAGATCCAGTTAAGGCATATCTTAATTATTATCAAATTGTTGAACTTGCAAAAAGAGTAGGAGCAGATGCTATTCATCCAGGATATGGATTTTTATCGGAAAATTCTGAATTTGCAAGATACTGTCAAAAGCATGGAATAACTTTTATTGGCCCTTCTCCTAAATTTTTAGAGCTTTTTGGAAATAAAATTCAAGCAAGAAAATTGATGAAAGAACTTGGAGTACCAGTTGCAGAAGGTAGTGATGGTCCTGTAGAAAATGAGGAAGATGCTGTAAAAATAGCAAAAAAAATTGGTTTTCCTGTCATGATAAAAGCTGCTTGTGGTGGAGGAGGAAGAGGATTAAGAATAGCAAGAACAGAAGAGGAAGTAAGAAAATATTACAAAATGGCTCGAGAAGAAGCTGAACTTGCCTTTGGAAGTCCAGAAGTATTTATAGAAAAATATATTGAAAATCCTAAACATATAGAAATTCAAATTGTAGCCGATAAACATGGAAATGTTGTTCATCTTGGAGAAAGAGATTGTTCTTTACAAAGACGCCATCAAAAGATTCTTGAAATTGCACCATGTCCAGTTTTAACAAAAAGGCAAAGAGAAAAACTTGGAAAATTATGCGTTAAAGTTGCAAAAGAAATTGAATATGACAATGTAGGTACTTGGGAATTCTTAATGGATAAATATGGAAATTTTTATTTTATGGAAGTAAATCCTCGTCTTCAAGTAGAACATACTATAACAGAACAAGTAACTGGTATAGATATAGTTAAAGAAATGATTAGAATTGCAGCTGGAAGAACCTTATCTTTTTCACAAAAAGATGTTGAGTTAAGAGGATATTCTTTCCAGTTTAGAATAACCTGTGAAGATCCGGCCCATAACTTTATTCCTAAGCCGGGTATAGTTACAGCTTATTACTCTCCCGGAGGACCTGGGGTAAGAATTGATGGAATTGTATATAAAGGTTATAAAATCCCTCCCTATTATGATTCTTTGATTTCTAAGCTTATAGTTTGGGGTAGAACTTGGGATGAAACTATAAATAGAAGTTTAAGAGCTTTAGACGAATTTGTAATTCGGGGAGTTCCCACAACTATACCTTTTTTCAAAGCTATTTTAGAAGATCCAGATTTTATTACGGCTAATTTTGATACTTCTTTTGTAGATAAAAAATTGAAAGATTTTAAGTTTAAACCAAAAAAAGATCCTGAAAGCATCGCACTTGCCATTGCAGCTGCGGTTGCAGCTTATCACGGAGTCAGGTAGAGCTTTGGGCTCTACCTTTTTATATTTATCTGAGTTTTTATTTTTTTCATATTTATAAAGCTTCCATTTAAAATAATAGCTTTTTTTGAAGATATCTTAAAGGTATTATTAGCAAAGCAAGTAAAATTTTCCAAAATAATTTTATTTTCCTTATTAAGTTTTAAAACCTTTGCATAAAAACTTAAGTTGTAGTTTTTTATTTTATCTTTTATAGTGCCACTAACTTTAAAGAAAATAAAATTATATTTAGGTTTTATATTCAAAGAAGGCAAATAAAATTGTATAAGTATAAACTTATATACAACAAAAACTGTAAAAATAAAGGAAATAAGAAACACAAAAGAATTTTTTAAATACTTCATATTACTTTTTACTTAAATCTACTCCTTATCAAAATAAATTGGAACCATATAAGCTGGATGCATTTTAGTCCAAACTTCCCCTTCTTCCATTTCTTTTTCAATAAACTCTTCAAAAGCTTTTAATTTAGCATCCAAAGAATCTGCAAGATGAAGAGCTGCGGCTTCCAAAGTTTTAGGCCTTTTTGGAGAACCAAATTCATACTCACCTTGATGAGCTAAAATACAATGAAGAAGTTTTATTTTTAAGCTTTCTGGAAAATCTGGTATTGTATCTATAACTTTACTAACAAACTCGGTACCTAAATATACATGTCCTAAAAGCTTTCCTTTATCTGTAATTTCAAAAGTATTTGTTAACTTATATTCAAATATTTTCCCAATATCATGTAAAAGAGCTGCAGCTATAAGTAAATCTCTATCAAGTTTTTTATATCTTTTTACTACTACTTCACAAATTTCAACTACACCTAGAGTATGCTCCAAAAGTCCTCCTATAGCTGCATGATGAACCTTCTTTCCTCCAGGAGTAACTTTTATTTTTTTTAAAACATTATCATCTTTAAATATTTTTTCCAAAAGAGTTTTTAAAAAAGGGTTTTTTATAGTATCTATAATTTCATAAACTTGAAGAATCATTTCATCTATATCATATTTAGAAAATTCAATGAATTTTTCCGGTGGATATTCCCCTTCCTTTAACTTTCTAAAAACCACAAGACGAGGCTGAGGTTTCCCTTGATGAAGTTCAAAAGTTCCTTTCACAAAAACTACATCTCCTTTCTTATACTTGGATAAATCTTCATCTTTTGGAGGTTTCCACCAAAGGGCTGTAAAACCACCAGTTTTATCTGATAAAACTACTCTTAAGAAAGGCTCTCCAGTTTTATGTTTTTTTATATCCGTTGCTTCAATAACAAATATACCCTCAAAAGGTGTTCCAGGTAAAAGCTTTAAAACATCCTTTGCCCAAAATCCTACATTTATATTTTTATTTTCCATAATTCCTTTCCTTTTTGAAGTTTTTTTTATTTAAAAACATGAGATTCTTCTGGAAATTTTCCTGTTTTTACATCATTTTTAAATTTTTCTAAAGCTTCCTTAAATAATTTTTGTCCTTCCAAATATCTTTTTACAAATTTTGGTTTAAAATCTGAAAATAAACCTAAAACATCATGAAAAACTAAAACTTGTCCATCTACAAATCTCCCAGCTCCAATTCCAATAGTTGGAATTTTTAAATTTTCTGTAATTTTTTTTGCTACATTTTCCTTTACTTTTTCTAAAACTATTGAAAAAACTCCAGCTTCTTCTAACGCTTTTGCATCTTCAAGTAGTTTTTCCTCTTCCTCAAAAGTTTTAAACTTTCCTAAAGCATAAAATTTCTGAGGTTGAAGACCGATATGTCCCATAATAGGAATTCCAATATCTACAAGTTTTTTAACTAAAGGTGCAATTTCTTTTCCTCCTTCTATCTTTAAAGCAATATGAACTTTAGCTTCCTTTGAAAGTTCTTTAAATGCATATATACAATTTTTTAAAGCATCCTTTTCGCTTACTTGATAAGTTCCAAAAGGCATATCTAATACAACTAAAGCTCTTTTTGTTCCTCTTAAAACAGCTTTTGCATGATGAAGCATTTCATTTAAAGTAACCGCATTTGTATTTGTATATCCTAATATTACCATAGAAAGAGAATCGCCTACTAAAATAATATCTACCCCTACCTCATCTACAATTTTTGCACTTAAATAATCATAAGCTGTAAGCATTACAATTTTTTCTTTACGCTTTTTTTCCTTTATAGTATTTACAGTTACCACCTTCATAACCTTTCCCCTAACTCTTTAGAAAGAATTTTTCTAAGTTTTCTTAAAGCTTGATGCTTTATTTGGGAAACTCTGGAAATAGATATGTTCAAAATTTTTGCAATATCTTCTACCTTTAATTCTTCAACATAAACAAGTTGCAAAATAAGCTTTTCTCTTTCTGAAAGCTTTTTTAAAGCCTCTTTCAAACGTTCCTTTAAAGATTCCTTAATAGCTTCTTCTTCGGGAGAAGGAGAAGTATCCGGTAAAACATCTTTTAAAGTTTGATTAAGTTCTGGGTTTATTATTTCTTCTAAAGAAATAATATTATTTATTTCAGATAAAGTCAAAAGTTTTTTTACAGTATCCACATCCGTATTTAACATACCGGCTAAAGTTTCCTCATCTGGAATTTCTTCTTCTCTTTGATAATAATATAAAAATTTTCTTTGAAGCTCTTTTACCTTCTCTCTTTGATTTTTGGGAAGCCAATCTAATTTTCTTAAAAAATCTAAAATCTCTCCCCGAATTCTTATATAAGCATAAGTTCCCAAATTTCCTTTATCTTTATCAAATTTTTCTATAGCATCCAAAAGGCCTAAAACTCCAGTATTTACAAGCTCGTCAAACTCAACAACTCCATTTGGAAGTTTCTTATAAATCTTATAAGCTATATTCTTTACTAAGGGTAAGTACTTTATTACAAGCTTTTTTTTATCCAAAATCTTATTTTCCTCATAAATATCAGAATATCTCATTTTTGTCTCCGAATTTTGAGAATACTTAAAAGTTTATCCCAAAAATTTTGCTTATTATTTTCTATTTTTAAATTTAGAATTTTAGCAGCAATATTTTTTAGTTTTAAAGAAAATTCACTATTTGGATAAACCTCAGCTATTAATTGACGTTTTTTTACACACTCTCGTAACTTTAAGGTAAAAGGTAAACTTCCAAGTAAACTAGGAATAAAGTTTAAATATCTTTGACAAACATAGCTTAATTTATTTACACTTTCTGTAAACTCTTGAGAAGAGCGAACCATATTAAAAATTAGATCAAAATTTTTATAACCATAATCTATATAGAGCTTCTTTATAAGAGCATAGGCATCTGCGAGCGCGGTAGGTTCAGGTGTAGTTATAACGGTAGTCTTATTAGAGGCAGCTATAAAACTTATAACATCTTTACCTATACCAGCTGAGGTATCTATTAAAATTAAATCATAATCCTTGCATATATCTTTAAGTTGAAAAAGCAAAAAATTAACATCGTCTTCTTTAACTTCATCGATACCTGTTATATCCGAAAGACCAGGCAAAATATCAAAACCTTTATAGTTTATTATTATGTTTTTTATAGGAAAACCATATTCAATCACATCTCTTAAAGTATATTTTGTTTTTATACCAAGAAGAACATTTAAATTTCCAAGACCTAAATCTGCGTCAAAAGCTAAAATTTTTTTATTAAATTCATTTGCAAGAATATAGGCCAAATTTGCAACAATGTTAGTTTTCCCTACTCCCCCTTTTCCAGAAGTTATAGCTAAAAAATTTGTATTTTTATTTGAATTTTTTTTTAAGTTTGTTACTTTTTCCCTTAAAGATTTAGCTTGATCTTGCATTTTTATTACTCTTCTCCTAAAATTATTTCCGTTAAAGTCTCAGGATTTAAAACTTTTATGTCTTCCGGAACTCTTTGACCTGTGCTTATATATGAAAGCGGATAAGAATATCTAAAAGGAACATTTACTATGCTTCCTGGAGTTAAACATTCATCAATTTTTGTAAAAAATAAAGCGGTTATTGGAAAAATTCTTGAAAATCTTTTTGTTGCTTCATAAAGCTCCAAATCTTTCATAGAGCAAGATAAAACTAAAAATATATCCATAGATTCTTCTAAAGCCAAAGTAGCTTTAATTTCTCCCAATTTCCAATGATCATAGTGACTTCTTCCCACCGTATCTATAAAAATTAAATCGTAATCATGAAATTCTTTTAAGGCCTCTTTTAATTTTATGGCATCACTCACGGTTTTATAAGGTACATTTAAAATTCTTGAGTATATTCTTATTTGATCTTGAGCACCTATCTTAAAAGTGTCCGCATTTATAATAGCAACTTTTTTTCCTTCATCTAAAGCATAATATGAGGCAAGCTTTATTAAATTTGTAGTTTTTCCAACTCCCGTGGGACCTACAAAAGCTACAATTTTTCTTTTTCCTTCTTCTATTTTTATAGGTCCGGTAAATTTAATATATTTTTCTAATCCTTTTAAAATTACCTCTTTTCTGGAAGGAATAGATAAATCATATTTTCCAGTTTCCATATTCAAACCACAGGAAACTAAAACTAAACTTTTTGCTATATCTGGCTCTATTCCTCTTTCTATTAGGAACTCAGCAAGTTTTCTTGCATCACCTTCTAAATCCTCAAGTTCTTCTAAATTTAAACTTGGGCGAATAAAAGGATTCTTCGGAGAACTTTCAAGTTGAGATTTTTTTATAACATCTACAAGTTCCTTTAAAAGACGAGACATACTATCAAGTTTTTCTTCTAAAACTTCTGTAGAACTTCTTTTATCTATATAATTTTTTTCTTTTTTAGTTATCTCTGCTTGCTTTGATTCTTCATAAAATTTGCTTTTTTCAAAAGTTGATATTGAACTTTCTATAGTTTCATTATTCTTTTGCAAGTCCTCCAAAATAAAATTATCTTTTAAAGATATGCTTTCTTTACTTTCTAAAGAATTTTTAAAAGAATCTTTCTCCTTATTTTCCACAAAGGATAAAACGGAAGCAGACTCTTCCTCTTGATTTTCCTTTTTATCTTTTTCTAAAATAGATAAAATTTCCTTTGCACGTTCTTTTGTAGAGAATATATTTTCATCTACCTCAACTAAAACTTTATAATAAAACTTTTTAAAAAACAGAAATTTTCTTTTTTCTATTTTTTCTGTAGAAAGAATTTTACCGTTAGGATGTTCTCTTTTAATTCTTTCATATAATTCCATTAAATTAGACCCTTCATAAATTTTCACTCTAGCCATTTGGAGTCACCCTACCTATAACATTTATTTTCGTTCCTGGGGCAACTTCTTGAGTTGACATTACGCCCCAATTTGGAAAATCTGATTTAATTAAATCTCTTACCGTTCTTCTAATTTCTGGCATAGCAACTAAAAGCACTGGCATAAGACCACGTAAATAAAATTCATTTGTAAGTTTTCTTAATTGATTTATTATACTATGAACCACTTCTGAAGGTAATGGAGCTTTTTTTGTTGCATAATCTAAAATCATTTTTTCGATAGATGGATCTAAAATTACTACATTTAAAGTACCATCTGGAGCAGCATACTTTTTGGTAATTACTTTATTTAAAGCCCTTCTTACTTCTTCCGTTAAAAGAATAGGAGGAAGATTTTGATTCAAGGTAAGTAAATCCGCAAGAGTTTCTATAATAGTTATCATATCATTAATAGGAATTTGTTCTTCTAAAAGATTTTGACATACTCTATGAAGAATATTTATAGGAACTTTTCCAGGACCTTCCCCTATAAGTTCATTAACCACGGGATACCGTTTAGAAAGACCATCTAAAATCTTTTGGAGTTCAACTCGAGTTAAAAGATCAGCTGCGTTTTGCTTAATTGTTTCTTGAAGATGAGTAATAATTAAATTGGAAACATCTACTACAGTATAACCAAGAGCTTTAGCCTTCTCCTTTAAAGTTGGATCTATCCAATAAGCTTCCAAACCAAATGCAGGTTCTCTAGTAGGAATAACTTTTCCATACTTATCAAGTCGATCCTTAACGGCCCCTAAGTTAATAGCCAAATATTTTCCAGGATATACTTTATACCTTGCGACCTCCACTCCTTTTATTAAAATCCTATATTCATTTTTATCTATCTCAAAACTATCTCTGATATGAACAAGGGGTATTATAAGACCAAGCTCTTTTGCTATTTTATATCTTAAATTTTTTATTCTATTTAAAAGCTCCCCTCCGGTTTTTTCATCTACCAAATGAACTAAGTAAGTCCCTATTTCTAAAGCTAAAGGATCAGGTTGAACAATAATAGTTTCAGGAGTCTTTTTAACTTGAGTCATAGCAGTTTTTACTTCTTTTTCTTTTATTTCTTTTTCTTTTTCTTCAACCATCATATAGGCAAGATAGGCTATGGCTGCTACTATCAAAGCTAAAGTTATAAAGGGAAGCTTTGGCATTCCCGGAACAAGGGCTATTATAAACAAGATTAACGAAGCTAAAGCTAAAGCCTTTGGATAAGAGGAAAGCTGAGTAACAATTTCTGTTCCCAAATCTGTTTGGGAAGCTGAACGTGTAACCATAAAACCAGCTGCGACTGAGGTTATTAAAGAAGGAATTTGAGAAACAAGTCCATCTCCCACTGTTAAAATAGTATATGTTTTTAAAGCTTGGGAAAATGAAAGCCCATGTTGCAAAATACCAACAGCTATTCCTCCAATCAAGTTTATAGCTGTAATTAAAAATCCAGCTATAGCATCTCCCCGAATAAACTTAGTAGCACCATCCATAGCACCATAAAAGTCAGCTTCCTTTACAAGTTCTTGCCTTCTTCTTTGAGCTTCCTTTTCATCTATAAAACCCGCATTTAAATCCGCATCTATTGCCATTTGTTTACCAGGCATAGCATCTAAAGTAAATCTTGCTGCAACTTCTGCAATTCTTTCGGTTCCCTTAGTTATTACCATATAATTAATAATAATTAAAATTAAAAATATAATTAAACCTACTAAAACATTTCCCTTTACTACAAATTCCCCGAAAGATTTTATAACTTCACTTACTGCATCCGGGCCATTTTGACCATAAAGTAAAATTCTTCTTGTAGTTGCAACATTTAAAGAAAGTCTAAATAAAGTTAAAAGCAAAAGTAAGGAGGGAAATACGGTAAACTCTAAGGGATGTTTGATATATATAGTTACAAGCAGAGTAAGTAAAGAAAGAGTAATACTTAAAGTCAAAAGTAAATCTAAAATAAAAGGAGGTAAAGGTAGAATCATAGCAGCCAAAATACAAATTAAGAGAAAAACAAAAACTAAATCCGAGTGTTTTTGAAATTTTTCAAGAAGAGCAATAATTCTTTTCAAACTTTAACCCTTTTTATTTTGTTATTTTTAAATTCTCTTCAAAAAATTTATTTAAAGGAAAATTATCGTCCTGAGCTATCATCATAGAAAGTTCTTTAAAGTAAAGATCAAAATAAATATTACTTCCAAAAGTATTTCCAAATAGGGAATTTGAAGTAAACTCTTTTTGAATCTCTTTAAAAACTTCATTTAAAAATATCTCACTAAAAGCTTTTGAAATTTCTTTTTTATTTTTTAAAAGTTCAGAGTTTGAAATAACATCATAGTAAAGATTATTTTCTATCTTCATTTTTTTACCCCTTTAGAAAATATAGAATAAAGAAAACTTAAGCAAGGATTTTTATTAAAAATTTTAAAAGTATTTTATCATCATCTATTAGTGAAGTTATGCTAAAATCAATTTCTTAAATAGAATATTTAAATGAGGTGGGGACCCTTGAAAGTTAACAAAAGCATAAAAGAAATTAATGAAAAAATTGAAAGGGGAAAGGCTGTAGTTTTAACAGCCGAAGAAATGAGCGAGCTCGTAGAAGAAATAGGTTTAGAAGAAGCTGCAAAAAAAGTAGATGTAGTTACTACTGGAACCTTTGGATGTATGTGCTCCTCGGGTGTACTTTTAAATGTAGGTCATGCAAAACCTAGAATAAAACTAAACGAAGCTTACCTTAATGGGGTTCCCGCCTATGCAGGACTTGCGGCAGTAGATATATATCTTGGAGCAAGTGCTCTTCCAGAAGATGATCCGAAAAATGAAGTCTATCCAGGAAGTTTTGATTATGGCGGTGCTCATGTAATAGAAGAGCTTGTTGCTGGAAAAGATATAGAATTTGAAGGATATGGTTATGGAACAGATTGTTACCCTAGAAGAGAAGTTAAAAAAGTTATAAATAAAAAAACTTTGCCTTATGGAACTTTTTTAGCACCAAGAAATGCTTATCAAAACTATTTAGCTGCAGTAAATCTTCATAAAAATAGAACTATTTATACTTATATGGGTATGCTCAAACCTAATCTAGGAAATGTTAACTACTCTACTTCTGGACCTCTATCTCCTTTATTTAATGATCCTTATTATGAAACTATCGGAATAGGAACTAGAATTTTTGTAGGAGGAGGCGTAGGTTATATTGCATTTCATGGAACTCAACACAATCCCTTTGTAGAAAGAACAGAAAGAGGCCTTCCAAAATTTCCTGCCGGAACTTTAATGGTAGTTGGAGACATTAAAAATATGAGCGATGAATTTATAAAAGGTGCTTCCATTTTAGGATATGGTGTTTCTTTATTTGTAGGAATAGGAATTCCTATACCTATTTTAAATGAAAGAATAGCTTTTTGGACTTCTGTAAAAGCTAAAGATATTTTAGTTCCGGTTGTGGATTTTTCAGAAAATTATCCAAGTGGAGAACCTTTAAAACCTTTAGCTTTTGTTAAATACTCGGATTTACAAAAAGGAGAAGTAGAAATATTAAATAAAAAAGTTAAAGCCTTCCCAGTTTCTTCTTATAAAAAAGCTCGGGAAATTGCAGAAATTTTGAAAGATTGGATATTAAATAAAAAATTCTTTCTAAGCGAACCCGTTTCTAGACTTCCAGGTCCGGATGTTCCTCCAAAATTTACTTTAGAATATATGGAAAAACTTCTAAAGCTTGAAAAGGAGAATAAATAATCATGGATTCAAAACTTTTATATACTTTTGAAAAAAACTTAAGATATTTTAAGCAGAAATATCCAAATTTATATAATGTAGTAAAAAAAATAAAGCCTAGAAAAGTAAAACTTGAAAAAACTCCTTATGGTTATGATATTTATTTAAACTTTTCAAAAAGATTTTTTTATGGTCAAGATATAAATACTTTTATAGAAAATCAATTCAAAACTTCTTTTAAAATTGTTCCAGATAAATCTATTGGTAAAATTCAAGATACAAGAAATTCTTTTCACTTAAAACTTTTAGAGGAAATAGATAATATTTTTTTTTCTAACAAACATTTTACTCCAAACAAATTTAAACTGGATAAACAAATACCCTTTTTATTCTTACTTGGAATCGGCCTTGGAAAACCTTTGGAAAAAATACTAGAAAAATTTGAGATAAAAAATCTTTTTATATTTGAACCGGAAGTAGAAGTTTTTATTTTATCCTTATATACCTTTCCTTATTATAAATATTTTGAAAAGATTTATGGAAATATTCATTTTTGCTTTTCTTCAAAATTTGATGTTTTTGAAAAGGATGTAGAAATTTTTCTCTATAAAGATCTTTTAAATACTCAAATTATTAGTATTTATAATCATTTACCTCAAATTCCTCTTTTCAAAGCTGCAGAAAATTATATTATTTTGCAAAATATGAAAATGAAAAGAGGATGGGGATTTTATGATGATGAAAAATTAGGTTTGGAAAATGCAAAGGAGAATTTAAATAAAAATATTCCTTATTTATCTATTCAGAAAGTAAAAGAAGATATAAAAAATTATCCTGTATTTATATGTGGTTCAGGTCCTTCTTTAGATGAAGCTTTGCCTTTAATAAAAAAGTATCAAGATAAAGCTCTTATTATTTCCTGTGGAACCGCTATAGATGTATTAAGGAAAAATAATATAAAAATAGATTTTCATTTTGAACTTGAAAGAGATGAGACAAAAGTAAAAGCTTTAACCTTTTTAAATGAAGAAAAATATAATTTTCCCTTAATTGGACCTGAAGTTTTATATCCAAAAACTTTTGAAATTTTTAAAGAAAGTTATATGTTCCCTAGAGAGGAATTTTGTGGATACTATATGTATAGACCTAAGGTAAAACCTTTTGAAAACTCTACTCCAAGTGTTGTAAATACTGCAGTTTCATTTTTCTTAAATGTAGGCTTTAAAAATTTATATCTTTTTGGAGTAGATTTAGGTTTTGTAGATAAAGAAAAACATCATTCAAAGGATACTATATATTTTAAGGGATTTAAACCAAATATAGAAGAAATTTTTCCTTTCAAAGGGAATTTTAGAAAACAAGTTTATACAACTAATTTTTTTAATTGGTGTAGATTTTCTTTAGAAAATTTAATTTCTAAATTTAAAGATGCAAAAGTTTTTAATACTTCAGATGGGGTATATATTCAAGGAACCACTCCTTTAAAACTTGAAAATTTTGAAAGATTTTTTACTTCTTTGAGTTTGAAAAAAGAAAAAGTAATTTCTCATATAAAAAATTTATTTTCCAAAGATTATAAAGAAACATTTAATCCAAAATCTAAAGAAGAGGTTTTAAGGGATTTTAGAGTATATACAAATAAAGTGCTAGATCTTCTTACGGATATAAACTCACTAAAAGAATTTCAAAAAATTTTGGAAAATCTTCATAAGCTTCAAGAAAATTTAAGAAAAGACTATGAAGATATATATCTTCTTATGCGGGGAACTTTCAGACATGCTTTTTACAGAGCCGGCCTTAACTTCTATCGTTTAGAAAATTTTGATAAAAATGTCTATAAGAGATTTAAAAATATTTTAGAGAATTATATAGAAAAAATATATAAAGACTTTGAAAAAGTTATTTTGGATATGAATATTTTGAAATAAAATATATAATAGTAGTAAAAAATAAAATTTCGAGGTAAAAAAATGAAAAAATTGTTACTTTTTAGTATGATTACTTTTTCTTTGGCCTTTGCTCAAAAATTAAATTCTAGTAATACTTCTAATAACACCAAATTAAATAAGTTATTAGCTTTGTTAAAAAAAGAAATCTTAAAAAAATATCCCGATTTCAAAAGTTATAAAAAACCTCCATATTTTTCTAAAAGTAAAATAGAAGCTTATTGTTTGTTTAAAACTTTAAATATAACCGATGATATTAGAGCCTTTGCTCTTTATTCTTCTCCAAGTTATATAAATAAGGAAAATGAAAGTAACAATCAGATAACTTATGTATATCGATTTAAATATCTTATTGAAAATTATGGAAATTCAAATTGGATAAAAAATGAAAAAAAGCTTTTAGAAAATTTTACAAAATGTGTTAAAGAGCTAAGTATTTTAAATTTAAGATAAATACTTAAAACTTTTTTCTTACTAAAAAAGTTAAATTTTCTATTTTAAATTCAAGTAGTAAGTTATCTTCTTTTACTTTTATAGGATAAGGAAATATAAAAGTTAAATTATTTTCCATATAAACAGTTTCATTTGGAAGGAAAGTAATAGTTATATTGCAAGGATTATCAAAAAAATTACAATGGTTTGTTTGGAAAATTAAGCTTATATTATCATAATTTTTTTTTAGATAAATTTTTCCATTTTTATTTAAAATTTGAGATTGAAGTAAATGAAAAATATGAATAATATCATTTTGATGTTTTAGATATTTATTATATTTACTTCCAAATTTAGATAAATTTATAACCAACCCTAGAGCAGATAAAATTATAAAACTAAAAAGTAATAAAGAAATTAAAATTTCAAGTAGACTCAAAGCACTTACCTGGTTTATAATTTTTTATAAATCAATTTTAAAAAATTTAATAAAAAGAGGCAAAAAATGGAATGTAAAAAAGAAGAAAATTTAAAGGAATGCAGCTGCACATATAAATATTGTAATATTAAGGGAATTTGCTGTGAATGTATAAAGTATCATAGAAAAAATGGCGAAATTCCAGCTTGTTTATTTCCAGAAGATGCAGAAAAAACTTATGATAGAAGTTTAGAATTTTTCTTAGAAGTTTGGGCTAAAAAATTAGGATATAAACTTGTAAAAGAGTAGAAAAATGGAAATTTACATTATTACTGGTTATTCTGGAGCAGGGAAAACAACTACAACAAAGACATTAGAGGACATTGGATTTTATACAGTAGATAATATTCCAGTAGATTTAATAGATGATTTTATATATCTTTTAAAGCAAAAAGGGAACATAAATAAATGTGCCTTAGTTTTAGATTTAAGAAATATAGTAAAAGAAGATATATCTCAAGTTATAAAAAAACTTAAAGAAAAACATCCAGAAATAAAGGTAGTATTCTTAAAAGCAACTAAAGATACTATTCTAAATAGGTATAAAGAATCCCGTCGTCCTCATCCTTTATCTTTATACTTTAAAAATTTGTCTTTACCGGATTTAATAGAAAAGGAAATTGAAATCTTAAGTCCAATAGAAGATATAGCTGACATTGTTATAGATACTAGCGGTTTTAACATTCATCAATTAAAAGAGGAAATAATAAATATTTTTACAAAAGGTAAATATGAACCTCAAATAAATATAGTTTCTTTTGGCTTTAAATATGGACCTCCAGAAACCGCAGATAATGTATTTGATGTTAGATTTTTACCAAATCCTCATTATGTAGATAGTTTAAGAGACAAAACTGGGGAAAGTAAAGAAGTAAAAGATTATATATTTTCAAAGGAAATTGCAAAAAACTTTCTAAAGCTAATAAAAAATTACATAGATTATACTTTACCAAATTATTTAAAAGAAAGAAAAAGTTATATTACCTATGCCTTTGGATGTACAGGAGGTAAACACCGCTCAGTAGCCTTTGCCCATGAAATTGCAAATTATATAAAAGAAAAATATCCCAATTTAAAGGTTTTTTTAGAACATAGAGAACTTGGCATAAGAAAGGAAATTTAAATTGGAGGCTTTAAATTGAAAATTTTTATTACGGGTGGAGCTGGATATATAGGTTCTTACGTTGCATATCTTTTAAGAAATCAGGATTATGAAATTGCAATTTTTGACAATTTAGAAAATGGTCATAGATGGGCTTTAAAAGACAGCAGGTTTTACTTTGGAGATCTAAGAAATTTTAATCAAATTCTAGATGCTATTTATGATTTTAAGCCAGATGCTATTATGCATTTTGCAGCTTACATAAAGGTAGAGGAAAGCGTAAATGATCCTTATAAATATTATGAAAATAATGTTTTAGGATCTTTAAATCTTATAAAAGCGGCGTTACTAAATAAAGTTAAATATTTCATTTTTTCTTCAACAGCAGCTGTATATGGAATTCCCAAAAATATTCCCGTATCTGAAAATGAAACTTGCATGCCTATAAATCCTTATGGACAATCAAAATTAATGGTAGAAAATATTTTAAAAGATATTTCAAAAAGTAGCTTTCTTAAGTTTGGCATTTTAAGATATTTTAATGTTGCTGGAGCAGATGTTAAAGCTAAATTAGGTCAAGCCAATAAAAAGCCAACTCATCTAATAACAAGAGTATTAAGAGCAGCTTTAGGCAAAATTCCCTATATAGAAATTTATGGCACAGATTATCCTACTAAAGATGGAACATGTATAAGAGATTACATTCATATAAAGGATCTTGCTCAAGCTCATATAGATGTTTTAAACTATATAAAAGAAGAAGATAAAAGTGATATTTTTAATGTAGGTTATGGGAAAGGTTATTCTGTAAAAGAAATTATAGATATTGCTAAAAAAATCACAAAAATTGACTTTCCTGTAAAAGTAGGAAAAAGAAGAAAAGGAGATCCTCCCATACTAATAGCTAATGCCGAAAAATTAAAAAAATTAACAAATTGGGAACCCAAATATAATAAAATAGAAACTATAATTGAAGATGCTTGGGAATGGGAAAAATATCTTAACTCAAATCCTACTTTATTTGAATATTAAATTAAGTTTGCCCCCTTCGCGGGGGCAAATAATTAAGCATAAGAATGTAAACCTGGTAAAAGTAAATTTACTCCATAATAAGTAAAAATTACGGAAATAAATCCAAGTAAAGAAAAGTATGCAAGTTTTTTACCAGCCCAACCTTTGATGTATTTAACATGAAGATAGGCTGCATAGATAAGCCAAGTAATTAAAGACCAAGTCTCCTTTGGATCCCAGGACCAGTATCCACCCCAAGCATATTTTGCCCAAACAGCTCCAGTAATGATCCCAATAGTTAAAAATACAAATCCTACCGCAATAGAATAGTACATAATATTTTCAAGTTGTTCTACACTAGGGAAATATTTTGGAAGTCCAAGTTTTTTTATAAGCCAAAGGATAGCTGTAACAACACTTGCAAAAGCGATAGCTAAGATCAGACAGAAAAACCACGCAGAAAGTCTATAAATAGATAAAAATGCCCAAAAGGCTCCAAAAGCTAAAGTAAACCACATTATAAACCAATCTAATTTTGTAGTATCCTCTCTTTTTAAAAAGTAAGCAAAAGCTATTCCTGCAGCTACTGCTGCTCCAGCATATCCAATAAAACAAGTTATAACGTGGAAAAGAAGCCAATTACTTTGAAGGGCTGGAATTAAAGGTTGAACTTCCCCAGAAAATCCCAAAATAGATGTAGAGCTTTCAGCTAAAATTGCAAAAGGAATAACAAACATACCAAACATTTTATTTTTATATTTTCTTTCAAAGAAAAGGTAAATTAAAACTACCATCCAGCCAAAAAGCATCAAACTTTCATACATATTTGTGAAAGGTGCATATTTATAAAGTTCAAGTAGGGACGTCACTTCATTTACTTGAGCTTTGTGAAAACCTCTAACTATAAATCCAGCTCCTTGAATAATTACTCCGATCCAGGCTAAAGTAGAAGCAATTTTGCCAATAAAATCTTTTCGTGTGAAAGCATAAATAACATAAAACAAAGCCGATAAAATGTAAAATCCAAGCCCTATGTTGAATAAGGTAACAGAATCTATCATTTGGCTAACCTCCAATTATATATAAACCTATATAAAATATGACGCCTTTTAAATTTCATGGAGGTTAGCCTCCTATATCAGAGGCCGCAAAATCTTTTTTTATATTTTCAAAAATATTTGAAAGTTCTTTTTCCAATTTTTCTTTTTCTTTATTAGTTATACCTCCAATAACAAATAAAATTCTATTTTCTCTTTCTTTCTCTTTTTCTAGTCTTACCCAAGCTCTATGATGAGCGATAAAGAAAGCTATAATAAGACCTATAATCATTATAGCGCTACCGAGCCATACAATATTTGCCCCTGGATCTTTTGATACTTGAAGACCGGTCCACATAACATCCGGGAATATTCCTTCACAGGTTAAAGTAGTATTTGGACCTACTTGATAAGGCACGCCTTGTATCATTAAAAAACCATTTTTCAAACCATGAACTATATATTGAACAAATATTCTTCCTTGACTATCCCAACCTAAAGGTATGTAATATGTATTTAAAACTTTAAAGGCCTGTTGTAAAGCAACTGGAATTTCTTTTATTTTCCCATTTTGGTTTAATTTAAAAAGAAAAGCACCTTGACCATAACTTGCTTGATAAAAATAAATTCCATCATATTCTAAAGGTTCATTTACTTTTACCTTTTGATGAGCAACAACCTTTCCATCTTTAATAATAGATATATCTGCAACATAGGCTTTTGGCATTCCATTTGGGTAAAACTCTATATGAAAATCATTACATTTAACATAGAAAGGAAGTTCAATTATTTTATCTGAATAAAAAAGCGTAACTAAATTACTATTTGTTTGAGGGGCTAAATTCATATATCCCCTATATCCAAAAAGAGCGGAAATTAAAGCACCAATAAGAATTATTAAAATTCCAGTGTGAACAATATAAACTCCGTATCTTGCCCAAGGTTTTTTATCTGCAAAAATATAAATATTTCTTCCTTCTTCCTTTACTTCTACTTTGTAGCCGTATTTTTTAAGTAAATTTACGACTCTTTCCTTTATTTCTTTTAATTTAGATGCATCTAAAGTTATCTTAAAAAGAAGGGGTAAAGACTTTTCCCTATCTGGAGTAAGTTCCTTTTTTGGAAATTGAACAAGTTTATATATATAAGGAAGTCTTTTTATAGAACATACTATTAAATTTATTGCAAATAAAACAATAAGAAGAATATACCACCAAGAATGGTAAACATCATATAAGTCAAGTTTTAAAATAACGCTTTTCCAAAAAGGACCATATTTATCATAGACATCCGGAGATGCTTGTTGTTCTATTACTGTTCCAATTATAGAAGTTACAGCTAGTAAAAAAAGAAGCACAACTGCAAGTTTTATAGAAGCAAAAAAATCATAAAGTTTATCCCAAATATTTTTATTTTTTTCCATAATTATCTATCCCCCAAGTTTGCTTTTAACATACAAGCTTTCAAAATATTTTTCTTGAATAATTTCACATTTTCCTTCATTTGCCGCAATAAGTAAAGGTAAAAAATATTTTATCTTATTTTCCCGAAAAATTTCTAGAAAATCAAAAAAATTCTTTTCTACAAGTAAATTGTAAATAAAATTTATTCTTTTTTCTATATCTTTATCTTCTTCTAAAAGTTCGTTTACTACGTCATTTAAGGGCTCAGAAGACAGAGAAGTTTTAAATTCTTTTCTTATTCTTTTTTCATTTTTTGAAAGCTCTTTTTTAATTATCTTTATAAGATTATCTAAAGTTAATTTTCTTTTAATTTTTAAACTATTTTTCTTTTCCTTAGAATATTTTTTTCTTTTATCTTGGGAAGAATTCGGCTTTTCTGATAAGAAATTTTCTAAGTTTTCTTCTTTTGGTAAGCTTTCATAATAAAGACTTTGAGATTTTAACTTTAAAAGAATACCACCTACTAAAATAATATCCGCTGAAAGTTTTATATCAAATCTTTTATATGTTTTTATAAGTTCCAAATAAGCGTCTGCAATTTCTATTAGATCTATTTCCCAAGGATCAAAGTTTCTTCTTTTAATACTTTCTTTTAAAAAACTTATCCAAGAAACTAAACTTTGCATAATAATTAACCTAAACCAAAATTATATTTGGTTAACCCTTTTTTCTATATTTTCAAGAAGATAAGGACATAGTGGATCTTTTCTTACCTTGCAACCTCCACAAATGTTTTTGTATTTACAAGATACACAAACTTTAAAATAAACTCGAGAAGCATAGCTTTTTGCTTTTTCTGAAACTAAAATTTCCTTTAGAGATTTTTCTTTTAAATCTCCCAAACTATCCTGTAAAAGTGGACAAGGATAAACTTTACCTTGATTTGTTATATATACAAAATCTAAAACTGCTCTACATCCTGGAAAAACTTTATGAAAATATGAGGGAACATATTTTTTCTTTTGATACATTAAAGAAAGTAAGACCCAGTATTGAGGAATAGTAGTAGTGCAAAGTTCTAAACTATCTTTATATTTTTCAGCTAAAGTATAAATTTCAAATAAACTTTCTAAAATTTCTTCCTTTGAAAGTTCCCCATTAAAAAATTCTTCTTTTCCTCTTCCTAAGGATATATAATGAAAAATAATTACAAGCTTTGCTCCTAAGTCTTTTGCAAGCTTAATAACTTCCGGTAAGTCTTTATAGTTAATTTTTGTTAAACAAGTAGTTATTAAAAGTTTTATCCCATATTTTTTTATAAGCTCAGCACCTTTTAAAGCTTTTTCAAAAGTTCCTTTACCTCTTAATTTCTCATGATTTTCCTTTTTCCCATCGAAAGCAATAATTACATCATTAACTCCAAGTTCTTTATATTTTTTAACAATATCTGAAGTTAATAAAGTTCCGTTTGTAGGTAAAGATGTATAAAAATTCAACTCCTTTGAAAACTTTAAAATATTCCAAAAATCTTTATGTAAAAGAGCTTCGCCTCCTGTTATAGTTACCTTTTTTTCTTTTATAAAGGGAAGTTTTAAATTCTTATATTCTAAAAGTAATTTTTTCCAAAATTCAAAAGGTAAATCCTCTTCTAAAGTTTCTTTATCGGTATAGTGGCAATATATACATTTCAAATTACATTTTTTTGTTATAGAGATTTTTAAATCATACATTTTAGTTATCCCCATTTAAAGCTTTCTCGTTTATATAGCAAGTTACATCTTCAGCTAAAAAGTCTCCAAATTTTGCATAAGCCCTTGCTCTACATCCGCCACATTCCTTTTTATATTCACATTCTCCACATATCCCTTTAAGCTCAGGTTCAAAGCCATATTTTTCTTTAAATTCTTTTTTAAGTTTTTTTAAAGTTTCCTCATCTACTTCCTCAAAACCATATTTATCGGGATGATAACCTCTAGCAAGTTTAATAGCTTTAAAATAAGGGTTGTTAATTAAAAGTTCATATAAATCCCCTTCTCTTACATTTCCTACTTTCATAGGAACATAAGCACACGGCCAAATGTCACCATTTGGCAGAAAGTGAAATCTAGTAATTCCAGCTGGACAACCAATAGGTTTTACTCTTGGATAAACATTTATTTTTCCTTCTTCATAGTCTTTTTTCATCTTTTCTCTTAAAAAGAGAGTGTAACACGGATTACATATAGGTTTAAGCCACACAGAAGATGTTTTTTGTCTTTCGTATAAATATTCTGCAAGTTTTTTAGCCTCTTCGGGAGTTAAGTCATCTAAATTTTTCCCTCTTCCAGTTGTAATTAAAAGTACAAAATATATTCTATAAGCTCCAAGTTCTTCGGCTAAATCTATAATTTTTGGAACTTCGTCCACATTAAGTTTAGAAATAGTTGAATGAAACTGGAAACGAAGACCCATCTCTTTTGCAAGTTTTAAATTTTTATAAACTTCATCAAAACATCCTGGAACACCTCTAAGTTCATCATGTTTTTTCCCAACTCCATCTATAGATACCCCAACTCTCCACATTCCCGCATCTAAAAGTTTTCTAATATTTTCTTTTGTTAAAAGAGTTCCGTTTGTAGCCATAACAATTTGCATTCTTGTTTTTTCAAAAGCAAATTTAATAAGATCATAAATATCTTCTCTCATTAAAGGTTCTCCACCAGTGAAAGCAAACTTAACAGGTCCAAAATATTTCCAAATATCATATATAAGCTTTTTTCCTTCTTCTGTGGTAAGTTCATCTGGCCAAGGTTTTCCAGAATCTAAAGAACAATGTTTACACTTTAAATTACATACATTGGTACATGCCCATACAAATTCACCAGGCATATATGAAAAGCAACCAGTACCTACAGTATCGTTATCAAAGATATATTCTAAATTTACAGCCATCTATAGCCTCCTATTTGATAAAGTTTTTAAAATATATAAATATAAAAATCTTAAACTTTTATTTTAACAGAAATTCTAAGAGGTGAATTTTTCGCTATATTCATTAAAAGGCCTACAGAAAATAAAACTACAATTAAAGAAGTTCCCCCTTTACTTATAAAAGGTAAGGTTATTCCGGTTGTAGGAAGTAAAGATAAATTTACACCTATATGAATAAAAGCTTGCAAAACTATGCTTAGCGTAATACCCGCAATTAAATACTTTGCAAATTTGTCTTCACATGTTTCAAAGAGTCTAAAACTAATCATTAAAAAAGTAAAAAATAAAGCTATTATAAAAATCATACATATAAAACCAAGCTCTTCACTCATAGAAGCGTAAATAAAGTCATTATAAGGTTCGGGAAGATAATATGTTTTCATAATACCGTTTCCAATGCCTACGCCATTAAAACCACCTCGAGCTATAGCAATAAGAGCTTGAATTATTTGATAACCATAAGTATGGGCATATTTAAAAGGATGAATTACAGCTTCTATTCTTTTTAATCTATAGGGAGCTATTAAAACTCCTAAAATAAAAACAATAAAAATAAAAATAAAAGTCAGAATTAAATATCTTTTAGGAACCCTAGAAATAAAAAGCATTAAAGCTACAGTTCCTAAAAAAAGCATAACAAGACCTAAATCCTTTTCAGCAAAAATTAAAAAAGTAGGAATGGCTATATACCCTGCAAATTTCAATAATTTTCTAGGATTTTTAAGCTCATGTTCATATTTGGAAAGGTAAGCTGCTACCCAAATAATAAGTAAAAATTTTGCAACTTCTGCAGGCTGAAAGGAAAAAGCTCCAAGTTTAATCCAACTTCTTGCCCCATTTATTTCTGTACCAAGCGGAAAAACTAAAAATAAAAGAATAATAGCACCCCAGTATAGGACTTTCATAAAACCATCTTTTTGTAAAACTCTATAATCAAATTTAGTAGCAATAAACAAAAGTCCAATTACTCCTATTAAACTTGCGATAAGCTGACTTTTTACTGCATTTGGAGAAGTAGAAAGTAAGTTTACACTTATGAAAATTAATCCTATGGATACTAAAATAGCAGAAATTATAAATAAGAATAAAAATGAAAAATTTCTTACCTTATCCAAGGCACCTTTCCTCAACTATATATTTATATTTTTTTAAAAGCCTATCAAAATACTCTCCCCTTTCAAGATAATTTTTAAATTTATCGAAAGAAGAACAACCTGGGGAAAACAAGATACTGCAGTCTTTTTTTAAGGCAAACTTTAAAGCTTTTAAAAAAGCTTCTTCCAAGGAGTTACAAACTTCAATATAGCTAGAATTTTTTATTTGTTTATATATAGAATTTTTTGCTTCTCCAAATAAAAATACTGCCTTAACTTTTTTTTCAATTAGAGGAATTAAATTATTAAAACAAAGTCCTTTATCTTTACCTCCCATAAGAAGTACTACATCTTCCTTTATTGCTTTTAAAGCCCACTCAACGGAGTGAGGATTAGTAGATTTACTATCATTATATATAGTTATAAAAGCAAGTTTCCTTTTTTCCAACCTAAAAGGAAGCTTTTTGTACTTACTTAAGGTTTTTTTTATAAAATCTAAGTTATAAAAATCCTTTAATTTTATCTCTAAAAATTTACTTACAAAATTTTCAAATATACATAAACTTGCAAGCAAATCCATAGCAAATGGAGGCTCAGCAATTTCCGGAAAATCATCTAGAGTTATTTGTATATTAGGAGTATAAATAGTATTATTCTTTAAGCTATAACTAGATTTTCCGCTTTTTCCGAAAGTAATTATAGAAAAATTTTTAATTTTCTTAGGAAAAGCAACCTTATATTTTAGATATGTTTTTTCTTCCATAATTTTTATTTTTGAATTTAAAATCAATTTAAGCTTAGATTCCATATAGTTTGTAAAAGATCCATGCCAAGTAAGATGATCCTCAGATATATTTAAAATTGCTCCTACATGAAAATTTAAATGTTTACTATCATAAAGCTGAAAAGAGGAAAGCTCCAAAACCGAAATGCTTTTTTCATGCGTAAAATATGCAAATTTAGAAAACGGATTTCCAAAGTTTCCTCCAATAAAGCTAGTGTAAGAAGGGTAAAGTTCCGATAAAGTTTTAAAAAGAAGATAAGTAAGTAAGGTTGTAGTGCTTTTTCCATTGGTTCCCGTAATACCAACTTTATAACCTTTTGAGTTTAAAAGGGCTAAATCTAATTCTGAAATTAATTTATCTTTTATTTTTTCTAAGTATGGTTTAAAAGGTGTTATCCCAGGACTTTTTACGATAAAGTTATAGTCCCCTTTTAAAATTTCTAAAGAATCTTTTTCATCCCATAAATAAACTTTATAACCTAACTTTTCTAGAAGTTTTTTTGCAGCTTGACCTGATTTACCTTTTCCTAAAATTAAAACTTGCTTTTCCACTTGTTTACTCTCTAAAAAGAAAATTTTTTCAATAATTTTATTAAAAAATCCAAAGAAATTCTAAAATTTTCTTGAAAACTTTTAGAAAAATCGTATTTTTAAAAAAAACTTTTGAGGGAAAAATATGGAAAATCAAAAAGAAAAAGTAGCTATTATTGCTGTTAAAAGAGAAAAAGATAATTTAGATTTAGAAGAACTTAAAGGTCTTATAGAGGCTTTAAATGGAGAGGTTGTTTGCACTCTTATTCAAAAAAGAAAAAATTTTGATCCTGCAACTTATATAGGGAAAGGTAAATTGGAAGAGCTTAAAAAATTAAAGGAACACTACAATTTTGAAACTGCAGTTGCATATCATAAACTTACTCCTTCTCAAATAAGAAATTTAGAAGAAGCCTTAAACGTTAAGGTGTTAGATAAAAGTGATGTAATTTTAGAAATTTTTAAAAGAAGAGCAAAAACTAAAATTGCCAAAATGCAAGTAGAACTAGCTTTTTTAATGCATAAACTTTCCCGTCTTAGAGGAAAAGGTATTTATTTAGATAATCCTGGAATGAGAGGTAAGGGGGAAACTCTCTTAGAAATAGAAAAAAGAAGTATAAAGCAAAGAATTTATAAATTAAGAAAAGAAATAGAGGATTTATCTCGCCATTATGAACTTACAAGAGAATCTAGAAAGAAACAAGGTTTTAAAACTGTAGCTATAGTTGGATACACAAATGCAGGAAAATCTACTCTTTTAAAAGCTCTTACAAAGGAAGATGTATTTATAAAAAATATGCCCTTTGCAACTTTAGATACTAAAACAAAAAAGGTTTATCATAAAGGAAAGTATTTTCTAGTTACAGATACGGTTGGATTTATAAAAGATTTACCTCACGAACTTGTAGCATCTTTTAAAGCTACCTTGGAAGAAAGTAAGTATTCAGATTTGCTTTTAATAGTTATAGATATTACAGATAAAGACTGGGAGACTCAATATAGAACCGTTAAAAGAGTTTTAAAAGAATTGAAGGCTTGGGATAATAAAAAGAAACTTGTGGTTTTAAATAAAGTAGATAATTTTATTTCTGACGAAAAGGATCTTGAAAACTTTTACCATGAAATATGCTCTTTATTAAAAAAAGAAAATATACCTTACATTTTTATAAGTGCAAAAAAAGGTTGGAATTTAGAAAAATTAAAGGATAAGATTTTAGAGCTTTTGGAGGAAAAATCTTAAAAAGTTTCCTTATGAGAAGGAAAGATTTATAATAATCTTTCCCTTTGGTAAGGAAAAAATAATATAAAGTTTCCTTTTTAAAAGGAAAAACTTGTAAAATATTTTGATAGAAATTTAAATTAGAAGTAGCTGTTTTTGAAATTAGGAGATGCTTACAAACAAAAAAGAAATTCTTAAAGAGATTATCATTAATTTTCAGAAGAAGGCTCTTCCAAATGTTATAGAGCGAAACATAAAACTACCTTTAAATGTCAATAAGATAGTTAGTGTTGTAGGCCCAAGAAGAAGCGGAAAAACATACCTTCTTTTTGAGACTATAAAAAAATTAAGAGAAATAATTCCTTCAGAAAGAATTGTTTATATCAATTTTGAAGATGAAAGATTAGATTTAAAAAAAGACGAGCTTAATTTAATTTTGGAAGGTTATAAAGAACTTTATCCAAAAATTAAACTTTCTGAGGTTTATTTCTTTTTTGACGAAATTCAAAATCTTCCAGCTTGGGATTTATTTTTAAAAAGATTATTTGAGCTGGAAACAAAAAATATATATATTACAGGCTCTAACTCTAGGTTTCTCTCAAAAGAAATTGCAACGAGCTTAAGAGGTAGGTCTATAACTTATGAAGTATTTCCTCTTAATTTTGAGGAGTTTTTAAGATTTAAAAATTTTATATGGGAGGAAAAAGACATTTATGACTTAGAGAAAAGAAATCTCATAAAAAACTTTTTTCAAGAGTATTTTACTTGGGGGGGATATCCCGAGATTGTTTTTCTTAAAGAGGAAGAGGTAAAATTAAAAATTCTTCAAGAATATTTTGAAGTAATGTTATTTAGAGATTTAGTTGAAAGATATAATTTTAAGAACATCCCTCTTGTAAAATATTTTTTGAAACGAATAGTAGAAAATGTCACTTCGCCTTTATCTATCAACAATATATATAACGAACTAAAAGCTCTTGGATACAAAACTTCAAAAGATACACTACATAAAATTTTGGATGCAGCTGAAAACGTATATTTCATAAGACTTTTGGAAAAATATTCTCCTTCGGTTTTAAAAAGAGAGCTTTCTCAGAAAAAAGCTTATATTGTAGATAATGGATATATAACTTCTTTAAGTTTTCTAAATAACAAAAGCAAACTTTTAGAAAACCTAGTTTTTAACGAGTTAAAAAGAATTTTTAAAGATATTTTTTATTTTAAAAATAAAAAAGAATGTGATTTTATTATTCTTAAGCAAAACAAACCTATTCCCATTCAAGTTTCTTACGTTTTAGAAAATGAAAGAACTTTAAAACGAGAAGTAGAAGCTTTAATTAAAATATCAAAATATTTTTCTATAAATATAGCTTACCTAATAACTTATGATGACGAAAATGAAATAAAAGAAGATGATATTATTGTTAAGATAATACCAGCTTGGAAATTTCTTTTATTTTTGAAAAAGTATCTATAAAATTAACCCGCCCCCGCGCGGGAGCGGGAAAAATTAATTTTGAAGTTCAAGAGTTTTTTGATTTGAATTTTCAGAAAAAAGCTTTTTATAAAGAATAAAAAATATTTTTATAGTTTTGTATTGAATATAAATAAGTGGAAGTAACGCTATAGCTATTATATAAGGATCTTTAGGCAAAATTCCATTTTTCACAAGTCCTGCAAATATAAAAAAGAAGCCAAAAACAAAAAATGCTACTCCCGGACAAATTAAAGCTAAGCTTCCAGGACTTTTCTTCTCACCATAAACATACTCTTCAAAATACTTAAATTTTTCCATAACCATATATCCTAGTATTCCAAAAAAGATTTGAAGAGAAATAATTATTGAAGCTAAAATAAGAAAACCACTAAAGTTATAAGCTCCATTTGATAAATGATGAGCTATCCCGTGAGATTGTCTATAAAGAGCAATACCATAGAGAGTTAAAATGGGAATAACTATCCACAAAGATGCACTAGCATCCTTATTTACACCCCGCTCTAGCATAGACTTAAATCCTAAAGTAAGTTTTATAAGCATTAAAACTGCACCTATAGATAAAAAGAATATAGAGAAAAATAAAGCTATAGTAGATGTATATTTATTATGACTCATAGCTGCTGGAGCTGCAAGACCTACTCCTATCATTGCAAAAGCAAAAACAGCGATCATTTGACTTAAAGAATTGTTTTCCGCAAAATCAAATTTTCCTTCTGAAAGCATTCTAGAAAAGTAATCCAAAAATATTTTAAGAGCATAAAATCCAATAATCAAAAAGGTAGCTAAAGCTAAGGGAAAAAGGTACTCTACATAATTCCATAGATTTGGGATAAAAACTACTCCCAAAATAAATCCAACATTTACTGTCATAGCAAGAGTTAGAGGAATAGACATTAAAGTAACTTCTCTTGGAGTATTAATAAGTTTTTTATATTCTTCAGTTTTTTTAAATTTAAGATAATTCTTTATATTCCATATTAAAAGTTTTATATGTAAAAAAGCAAAAATCAAAATTCCTATAATAGCTACAACTATTATAGTTTTTAAAACAAGTCCTCCATTTAGAAAAGCATTAAAAATATGATTAAATGTAGGCATAGGAGTCTTATGTTTAATTAAAAACATAAGATACATGAAAAATGTTACAACTAGACCACCCGCTCCAAGAGCCCCTAAAAAGTAAAGGGGATTATACTTTTTCATCTGAGATATTCCTCCTTTTAATTTTTTGATATATTCAAATATAACAATAAATATTAATTTGTCAAGAAAAATGAAAATTAAAATATATTTTTTCTATGTTAGAATAAAAGTTTTTAAGGAAAATACTTAAGCATACCTTAAGGAGGATATTATGATAAGTAGAGATAAAACCTATCTTCCAAAATGGATAGCAATAGAAATAACTCGAAAATGCAATTTAAAATGTATTCATTGTAGAAGTGCATCTACTATAGATTCTGAAAGCGGCATTTGGAATTTAGAGAAAATTGAAAAATTATTTGAAGATATATCCAGTTTATCCAAACCTACCATTGTTTTAACTGGTGGAGAACCTCTTTTACATGAAGAAGTCTTTGATATGATTAAAGCTGGAAATAAAAAAGGCTTTAGAATGTGTCTTGCTACAAATGGCACTTTAATAAATGAAGAAATTGCAAAAAAATTAAAAGATTTAGATATAAAAATGGTTTCTTTATCTATAGATGGTAGCACACCTGAAATTCATGATAATTTTCGTCAACAAAAAGGTGCTTTTGAAGGGGTAATGAGAGCTATAGAAATATTAAAAAAATATGAAATTCCTTTTTTAATAAATTCTTCTTTTACTAAAAGAAATGCCTTTGATATTCCAAATGTTTATAAACTTATGAAAAAAATTAAACCCGTAGCCTGGTATATGTTTTTAATTTTACCAGTTGGAAGAGGTGATGAAGCTGAAAAAGAACTTCTTAGCTCTAAAGAAGCCGAAGAGTGGTTAAAATGGCATTTTGCCATAGAAACTGTAACCGATGAATTTTTAGTAAGACCAACATGTGCTCCCCAATACTATAGAATTTGTGAAGAGGAAGCTAAAAAATTAGGTTTAGATTACTCTAGAAGAAATTTAACTTTGGGTACGGGTGGAGCAAAAGGATGTGTTGCAGGTCAATACATATGTTTTATAGATGCTTTTGGAGGACTTAGACCTTGTAGCTACTGGCCCGAAAGTATAGATAATGTTTTTGAAAAATCATTTGTAGATATTTGGACTAAAAACCCTTTGCTTTTAGCTCTGCGCGATAAAAATGCTTATAAAGGAAAATGTAGAGATTGCAAATATTTTGAAGTATGCTCCGGGTGTAGAGTTAGAGCTTATGCTAAGTATAAAGATTATTTAGCTGAGGATCCTTATTGCTTTTATAATCCTTACAAAGATAATACTTAAAAATTAACTTAAATTGGAGGAAAAAATGAGAAAAATTGTTTCAAGTTTAGTTTTAGGATGTTTTCTTTTTACAAATGCCCAAGCAGGTATTTTAGATAGTCTTTTTGGAAAAAAGGAAGAAAAAGTAGAAAAACAAGTAAACCAAAATTCCTTTTCTAATATAAAAATAAGAGTACGTTTTTCTCCAAGAGGAGGAGCTCAAGATTTAATTATAAATGAAATAAATCGTGCCCAAAAACAAATTTTGATAGCCGTATTTTCTTTTACAAATATGAACATAGCTAGAGCTTTAGCAGAGGCAGCTCATCGGGGAGTAAAAGTTTACGTAATTACAGATGAAGGTCAAGCCGAAAGTAGACATGGAAGAAAAGTTATAGAATATTTAATAAGGCATGGAGTTAAGGTTAAGATAAAAAGAGGTAGCGGTGGTGGTCTTATGCACCATAAGTACGCTGTTATAGATGGAAAAATTGTTTTAACTGGATCTTATAATTGGACCTACTCTGCAGAAAAAAGAAATGATGAAAATTTAATAGCTATAGAGGGTAGTAAAAATTTAGCTAAAGCTTACTTTATGAATTTTAAAAAACTTTGGGAAATGGCCCATCCTGTTTACTAAAGGTAGGAGATAAAATGAATTATCTTCTAAAAACTCAAAGTTATACAAAAGAGATAGATAAAAAAATTTTAGATTTTGCAAAGGAAGTAGAAGAATTAAAAGATAAAATATCCATTATTGCCCTGGGCAGTTACGCCCGGGGAGATATGAATTTATACTCTGATATAGATATTGGAGTTTTATATACATCTAATCTTTCAGATAAAGAAAAAAAGAAGATAGAAAACTTTTACTATAAACTTTTAAGTTTAAAAAGGGAAATAGGCTTTTTTATAAGAAACAAAAAAGATTTCTTAAATTTAGCAAAAGAAGATATTTCCGTTTTAACATCTGCTTTAAAAACAAGATTTCTATTTGGAAATGAGGAAATTTATGAAGATTTTAGAAAAGACTTAAAAAAATTTATTAGAAAAAAGAAAAAAGATATTTTTTATGAGATTTTGAAAGCAAGAAAAGAGAGATTAAAAAAATTTGGTGAAACTATATATTATCAAGAACCAAACGTTAAAGAAAGTAAAGGTGGTCTTCGGGATTTTCACGAAGCTTTTTGGTGTTCCATTATTACTTTTGGCGTAGAAAATTATGAAGATATTTTTTTAAAAAAAATTCTTTATACCAAATCCTTTGCAGATATGCTTAATGCTTATAACTTTTTCTTAGAAATTCGTGATATTTTACATAAAACTCATAAAAGAAAATGGGATATTTTAACTTTTGAAAATCAAAGAGTAGTTGCTGAAAAACTTGGATATTCAAAAGAAAAAATTGGTGTAGAAACTTTTATGAAAAGATATTTTGAACATGCCTTTGAAAATACAACTGCAGCTCAAACTATATTTAAAAAATGTGAAAAAGAGCTAAAAAATATATTTTTCTTTTCTTCAAAACGTTCTTTAGATGATTACTATTTTGTAAGTGATAATCAAATTTACGTTAAAGAGGAAAAAATAAAAGATCTTTTTAAAAATCCAGAAAAAGTTTTAGATAGTTTTTTTTATGTTATAGAAAAAGGTTATGAATTTTCTGGAGATTTAACTGAACTTTTTATAACTATCTCTAAGACTGTAGGACATAAATTTTTAGAAGAAAATATTATTAAAAAATTCAAAGAAATACTTTTAAAACAAGAAAGAATATCTTATGTTCTTGAACTTATGCATGATTGCCAAATTTTAGATTTACTTATTCCGGATATTGGTAGACTTAGAGGGCACGTTCAATATGACACTTATCATAAATTTACAACTGATATGCATCTTATATATACCGTTAGAGAACTAGAAAAACTTCAAAGTGAATATATAGAAGATATTCCAAAAACTCACTTTGAAATTTTAAGTAGTATTTTTAACTCTTTGGATAAAAACTATATTCTTTTTATAGCTGCTCTTTTACATGACATTGGAAAAGGTTTGGAAGGTAGACATGAAATTGTTGGAGAGGAAATTGCAAAAAAAATACTTGAAAATTATAAATTTTACAATGAAGATATTGAGGAAATTTGTTTCTTAATAAGACATCACTTAGATATGTCAAAATTTGCATTTCGCAGGGATATAGAAGATGAAAACACAATAAAAGAATTTGCAAATATAGTAAAAACTCCTGTACGTCTTAAGCGACTTTTGCTTCTAACTTATGCTGACCTTAGGGCAACCAATCCTGAAGCTTGGAATGCATGGAAATCTACTTTAATCTTAAAACTTTTTTTAAAAACATTAGAGTATTTTGGAGAAAAACTCGATACTTCTTTAAGCTTTGAAAATCTTTTTAAAAAAGTAATTTCAAAAATATCCCCTCCAAAAGAAGACTTAATAAATTATTTTTTTGAAGATTATCCAGAACTTGGAGTTACCTTTTGTGGACTTATTATAAAAAGTGAAATTGAAAATTTTCATAAAGCTCTTTTTGGAGCGGCTTCAGCTCTAGGATTAGACATAAAGTATGTTAGCTCCACAAACATAAATAATTATAAAGTAATAGCCATGTATTTATCTACAGACTACGGAAGTTATTTAGAAGATAGTATAAAAGAAAAATTTATAAGTTTATTTAAAGATGCTTTAAAAGGAAAATCATTGGAGGATAAACTTTTAAAACTTAAACTTTTAAAAACCTTTAGAAAAAATATTCCTCTTCCAGAAACTAAATGCAAGTGGGAAATAAAAGGAGATATTATTATTTTTGAAGTATCAACTTATGACCGACTTAGGCTTCTTTATGATCTTTCAAAGATTTTTGAAGAGTTTGATTTTAAAATAATAAAAACAAAAATAATAACCGAGGATATAAGAGCTATTGACACTTTTTACATTAAACCTATTAAAAAAATTGAAAATATGGAAAATATCTTAAAGGAAATAGAAAGAAAAATAAAAGACATACAAAAAGATATTATCTCAATATAAAAACTATCTAAAAGCGGGGGAAATATGCTTTTTGAAAACGAAATTATTATCAAAGTTTTGGAAACTTTAAAAAAGGAAGTTCCAAAATTTAATGCTCCTGTAGAAGAGTTTAGAAGTCATCATAATAATGAACCTTTTAAGGTTCTTATATCTGGAATTTTAAGTGCTAGAACAAAAGATGAAGTTACCGTCCCCGTTTGTAAAAAACTTTTTGAGAAAGTTTCAAGTCCAGAAGATCTTTTAAAAATGTCAGACGAAGAACTTTATTCTTATATAGAAAAAATTACATATGCTAAACAAAAATTAAAATATCTAAAAGCAACCTGTAAAATTTTAGTGGAAAAATTTAACGGAAAAGTTCCAGATAATATGGAAGATTTACTAAAACTTAAAGGCGTAGGAAGGAAAGTAGCAAACGTTGTTTTAGATCATGGATTTAAAAAAGATGTTATTATTGTAGACACTCACGTTCATAAAATTGCTAATCGTCTTGGCTGGGTAAATACCAAAACTCCGGAAGCTACAGAAAAAGCTCTTCAAAGAATCGTCCCAAAAAAATATTGGAGAGATATAAATTATTTATTTGTAGCTTTAGGACAAACTTTATGTTTTGCCAATAATCCAAAATGTGAAAAATGTCCTATTAAATCTTACTGTAAATATTATAAGGAAAGAAAAAAAGAAGGAGTTTATAAAACTTAAGAGAGGTGTCATGAGTAACTTTTTTATAGAAAAAATAGAGCTTGAGGGTTTTTTAAAATATAAAGAAAAAGTAGAAAAAACTTTCCAAAAAGATTTAACCTTAATTACAGGACCAAATGCAAGCGGAAAAACTTCCTTACTTGAAGCCATAGTTTTTTCTCTTTTTAATATCAGCCGAGCTCAAAGTTTCAAAGATTTAATTCATAAAGATAAAAAATTAGCAAAAATAGCTTTGTATTTTAATTATAATGGGGAGAAATACACCCTAAAAAGATTAATAAGAAAAACTTTAAAAGGTGCAACTTCTACTTTTGAGCTTTACAAAGGTAACGTTAAAACTCACTTAAAAATATCAGATATGTTCAATTTTCTTAAAGTACCTCAAAAACTTGTGAAAAATATTCTTTATTCTCCTCAACAAGAGCTTGTAGCAATTTTATCTATGGAAAAGAAAGAAAGAGAAAGTTTTTTTAAAGAAATTTTAAGTTTGGATATTGTAGATAATATTTTAGAAATATTAAAAAAGCAAAAACAAAGAAGTTTAGATATTTTAGAATTTTTAACAAGGGAAAATGTAAGTAAAGAAAATCTTGAAGTTTTAAAGGAAGAAATAGAAAATTTAAGAAAGGAACAGGAAAAATATTTAAAACGTTTAAAAGTTATAAAAAAATTGATAGGAACCTTTGAAAATTTCAAAGGTACTCTTGAAAATTTAAAACATCTTCCTTTTGAAAAAGAAAGGTTAGACAAACAAGTAAAAGAAATAGAAAACTTAATTTCCTACTTTAAAGAAAAATACAATTTACAAAACATAGATGATTATACTTCTTTAGAAAATAAAGTTAAGGAAATAATAAATTTTTACGAAAAAGAGTTTTTTAAAGTAGAAAAGTATCTTTCTATTTTAACTTCAAAACTTTTTAAAATAGAAAAAGTATATGTTGCCTTAAAAAATATAGATCCAAATATAGTCAAAGATTTTGAAACTTTAAAAAAGGAGTATCTTTTTTTAAAAGAGAATATTTACAAAGTTTATAAAGATTACATAAATAAAATTAACCAATTAAAAAATAAGTTAAAGAATCTCCAAGATATATCTGAGAAAACTGCTACTAATTATTTTAAATCTAATATTTCCTTAGATGAACTTGATAGCGAGTATCAAAATAAACTTTATGAGATTAAAAATAAAATTCATAGATTAAATGAAATTAATTTAAAATTAAAGGAAAACCTAAACAACATACAGAAAATTTTGAAATATCTTGAAAATTATAATGAAAATGTATTTAAGGAGTACGAAGATAAAAAAGAAACTTTTGAAAAATATAAAGAAACACTAGCAAAAATAAAGCTAATAAATGCGGAAATAGAAAAATTAAAAAATAAATTTGATGAAAATCTTATAAAAGAATTTTTAGAAACTTTAAAAAAGGAATATGAAATAGAATTTGATAACCCGGAAGAAGTTTTAAATAAAATAAAAGATTTTGAAGAAAATCCAATTAAAACTTTAAAGTTAGCAAAAAAATATTTAAAGGAAAAAAAACTCGATTTGGTAGAAAATTTAATAGATAAAGCTATTTTAAGTCTTAGCTTTAAAGAAAAACTAGATAAGATAAAAATAAATCTACATAGCTATATTTTTTATTTAGAAAAAAAGAAAGAATTTGAAAAAATTCTGAAGGATTTAAAAGTATCTTCCCTTGAAGACTTAAAAAATTTATGGGAAAAAATAAAAAAAGAATACAAGAACTTAGAGGAAAAATATAATGAAAATCTAGAGATAAAATATAAATTGGAAAGTTTTAATTTATACAATGTTTTAAGGAGATATAAATCTTATTCGGAAATTCATAAAATCTTGATTGATTTACAAAATATATACAAAAATTTACAAAATAAAATAAAAGAGGAAAAAGGAAAACTTGAAAAAATTGAAGAAAATTTGGAGAAATTGTATATTCTTACCAAAATTAAATTGCTAAAAAAAGATTTTGAAAAAAGATTTAATTATAGTTTCGAAAACTTTGAAAATTATTTTATGAATATAGAAAAAAAATATAAAGATTTGGAAGTTAAATATAAAAAATACAAAAAAAGCGTTATAGAACCTATAAATCAATCTGGAGTAGTGAATTATGAAGATATAGAAAAGAAAAAAGAGCTTTATGAAGAAAAATTAAAAAACGTTTTAAATATTTATACAAAACTAAGAGACAAATTTATAAAAAGAAAAAAAGAACTTGAAAATTATATTAAAGATAAAATTATGCTTGAAAAATTTGCAAAGGAACTTTTATCTCTGGAAGAAAGGAAAAAATTTATAAAAGGTCAAGAGGAACAACTTTTTAACGTTAGAGATAAAACCCTTTATATTTTGGAAGAAAGACTTTTAAAAAATTTAAAGCAATATAAAGAAATATATGAAACTTATTTAGCACTTAAACCAAAAATTATTTCTAAAAACAGTTTAGAGTGTTATAAAGCAACTTTAAAACTTATAGATTTACTTTTAGAATTTTTATCTTCTTTATATGAAATTCGGGAAAAAGAGTTTTTAAAGATAAAAGAAGAGCTGACTTTAAAAGAAAAAAAATATAAAGAAATCTCAGAAAAAATAGAAATTTTTGAAAAGGAAAAAAGAAAAATAAATATAATAGATACTTGGCATTCAGATTTAATAAATTATAAAACTGCAGTAAAAGAAGAATTTTTAAAAAATATTCCTCATCTTGTTTCCCTATACTACTCAGAAATTGGATTTAATTATGAAGTAGAAATAACACCTGAATTTAATATTTTTATAAAAGATGGAAGTATAACTAGAAATGTAAGAAGTTTATCTGGCGGCGAAAAAGTAGGTTTAGCTTTAGCTTTAAAAATTGCTTTAGCAAACTTTTTAAAATTGCCCTTTTTAATTTTAGATGAACCTTTCGAAGCTTTAGATGAAGATAGACTTTCAAACGCAAAATCTTTTTTAGAAAAATATTTTAAAAACCAAATTATAGTAGCTACTCATACTTGGTAAAGTTTTTTTAAACAATTTTCACAATAAAAAGGAGATTTTTTATCCACATCTAAAATTGAATTAGAAAAACTCATAACACAGGTTTTATTTTTGCAATGTGAAAGACCAAGAACATGACCTATTTCATGGAGAGCTTCCTTTAAAATTCTCAAATAGTAAAGCTCCTTATTAAAAGGCTCTCCGTAAAAAGTTGGATCTAACCTAAAAGTAGATATTAAAGCTCGTTTTCCACCCATTTCGGCAAGTCCAAAAACAAAATTTAAATTATCTACATAGATATCTTGTTTAGTTACGCCTAAAGTAATTCCATCATGAAAAACAGGAAGACTTTCCAAAAGAATATAAGCATTGTATTGATTTCTAAGAGAATTAAAAGCATTTCTTGGAATTTTTATTTTAGGTAAAGTTGTTACTAAACCAAAAATTCTGCTTAAGTTAAATTTTAAAACATTAAGCTCTCCTTTTTTAAAATCGTCAAAAGGAACTATATAAATATGCATATTTAGACCTTAAGACTTTCTTTATTTTTATTTTTTATATCTTTTAATACAAAATTTTCTATTTTTTCAAAAATTTTAGAATTAGATAAACCTTCAAAATCCCTAACAACTTCCTGAGGACCATGAGGAGGAAATCTATCTTCTATTCCTATTTGTAAAAGAGGTTTATATATATTTTCTTTATTTATAAATTCTAAAACGCCACTTCCAAAACCACCTAAAATAGTATTTTCCTCTATAGTTACTATTTTATTTGCTTTTTTAGCAAGATCCTTTAAAAGTTTTTCATCTATGGGCTTTATAAAACGGGCATTTACTAAAGTTATCCTTATATTGTATTTTTTAGAAAGTTTTTCGCAAACCTCTTTTACCCTATGAACAAAAGGACCTACGGCAAGAACAAGTAAATTATAATCCCCTTCTCCAAATACCTTTTCTATTTCCCAAGATCCTATATCTATTTTTTTATAATCTTTATCTATTTTTACTCCAACTGCACTTCCACGAGGATACCTAATTGCAAAAGGTTTATCTGATAGGATCGCAGTATATAAAAGATGCTTTAACTCATTTTCATCCTTTGGAGCGGCTACCACAAAGTTTGGGATATGTCTTAAGTAGGATAAATCAAAAATACCATGATGGGTAGGTCCATCTTCCCCTACTATTCCAGCTCTATCTAGAACAAATACTACTGGAAGTTTTTGTAAAGCTACATCATGAATAAGTTGATCATAAGCTCTTTGTAAGAAAGTGGAATATATCGCTACAACCGGTTTTAGACCTTCTTTTGCAAGTCCCGCTGCAAAGACTACGGCATGTCCTTCAGCTATACCTACATCAAAATATCTATCTTTAAATTTTTCTCCAAATTCTTTTAATCCTGTTCCGGAAGGCATAGCCGCAGTTATAGCCACTATGTTTTCAAACTTTTCCCCAAGTTCACAAATATATTTAGAAAAAAATGAGGTCCAGGAAGGTACTTTTTTCTTTATAGGAATATATATTTTAGGAGATACTCCATGATATTTCTCTGGAAGGTTTTCGGCTTCTTTTAAACCTTTTCCTTTAGTTGTATAAATATGTAAAAGTTTTGGCCCCTTTATTTTTTTCAATCTTTCTAAGATTTCTACTAAACTTTTTATATTATGACCATCAATAGGACCAAAATATTTAAATCCAAGCTCTTCAAAAAACATGCCTGGAGAAATAAGACCTTTAAAGGCAAAATCCTCTATTTTTTTTATTTTTTTTACAAATACTTTTCCAAAAACATATTCACTTAAAGTTTCAAGCTTTCTTTTTATTTTTCTTAAATATTCATCGGTAAGGATTCTATTTAAATAGTTTGAAATTGCCCCTACATTTTTAGAAATTGACATTCTGTTATCGTTTAAAATAACTAAGAGATCTTCTTTTAGATATCCAGCATTATTTAAACCTTCATAAGCAAGTCCTCCAGTTAAAGCACCATCTCCAATTACCGCAATAACATAACCTTCCTTTTTTAAAAGACGCTTTCCTACTTTTATACCAAGAGCTGCAGAAATAGAAGTTGAAGCATGACCCGTTCCAAAAGCATCATAATCACTTTCAAAAATATTAGGAAACCCAGAAATTCCTCCAAATTGTCTTAAAGTATGAAATTTTTCCTTTCTATCTGTAAGAATTTTATAAGCATAAGCCTGATGACCTACATCCCAAACAATTGCATCCTTAGGGGGATTAAACACTTTTAAAAGTGCAATTGTAAGCTCAATAGTTCCTAAGGAAGAAGCTAAATGCCCTCCCGTTTTTTCGACAACCTTAATAATAAAATCCCGAAGTTCTTGGGAAAGTTTTTCTAATTCTTCAAAAGAAAATTCTTTTAAGGTTTTTATATTTGCTTTTTCTAAAAGCATAATATCTCCTTAAGTTTTTCTATGATAAAGAAAATCAACAAAATCTTTTATTATTTTTAATTTATAACCTTTACTTTCTAAATCATCTAAAATAAAATAAGCTTTTTTCTTATATTCCTTTGCCAAGCTTTTTGTTTTTTCTATTCCAAATAAAGTTGCAAAAGTTTTTTTATTTTCCTTTTTTTCTTTTTCATAATCTAAAATGTCATCTATAAGTTGAAAGATAAATCCTATATAAGTTCCTAAGTTATAAATAAGCTTTATGTCAATATTTTTATTCTTACTAAGAATAAAGCCGGAAAGAATACTTGCTCTTAAAAGCTTTACGGTTTTATTTTCTATGATGAAGTTGAGTTGACTTTCCAAGTTTTCATCTTCAAAATTTTCAAGCTCTATATCTGCCTCTTGACCTATAACTAGTCCATGTGCTCCCGAAGCTTTAGATATAATTTTTAAAACTTTACTTTTAATTTCTTGAAAGTCTTTAACAAAATCACTTTCCCAATCTATTAAAACTTCATAAGCATAATTTAATAGTGCATCTCCAGCTAAAATTGCAGTAGCCTCTCCAAATATTTTATGGCAAGTAGGTTTTCCACGTCTATAGTCATCATTATCCATAGAAGGTAAATCATCATGAATCAAAGAGTAAGTATGTATAGTTTCTATTGCAAAGCTTGGGGGAAATATATAAGATAAAAATTTCTCATCTTCAAAGGAGTATTTAAGATCTGTAAAACTTTCAAAAAAAAGATAAAGAAGTATCGGCCTTATTCTTTTTCCACCCGAGAAAAAGGAATACTTCATAGCTTCTACTAATTTTTTTCCATAAGAAAAAGAAAAACTAAAAAAACTTTGGGCGTAATTATCAAAAAATTTTCTTTTATTTTCCATATAAATTAAAAATGTATTCATTTTTTACACCCAATCTATTTTGATATCTTTGTTTATTATGCCAAGCTCCTTAGCCTCTTTAAGTAAATCCTCTACAGCTTTTTTACCCTCTTCTCCAAGGTCAATGGTCCATTTGTTAACATACATAGAAACAAACTTTCTATTTTCCTCATCTGAAAGGTTTCGAGCATATTTTTTTGCAAATTCTAAACATGGTTCTGGGTGTTTTAAAGCATATTCAAAACTTCTTTTTAAAATTTCTTTAATCTCATCTTTATATTTTTCAAGTCTTCTACTTAAAACAAGACCACCTAAAGGCAAGATAGTTCCTTTTCTATCTTTCCACCAAGCTCCTAAATCTACCATAGGGTTAACATTATATTTTTTATAGTTTATTTGACCTTCATGAATTAAAAGACCACTTTCTACTTTGCCCTCAGAAACTGCAGGAAGAATTTCATCAAACCTCATAAACTTTACTTTTGGGTGCCAATCTATTTTTTTCATAAAAATTTGTAAAACTAAATAAGCTGTAGTTAAATTTCCTGGTACTGCAATTTCTTGAATTTCTTTTAAATCTTCCTTTTTACTTACAATTAGAGGGCCATAGCCATCTCCCACACTTGCTCCAGTAGTTAAAAGGAAGTATTTGTCCTTTACATAAGGATAAGCATGAAAGGATATAGCACTTACATCTGTTTCACCTTTTAAGGTAAGTTCATTTAAGGTTTGAATATCCATTATTTTATGCTCTATTTCAAAAGGCGCTTCTATTAAACCAAGTTGTAAAGGAGCAAACATAAAAGCATCATCTGGATCTGGTGAGTGAAATATTGTAAATTTCAAGATTATTACCTCCTAAAAGTGTTATTTTTGAAATTCTACAATAACTAATTTTAAATTATATTTATTCATTTATTTAACTTTTCAAAAACTCAAGAAATCTTTTCATACCTTCCTTTACATTTTCATAAGAATTTGCATAGCTTATTCTTATAAAATTTTCATTTCCAGGGCCAAATCCACTTCCGGGTGTTAAAGCAACTTGCTTTTTTAATAAAAGCTTTTTACAAAAATTTTTAGAGTTTCTTTTTATATTTACAAAAACATAAAAGGCTCCTGTAGGATAAATAAAATCTATATTTGCTTCTTTTAAAAGTTTGATAACAAGTCTTCTTCTCCTATCAAGCTCTTTTTTTATATTTTCTATATAATCTATACTTTCTTCATCAAAAGCATAAATTGCCCCCTCTTGGGAAAAGGAAGAGGGACATAAAAATAAATTTTGTTGAAGTTTTAAAATAGCTTCAATAACTTCCTTTTTTGCCAAAATATAACCCAAGCGAAAACCAGTCATTCCAAAATATTTTGAAAATCCATTTAGATAAATTGTTTTTTCCAAGCTCGGATCAAAATGTAAAGAAGATAGTTCTTTTCCTTCATATATAAGTCCTTGGTATATTTCATCTGAAACAATTAAAGGAATATGTTCATAAAGAAAATTTAAAACTTCTTTATCTATCTGAATACCAAGAGGATTAGAGGGAGAATTTATAAGCGCCAATTTTATTTTATTTTCCCTTATCTTCTTTTTAATATCCTCTAAATCCCATTTTGCATAAATTACCTTCCCTTCTAAAAATTTAATAAAATTTGGATAACAAGGATAAGTTGGATTTAAAAGTAAAATTTTGTCATCTTTTTCTAAAAGAGCTGAAAGGGCATAAAACAACCCTAAAGATGTTCCAGGTGTAATGATAGTATTTTCTATGTTTAGCTTGGTTTTATATTTATTATTTATATAGTTTACAACCTTTTCCCTTAAGGTTTTAATTCCATAAGAACTTGTATAGGAAGTTTTTCCATTTTTAAGAGCATTAATGGTTTCTCTTATTACTTTTGGAGGCGGAGAAAAATCCGGCTCACCAATTTCTAAGTGAATAACTTTTTTTCCTTGTTTTTCCAAATTATTTGCAATATCTAAAATTTCCATAACCTCAAAGGGTGTAAAAGCTTGTAAGCGGGAAGATAGCATCATATTAAAGCCCTCGAGAACCTTAAAGTTTAATTTACTTTAGCTTTTATTTTAAATTAAGGGGTTATTTTATCATTTTTAAAAATTTAACTTTCTGAAATTCAATTATAAAACTATTATTCCTATAACATATTTGTAAAATTTTTGTAAAAATTTTGTTAAAATTTCATCAACGAAAAATTTTTCAGGAGGACGTAGTATGTCTAAAAGGCCGGTAATTATTTGGACTAAAGTTGATGAGGCACCATATCTAGCTAGTTTTTCTTTACTTCCTATTATGAGAGCGTTTACAAAACATGCTGATATTGATATAGAAGAAAGAGATATTTCTTTAGCAGGAAGAATTTTAGCTCAATTTTCAGATAAATTACCAGAGGATAAAAAGGTAAATGATGATCTTGCTTATCTTGGGGAGCTTGTATGGAAAGAAGAAGCAAATATTATGAAATTACCAAACATTTCTGCTTCTGTAGCACAAGTAATTGAAGCTGTAAAAGAATTGCAATCTCAAGGATATCCACTTCCAGATTTTCCAGAAAATCCTCAAACTGAAGAAGAAAAAGATGCTAGAGCAAGATATGATAAATGTATTGGTAGTGTAGTAAACCCAGTTTTAAGACAAGGAAATTCTGATAGAAGAATTGCAGAACCTGTAAAAGAATATGCTAAAAAACATCCTCATAAACTTGCTCCAGTATCTTCAAAATCTAAGTCTTATGTAGCTCATATGAAATCTGGAGACTTTTACGATAATGAAAAATCTGTAATTTTAGACAGAGATACCTCTATCAAATATGTTTTTGTAGATAAAAATGGAAATGAAAAAGTTTTAAAAGAAATTAAAGACCTTAAAAAAGGTGATGTAGTAGATGGAACTTTTATGAGCAGAAAAAAATTAAGAGAATTTTTTGAAGAAGTCATTCAAGATGCTAAAGATGAAGATATTCTCTTTTCTTTACATTTAAAAGCAACTATGATGAGAAAATCTGATCCAGTTATTTTTGGAGATGCAATTAGAGTTTATTATAAAAAACTTTGGGAAAAACATGGAAAAGAGCTTGAAGAAATTGGATTTAATCCAGAAATTGGACTTGTAGATCTAGAAAGAAAACTTGAAAAATTACCAAAGGAAAAGCAAGAAGAAATTAAAAAGACAATAGAGGAGATTTACAAGGAAAGACCAAGACTTTATATGGTAGATAGTGATAAAGGAATAACAAACCTTCATAGACCAAACGATGTAATTATCGACGCTTCCGTTCCAGCTGTAATTAAAAACGGACTTAAAGGTTGGGGACCAAGTGGAGAAGTAGAAGACACTGTAATCACAATTCCAGATAGAAGTTATGCAACTATGTATAAAGAAATTGTCGAAGATGTTAAGGTAAATGGACAATTTGATCCAACAAAAATTGGAACTGTTCAAAATGTTGGTCTTATGGCTATGAAAGCTGAAGAATATGGTAGCCACGATAAAACTTTCATAGCCGAGGATGATGGAGTTATAAAAATAGTAGACGACCAAGGAAGAGTTTTAATGGAACATAAGGTAGACAAAGGTGATATTTATAGAAGTTGTATTACAAAAGATATTGCAATTAGAGACTGGATTAAACTTGCTGTAAGAAGAGCTAAAGAAACTGGATATCCGATAGTATTCTGGCTAGATAGAGCAAGAGCTCACGATAAAAACTTAATTAAAATTGTAAAAGAAGAATTAAAGAAGATGGAAGAAAAAGGAGAACTTGAGGGTGTAGAGTATTATATTATGCCTCCTCAGGACGCTATGAAATTTACTTTAAAAAGATTTAGAGAAGGAAAAAATACAATTGCTGTAACTGGAAACGTTTTAAGAGACTACTTAACTGACCTTTTCCCAATTATAGAAGTTGGAACTTCTGCAAGATGTCTTTCTATTGTTCCTCTTCTTGCAGGTGGAGGACTCTATGAAACTGGAGCAGGTGGTAGTGCTCCAAGACATGTTCAACAATTTATAAAAGAAGGACACTTAAGATGGGATTCTTTAGGAGAGTTCTTAGCTTTTGTAGAAGCTCTAAGACAAGTACATAGACAAACTGGAAATAAAAGAGCAAAAATTTTAGCGGACACCTTATCTGATGCGGTAAGAGATTACTTAAATAATGATAAGACACCAAAGAGAAAAGTAGGTCAGCTTGATACAAGAGGTAGCCACTATTATTTAGCTCTTTACTGGGCTAAGGCTCTTGCAAACCAAACTGAAGATAAAGAGCTTGCAGAAAAATTCCAAAAGGTATATGAAGAGCTTGCTAAAAACGAAGAAAAAATATTAAATGAAATTAAAGCTACAGAAGGAAAACCTGTAGATTTAGGCGGATACTATCACCCAGATGAAGAAAAAGTTAAAAAAGCAATGAGACCTAGTGAAACTTTTAATAGAATTATTGATAATTTATAAAAGTTTTTGGGGGCTTTTGCTCCCTTTTTAATCTTAAATTTTAAGGAGGTTATTTAATGGCTCAAAGAGGAATTAGAGAATATGATGCAAAAAGAATGCTTGCAAGACACTGGGATAAATATTTTGGAGATGCTTTTAAATATGATTTTAAAGCTGTTTTAATTACTCCGGAATATTTTGATGCAAATGGAATTATATTGCCTGAAAAAGAGAAAGAGCTTTTGGAAAAAAATCCTTGGCTAAAGGAAATGCCTCTTGTTGCAAAACCAGATCAACTTTTTGGAAAAAGAGGAAAAAATAACTTGGTTCTTTATAAGATAAATAAACCTGGAGATGTTACTTGGGAAGATGTTAAAAAATGGATTGGAGAAAGAATGAATAAAGAAGTTACTTTACTTTCCGGTCAAAAAGGAAGACTTACTCACTTTTTAGTGGAACCTTTTGTTCCTCACGAAGAAGAATATTACGTTGCTATGACAACAGATATGGAAGGCGATAAAATTTTTATGTCTGCTTTTGGTGGAATTGATATCGAAGAAAACTGGGACAAAGTAAAAGAGGTATTTATTCCTGCTTTAGCTGAAGAAGAAGAAATTGAAAAATTAATAAAAGAAAATGTTCCTGAAGAAATTAAAGATAAAGAAAAATATGCAGACTTTGTAAAAAGACTTTATAAATTCTTTAGAGACTTACACTTTGCTTATTTAGAAATCAATCCCCTTGCTATGACTCAAAATCAAGTATTTCCACTTGATTTTGTCGCAAGACTAGACGACACTGCAGCATTTTTAGTAGGTGATTTATGGGGAGATATAGAATTTCCAGCTCCCTTTGGTAGAGATTTAACTCCTGAAGAAAAGAAAATTAAAGAGATGGACGAAAAATCCGGAGCTTCTTTAAAACTTACTGTTTTAAATCCAAAAGGAAGAATTTGGACTTTAGTAGCTGGTGGTGGTGCATCTGTGGTTTATACGGATACCATCGCAGACCTTGGATATGCCAAAGAACTTGGAAATTACGGAGAATACTCTGGAAACCCAACTACAAATGAAACTTATGAATATGCAAAAACTGTATTTGATTTAATGACAAGAGAAAAAGATCCAGAAGGAAGACCAAAAATTTTAATTATTGGGGGAGCTATTGCTAACTTTACAGATGTAGCAAAAACCTTCGATGGAATTATTAAGGCTATGGAAGAATATGCTGATAAATTAAGAGATGTAGACGTAAGAATTTATGTAAGAAGAGGTGGTCCAAACTACGAACAAGGTCTTAAAAAAATAAAGGAAGCTGCTGAAAAACTTGGAATCCCAATTAAAGTATTTGGCCCAGAAACTCATATGACTAACATTGTAAAAATGGCTATTGAGGAAACTAAGTAAGTTTTTGAAGGAGGTTTTTAAATGGCAAATAGACCAGATTATTTACTTTTTGATAGAGATACCCAAGCTATATTTTGGAATATGCATACAAAAGCTATTCAAAGAATGCTTGATTATGATTATGTAATTGGAAGAAAGAAACCTTCTGTTGCAGCTATAGTTCATCCAACTTCTGACTTAAAATATCAGAAGTTTTTCTTTGGAACTGAGGAAATTTTAATTCCAGTATATAGAAGCACTAAGGAAGCTGCGGAAAATCATCCAAATGCTGATGTTTTAATAAATTTTGCTTCCTTCAGAACAGCTTATGATGTTACTCGCGAAGCTATAGATATTCCAACTATAAGAACAATTGTTATTACAGCAGAAGGTATTCCTGAAAGACTTACAAGAGATATGAATTTAAGAGCTAGAAAGGCTGGAAAATGGATTATAGGTCCTGCTACAGTTGGAGGACTTGCAGCTGGAGCATTTAGAATAGCAAATACAGGTGGAACTATAGAAAATATTATTAACTCTAAGCTCCATAGACCTGGTTCTGTTGGACTTGTTACTCGTTCCGGTGGACTTTTCAACGAACTTTGTAACATTATCGCAAGAAATGCTAATGGAATCTTTGAAGGAGTTGCAATCGGAGGAGATAGATTCCCAGGTTCTGACTTTTTAGATCATCTTTTAAGAATGGAAAAAAATCCAGATATTAAATTTATGGTAATGCTTGGAGAGCTTGGAGGAACTTTAGAATATAAGGTAGTAGATGCTATAAAAAAAGGACTTATTAAAAAACCTGTAATTGCATGGTGTATTGGAACTTGTGCCAAACTTTTTGGTTCTGATGTTCAATTTGGACATGCTGGAGCTAAAGCTGGAGCAGAGAGAGAAACCGCAGATGCCAAAAACGCGGCTTTAAAAGAAGCTGGTGCTTTAGTTCCAAGTTCTTTTGATGAACTTCCAGAACTTATTCGTGGAGTATATGAAGAGCTAAAAGCTCAAGGTGAAATCCCAGAAATAAAGGAACCTGAAGTTCCACCAATTCCAATGGATTATGCAGAAGCAAGAAAGAAAGGTCTTATTAGAAAACCAACTAACTTTATCTGTACTATTTCCGATGATAGAGGTCCGGAGGCAACATATACAAATATTCCAATTTCTGAAGTTATAGAAAAAGGATACTCTATTGCAGATATTATTGGACTACTTTGGTTTAAAAAGAAATTTCCAAAATGGGCTTCTAACTTTATTGATATGGTAATTAAAATTGTTGCAGATCATGGTCCTTGTGTATCTGGAGCTCATAATGCTAGAGTAGCTGCCCGTGCTGGAAAAGATTTAGTATCTTCTTTAGCATCTGGTCTTTTAACAATTGGACCAAGATTTGGAGGAGCTATAGACGGAGCTGCAAAATACTTTAAGATGGCTTATGAAAAAGGAATGTCTCCAAAAGAGTTTGTAGATTATATGAAAAGAGTAGAACGAAAACCAATTCCAGGTATAGGACATAGAGTAAAATCTATTAGAAATCCTGATAAAAGAGTTGAGCTTCTTAAAAACTATGCTGAAGAGAACTTCCCAGCTACAGAGCTTTTAAACTATGCTTTGGAAGTTGAAAAAGTAACTACGGCTAAAAAAGAAAATTTAATTTTAAACGTTGATGGATGTATTGGAGTGTTAATGGTAGATATGTTTAAAAATTTAGGATTTACAAGCAAAGAAATAGATGAAATTATTGATGCTGGAGCATTAAACGCATTTTTTGTTCTTGGACGTTCTATTGGATTTATTGGACACATTTTAGATGAAAAAAGACTCAAAAGCCCACTTTACCGTCATCCTTGGGACGATGTTCTTTATGCTATTGAAGAACCCGAAGATCTTACTGATAGATAATGCTTTTGGGGGCTTTTTGCCCCCTTTTCTACTTTTACCTTCCTAAATTTTCACCTTTGCCCATCTTTAAAATTTTCTTATATTTAAAATTATATAACTTATTTAAATTTTTAATCTTTGGAGGCAAAACTTATGGGAATTTATGACCGAGATTACTACAAAGAAAGAGTGTGCTCTTGCGAGAAAAAAACGTCTTCTAAAAAATATTTAGTTATAATTTTTCTTATAGCTTTAATAATTTTGTATATTTTTTTAACTAAAGGGTAAAAGGAAATGCCCTCCTAAGTATTCAAAATAAAAAAATAAAGAACCTGAAAATGGGGGGAAAAGCAAAGAAATATAATAAAAAATGCTTCATTGCTTTATGGCTAGTTATTCAAAATTTTCTAAAATATTTCTGAGGTTGATAAAACTTACACAATTTTTGGGAAGTCCTTCATAATTTTACATAACAAATTTTTTATTTCATTTTTACTTAAAAGTTTGACTTTATTTGAAGAATAAATAGAATTTGCATTTGATTTTAAATTAATAACTTCATCTTCATAAGGAGAGATTAGATACATTTCTCCAATATCTTTTAAATATTCAAGCTCTTCCTTCATTATAAGCTCTTCATGAAGTTTTTCTCCTTTTCTTTTTCCTATTATTTGTATTTCGATATCTTTTGGATCATAACCATACTTTGGAGCTAAAAGTTCAATAGCTACTTCTATTAAATCCCTTATTTTTACAGCTGGCATTTTTAAAATAAAAATTTCCCCTCCCCTTGCTAAATAACATGCTTTCAAAACTAAATTTATAGCATCCTCAATTGACATTATAAAACGTGTCATTTCCGGATGAGTTAAAGTAACAGGACCTCCCTGTTTTATCTGTTTTTTTATAGTTGGGAGTATAGAACCTCTTGAATTTAATACATTTCCAAACCTTACAACGGAGAAAGCTATATTTTTTTTCCCTTTGTAAAGATTAGCTGCTATTGTGAGTTTTTCTGCAAGAAGCTTCGTGGTCCCCATAACGTTTACGGGATATACTGCTTTATCTGTACTTATAGTAATAACCTTTTTTACTTTATTTACTATAGCTGCATTTATTACATTTTGAGTTCCTAAAATATTTGTCTTTATAGCTTCAAAAGGATTATATTCACATAAATACACATGCTTTAAAGCTGCAGCATGAAAAACAATATCAACATTTTCCATAGCCATTATAAGTCTATCTTTATCTCTAACATCTCCTATAAACAGCCCTATAGGTTTTCCTTTTAATTCTTCCCCTAATTCGTGCAAACCAGTTTCATTTACATCTAAAGCTCTTATGGCTTCTACTTCAAACTCACAGAGCTTTTTTACTAATGCTTTTCCTATGGAACCAGCTGCTCCTGTTACGAGAATAGTTTTTCCTTTGAAAAAGTTTTTTAATTTTTCTTTAAAATTACCTTCCATACTCTCCTTCCATAAATTCTTTTATCGCATTTATTACATAATCTTGTTCTTTTTTCGTCATATGAGGATATATAGGAAGTGACAAAATTTTACTAGAAATTTCTTCAGTTACAGGTAAATGGATTTTATCATAACCTAATTTTTTAAATACACTGTATTTATGACAAGGGTGAAAATATACTTTTGAAGCTATTTGTTTTTTTTCTAAATATCTCATAAGTTTATCTCTAGTTTTTTTATTTTCCACTAAAATACTATAAAGCTGATATACATTAAAACAATTTTCCTTTTCCCTTAGAACTTTCACCCCTTTTATATCTTTCAATTTTTCATTATAGTAATGTGCTACTTTTCTTCTCATATTTATAAGTTTGTCTACTTTCTTTAACTGTGAGATTCCTAAAGCTGCTTGAATAGTAGAAATCCTTAAATTGTATCCAATATCTACATAATCCACATCAGTTTCCTTCTCAAAGTAATTTCCTAAAGAAGTTCTTCCATAGGAACGTACAAGTTTTAGTTTTTCATAAAGTTTCCTATCATTTGTTACAACACATCCACCTTCTCCAGTTGAGAATATCTTATTTTGGCAAAAGCTGAAAATAGCTGCATTTCCAAAAGTACCTATCATTTTATTATTTACCTTTGCACCAAAAGCCTCCGCCGCATCTTCAATTAAAACGAGATTATATTTTTCACATATTTCCTTTATCTCCTCTATCTTACAAGAAGTACCGCCATAGTGAACTGTTATAACAGCTTTTGTATTTTTTGTGATTTTTTTTACTATATCCTCTGGATCCAAACCAAAACTTTCTTTTTCAATATCAGCAAAAATTGGTTTTGCATTTACGTATAAAGGAGCAAGGGCTGTAGCTATAAAGGTAAAGGAAGGAACAATAACTTCATCATTTTCATTAAGTTCATAAGCTTTCATTAAAGCAAACAGGGCCGAACCACCTGAGTTAAAGGTAATACAATACTTGACACCAATATATTCTGCTATTAATCTTTCAAATTCTTCTATCTCTTTTCCACTACTCCAAAAGCTTTCTCTTTTTATAATGTTTGTAATAGCTTCTATATCTTCTTCATCATAAAAAATTTTAAATAAAGGTATTTTCATTTAGTTTTCTCCAAACTAAACAATAGTTTCATCAAAGTTTTTTCTATAAGCAGGGAAAAATTTTTCTTCTTTATTTATTTTAGCTAAATTACTAAGAGTTTCATAAACTTTTTTATTAAATACTATTTCTCCTATATAAAATGGTTTTGTTTTTTTCGAAAATCCTAATTTAAATTTAAATAAAGAATCATTACTTATCCGTCCTCCACCAAGAATTAAATGACGAAAATTTTTTTCTTTAGCATATTTAATGGCTACCCATAAAACTAATCTTAAAGGAGATATTTTGTATTTTTTTGCAATTTCATAATTTGTAGCTCCTAAATGGTAATATAAATTTTCTTTTGAACCTACAAATAAAGCTATACTTGCCGTTATATTTTTAATATCCTTTACTAAAATAAAAATTCCTCCTAATTTCCTTAAATGATCCAAGATAAATTGTTTTCCAAAATAATATTTTTTTTCTGCCCCATGCCTGTCCATAGTTTTGTAATATAAATTTAAGAAATCTTTAATATGTATATCTTCAGGACTTGTAACAATTTGTACAATGGGACAAAATTTTTGAGATTTTTTTATAGATCTCTTGGTAAGATTATTCATATTTTTCCAAATCTCGTCTAAACTTTGAGTTAAGTCAATATAAACTATATCATTTATATACTCAACATTAAAAATTTCACAAAAATATTTATGATTTTCTAATATAGGGTGGAATCTTATAAATTCGCAAACGTAATTTCTAATAAGAGCATACTTATAATACTCCAGTTTAAATTTTCTAATAGATTCTTTTATTTTATTTTCCTTATCAATTTTTATTTTTACTACTGGACCTCCATAACCATAGGGTGTAGTTAAATCGTAGTAATCTTCTTTTAGTTCTTTAAATAAGGGAATATTTTTTATATTTCTTACTAGATGCGGAAAAAAAATAATTACATTTTCATCTTCCCAATAAACTGCTTCTAAATCAACATTGTAATTGGTTTTATATATTTCGAAATATTCATAGGAAAAAAATATATCGTTTATATTCAACTTATTCAAAATTCGGTTCCACGTTTCTTTATCTTTCACGGTAATCATAATCAACCCTTTATATAAAGTAATAAAATCAATTATTAAGTACTCTCAAAAACAGTAATATTGAAAACTTATAATGTCACTTTAAATAGTATATTTTGTAAACATCTTACTTTATTATCTCCCTAACTAAATAGAAACTTTCTGCATATTTTACTCCTATTTCGGAGCCTCTTTTTATAGCAAGGGCTTTTATAGCTTCCAATGAACGCGGATGGGGGAATGATTTTAGCTCACTTTTATAAGCCTTCATAGCTTCAAGTTTAATATCAATTGTATCTGTAATATCAACATATACATTTGGTTTAAAAATTTCTATTTCTTGTCCCCATTCTGTTTCAGAAAGAACTTCATATGCTAATATTTTTTTACATTTATGATTTATAGGTCTTAAAGCAACTAAAGATGCTTCAAATAAAATTCTATGGTCTTTATTTAAATCTCCCTTAAAAGGAATATAAACGATATCTGGCTTTACTTGATTTACTATTTTATATAGAGCATCATTTATTTCTTTCTGAGGAATAGTATCTAATTTAACTGTAGGGTAATTTAAAAAAAATATCTTTTTTATTCCTAAAATTTTTTTAACATTTTCTATTTCTTTTTTTCTTATTTCCAAATATTCCTTTGTCCAATCAGGTGTATATCCTTTTGTAGCTATAATTAAATATATTTCATCACCTTGTTTACAATGTTTTGCTAAAGTCCCTCCACAACCTAAAACTTCATCATCTGGATGGGGAGCAATGACTAAAATTTTCATGGTTTCACCTTTTTTAAATAAATATATCAAAAACTATCAATTTTTTGGTTTGTTCATTATTTATATCAATTAATAAGTCTTCATGTAATCCGATTTCCCATATTTTAAAATTTTTAAATAATTCTTTAATTTCTTCTAGTGTGTAATAATGTTGCGGTATTCCTTTTTCGAATCCTTCTTCAATAAGAAAAGTATTTTTTTATATTTCTATTCCTTTTCCGTAATTTGTATCTCTAGAACTGTGAACTACTATACATGCATAACCGCCATCTTTAAGAACTCTGAAGATTTCATTTATTATCCTTTTTGCATCTTTTAATAAAATATGATCTAACACACCATGAGAAATTACAAAATCAAAATAATTGTTCTTAAAAGGAATAAGCTTTCCGTCATAAAGCTTTATTTTTGCTTTAAAATTTTTCATCCTCTGATATTCTTGTGCTCTTTTAACAGCCATTTCAGAAATTTCAATTCCATAAGGTTCTATACCAAATTCATACATTAATCTACAATTTCTTCCGATACCACATCCAATATCAAGTCCTTTTTTTCCTTCTAACGAAATTAATTTAGATAACTTACCAAAAAATTTTATGGTAGGTTCATCCGGAAATTTCATTGTATATATATCGTCGTCATAAATTTTATCCCAGAGTCCTTTAAATTTTTCCATATATTTCCTCCTCTAAATAGTTACATTTTTTCTTAAAAATTTATCATCAATTTTAATATTTTTCAAAATATTTATAATTCTTTCACTTGTTTTTCCGTCTCCCCATGGATTATTTCTTTTTTTTACTCTTTCAATAAAATTTTTATCATTCAAAACTTTATCAATTGCTTTAATAATATCTTCACAATTTGGTTCAACGAATATGACATTATCTCCGTGCTCTCTTCCCGTATTTCTACTTCCTACATTTATGACTGGTAATCCTAAAGATGGAGCCTCAATTATTCCACTACTTGAATTACCAATCATCATATCTGCATGATACATTAAACTTATATAGATGTAATGTTCTAAATTCTTATATACTTTTATATTTTCAAAATTAGAATATTTTTCAATAACTTCAATAATTTTTTCACTACCTAAATCGTTATTTGGATATATAACTATTGTATTTATTTTTGTTTCAACTATTGCCTTCATTATGTTTTCCATCTGATTACCAACTGTTAAATATTCATGAATTACAGGGTGAAATATAACAATAGCTACGGGTTTATCATCATTAATATTTAATTTTTTAAATAATTGTTTTTTTTCTAATGGTTTATACGATAAAATACTATCCAAATTTAAAGCACCAACATTATAAACTCTCCAAGATTCTTCTCCCATTTTAATTAATCGTTCTGCACATTTTTTAGTGGGGGCAAATAATAAATGGGAAAATCTTGAAATAGAAAATCTAATTTGTTCGTCAATATGTCCGCTGTCTGTTACGTCTCCTGCATGTATATGTCCAATTGGAATATTTAAAGTTGAAGCTGCTAATGTAGCTGCAAGTGCTTCTAACCTATCTCCAAGAACTAAAACAATATCCGGACTTAATTTTACAAGTTCTTTTGTGAATCTAGAAATAGCATTTCCTAATGAAACACCATGGTATTCTAACTTTCCAAATAAATTTTCGTCATACATTTTAATTTTTGAAGCGATTGGAAATCCATCTTTCTCTATTTCCCTTACAGAATATCCAAATTTTTCTAATAGATGCATACCTGTGACTATTAGTTGTAATTCTAAGTCATCATCTTTATGAATTTTTTTTATAAGTGGTTTTAAAATCCCATACTCTGCACGAGTCCCTGTAACAATTGCAACTTTTTTAATTTTTTTATTTTCCATTAATATCACCTACTCAATTGGATTAATTATTTCATTTATTTCTTTTATTTCATAATCAATAAATTTATTTCCTTTTTTATCTGAAAATTCCCCTCTTAATATTCTTATTGTATTTAATCCAACAGATTTAGCACCTTTAAAATCAATATCTGGGTCATCACCAACATAATAAGACAATTTTGGATCAATGTTAAATTTGTTAATCATATATTGATAAGATATTGGAGATGGTTTTGGAGACTTAAGAATGTCGGTATAAACAATTTCATCAAAATAACAATCAATTCCTAGGGATTTTATTTTTTTCCTCTGTCTTTTATGATTTCCATCAGTGATTATACCTAAAAAATAATTTTTATTTTTTAAATAATCCAGTAATTCATAAATACCAGAATATGGAGTTATTAAAAATTCCCCACTATTAAATACATCAACACACAATTTAACTTCACTCCGAGGAATATTCAACAATTCTAATATTTCATTAAATAATTTTGGATACCTACTTTTTCTTTTATTTAGGACTTTTATTGAGATTTTAAGAAATATATCTTTTGAGATTTGATACTTCTCATAAAAATAATTAGATAATTTCAAAAAAACTTGATAATAATAATCTCTATAATCATAAAGAGTATTATCCAAATCAAATATCACTGCTTTCATTATCTTCACACCTTACAAAAATTTCGGAGTAATATCTTAACATTAATAAATTCCTTTTAAAACCTTTACTGGGTACTGGTTTTTCCCCTTTAATGATTCTTATTAAATTTTCAATTATTGTTGGGTCTGCTTTTATTGATAATATTGAGCCTCCCCCAAATCGGGGATTTATCTCTATAAAATAAGGTTTATTATTTTTTAAAATACATTGAATATTCGCAGGACCTTTAATGTTTAATTTTTTAGATATTTTTTCTGCATATTTAATAATCTTTTCATTGTAAGAGGTTATTGACTTAACTGATATACCAGATTCTACTGACAATCGTTTTCTTGGAACGATAGATAACACATTCCCATCCATATCCGAAAATATATCAATCGTATATTCAACTCCTTTAATATATTCCTGTACTATATAGTCTGTCTTGCATTTTTTTGTAACATAATAAGTTAGGTCTTCAGTGTCCTCTATAACATAAACACCTGACCCCCCTCTACCGAATCTTGGTTTTAAGATAATTGGAAAGTCAAACTCAATATTTTCTTTATTCAGAATATCTTCCAATTTGTATGTTTTTGGTGTAGGGATATTGTTATCTACAAAAAATTTGTATGTTTTCCATTTGTCAGATACAATCTCCACTGTTTTATAATCGGATACAATTGGTAAAATACCTTCACTTAAAAAAAGATCCTTATTTTTTGCAATGTTTATAATTTCTTCTTCTGGACCAGGTAATATAGCATCTACTTTTTCTTTTTTACATATTTTTAATATTTCAGGAATAAAATTTGGATCATTTCCTTTAGGGACTACGTATTTTTTGGGACAATAATACAACCCAACCGAAATGGGATTAGCGTCTACACATACTATCTCTACGCCTTTTTTTATCAATTCATTAATTAAACCAATTGAAGCCATACATCCTGTTGCAGTTCTTAAAATCTTCACTATTCTAAATCCCCCCACTTTAAAACTTCATCCTTTTTAATATCTCTTTTTGCCATCTTTCCAACAACAATATCCAAATATTTTGGCTCTATTCCAATTCCTGGCCTTTTTATAGTTACCATTTCCCTTTTTATAATACTCCCCTTAGGAATATCTATATTTGCTACTAAACTTTTTCTAGCTACTTTTTTTATTTTTTCCTCACTAAAAGTGGGTCTTTTTATACCATCTCCTAATGCTTTTTCTGTAAGACGAATAGCTTTTACCATTTCTTTAAGTTCCTCTGGATTTAGTGAAGCCTTATGATCAGGTCCAGGTAAATTTTTATCTATCGTAAAATGCTTTTCAATAACTATAGCTCCCAAAGTAACTGCAGCTATTGGAGCATATATTCCTAAACTATGATCTGAGTATCCAACTGGGAGTTTAAAAGCTTCTTTTAATGTTTTTATTGCTCTTAAGTTTAGCTCTTCAAAATCCGCTGGATAGTTTGTAATGCAGTGAAGTAAAATAATATCTTCATTATATTTTTTTATAGTATTTACAGCTTCTTCAATTTCCCCTAAAGTGGCCATCCCAGTAGAGAGGATAATAGGTTTTCCTTTTTTAGCAATATATTCCAAAAATGGTAAATTTGTAAGATCTGTTGAAGATATTTTATAAGCTGGGACTAAATCCTCTAAAAAGTCTGCACTTTCAAAATCAAAGGGAGTTGATAAAAATATAAGACCTTTTTCTTTTGTATATTTATAAAGCTCTATAAATTCTTCCTCTGTTAGTTCCAACTTTTTAATCATTTCATATTGAGATTCATTATTACCTGTATTTTTAATTTGATATTCAGCTTTTGGAGCAAATTTTGATACAACTTTTTCAGTTTTAAAAGTTTGAAATTTAACTGCATCCACTCCAGCTTCCTTTGCGACATCTACTAATTTTTTTGCAAGTTCTAGAGAACCATTGTGATTTACACCAGCTTCAGCTATTATAAAAGTAGGATAATCTTCACTAATATATCTATTTTCTATCTTTATCATTTTCTTCATTTCTTTCTCCTTTTTTTTGTAAAAAAAATTCTACCAAAAGAAAATCAAATTTAGTATCTATGTCTATACTGGTATTCCAATCAGGATATGATAAAATAATATATTATGGGAAGAAGAGGAAGACCGAGAAAATATACACATAAATATAGGTGCCCTGAATGTGGTTCTAACTGGTGCGTAAAAAATGGAAAATCAAGAGATGGAAAACAAAGATATCTATGCAAAGAGTGTGGGAGAAATTTCACTATAGGAGCAGAAAGATTAAAGA